>Ga0187874_10000100_pt1 | contig 111969 bp, 97 predicted proteins | sample June2016WEW_16_1_3_FD_132993 | JGI IMG/M metagenome (GOLD analysis project Ga0187874, IMG submission 132993) | Peatland microbial communities from SPRUCE experiment site at the Marcell Experimental Forest, Minnesota, USA - June2016WEW_16_150 | ecosystem: Environmental > Terrestrial > Soil >... | reverse complement strand
CGACACTCCGCTCGGCGCGGGCGGATTTCTCCGCTCGGCTGGAGTCTGCTACCGGGCGCTCCGGCGCTTACCCGGACAGGACTTGCACCTGCTAGAACAACGCGTCTTTCAGGACGCACCATCCTGACATGATAGCCTTTTCGCGGAGTAGCCCCTGCACCTGCCATCCCTTCCAGCGATCATCCAAGCCAGGATCTCCGGTATTGGCCGGCTTGTCCGCCGAGGCGGAACGAGCGTCGATTAACCAAAGAGAACTTGGCCGCTGACAGTTTCTTCGTCATAGTTGAACAAATGGCTAAGCGCGAGTATCTCGGCGAATTCGAGTTTGTGGTGATCTTGGCGCTGCTCCGCCTCGGTCAGGACGCCTACGGCGTCGAGATCTCTCATGAAATCGAGCGGCGATGTGGCCGCGGAGTTTCATTGGGTAGTCTGTATGCGACTTTGGAGCGGCTCGAATCCCACGGTCTTGTTTCTTCAGCGCTTGGTGAGGCAACACCGGAGCGCGGTGGCCGGGCCAAGCGCTATTTTCAAGTGACCGCGAACGGTCTCGACAAGATTCGGGAATCACAGCGGGCGTTGTGCAACATGTGGGACGGTCTCAAACAATTGGAGGTAATGCGATGAGCGCTTTGAAACCGCCTGTTTTGGCGACATGGCTTTTGGGACTTATGGATTCCAACGCCTGGCAGGACGCCGTTGCCGGCGATCTGTTCGAGGACTACCAGCAGCGCAGATCGTCGACGTGGTATTGGTGTCAGGTCCTGATGGTCGTCGCCATCGCCGTCGGGAAGGATCTTCGCCATCACTGGGTGCTGGCACTCCGGGCTCTTGCGGTGGCAGTCTTGTCCTTGTGCCTGGCGCATAGCCTCGTGAGCCAATTGGGTGTGGTACCGCGCGTATTGCACATGGCCAGCCCCCTGCTCGGATGGTGGCCGTCCGTAGTGATAGTCGCTGCGCTAGAGCCGTTTCTGATTTGTGGTCCTGCAGGATTGGCGGTGGCCCTGACTCATCGAAAGCGCGGGGCTACCATGGTTTTGTTGTACGTGGCTGCCCTGTTCGCGATTCTCGTTTGTCTGTGCGCTAATCGCGCTCACTGGACTCCGGGGTGCGTCGTGTTCTGGGAATCTGCGGTGTTTGCGCTGGCTGGCGCGCTCTTCGGAGGGTTTCTGGGATGTGCGTGGGAGGGTTTCTCACGGACAAGAGCGATCTGAGTTCTCAACGATCTACCGCATCTCCCGCCTGTACTTTCGCCCTTCCAAATCGCAGAATAGGGTGAAGCCCATGAACCGCTCCACCCTCCTTTCCCCGTTGCTGTTGCCGCTGCTTTCGATGGCGTCGGTGTTTGACGCGCCGGAATTGCGCGTGGTCCCGTCGCCCGCGCAGGCGGCGCAAATCCGCCTGGCCCCGGGCACGCGCGCGATCGATTCGGATGTTTCGCCCGCCGGTCCGCGCGTGGCGCTCCTGGTGGTGGACGTTGCCGGCGCGCGGCAGGTCATGTTTTGGGAAATCGGGCAGCCCCAGGCGTCGAAGATTTGGGACGTGCCGGCAGGCTTTGCCGCGCGGTCGATTGTGTGGCATCCGCAAGCCGAAGCTTTGTTCTTATCCGGGCAGCGGGGCGAGCAGTGGGTCGTTGTCAAGCTGGAGAACAAGGGCGGCCCATGGAGCGAGCGGCCGGTCTACGCCTCGCGGCAGGAGGTCCGCCGGCTAATGGCCGGGCCGCGCCCTTACGTGATCGATTATGACGAAGCGCGCCACCAACAAGTGTTGGCTTACCGGTTGTTCTTCGGTCTGCGCGGCGCCGATGGCTCGTATTCCATTCGATCGGTCACAGAGGAGGGAAAGCGCGAGTACCAGGTGGTGGGCCATCGAGACGGCTTCACCAAGATTCCCGATGCGGATGCCGCGCCCAGTGAACTGGTGGCGGCTTCGGCGCTGCCGGTGGGCTTCCATCCGGCCGGTCATCTTCTGATTTGGGAAGACGGGGGCAATTGCTTCCACGCGGCCGGGTACGGGCGCGACCACTGGGAAACCAACACGCGGCTATTCGGCCGCGACCTGTGCGGCGGCTCCATCAGCGCGACCCCCAATGGCGCCGCCATCCTGAACTGGCAGGCCGGCGCCGACGGCATCGAGGTGCTGCTGGACCGCGGCGCGAACCACCGGCGCGAAGCCGGCGGCTATCGGTTAATATCGGCGCCCTCTTCGGCGCCGGACGGCCGCGGCATCGTGGGCGTGACGCGGAATGATTCCGGTTTTGCGGTGAACTACATCCCGATTGCCATGCCGCTGGCCGACGTGGCCAATGCATGGATGTTTACGGAATCGGCGCAAGACACTGAACTGCTGGCCGGGCGCGGCGGGCTGTTCCGGAACTTGAAAGACGACCAGCTCTATCAGCTCTACGATTCCGAGGCCTACCACTGCGGCGACCTGGACGAATCCACTCCGACGCGCCCATACCTGGTGACCACCGACAGTTTCTGGGAGCTGTTCGCCGCCGCCTATGAAGGCATGTTCATCGTGCGGGAGCGGCAAGCGGCCATGCCGGCCTTCTGGCAGTTTGTGGCGCAAGCGGCGGATAGCTTGCGCCAATCGCATCCGCAATCGCCGTGGTCGGCCCTTTTCGCGGCGCTGGCGGCGGTCGAGGCGAGGTCCGCGTCGAACCAGGAAGCGCAACGCATCCTGCAGGCGACGGACTCGCGCTTTTCTCCGGTGGCCGGGCGCAACTTCGACTACGGTGAGTTGAAGCCCCGCGGCCACTACACCGCGACTCCCGAGGCCGAGCGCTACTTCCGGGCCTTGCAATATTTGACCAGCGCGCCGGATCCGAAGTGGAGCACGGAGCAATTGCGGCAACTGCCCGCGGCGGTGAAGAACGCGGCGCTACGCTGGATCGCATCCTACCAGGACCTGATTGCGCCTTCGCGCGCTCCGCTGTTGTGGCAGGATGCGCCGTCCCAACCGCCGGCTTATGTGCGGCATCCGCAGACCGCCCCGGTGCTGTTTCCGCTCTCCTGGGGCTTCGACAACGAGGCTCTGTTTTCCACCATCTACCACGAGTCCTTGCCGCCGGCCGAGCGGATCGAAGGCCCCGGTGGCCGGCGCTTGACGCCGTCCGGCATGGATGTGGCGGCGGCGTTGGGAAGCAGTTTCGCGCGCCGGTTGCTTGGCGATGAGATCTCGAAATATCCGCCGTTGCGGGATGCGTTGGACCGGCTGGCGGCCAGCCGCCCACCCGCCACAGGCAGCCTGTATCAACAGTGGATCGATGCCTTGGGCGTGCAGTGGGCCGATTCCGTAGCCTCTCCCAACGCCGAGTTGGATGCGGACCTGTGGCGCGCCAAGCGCCTGCAAACCGGCCTCGCTTCCTGGGCCACGCTGCGCCACGCCACTGTGCTGGTGAATGAACGGGTGAGCGCGGAATGCGGCGAAGCAGGTTTCGAAGAGATCGTCATGCGGCCGCCGCGCGGCTATGTGGAGCCGGACCCGCGGACCTTTGCGCGGATCGGCGATCTGTTCGCGTCGGCGGTACAATTGATCTCGTCGGGCGGTTTGCGGTTGACGGGTACGCTGCCCGCCGAGGACCGCGGCCAGGTCCAACTGCAGCAAGGGCTGATCCGCAGGCTCAACGAAACCGCCGCCAAAGCGCGCGTCTTCGAAGCACTTGCCTCCAAGGAAACGCGCGGCGAGCCACTGACGGCCGCCGATTACGAAGAGATCCTCTACTTCGGTCGCGTGGCCGAGCATCATTTCCTGGTCTACAAAAGCCTCGCCAACAAAGATCTGGCGCTCTCGACACCCAATCCGATTCCCAAGATCGCGGATGTTTCCGATAGGCAGGGCCAGGCGCCGTACTTGATGGTGGCGGTGGGGCGGCCGCTCGAATGGGACCACGCCGTGCCGTTTTTCGGCCGGCGCGAGATCGTCAAGGGTGCTGCCTATTCTTACTACGAGTTCTTATCGGATACGCTGCTGAACGATGCGGATTGGCTGAAGAAAGTCGCGGCGCAGGCGCATCCGGCGTGGGTGGCGCCCTATGTTTCGGCGAACGGACTGTCATGCCCCGCGCGCAAGCCATTCTGATTCTCGCCGTCCTAGGGGTGGGGCAGGCGGTGCCGCCTGCCCGTGCCCAACCCGCGCCGCCAATCGTGGGGCAGGCGCTTTCGCCTGCCAACCTCGCCGCCGCGCAGGAGACCGAACTGCGCCTGCTCTTCACGGGAGACATTTCCCTTTCGCGGCAAGTGCGGGCCGAAATCGACCGCACCGGCCGGTTCCCCTGGGACGGCTTCACCGCGCTGTTCCACGGCGCCGGCTTCGTTGCCGGCAATCTGGAAGGCTCCGTAGGCAAGCCTGACGACTGTTTGCCCGCCCCTGCCGCCGCCCCGTGCTTCGACATTCCGGCGGCGCTGGTTCCGCTGCTCGCGAAAGCCGGCTTCCGTGCCATGGGCATCGCCAACAACCACTCGGGCGATCTCGGCGCCGCCGGTCGGAACGCCACCGGTCAGGCCCTGCGCGAGGCAGGCATCGACGCCCTTTCCTTCGCCGATTCCCCGCGCTTCCTCTCGCTCGGCGGTCACGCCATTGCCGTGGTCGCGCTCTCGGCGGTCACCGGCCGGGATGGCACGCGCGTTGAGATTCCTTCCACGGAGTTGCGCCAGAAACTGCGCCTGGCTCGCAACCTTTCCGAATTGGTGGTGGTGTTCATTCACTGGGGCAGCGAACTGCTGGACTGGCCCAGCGTCGAGCAGCGCCGCTCCGCCGAATGGCTGGTCCAAAGCGGCGCGGGGCTGATCGTCGGCCACCATCCGCACGTGGCTCAGGCGGCCGAGTGTGTGGGCGGAACGCCGGTGTTCTTCTCCTTAGGCAATCATCTTTTCGACCAGAAGTATCCCGACACCAAGAAGGGGTGGATTGCGGATTGCCGCATCCGCGGCGGCGTGCTGCGCTGCGGCGGGATTGCGACGGAGACCCCGGCGGGAAGTTCGTTTCCCACAGTGGGGCAGGCGCTTTCGCCTGCCAACTCCGGCATTGAGGCGTGCGCAGTGAACCTTTCGCCCGTCTCGCTGCGGGCGCGGGATGCCGAGAGCGGCTACGTGATCCAGGGCGCCGGTTGGCGCTCGGCGGTGCTGCCGCTGGTTTCAGCGGAGGTGGGAAAGCTGAGTGGCCACCCGGACCAGCGGATGCTCTTCGCGCTGGAGCAACACTATTCGCCGATCGATCGGGAAGATGGGCCGCGGCCTTACGTCTACGAGGTTCGCGCCTCCGGCTTAGTCGCGCGCTGGCGTGGCAGCGCGCTGGCATGGCCGCTGCTCGATGCCGCGTTGCTGCCCGGCGGCGATGGCGTGCTGTGCGCGCTGCACCGGCGCGATTCCTTCATCCAACTCGAACCCGGCGCCGCGGGGGTTCGCACCGCCGCCTACCGGTGGAACGGGTTCGGTTTTTCCGGTGTGGAAGATCCCGGCATTCTGGCGCGCTGCCGGGCGCTGTTCGACTGACCTATCGTTTTTCCGAAACCGGCCGATAAGCGCGTTGTGAATGTATTCCTGGCCCGCCAGGCGATCTACCACGCCGATCGCAGGATTCACGGCTACGAACTGCTGTTCCGCCGCGCAGCGACTGAGACCGCCGAGGTGCGCGACGGGAATGCCGCCACAGCCCAAGTGTTGCTGAACGCGGTGGTGGACATTGGGCTGGACAAAATCTCCACGGCGGAGCCGCTGTTCATCAACTGCACCCGCGACCTTCTGATGTTGGACCCGATCCTCCCACCGGACCGCTGTGTGCTGGAGGTTCTGGAAGACGTCGAGATTGACGCCGAGGTATTGGAACGAATCCACCGGCTGCGGCAGCGGGGCTATCGTGTGGCGCTGGACGATTTCACGCTCGGTGGCAAACTGGCCGCGGCTGTTCCTCTGGCGGACTATATCAAACTCGACGTGCTCGCCCTGACGGAAGCGGAATTGGATCGGCACGTCAAGCTGCGGCGGCCGGGCCTGCTGCTGATCGCCGAGAAGATCGATTCCGAAAGCCTGATGGAGCGCTGCCGCGATTTGGGATTCGACCTGTTCCAGGGCTATTTCCTGCGGCACCCGGAAGTGCTGAGAGGCGACTGTATCCCCACCGGGAAACTCGCGGCTCTACGGCTGATCGGGGCCTGCCAGGATCCGGTTTCGTCGGCGCAGGAGGTTTCGGCCACCGTCACGGTGGATGTTTCGATGACCTACAGCCTGCTGCGGCTGGCGAATTCCGCGTTGTTTGGGAGAAGCCAGCCGGTGAAATCGGTGGAGGGAGTGGTTACCTGGCTGGGAAGGGAATACCTGGCACGCTGGGCCATCCTGCTGGCGCTGGCGTCGAACCGCGGATGCCCCGTGACGTACCTGGAAGCGGCTCTGCAGCGCGGGTATATGTGCGAGTCCCTGGCGGCGGCGCGCGGCGCCGAGGGTGCGGGCACCAGCTTTCTGGTGGGGCTGCTCTCGACGCTCGATTCCATTTTGGATGTGCCCATGGCGGAAATCCTCAAGCGGGTTCGTCTGGACGGCGACATCCGCGAGGCGCTCGATCGGCACTCGGGCGAGCTCGGTCGACTGCTGGCTTCGGCCTTGGCTTACGAATCCGGCGACCTGCAAGCGCTGGAGCATTGCGGAATCGATGCCAACCTGCTGCGCGAGGCCTATTGGCAGGCTATCGACCAGGCCAAAGCTACTTTGCGGGAGCTAGCCGTCCTCCAGGCCTGAGGCCCTGACATCAACCTGCTGAAAAAGATTCCAGGGTTGAAGGTACTACTTGATTTGGTACCGCCTGCGGTCTTTGCCGCCGGTTCTCTCTGAGCGCGCACAAGGCACCGGCGGCGAGACCGCCGGCGCTACCAGTTGGTCTTAACGGAGCTTGAAAATGGTGAAAACGCCTCCGCCGAGTCTCGGGACGGGGCGCAAGACTCCACTTACTTCACTACCACTTTTTCCACCGCCTGGTTGTCATTGGCATCCGACACCCGCACCGCAATCGTATGTTCGCCGGGGCCCGCATTCAGGCTGAGTGCGTAATCCAGCTCGAGCGAATCCGACAGCTTGGTCACCGGCGCCGCCACCGTCCATTCGCCGCCATCCAGCGAATACTCGGCTTTGGCAACGTTATTGAGCGCGTCGGCGGCGTGCCACCGAACCTCGAGTTTTCCCCCGCCGCGCGTGGCAGCCAGCCCCGTGATCTTCGGCGGCGTATTGTCGATCCAGAACGGATCGCTCTCCATCTGCCCCGTCAGCGCTTCCGCCGGCGGATTGCTGGGCGCGTCCGAAGCCGTCACGCGCAGCCGGTACTCTCCATCCGGGAAACCCGTGGAGTCCCACGACAGGTATTTTTCGCTCACCTTGTCCTTGAGGAGCTTCCATTCGCTCTCGGCCGCGCCGCGAATCTCCACGCGGTAGACCATATTGTCGCCGTTGGGGTCGATCGCCAGCCACCGCGCGCCCAGGTAGCCTTTGGCGAGCTGCATGGCCGGTGTCGTGGTGGTGTTCTCGGCAGGCGGCGGCGGAACCGTTACCGTGGAGCGGCGCCCCAGCGGCGGCAGGTTCAGCGTCTGCGAGGGTGCCACAATCGCCAGCAGCGGGGAAGACGACGGCGCCGGGAATTTGTAGTTCGCCGGCGTGATCTCGATCTGGTCCACGCGCGGCTCCACGTTCTTGGGCAGATAGGCCACGTCCACCGATTCCAATTCAGGCGATTGACCGCTGCCCGCCGTCAGCGTCGCGCGCCATTGTACGAAGCGCGCGGGCGGTGAGCTGATTCGCTCGCCGGTGGTCGCGGTAATCGCACCCGACCAGGGGCTCCAGTTCTTTTGCGGCTGGTCCAGGTTGCCGCTGCGCGTCTCCACCGCCACCTGCCCGCCGTTGAGATGCGCTTCGAAGGTGAGGCGTCCCCACAACGTGTACATGGCGGCGTCAAAGACGTCGCTCTCGATCGAGCCTTGGTGTTCCAGTTCCGGCCCGATCTCGTAGACCTTGCCGGTGTTGCCGCTGGCCGCATACAGGTGGCCGTCCGGCGATGCCTGGAACGCCGTCACCTGCGTCACCGGCAGGGTCAGCAATGCGGTGGAGAGCGCCGGCGATTCCACGCGATAGACGCCGCCCTTGTTCCCCGTGCCCAGCAGCACGCGCCCCGAGGAGTCGAAGGCAATCGAGTAGACCACGTCCTGCGCATGGCTCCAGATGCGGCGCGAATATCCGTCGGGCTCGATGCGATCCACCTCGCTGCCGCCGGCCACCGCCGACGCTCCCGGCGCCACCGGCGGCGGAGCGGGCGGCCTCGCGGCGCCGGCAGGCATGCCCGGCTGATTCACCGTAACCGTCAACCCACCGGCGGGTGCGGGCGGTGGAGCAACCGGCGCGGGCGCCGATGGCACGGCCGGCTGTTTGTTGCCCGCCGCGGCCGCGTAGATTGCGCCATCGCGCTCCACGGCCACGGCGGTCACTTCCTTTTTCGGCATCTGGTAGAGCACGAAGCCTTCGCCCGCGGGCGTAACGCGCAGCACCAGGCCGCCCGGGTCCGTGCCCGCAATCAGGTTATCCGCGGCGTCCACGGCCATCGAGCGCACGTGGGTTTCGTCGCTTTGGAAAAAGACTTTGCCTTTGCCGTCGGGGGTCACGCGATGAATCTCGCCATGGTCGCCGGTCGCCACCAGCAGGTCGCCTTTGTGGTCGAAGGCCAGGGCCCAGATGTACTTGGCTTTGGGGTCGTAGAACACTTCCGGCTTGGCATTGCCGGTGATGCGGTAGACTTTGCCATCGGGCGCGGTGGCCACGTAGACGCGGTCGCGCGCGTCCACGGCGATCGCGTGGATCTCCAGCGCATCCAGTTCAGCCAGCAGCTTGCCGGGCCCGCCTGGCGGGATGCGAAACAGCTTCGCGCCCGTGCCGCCGCCGGCGTAGAGGTTGCCTTTGGAATCCCGCGCCAGCGCCCACAGGTAGGCCGCGGAAGTGTCGAAGACTTCGCGCGAGCGCGGCGCCAGGGTCAACAGCCCGTCGCTGCGCAGCGAGAGTTTCTGGATCACGCCCTTTTCAAAATCCGCGGATTCGCTTTGCGTCCAGTACCGCGTCTCGCCCGCCACCAGCGCCGTCACTGCCAGCAAAATGCCGGAGCCGCGCCCCATCCACTTAGCCATCGGTTTTTTCATGTTGAGATTCTGAAGTCTATTTGACGCGCTCTATTTGACGTGGATGCGCAGCGAATAACTGCCCGTCACCACCGAATCGAACGGCAGAGCCATCTGTTCCGTGGCCGTCTCCGGAGACGTCACCACGGTCCGGCTGGAGGCCCGGCCCGCCTGCATCACATTCAGCACCGAAGCCGGCAGGCTGGGCAGCGTCTTGTCGTCGAAATAGGCCGTCGGCGTGGATTCCACCAGCGACACATACAGCTTGTTGTTCGATCGCTCCTGGTTGAGCAGCGACACGGTTTGCGGCAGATTGATGTAGCGGTCCATCATGCCCGCCATGTTCTGCATGCGGTTCACGGTGTCGGCATCGCTCAGCATAATGCGGTGGTCGCCCTTCGCCAGCCCTTCGGGAATCTTCACGGTGAAATCGCGCTCGATGCGCTCGCCGCGGTAGGGACGCAGGAAGACCTTCACCGGGACGGAATCGCCCGCGCGCACTTCCGGTTCCTGCACCCAGGCGCTTTCAATGGTCGCGACGCGCCGCTCCGGCAGCAGATCCACCGTGACGTTCACGCGCTTCACGTCGGGTGTGTTCACGTTGTTGAGGTAAAGCCGGTTGAACATGTTGCCCCACCACGCCGCCATCGCCAGGGGCGCCGGCATGGGCGCTTCCCCGGAAGCCGTCATGGTGGATAGAGAAATGGTCGAAAGCGAAAGCCCCCCTCCGCCGTCCAACTCCACCTTGCCGCTCAGGCGGTAAGTGGTTTCATCGGCCAGCTCGTTCAATTCGGAAAGCGAATTGTAGAGCGTCAACATCATCAGGTAGGGCGTCCACTTCTGGTGGACGAAGACGTTGAAGTGAAAATCCTTCTCGCGCGTCAGCTTTTCCTTGTCGTCCAGCGAGCGCAGCTTCACCGTCACCGGGATCATATCGGACTCCGCGCCCAGCACGCCCATGATGCCCGTGAATCGGTCCTGGCGCAGCGCGCCCACGATCTCGGTGGCGTTGGCCATCTTATTCGGCTGGTAACTGGAGGCCAGCGTCATGACGACTTCGCCCTTGCTCATGGGAATATCGACCGGTCCCAGGTTGAAGAAGGAGTGGCCGAAGCCCAGCACGCGCTTGCCGTCGTTGTAGGTCACCGTGCCCAGGCCGGTGACGGCCATATCGCCGTCCACCAGCACGCCCGCGATGCTGTCGCCGGGGTTGAGCGCGTGTTCCCATCCGGGCGCCGGCTTATTGCTGTGAATGTCGGAAGCGGCGCCGCCTTGCACGGCGTTGACGCCTAGTTGCTGGAACATTGGCGAGAACTCGCGCAGGGCGCTGTCGGTGAAGCCGGAAAGCATCAGCGGAGCTTCAATCGGCGCCATCATCGGCTGGGGCATCGGGCCGGCCGAAGCCGGGAAGTCCAGCATGCCGTCCGGAACCGAGACCGCGCCATTGCGCGAGCGTGCCTTCTCCGGGGTGCGCGCGTCGTCGGGCCGCGATTTATCCAGATCGTTGATCTCCAACATCAACTCGATCGGCGTGATTCCGCAAATGGCGTCCGGCGAGAAGGTGCTCATGCGCAGCGCCACCGCGCCCACCAGTTTGCCGTCGATATACACCGGGCTGCCGCTCATCCCGCCCGCCACGTTGGTCACCTTGGCTTTGCCCAGCATCTTGGCCACGATGATGTCCTGGTTCGGCCCGTTCTGGTTCTTGAGCCGCCCGACGATTTCAATCGGCACAGCTTCCGGCTCGGTCCCCTGGAAGACGGTCCACGCGACACCCTTCATGCCGGGTTTGACGTCCTTCAGGCGCATAATTTCCACGGGCCCGGCCATGGGCCGGGAAGGAGGGGCGTCAGCCGCCGGTAGCGGGAGGCCAACAGCCGCGAATGCCAACAGGATTGCGGCGGATCGGATCTTCATTGGGGACAAACTCCAGTTGATACTCATTGTACAACGTGGGGCAGGCGCTTCCGCCGGCCAATCCCCCGGAGGGTGTGGGACATGAAAGTTGGAGCACCGCTCGTTTTCCAGGAAATGCGCGAGGTTCTGAGCGTACCACCTACTCAGGCCCTCTGAAATGCCGATACTGAGCCCCGACAGGGGCGGCAGAGACTAGCCCAGTGCGCCAGCACTGGGAAGATTTCATAGCCCTCGTGGAGCGGGCTTCCAAGCCCGCAACGCCGGCATCCTTGTCGGCGCTTCGGGCCGCGCACCCGTTTTGGTTGCGGCTCCGCTGCTTTGTGGGGCCAGGCTTTCAGCCTGCCGCCGGCTTTTAGCCGGCGTTCTTGGCTTGTAATTTGTGCAGACTACCCAATTCCCAATTGAATTCACCCATCTCAGCCTGAATCCAGCTTGTCGCTGAATTACCATCCGGGCCGCTCCTGACGGAGGAGCGCGTGTACGTCGACCTGGGCGCGGAGCCGGTAGAGAAGCGCTTTGAGGCCAAAGACGCTGCGGTTCCAATAGACATACATAGGATGGGCGCGGAGGCGCCGTTTGCGGACGACGCGGGTAAACCAGTCCACGCCGCGTTGGAAGTGGCTCTCGTCTCCGAAATCGAATGCCCCTGGCTGGCGGACCGGCTCCATCATCCAATCGAGCGATTCTTCCATCATGCGGACATAGCTTTCCACTTCGGGATCGTTGCCGGTGACGCCGCAGGCGCGTTGGACGACTTCGCGGATGATGCACGGATCCTCGTACGCCATTTTTTCGGCCATCCGCACGAGTTCGCGCTCTTCGGGGCCGTAGTGCTGTACGCAGCCGAAGTCGATCAGGCCAAGGCGGCCGTCGCTGAGGAACAGATAGTTGCCGGGATGGGGATCCCCGTAGGGCATGAAGGCGTAGTACATGCGCATCCAGGCAATGTAGATCTTGGTTCCGAAGGCGTTGCGCGATGCCTGGGTAGGGTTGGTGGCGAGATAGTCCTGCAGGTGCGGGCCCTGAACGTAATCGGTGGTCAGGACGCGCTTGCCGGAATACTCGCGGTAGACCCGCGGCACGACAATGCCGTCTTCGGGCCGGAAGAGTTCGCGGGCGAGGCGTTGCGATTCGGCTTCCTGCAGATAATCGACTTCCTGGTTGAGCATGCGGCGGACTTCTTCGAACTGCGCCTTGAGCGATTCCCAATCTTTGCCGAGGCGCAGAGGGAGGAGCAGGGCGGAGAGATTGCGAAAATCGGCATCAATGGTTCGCGCGATACCCGGGTACTGGATCTTGACGGCGACGGGCTCGCCCGATTTCAGCCGGGCGCGGTGGACCTGGCCGAGCGATGCGGCGGCGAAGGCCTCCTTCTCGAAGCTGAGAAACAGTTCTTCGGATTCCTTGCCGAACTCATTGCGTACCACTTCGCGGATCAGCGCGTAGTGCATCGGCGGGGCCTCGAAGTGGAGGCGGTCCAGGGTATCGGCCACCTGACCGGGAAGGATACCCGGCAGGTTGCCCGCGGCCTGGCCGAGTTTGGTCATGGCGCCGCGCAGGTACCCCAGACGATGGAAGCTCTTCAGCGCCACGCGCAGGTTCGTCTCCATCAGGCGCCGCTTGGATGCCTCGGCATCGGTGAACCACCGGCGTATCCAGAGTGCCAGGTAGGCCAGGGCGATCTGCGCGGAGAGTTCCGATAGTGTCCACAGCCGGTGGAGCGAGCCGGCCGGCGCCGGGCGCTGCGCCAGATCGGCGAGAATCTCCCGCAGTTGTTCCTGCGCCCAGGCGGCATCCGCGGTGGACGAAAGATCGTCTTCGGGAAGCGCGGCGATTAATTCACTGAGATTGACGTCCATATGTTCCCCTTCCTTGGTCGATGCCTAGCGATGCGACAAACAGCTTCAGCGACTGATCCAGCAAGGCCAGGGTGTCCTCCTGGCCGAGTGAATCGTCGGCTGCCCAGTATGCGAAAACGCCCAGATAGAGAGTCCAATACAGTTGCACGGTTACCGCAGGCCGGGGAGCGGAAAAGCCGTGAGAGGTGATGATCGCTTCCACCAGTTCCAGATGATCGACGCGGATGGCATCGCCGGGGCTGTCGGGCGACTGGCGCGCGAGCGGGCTGAAGATGGTATCGGAGGCGGGTGCGAGGAATTTGCGAAACTCACGGAGGTGGCGGAGGCCGGACCAGATCAGCGAGAACAGGTCGGCTTCCAAAGAAACCTCCTCCCTCCGGCCGGCGCGAAACTCCTCGCCGGCACGTTCCATGGCTTCGGCCACAAGGGCGGCGGCAATGGCTTCCTTGGTCGGAAAGTAGTTGAACAACGTCCCGGTGGCGATCCCGGCTGCTGCGGCAATGCCGCGCGTGGTGGTGTTCTGCCAGCCGTCGCTCATGAAAAGGCTCGTGGCCGCTTGCAGAATGCGCAGCCGGGTGGCGGACTTGGCTTCGGCGGTAATCCTCACGGGATCTGCTGACCCCTTAAAGTGAGCATGCTCATAAAATAATCCAACACGAGCCCGATGTCAAGACAAAAATGAGCATGCTCATAATGATCTTGCTGAGTGACAGGATCTCACTTCTGGTGGCCGGCAAACGCCAACTCATGCTGCATAATGGATGTGGAGCCGGGTTTGCAAGCTTTGTTGATTGAAGAAGGCGTTCTGAGAGATAGTCCGATTCCTCAACTGGGCGGCCCGGCCGGGCTGATCCATTCCGGAATCTAATGCCATGGTGATGGACTTGGGACTGCCCATCCGTGGCTTGGCTGTAGGCCTGATCATCGCAGCGCCGGTTGGCCCCGTCAACGTGCTCTGCATTCAGCGGACCCTCGAGAAGGGCTGGAAATCGGGTATCGTCTCCGGTTTGGGCGCGGCCATCGCGGACACGCTATACGGCGCCATCGCCGCGTTCAGCATCAGCCTGGTGATTCAGTTTCTGATCCGCGAAGAGTCCTGGATCCGCCTGGTTGGCGGGATTCTATTAATCGGCATCGGAGTGCTGTACTATTGCAAGCCGCCACGGTCGCTCGAAGCAGGCCAGGTCACCTCGTCCGCCAATTCGGACTTCGTCTCCACCTTTTTCCTGACCGCGACCAACCCTACTACGGTGCTCTCTTTTCTGGCGGTGCTGGCCATCCTCGGGCTGGGAAGGCAGCGACTGCCGTGGCAGACCTCACTTCTGGTGGCCGGCATATTCTGCGGGTCGATGACCTGGTGGACCATTCTGGCCAGCGCGGCAAACCTGCTGCGCGGCAGGATTACCAATCGCTCCATGCGCTGGATGAACCGCGTGGCAGGAATTGCCATCGGCGGCTTCGGGCTGGTGAACGTCGTGCTCAGCTACACGCACAGGCATTAGGCTCGGTTCAGGCGCAAGTTCGTGGGCTTTTGCGTGGGAATCTGCTTTGACAGCAAGGCGATAAGAGCGTAGACACTGGCGCGGTTATCAGACACGACACGCACGACACGCCGGTCTGTGGGCTTCTAAACATCGCAGTGTTAAGCTGGTGCATGACATTTACCGGGCGCTTCGTCACGGTTCTTGCGATTCTGCCCCGCTTCCTCTCGTTGGCTCAAACTCTCCCGGCACAGGCCCCTCAAATGCCGGCCTGCTCCGCCGCCGCAAGCGTGACGCCAGCGCCCGCCGCCGTGCCGCCTGGGGGGACATCCGGGCCAATCTCTCTGAATGTCGTCGCACAGACGGGCGGCCGCACCCAGGGTGTGGCCCTGCGAGCCCCTTACGCCTACATCGGGGTGGGCATGCAGGTGGTGGCCTTGGACGTATCCGACCCGAGTGCAATGCTGCAGATCGGCGCCACCGGGTCCTTGGGCGGGGCCGTGCGGGATATCGAGTTGCCCGCCGCCAATCCGATCCCGCCCCAGTTGCCGCGGGCCCGATTGCCCAGAGGCTTGCGGCAGACGCCGCGCTCGCTCGCGTATGTGGCGGCGGGCGAAGGTGGCTTGTATATCATTGACGTCTCAAATCCCGCACAGCCCTTCATCACGGGCACCTATGCCGCGCCGGGATACGCGGAGGGGGTCGCCGTAGCGGGCGATTATGCCTACGTGGCGGATGGCCCCGGCGGCCTGCGGATCGTGAACGTCAGGAATCCGAGCCAGCCTGCTGAGGTGGCTGCGGCTTTCAGCCAGGATTACGTATTTGGCGTGAGCCTGGCGGGGCATTACGCCTACCTCGCGGCCGCGGCATCGGGACTGCTGGTGGCGGATATTTCCAATCCGGCCGCACCCAGGGAGGTTGCACGCCTGAGCGTTGCGGCATTCGCCTATGCGGTGGCCGCTGCTGGTCAGACGGTCTACCTCGCGGCCGGCTCGGCCGGCCTGGTCGTCATCGACGTAACCAATCCCTCTCTGCCGGCGGAGGTCAGCGCTTCGCAGACTCCCGGATGGGCCATGGGGGTTGAGGCGAACGGCAACACGCTCTACATAGCCGACTCGCTCGGCGGAGTCCTTGTCATGGACATCTCGGACAGGACCCGGCCTGCCGCGCTGGGCTCGATCCAGTTCCCCGGTGGTGACTCCCAGCGCCTGGCTGTGGACGGCGCCATGGTGTTGGTGAGCGATCGCAACATGGGGTTGCAGGCGCTGGACGTATCGAACCCGGTCCAGCCGGCCGCGTCAGGCACCTTCCAGCCGATGGGCGCCACCCAAGCGGTAGCGGTGGCCAACGGCTATGCTTACCTGGCGGACGGCGAGACCATTCGGGTGTTCGATATCTCTAACCCGGCCCAGCCGCGCGCACTGGGTGTTTTTCAGTATGCGTCCGGCCCGGCCGGCTACCCGGTCTTGACCGTGGCGGGCAACTTTGTCTACCTGGCTGCGGGGTTTTCTTCGCTGGGCGCCGTCGTCGTGGATGTCTCCGACCCCTTGCATCCCACCGGTTCCGCTTATGGGTTTCCATTTGGCACCACGCACAAGGAGGTTGTACAAGGCGGGCTCATGGCCATGGCCAACGAATGGGGCCTTCGCTTCATCGACGTTTCGGATACGCATGCGTTGTGCCAGCTCAGCTTCATGAACCTCGACGGAGCCGGCCCCACGCCTCGCGGTCTCGTTCCACTGGGCGCGCCGACCACCATGGGCGTGGCCCTCTCCGGGCATTTCGCGTATGCCGCGGCCCTAACGGGTGGCGTCTGGATCGTCGATATCTCCGATCCTCGAAACCCCGTCGTCGTAAACCAATATCACGAGCCCATTGACCAATTGTCTGGGCAAACCATGGCTCCTGCCGACGTCGCTGTTTCCGGGAACTTTCTGTACGTTGTGGGTACTGCGGCAGGGGGGACGCTTCTGAGCGTGTTGGACATTTCCAACCCCGTGAACCCCATCCCTCACGGATCGTACCTGCTGCCGGGTGGTGTGGGCGGCTTTGGCCCGAGTTTTGCCGTTGCCGGGAGCACGGTTTTTGTCGCCGATAGCGCCGCTGGCGTGATCGCCGTGGACGTCTCGAATCCGGATCAACTCAAGCTGGCCGGCCAGATCGCCTTGCCCGGCACGGTTGGGACCCTGGCCACCGATGGCCGATACGTTTACGCGGCGGCGGCCGATGGCGGGTTTTACATTCTCCAGGTTGCACCGGTGGCCTCGCCGTCCCAAGCGCCCGCGGCGCCGGCTGGATTGTTAGCCGCTGCTCCGCGGCGCGGGCCGGTGCCGGCGCGCCTTCCGCCGCTCCAGCGCACGGTGGCGCGCACTGCGGCGGTGGCTGGCGCCTGCACGGTCACCAGCAGCGCCGACAGCGGGCCCGGAACCCTGCGCCAGTGCTTGCAACAGGCGGCCCGGATCACCTTCGACCCCGCGGCGTTTCCGCCTCTGAGCCCCGCTACCATCAAATTGCAGTCGGAGCTGGCTCTATCCTCGGGCAGCCAGACCATTGATGGCAGCAGCGCCGGCGTCATTCTGGACGGCAGCGCGGCGCCGTCCGGCACGATCGGCATCTTTCTGGGCTCGGCTTACAACGTCGTTCAGGGGCTGCAAATCGTCGGCTTTGGGGGCGATGGCATCCTTGTTGGGGGATCGCACAACACCATCGGAGGCGACCGGGGGCAGGGCGCGGGCCCTTCGGGACAAGGAAACGTAATCGGCGGCAACGGCGGATCGGGCATCAATCTTAACGGCCCCTCGAACCTGATCGTGGGGAATTATCTGGGTGTGGACGCCACGGGAACCAAGCAACTGACAAATGGCGATGATGGCGTGACCGTCCAAAACGCCGGCAATACCATCGGAGGAGCGACGGCGGCGGACCGAAACGTGATCAGCGGCAATACGCTTTCCGACGTTCACATTCTCGGTACCGCGAATTGGATCATCGGCAACTATATCGGGACCGATGCCGCCGGCAAGGTCCAGCTTTCCAATCCTGGCTACTTTAACATTGCGATGGACGGCGACTCTCCCGCCAATCATGTGCAGGGGAACCTGATCGTCGGTGGCTCGTACGCCGGCGGCATTTTGATCGGCGACACGGGCAGCTCTTACAACGAAATCGTCGGCAATTCTCTTGGTCTCGACGCCACCGGATCCACGGCGCTCGGCGGCAACATTGGAATCAATGCCGGGGAGCCATTCAACAAGATCGGCGGGCTGACGCCGCAGGAACGAAATATTGTGAACGGGGGCATCGCCCTGGGGTCGACCGATAGCCTCGTCATCGGCAATTACGTGGGCACGGATCGCACCGGAACGCAAGTACTCGGTTCGGGAGGAATCGGCATCGGCGGCAGCCATAACTTTGTGGGGGGAAGTCTCGCGGCGGCAGGTAATATCCTAACCGGAACCGTGTTCGTGACCGGTGGCGCCGATAACTTCATCGCTGGGAACTCCCTCGGAATCAGTTCCACGAATGGCACGCGGATTTCCCTGCTGTCCACCCAACACAACGCGATTCAGGGCAACCGGCTCTCCAGCGCCAACGGTGATGGCCTCAGCATCGGCGGCGGCGCGAACCTGAACTGGGTTCGGGCAAACCAGATTGTGGGCGACGCTCCGTTTGGAATCCAAATCGCCGGCGGCGCCGGGAACCGTATCGAGGGCAACGCCTTTCTGGGCAACACGCAGAACGCCACCGACGGGGGCTCCAATAATAGCTGGGATAACGGCAGCACCGGCAATTTCTGGAGCGATTACACCGGCAAGGACGCCAATCACGACGGCATAGGAGACACGCCTTACCCGGTTCCGCCCAACGGCACGGACCGGTTTCCTCTGATGGCCAACCCGATCCCGGCGGGAACCGGAACGACGGCCCCCGTCCCGATGCCCAGGGCGCGGCAATAAGGGCTACGGGAAGCAGACACAAGAGGGTACGTTGACAGGTGGTAACAAAATAGTTACCATAATCTTGGATGATCGAGCTGCGCGGCTATATTGACGAACGCGGAAACAAACGGTTCGCCCACTGGCTCGAAGGGCTCGATGCAGCGGCAGCCGCCAAGGTGACCATCGCGCTGGCGCGTATGGAGCAGGGAAATTTCTCGACGGTCAAGGGCGTTGGTTCCGGCGTCTTTGAATACAAGATCGAGTTCGGTCCCGGCTACCGCATCTACTTCGGCAAGGATGGCGACCGGCTGGTAATTCTGATTGGCGGCGGCACGAAAGAACGGCAACAATACGACATCGCGGCCGCACAAGCGTGCTGGGCCGCGTACAAACGAAGAAAGAAACAGGAGATTCAATAATGCCCCTAACCCACGACTTCAAGGAAACCATCAGGGCGCGGGCGCAACGCGACCCGGATTTCCGTCGAGCGCTTCTGCGCGAGGCCGTCGAGTGCGTCATCAACGGCGACCTTGCCACCGGCAAGGCCGTCCTTCGAGACTATGTCAACGCGACGGTCGGATTTCAGGGCCTCGAAAAGCGCACGCAGATACCCGCTAAGAGCCTGATGCGCATGTTGGGGCCCAAGGGCAGCCCCTCTGCCGCGAATCTGTCCAGCATCCTGACCGCGTTACAGAAAACGGAGGGCGTCCAGTTCGAGCTTTCGCTGAGATGGTAGCCGCATCAAACAAAACCATGTAACAAGGGCGCTTCAGACCAGGCCTTCTTTACCGGAGAAGGTTTCGTCTGCTTCCCACCCAATTCAATTTCTTTCCCCTTCAAAATCAATCACTTCCCGGGAATTGCTTGCGCTATGTGCCTGCTAACCTGAAGACAGGTGAGAGTCGCGCGGGCCGCCATCCTCAATTCCCGAAAGCAACCCGCGTTTTCTTCGATCCGCTACGCCCTCAGGAGACCAATCAATGAAAACAGACCGTACCGGAATCGTGGCCGCCGCTGCCGCCCACGACCTGAACAACGAATTGACCGTCATCTTAAGCAGCGTTACCGAATCCCTGCAAAGCCTGGAACCCGGCCACCCCGCCCGCGCCTATCTCATCGACTTGCGGGCCGCGGCTCAGCGATGCACGTGGAAAGCTTCGGGCCTGTTGAACTTTTGTGCCAGGAATAACCACTGGCCCGTCCGCGCCTCCTTCGAAAGCCTCACGAAATTGTAGCGCCGCCTCCAGCATCGGCCCGCGGTAATGAGAGAATGTCAAAGATGCCTGGGGTTGCCAGTTCCGTCGAACGAGTGCCTCGCTCGCGAATCCGCGAGTTGGCCGAAATCGCCATGGGAATGGATGGCGTGCTGCGTCTCTATTTCGGCGAGTCCAATCTGCCGACGCCGGATTACATCAAGCAGGCCGCCGTGCGCGCCATGCAGGACGGCTTCACGTTTTATACCGAAAACGCCGGCTTGCCGTCGCTGCGGCGGGCCATCGCCGGGAATTACCGCCGCCTGCAATCCGTGGAACTCGATCCCGCGACGGAGATCGTGGTCACGGCTTCGGGTGTTCAGGCGTTGAACCTGGGCATTCGCTGCGCGCTCGATCCGGGGGACGAAGCGATCGTATTGACGCCGGCGTGGCCCAATGGATCCTCGAGCGTGATGATGGCCAACGCGGCCGTTCGCCAGATTCCGCATCCGCTCCGCGGCGCCCGCTACTCGATCGATTTCGAAGCGCTCACCGCCGCGGTCACGCCGCGCACACGGCTGCTGCTCTACACGTCGCCCTCGAATCCGCTGGGATGGGTGGCGAGCGAAGAAGAGCAGCGGGGGCTGCTCGATTTCGCGCGGCGCCACGACCTTTGGCTGATAGCCGACGAAGTATATGACCGTCTCTATTACGGCGGCGCGCGCCTGGGCGAACCGGTGCCATCGATTCTGCGCAGGGCCACGCGCGACGACGCCGTCATGGTGGTACATTCTTTTTCCAAGAGTTACTGCATGACCGGCTGGCGGGTGGGCTGGCTGGTGGCGCGCCGCGACCTGGCTGCCAAGGCCACCCAGTTGAACGAATTCGTCATCTCCCACGCCCCCACCATCGCGCAAAAGGCCGGCGAGACGGCCCTCGCCGAAGGGGAGAGCGAACTGGTGCGCATGCTCGAACGGCTGCGCGAAAATCGCGGCATCTGCATGGATGCGCTCAACGGCATCCGCGGTGTGACGCTGCCCACTCCCGACGGCGCTTTCTACGTCTTCCCATGCATCGACGGGATGGACGATTCTTTCGCCTTCTGCAAGCGCCTGCTGGAAGAGACTCGCGTGGGCCTGGCGCCCGGCGTGGCCTTCGGCGCCGGCGGGGAAGGCTCGATTCGCATTTGCTACGCGGCGGAGCCCGCCATTCTGGTGCCCGCCATGGAACGACTGACTAAATTTCTGCGGAGCGGTTCCTGAGGCCCGCGCCGCACCCATAGGAGAACACATGACCAAAGGTTTCAAAGAATTCCTGCTGAAGAACAACGTGCTCGCGCTGGCCGTCGCGGTGATCGTCGGCGGCGCGGTAGGCAAGGTGGTATCCTCGCTCGCAGCCGATATCATCATGCCGCTGATCGGCCCGGCGATTCCGGGCGGGAACTGGCGCACGGCCACCATCGAATTCGGCAAGCGGATTGGCGCCGACGGCAAGGAAGTCGTCAACACCATCAACATCGGCACGTTCTTCGGGAGCGTGGTCGATTTCCTGATCATCGCCATCGTGGTCTACCTCATCACCAAGGCGCTCTTTAAGCAAGCGCCGGCCCCACCGCCGCCGCCCTCCAAGACGTGCCCCAGGTGCAAGGAAGCTGTGGCGCTGGACGCGACCCGCTGCAAGTTCTGCACGTCGGATCTGTAACCAACCAGCGTCGTCTTACTGCGTCCCTGTTGCCTATCACCGCATCCAAGGTGGGCGCCGCAATCGCAAAATGACGGGAACATTGATTCCCCTACCTCTCCTACCTCTGGTTTTGCTTGATGTGTTCACCATCCTGCGGTAATATGCACATGACTACCGATCATGCGGGGGGTGGCGCGCATGAGCTGTTTTGGCCGGGCGCGCTGCGTTGTCAAGTGGGGGGAATCACCATAATGATGCGAAGAGATTTGCTATTGGCGGCGGGGTTCGCTGGGGCCATGGCAGCGATGGCGCCGGCATCGGCTCAAGTTCCGATGACCGTGCAACTGAACAACCAGCTCAGTATGACGTCCGCTCACAAAGGCGACCCAATCACGGCATATGTCGCAAGCCCCGACTCGCTCAAAGGCGACACCATCCAGGGGAAGGTGACGCAAGTCAACTCATCGCGCGGCCAGGCGGTATTGGAGTTCACGTTCAACGTGCTTCATCACGGCCACACGGACGTAGCCATCACAGCCGATATTGAGTCGGTCTGGAATTCCAACGGGCAGCAGGGTGTGGACGAACAGGGGCGGTCGCTCCGCGCCAGCAACACCCCCGGCACCCAACCGGGCCAGTCGAAAGTGGGATCGAGACTGGGAGGATTGATCGGCTCGCGTACGGGCGTGCCTGTGAATGACGCGCCTGCCACGGCGGGATCGCCGCCCGCGATTCAAGTAGCCGCGCAGGGATCGAGTTTGGAACTGGGAGCCGGCGCGACGCTCATGCTATCGGCGAAATCGACTAGCGGCCCGGACCTGGCAAGCCTTAGCCCGAACGTGCCGGCGCGCCCTGCCGCTCCGTCGAGCCCGCCGGCCGCATCCGCCGCGGCGCCGCCGGCCGCGGCAAATTCGCAGCCAGCCGCTACGGGTGACGCCGCGGGCCAACCCGAATTGAAGGCTACGAAGATCGATTTTATTCCCGGTGAAAGGACTGTCTTCTACGATGATATCAGCGACATGGCGGAGGACGAGCCGCCGCCGCACTGGAAAGTCCGCGGCGACGCGGTGGAATTGCGCAGCGGCGGTGGAGTTCGCCAGTTGACCATCACAGGACACTCGAATCTGACGTCGGCGCCCATCGCCTTTCCGGAGAACTTTACTTTTGAGGTGGATGAAGTCTTTTCGCCGCAAACGACAACCTGGCCCAGTGCGGATTGGTCTTTCCAAACAAAGGATGGGCGCACAGCGGCCTCTCTGGCAACCGGCGCCCGCCTGTCGGACCACCTCTTGGCTTTCGGGGCTGGTGATTCCAAAGGCCACCTCGGCGGGAAAGATGTGCCTAATATCGATTTCACTCAACCGGTGCACATAGCCCTGTGGGTGCAGAATAAGCGCGTACGCGTTTATGTGAACGGCGACCGGGTTCTGGATGTCAACGAAACGGACGTTCCTCCGCCCTCCCTGATTCTCGCTGATTTCAATGGAGGCGCCGCCGCGGCGGATGTCGGAATCCGCCGCGTCCGTGTCGCGGAATCGACGCCGGATTTCTCCACCGTGATCGGCGCAACCGGTAAGTATGTGACCCACGGAATCAAGTTCGATACTGACAGCGATCGGCTGAAACCCGAGTCGGCCCCGATACTCAAGCAGGTTGCGGCGGGCCTGGCAAAGAACCCGAATTTGAAGCTGGAAATCGACGGGTACACGGATTCGGTAGGCGATGCCGACCACAACCTGGATCTTTCGAAGAGGCGCGCGCAGGCAGTCGCATCCGTGCTGGTGACACAGTTCGGCGTCGATGCCGGCCGGCTGACTGCCAATGGCTACGGTGCAGCCCAGCCGATCGGGTCAAATGATACGCCCGATGGAAGAGCCGAGAATCGGCGAGTGGAATTTCTCAAGAAATAGATAGACGTGGGGCAAGGCTACACGCCCAACCCCCGAATCACTCCCAACGCCACTCCGGTCATGATCACGCCCGCGCACACGATCACCGCGGCGGATGCCACCGGCAGATAGCGAAACGCCGGGTGGCCGGCCGCTTTTCCGCTGTCCGGAATCCAGTGCTTGGCGTAGACCACTGTGATGCCGATCGCCATCAGCACCAGCGCCAGGCCGGCCGAAAATGCCACCAGCAGGGTCAGGCCGAGCGCGATGCGGCCCAGCGCGACCGAGCTCAACAGCAGCACCAGCGCGGAAGGACAGGGAACCAGGCCGCCGCTCGCGCCTAACGCCACCAGGCTCGTCATGCTGACTTCGCCTTCGGGCATGTGGCTGTGGACATGGCCGTCGTCGTGATGGTGGTGACGATCGTGATGCTCGTGGCGGTCGGGTGAATGGCCGTCGCGAGGATGGTAATGCCGCGGGTGCGCCGCAACGCCGCGCGCGGCCTGCAGCCGTTTCCAGAACAGCGATACGCCGATCCATGCGATCGCCAGGCCCGAGGCCGCGCCCAACGCCGGATAGATTTTCTCCGGCAACACGTAGCGGGAAAGAAACAGCGTGACGAAGCCCAGGCCGAAGACCGTGATGGTGTGAGTGAATGTCACCATCAGGCCCAGGAAGGCGGCGTGCTTCACGGTGCCGCGCGTTCCCACCAGGTAAGCGGCCACGATGGTCTTGCCGTGCCCCGGCGAAAGCGCGTGCACCGCTCCCATTCCGAAAGCGGCCACCATGCCGATCAACAGCACGCCCCATCCCAGTTCGCCGCGCTGCAACAGGCGCGAGAGATAATCGCTGGGAATGGCGGCCAGAAAAACCGGCAGCACCAAGCTTGATTTCATTACAATGGTCCTTACGAATTGTATACGACGAGCGGCGCTATGAAGCGAGTGACTACCGCACAGGACGTGCCGGCCGCCGGGGACCTTCGCGTGCCCGTCGGGTCGATTGTCACGCCCTCGGCGCGTGAGGTGGCGGCGGCGCGCGGCATGCGCATCCTCGAAGTTCCCGACGACCAGATCTCCGGCATCGCGCCTCCCAACCAGACCATCGCCATCGGCTCCGATCACGGCGGTTTCCGGCTCAAGGAAGAACTCAAGCCGGTGCTCGAAAGCCTGGGCCTCCAACTGCGCGACGTGGGCGTACACGAAGAGAAGCCCGCCGACTACCCCGACATCGCCTGCCAGGTGGCCGAACTGGTGGCTTCGGGGGTTGCCACGCGCGGCATCGCCATCGATGGCGCGGGCATCGGTTCCTGCATGGCCGCCAACAAGGTCCCGGGCATTCGGGCGGCCTTGTGTTATGATAAAGCTTCCGCCCGAAACAGCCGTGAACATAATGATTCTAATGTGCTTACGCTCGGCGGTAGGCTGTTGACGGGGACCCAGGCGGAAGAGGTCGTGCGCACCTGGATGGCCACTTCGTTCGGCGGGGGCCGGCATCAGGCGCGGGTCGACAAGATCATGGCTATCGAGCGGCGGTATCTGAGAAAAGGAACGTTGTGACGCGAGCTGAACTCGACACCTTAGTCACGCAAATCGGCGAAGAAATCCTGGCCCGTGTGGGCCGCCCGGACACCGCGCCGGCGGCCGCTCCCAAAAAGGGGGAAGGCCTCAATCTCCCGGACCAGGTTTGCCCGGGGTGCGTGCAGCGTTGCGCGCAGACCTGCTCGCGGAATACCAGGGAGATCATCGCCCTCGGAGCTGCGCGCGTCTCGGCCAGCGAGAGGCTGACCAAGATCGATCCCAGCATCGCGGCGTTGATTGACCACACCATTCTCAAACCCGAAGCCACGCGCGCCGACATTATCAAGGTTTGCCGCGAGGCGCGCCAGTATAATTTCGCCAGCGTGTGCGTGAATTCCTATTGGGTGCCGCTGGTGCGCGGGGAACTTGCGGGCTCTCCCGTCAAGGTCTGCACAGTGGTCGGCTTTCCCCTGGGCGCCGCCAGTACCGAGGCCAAAGCGGCCGAGGCCTCTACGGCAGTTTGCGCCGGCGCGCAGGAAGTCGACATGGTGATCAACGTAGGCGCGCTCCGCTCCGGCGATCAGGAGGCCGTCAAGGCCGATATCGAAGAAGTGGTGCGGGCGTCGCATAGGGGCGGCGCGATCGTGAAAGTGATTCTCGAGACCGCGCTCCTCGATGACAACCAGAAGGCCGTGGCCTGCATGCTGTCGAAAGAGGCCGGCGCGGATTTTGTCAAGACATCGACTGGCTTTGGCCCATCCGGCGCTACCGCTCACGACATCGCGCTGATGCGCGAAGTGGTGGGGCCGCGAATGGGCGTGAAGGCCTCCGGCGGCATCCGCACGCTGCAGGATCTTCAGGCCATGACGGCGGCCGGCGCCACGCGCATCGGCGCCAGCGCCAGCGTGAAGATCGTCGAGGCCACCGCTGCCTGATCCGCGCCCGGCGCAGCCGCCCATGCAAGCCACCCGCAAAGCTTCGGTCCGGTTTCGCGAGCGGTCGGAGCTGCTGGACTACCTGCTGGAAGTCTCCGCCGCCACCGCTCAGACGCTCGATCTCGATCAGCTTCTGGCCAATGTAGCGGAGATCATCCGCAAGGTGCTGCCGTACGACCTGTTCGCGATCCTGCTGTTCAACGAAAAGCGGCAGGATCTGCGCATCCGTTACGGCGTGGGCCATCGCGAAGAAGTGATCCGCAACCTTTCGATCGCGCTGGGCGAAGGCATTACGGGCCAGGCGGCGGCGCGGCGGGAACCGGTGCTGGCGGGCGACGTACGCAACGATCCGCGTTACCTTCCCACGGTGGATGCCGTCTGCACCGAACTGGCCGTTCCCATGATGGCGCGCGGGCGGCTGGTGGGCGTGATCGATCTGCAATCCACGCGCCTCAACGCCTACACCGAGTACGACCGCGCCTTGCTGCGCCTGATCACGGCGCGTGTCTCGATTGCCATCGACAACGCCCGTTTGTACCGCAAGGTGGAGCGCCAGAACCGCACGCTCAAGACCCTGGCCAACATTTCGCGCGAGTTCTCTTCGATTCTCGATCTTAACGAGCTGCTGGGAAAAATCGCTTCGACGGTGCGCGAATTGATTGCCTACGATGCCTTCAGCATCCTGGTGGTGGATCGGGATGCCAAGGCGCTGCGGCATCTTTTCAGCATCCGCTACGACCAGCGCGTCTCGACCGACAACGTTCCGCTGGGCAAAGGCATCACCGGCGCGGCCGCCGAATCGCGCGAAGTGGTCCGCGTGCACGACACCGCCAAGGACCCGCGCTACATCGCTTCGCATGCCGATATCCGCTCCGAAGTGGCCGTGCCGCTGGCCGTGCAGGACCGCGTAGTGGGCGTGATGGACCTGGAAAGCGACCGCGTGGGTTACTTTACCGACGACCACGTGCGCACCCTGACGCTGCTCGGTCCGCAGGTGGCGTCGAGCGTCGAAAACGCGCGGCTCTACCATGAAGTGGCCGTGCGCGAGAAGAGCCTGGAAGAGGATTTCAAAGCCGCGCGCGAATTGCAGCGTGTGCTGCTGCCCGACGCCGACCCGGAAATCGAAGGCCTGGATTCCGCTGTGCGCCTGCGCCCGGCGCGGGAAATCTCGGGCGACATCTACGACCTGTTTGAACGCCGCGACGGCCGCACCGTGATCGCGTTCGGCGATGTCAGCGGCAAGGGTGCGGCGGCGGCCCTATATGGCGGGCTGATGAGCGGCCTGCTGCGCACGCTGGCGCCGCGCCGCCACCGCCCGGCCGAACTTCTCAAGGCGGTCAACGACGCGCTCATCGAACGCAAGGTGGAAGCCCGCTACGCCACGTTGAGCGTGCTGCTGTGGGATCCCGCTACACGCCAGATCGTGATGGCCAACGCCGGCGCGATTCCGCCCATGATCTGCCGCGGCACCGAGGTTTTGAAAGTGCGGGCCGAAGGCGTGCCGGTCGGCTTGCTGGAATCCCGCGAATACGAGGAGGTAACTTTTCAAACCCAGCCTGGTGACATCATTCTGCTCTACTCCGACGGCATCACCGACCATTTGAGCGCCGCCGGACTGGAATTCGGACGCGGCCGTCTGGCTCAGGTGGTGCGCGCCAACTGCCAAAAACCACCCGCCGGCCTCATCCAGGCTGTCTTCGAGGCGCTCGACCAGTTTTCTACCACCGCCTTCGACGATCAGACGCTTTTCGCGATGAAGGTGCGGGGATGATTGGTAATCCCTGTATTATGAGTAGGTTTGGCAGAACCTGTGGAATAATGGGTGTCATCAAATGACGGTACTTGCGCAGAACGGTTCGGGGCTTCGATCGCCCCTTCGAGCTATTTTGATGGCCGTCCAACCGGGGAAATCCGGCATGCGCAATTCCCTCCCCCGCTTTGTAACCTGTCAACTTGCCGGTACGCCTATCCAAACGGAGCACTTGAAGCTTTTGGACGCCGGCACGTATGGTGCCGAATGCTGGTTGATTTCGAGCTGATCAAAAGCGCACAGAAGGGCGATAGCGCTGCTTTCAACGAAATCGTGACGGTGTACCGGAAGCGGATTCTGGGCACGATCACCCGGTTGATCGCCCGTACGGAAGATGTCGAGGATGTCGCACAGGAAGTTTTCTTGCGACTTTATTTTTCTCTCGACCAATTGCGGACGGCAGAGGTCTTTGAACCGTGGTTGTATCGGCTGACGGTGAACGCGGCTTACGATTATCTTCGCAAGCAGCGGCGCCGCCAGGAATTCCGGATGTCCGACCTGTCGGAGCAGCAGGTGATGATGGCCGATGCCGTGGCCGGTGGGAAAGCGGACCAGGACGATCGGCACAAGAAGAAACTCCGTGAGTCGGTGGCTTCGCTTTTGGGAGCGGTTTCGGAAGCGGATCGGATTTTGCTGATGTTGAAAGAAGTGGAAGGGCTTTCGTTGAAGGAGCTTGAAAAGGTTTATAAAGTCAACGAAAATGCTCTTAAGGTCCGGTTATTCCGGGCCCGCCAACGGGTGTTGAAAGCCTTTGGCGCAGCGGAAAAGCGGGAGGAGGCCGGCTGAACGCCGGCAGGTGGTTCGAGGTATTATATGAATGAAATGCGCGGCAACGACGACGAAAGATTGGACGCTCTGTTCCGGGCGTATCGCGATGCCTGCCCCACACCGGAGGCCAGCGCGAATTTTATGCCGGCTCTTTGGGGGCGGATTGAATCGCGCCAGAGTTTCACGTTTTCCTTCCGTCGCATGGCGAATGGCTTTGTCACCGCGGCTGTGGCTCTGACCATCGCGCTGGGCGTGTACATGTCGATCCCGCATTCGAGCGCCGTCGCCTCCGGCGAGACTTACATCGAGGCCCTGGCGGAAGCCCATCCGCTGGATGCCCCCGATATTGTTACCCCGGCGCGCCTCGACCTCTCCGGCCGTTAGGCTGATTCATGGCGAACACGAAACTGTCCGCATTCTTTTCCCTGCTGCTGGTGTTCCTCAGTGGCGTGGTGGTGGGGGGCTTCGCATACCATGTATACAGCACCACGGCAGCGGTAGCGCGTTCCAATCCCAAAGGCCCCGAAGAAAAGCGCGATCCGGAAGCCATCCGCAAACACAATATCGATGAGATGACCCAGGCAGTCCACCTGGACCCACAGCAAGTGGGTCAGTTGGAAAAGATCTACGATCATACGCGAGAGCAGTTCGACCAGGTTTTTCAGAAACGGGACGCCGAAGCTCATGCGATTTATGACGACCAGGTGGCGCAGGTGAAAGCCATGCTTCGCCCCGACCAGGTTCCTTTGTACGAGGCGTTCCACGCCAAGCACGAGGCCGAACGCAAAGCCCGCAAAAAGGGACCAGGCGGCGGAAGGAAGTAGCTGTTCCCACCGCTTGCGCGATGGGCTATGATCTTTCGTCCTTCGGACTTCGGCCCGCGGAAGAATCGTCGCGGCCTGCGAAGAAACTAAGGCACAGCAGTACAGACCTGTCGGTAACAACAAAAAAGGGGCCGGACGCCGTCCGGCCCCTTGCCATTTCTGAACTTGATTCGCTGCTTACGCTACCGGTTGTCCCTTCTTGGCGGCGCGCGATTCCTTGTACTTCCTCTCGAACTTGTCGATGCGGCCGGCGGTGTCCATCAGCTTCTGCTTGCCGGTGAAGAACGGGTGGCAGGAAGAGCAGATTTCCACGCGGATATCGCCTTTGTGCGTCGACCGCGTCTTGAAGGTATGGCCGCAGGCGCAGATCACATTCAATTCGTTATAAGCGGGGTGAATACCGGCCTTCATTTTGTTACGGGGATTCCTTTCGAGACTTTCAGTATACCAAAAAGACGAATCCCCCGTGACCCGCTCTCGGGGCACGGGGGAGATAGCCAAAGAATAAAACCTGAGGCTTAAGCTGACGCTTGAGGCAGCCGGTCCACAGGAACGTTGATTCCGATACTGGACGGAATCGGCTACATTATCGGCTCGACTTCAACAGTCGGCCACCTCTCGCGGTCGTATGTTACTTTCCATTATGCTGGACCACCTCCTTTTCCAGTGATGTTTACATGCTCTCACGCGCGTTTCGGCTTGTCAACACTAAACTCTCGGGAAATAGCCGCTAAGCGCCATGTAATGCTTGAGTTACAGGTTGCGGGCGGCGAATCGGCACATCGTCAGGCCGTCGATCAGGTTAAAGGGAAAACGGCCGGTGGTGTAATGGCCGCAAGGCAGCGTGAAAACCTTATGCGGCAAATGCATTTCCCGGAAGCTGGCGAGCACCTGCTGGGAATAAACCGGCAGGAATGTCGAGTCGTGCCTGGCCCAGATCAGCAGGGTGCGCATGTCGCGCCCCTGGATGCGCTTCAGGTAACTGGCCGGGCTGATCACAGACCAGTAATGCCGCAGATCGTCCTGGCTCACCACGTTACCGAAGCCCTGGCGCACGTGTTGGGACGATATTCCGGTCCAGACGGGGTCCGAAAAGTAGTTGGATACGTGGTTGAAGATGCCCACCTTCACGCGCAGGTCGTGGGCCGCGGCCACGAAGGCCACGCACGAACCCAGGCTGGTCCCCAACACCCCCAGCCGCTGGTAGCCCTGTTGCGCCAGCCAGTCCAGGCAGGCGCGCGCGTCGATGACGGATTGGCGGGTGGCGTGAATGGTGCGCCCGATATTGCTCGAGACGTGGTAATCGGCGCGGGAGAGGTCCTCCGGCATGCGTTCCGAGTGGTACGCCATGGTCATGCGCAGCGCGCTGATTCCGAACCGGTTCAGCAGCTTTGCCAGCCCCACGTGTCCGTCGGGACCGGAATTCCACTGGGGTAGCACGACCAGGGCGCGGCCGCGGTCCCGCCCGGCGGGAAACCACAACCCGTGGACGGTATTGTTCTTCGGATACGGGGATTCGACCGGGCTGGTGAAAGTCAGCCGGTCTTCCCGCAGCCGGAAATCCTGGACCGGCGCGTAGGAATAAAGGCGCTCGGAGTGGACGACGCTTTCGGTGGCGAAACGGGCCACACAGGCAGCCGCATCGCCGTTCGATTCCGCGGGGCAGGGCGGAAAGCCGATCGAGTGCAGCCATTCCGTGCCCCATTCAAACGGACGAACCACGCGGTTGGTGTCCCGAGTGGCGAGCTTCCGCTCCCAGCGATCCATCCAGTAGGCATAGGGTCCAGGCATTTGAGGTGAGAAATCCCAGTTTAGCAGAACAAAAAAATCGCCCCGCTCCGGCAGATGGGAACCGGGCGGGGCGGCGGCGTCGAGCCGGAACGGAGGCAACAACGCACCAAAGTGAGAATATCCTCTAAAGAACCTTGCAGACTGGTAAGCAACCCGTGTGCCATATGTAGTTGATTGATAGCAAAGCCCAGCCTCCGCCAGTTCTCCCGATTTCGGAACGGCCTTCTACCGGATTCCGAATTCCGCCCGGACAGGCGCTACAATCGGACCTGTGAGTTCTGTACCGGCGCCGGCCGAGGTTCCCTCCACCGCGGGTGGGAAAGCCCTGGCTGGATTCCTGTTGTCGGGGTTCCTGTTGGCGTTGCTGGGCGCCATCCTGCCGGCCTGGGGATACCACCGGGATCCACCGGATTTTGTGGCGGTAGGGAACTACTTCCTGAGCCTCGCGGTGGGGATTGTAGCGGCGGCCGCTCTGGCCCGGCCCATCATCGTGCGGCGCGGGCTGACATTCCTGCTGATTTTTTCCTGCGCGCTTTCCTGCGTCGATCTGGCCTACCTGGCCGTGGTTTCACCGCTGCTCTCCTCCTGGTGGCGGGTGGGCGGCCTGTTGACGCTGGGGATCGGCGCCGGACTCTTGAATATGGCGCTGTTTTATGCCATTTCCCGAAGCTACCAAACGGACGCGGCCCGCACGGTCAATCAGGGCGGCATCTGGTACGGACTCGGGTGCCTCTCGGCCACGCTGCTGGTGGGCGGCACCTTTTACGCATACGACGTGCCCACCATCCTGATCTTCATGGCGGTGGTGCCGGGGCTGTTTGCCGGGCTGTATTACAAGAGTTCCTACAAGGCGCCGCCGCCAGGCACGCATCCGACGCTGCGGCAGGCCTTCCAGGATTTCCGCAGCATCGGGGCCATTCTGTTCGCCCTCCTGCTGTTCTTTCAGTTCGGCAACGAATGGTCGATTGCCGGCTGGCTGCCGCTGTTCCTGATCCGCCGGGTTGGGCTGAGCCCCAAAGCCGCGCTGTTCGACCTGGCTCTCTACTGGGCGTTTCTCATGGGGGGCCGGCTGGGCGCGGTCCAAATCCTGCACCGGGTCAGCCACGCGCGGCTCTTGCTGGCGAGCGTGTCGGGGGCGCTGTTCGGCTGCCTGATTCTCTATTTCACAGACAACGGATTCGGGGCGGCCACCGGTGCGATGTTCGTCGGCGGCGGCTACGCCAGCATCTATCCTCTGGTGGCGGAGGCCATCGGCCGCCGTTTTCCTTACTACCATCCCGGCTTCTTCAACGGCATCTTCTCGGTGGCGTTGGTGGGCGGTCTGCTGGCGCCGGCTACCCTGGGCTATGCGGCCTCGGCGCTGGGCGTGGGCGTGGTGGTGGGTATCCCGCTTGTGGGCACGTGCCTGGTGATGATTCTGATCCCTTTAATCTGGCTGGAAGCCAAGGTCACCGGCCGATGAGGAGCGAAGGCCGCGGTTTGGCGCGTCTGATGCCGGCGTTGATGCTGGCTGGTGGCTTATCGGCTGCTTCCCTGGCTGAAAACATCGAGCGTCTGATTGCCTCATCGCCGGCTGCGCGGACTGCCTTCTGGGGCATTCGCATCGTCGACCTGGCGAGCGGGAAGACGCTCTATGAAGCGAACCCCGACCACTTCTTCGTTCCCGCGTCCAACACCAAACTGTTTACGACGGCCATGGCGCTCCAGCGGCTCGGCCCGGATTTCACCTTTCGGACGCGGGTAGTGGCGGATGGGCCGCCGGACGCCGAAGGGCGTATCCACGGCGAGCTGAGGCTGGTGGGCGGCGGCGATCCCAACCTTTCGGCCCGCGCTATCCCTTACCGCATCGGCCCTACGACCGGCAATGCCACCGGCAACCCTCTGGCGGCGATCGCGGACCTGGCCGATCAAGTGGCCGCGCGCGGCATCAAACGCATCGAGGGCGGCGTGGTGGGCGACGATACCTGGTACGTTTGGGAGCCTTACGCGGTGGGCTGGTCGATTGACGATCCGCGCTCCGACGACGGGCCGCCGATTTCGGCTCTCACCCTCAACGACAATACGTTGACCCTCAGCATCCGTCCGGGTGCGGCCGTGGGCGACCCGGCCGTGCTGGCGCTGAGCCCTCCCGTGGAATACTACCTGCTGGAAAACCGTGTCCGCACGGTGGCCGCCGGAGGCGACCGCAGGGTCCGGATGGAAAGAATTCCCGGCAGCGGGGTCGTGCGGTTGTGGGGCACACTGCCGGTGCACGACCGCGGGCAGGAGATGCTGCTAGGCATCGAAGACCCGGCGCTTTATGCAGCGGCGGCGTTGCGGCAGGCTCTTGAAGATCGCGGCATCGCGGTGGCCGGAGCCGTTCGGGCCAGGCATTTGTACCCCGACCAGGCGATGGAACCCGCCCCCGCACCGGCTGAAGACTCCGGGATTGAGTTGGCATCGCGCACGTCGGCGCCGCTGGTGGAAGATCTGCGGATCACCGACAAAGTGAGCCAGAATCTGCACGCCGAGCTGGCGCTGCGGGCGGTGGGGCGCGCGCGCCGGGGCATCGGCAGCTTCGAGGCTGCGCGAGACGAAGAGAAGGCCTTTCTGGCGGAAGCCGGCATCGAGCCCGGCGCCTACAGTTTGCTGGATGGCTCCGGGCTCTCGCGGCTCAACCTGGTGACGCCCGCGGCGGTGGTCAAGCTGCTGCGCTACATGTACGATTCGCCGGCGCGCGACAACTGGATCTCGCTGCTGCCGGTGGGCGGCCTTGATGGCACTCTGGCGACGCGGTTCGGCGACGGCGCCGCCGCCGGACACATCCACGCCAAAACCGGTTCGCTCTCCCACGCGAGCGCGCTTTCGGGCTACGCGGAGAAGCCCGGCGGCCAGTGGGTGGTGTTTTCGATCCTGGTGAACAACTACAACGGCTCCGCCGCTGAAGTGCGCGGCATCATGGATGGCATCTGTTCTCTTATAATGGAGTAAGGGTTGCGCCCTTGATATCCCTTCGGGATATGGAAGCCAGGAATCAGAAGTCGAGGAAGTCAGAATGGTCGTGAGGCGGCCCCCTGCGGGACCTTCCGACGTTGGAGTAAGCAAATATGCCGATCTTTGAATATCGCTGCGACGATTGCGGGACGAAGTTCGAGAAGCTGGTACGCCGCGCCGACGACGCGCCCGGCGTGGAGTGTCCTTCCTGCGGCCAGAAGCATCTGACGCAGGAGCTTTCCACTTTCGCCGCGCACGTTCCCAGCGGGTCGAAGGCGGCTGAGATGCCAAGGTGCCCGGGTGGGATGTGCGGCAATCCGGGGATGTGCGGGATGAACTGAAGAGGGCTGCGCCCTTGATATCCCTTCGGGATACATAGCTGCTACCTGTACAAAACTACCACCGACAGTTGATGGGGCTCCGGGGGCGAGGGACTTCATTTGCATCCCGCGCCGCCTGGCAGTATCCTCAACTCTCTGACCCGGTGCCGGACACCGGTATCCGAAAGGAGACCTATGCGCAGCCTTCGGCTGATTCTCTCCGCCGTCCTCCTTCTGGGGCCCGCCATGGCCCAGGAAATCACCACGCCGGGAAAATTTTTCGGCTTCCAACTCGGCGCGGACAAGAAAATGGCCCGCTGGGACAAGATCGTCGAATACTACGGCGTTCTGGAAAAGCAGAGCGGCGGCCGAATGAAAGTCATCAACATGGGGCCTACGTCGATGGGCAACCCGTTCCTGATGGTGATCGTCACATCGCCCGCCAACTTCGCGCGGCTCGATCGCTTGCGCGAAGTCAACCTGCGTCTCAGCGACCCGCGCGGCCTGACTGAGGCGCAGGCCCACGCCCTGGTGGACGAGGGTAAAGCGGTGGTGGTGCAGTCCATGAGCATGCACGCTACCGAAATCGGCGGCACTCAGATGGCCCCCGAACTGGCCTACGACCTGCTGGCTCGCAAGGACGAAGATACCCGCCGCATCCTCGACAACGTGATCTTCATCGAAGTGCCATGCTTCAACCCGGACGGCGAAATCATGGTCACCGACTGGTACAACAAGCAGCTCGGCACGCCCTACGAGGGCAGCAATCCGCCGTGGCTCTATCAGAAGTACGCCGGACACGACAACAACCGGGACGCCTTCCAGACCAACATACCGGACTCCCAGTACATGGCCCGCATCCTCTTCACCGAGTGGAGGCCCGAGGCCTACGTCGATCACCACGGGATGGGCGGCAACGGCGCCCGCATTTACCTCCCGCCGTACGCCGAACCGATGAGGCCCTACGCCGACCCGATCCTCTGGCGGGAGCTGGCCTGGTACGGCGCGCACATGGCTTATAAAGAGGAAGAGGCCAATCTCTCGGGCGCCATCAACGACGCCATCTATTCCGGCTGGGGCCACTTCGGCTTTCATTGGATCACACCCTTTCACAACATCGCCGGCATGCTTACGGAGTCCGCCGCCGCGCGCCTGGCCTCTCCGCAGTTCGTACATCCCGACCAGTTGCGCGGCAATACCCGCAACCTTCCCGTGTATGAACCCGAGACCATCTTCCCCAACCCCTGGCCCGGCGGATGGTGGCACTTGCGCGACATCGTCGAACGGCAGAAGGTCTCCGCCTGGGCCGCGCTCGATCTTGCCGCGCGGAACCGCGAGACCGTCCTCTGGAACGCCTATCTGAAGGGCAAGCGCCAGACCGAGCGCGGCGCCGCGGGCAAGCCGGCCGCGTACCTCATCTCCACGCTGCAACACGATCCGCTCACTTCCATCAAGCTGGTGAACAAGCTCCTCGTCCAAGGCATCGAAATCCAACGGGTCTCCAAAGCCTTTACCACCGGCAGCGGCATGATGTATCCCGCGGGTTCCTTCGTCATCTCCCTGGCGCAGCCTAAAATGGGCCTCATCCGTTATCTGCTGGGCCGCACCTTTTACCCGGATAACGAGTGGACCCGGAACCGCGATGGCTCTCCCATCCGCCCCTACGACATGGCCACCGACACGATGTTCGAATTCATGGGAGTGCGCGTGGACCCGGTGGACGAACTGGGTGAGACCGCGCTCGAGAAGCTCTCCGGCCCGGTCGAGCCGGCCGGAAAAGTGACCCGCGGCCCCAACGGCTACTCGCTGGACGGCCGCCTCAACGACAGTTTCCGCGCGGTGAATCTCCTGTTCGACAAGAGCGTGGCGGTGCGCCGCGTGGACAAGCCGGCCGTGGGTCTGCGCGCCGGCGATTTTGTGGTCCCCGCCGGCTCGGAGGCGGTGCTCGAAGACGTAGCCAGGCAGACCGGTGTCGATTTCACACCGCTCCGCGGCGCTGTCCCGGCCGCGGTGCGCGACATGAAACGGCAGCGTGTCGCCATGTACCAGCGCTACGGAGGCGGCAACATCGATGAGGGCTGGACCCGCCTGGTGCTGGAGCAGTTCAATTTCCCATACGCTTCCATTTTCGACCCCGAAATCAAGGCGGGGAATCTGATCGACAAGTACGATGTGCTCGTGATTCCCAACGACAGCACCGCCACCATCACCGGCGAAGCGCCTGCCGGCGGAGCGGCTCCAGCGGGCCGCGGCGGCCGTGGTGGCGTTGAACCTGCCGCCGCGGCGGGAGGCAGGGGGGCAGGCGGCGAAGGAGGAGCCGGCGGGCGTGGCGGCAACACCCCTCCGGAGTACCGCACCGGACTCGGCGCGGAAGGAGTGGGCGCCATCCGGGACTTCGTCCAGAAGGGCGGCACCTTGGTTACGCTGAACGGCGCGACGGCCTTCCCGGTGGATCGCCTCGGTATTGGTGTGCGCAACGTGCTGGCGGGCAAAACCACCAAGGAATTCTGGTGCCCCGGCTCCACGCTCAAAGTGACGTTCGACAACACCAACCCGCTCGCCTACGGAATGCCGTCCCACGGGCTCGCTCTTTATTTGGACAGCCCGGCGTTCGAAATCACTGCTCAAAACGCGGAAAACTACGACATCGTTGTTCGTTATGAAGACCGCGAGCTGCTCGAAAGCGGCTGGCTGGTGGGTGAAGAGAATCTCGCGCGCAAAGCCGCCGTCGTATCCGCCAAATTGGGCCAGGGCAGGGTGGTCCTCATCGGATTCCCGGCTCAACACCGCGCCCAAACGCACGCTACTTACAAGCTGCTGTTCAACGCGCTGGTCCGCTGATCGATGTGCATGGCCGGGGCGGCAGGCGCATGGTCTCGGCGCCGCCAGTCCTGTTCCAGCATCGACCACACCGCCAAATCCAGCCAGCGGGGGTTCACCCACTCCGCTTCCCGCAGCACGCCTTCGGGGGTGAAGGCCAGGCGCTGGGGAATGGCGCAGCTCCGCGTGTTGCCGGTGGCGCGGCGGATCTCCCCGCGATGCAGTCCGATCTCGCCGAAGACCGGTTGTGTGGACAACAACATCTTCTACGCCGGATTCTCTATCCTGAGATAGCCAGCCGCCCGAGTTACCTGGTTGCCCTCCCAGAGCTGGTGGCCCCGAGGCGAGCCGCGACTTGTCGCACGACCGTGAGGGAGCGGTGCCCGTCCCGCGAATGTTTCCTCGCGGTCAAGGACCTAGCAAGGCAGCGAGCGCGGCTCGCAAATGCCCTACCTGAAGGATGTGGGCGGCTTGTCAGCGTTGCGCCGCCCACGGTTGGTGGTGTGAAGACGCAGTGTTGCGCCTTTTCCTGGAGCACCGAAGGAACCCTATGACCATCCAGGTGTCGTGCTCGTTTGAATTCTTTCAGCAGGCCAACGCCGAAACAATACCGGCAATGGTTAGCGATGGCCGGATAACGGCGGATATGGAAAAGAGCAACTGGCGGCACCAGAAAGGGGAGCCTCGAAGTCCATCACATTTTTGGCGAGAATTCGTCCATTGCCTCCAGTCCGCCCTACAAATGAATAATTCCCCGCTGTATGGCCGCCGTCGCCGCCTGCGTCCGGTCCTGCACGCCCAGCTTGCTCAATATGCTCTTCACGTGGTTCTTGACCGTGTGCTCGGCGATGCTCAATGCGTACGCAATCTGCTTGTTGGCCAGGCCCCGCACAATCAACTCCAGCACCTCGATCTCGCGCGCGCTCAGATCCGGGCGCGGCATCTGCGCCGCCAGCGCGGCCGCTACCGCGGCCGGCAAATAAGTCTGGCCCGCGTGCACGGCGCGAATGGCGTTGAGCAATTCGTCGTGCAGCACGTCCTTGGTGAGATAGGCCTGCACTCCCGCCGAGAGTGCGCGGCGAATGTCCTCGTCACCGCCATAAGTGGTGAGAGCGACCATGTGGGCCTGCGGAAACTCGGCGCGTATGGCGGCGGCGGCTTCCACCCCGCCCATGCCGGGCATGCGGAGATCCAGCAGGACTACATCGGGCCGGTGCTGCCGGTAGAGTTCCACCGCCTGCTGGCCGTTGGCGGCTTCGGCAACGACGGTCATGTCGGGTTGCATGTTGACGATGGCGCTCACGCCTACGCGCGCCACCAGGTGATCTTCAGCGACCAGTATTCTGATTTTTCCGTTCATGGTAATGGCACCGTAACTTCCACTTCGGTCCCTCCGCCGGGCTGGCTGGCCAGGCGAAGCTGTCCGCCCAGCCGCTCCGCGCGCTCGCGCATGCCGAGCAAGCCAAAGTGGCCGCCCGTGGAGGTAAACACGCCCTGCTGCTCGAATCCGCGGCCGTTGTCTCGAATGCGAAGCGAGATGCGGCGCGCTTCGGTGTGGAGCTGAATGACGACACGGCTGGCCGCGGCATGCTTTAAGACGTTTGTGACGGCTTCCTGGGCGATGCGCAGGAGGTGCTGCTCCATCTCCTCGGGGAGCACCGTGGCGGGACCCGAGACATCCACGGCGACATCCACGGGGGATCCCGCCGTCCAGATGCGCGTGCTGCTTTGAATGGCTCCGGCAAGGTCGTGGCCTTCCAGCGCGGAGGCGCGCAGATCCATCACCGAACGCCGCGCCTCGGTGAGGCTGTGGCGGGCCATGCGCCGGGCCATGTCGAGATACTTGCGGACCGGCGACTCATCGTCGGGTATGCACATCGAGACGGCGTCGAGTTGGGAAGCGATCCCGACGAAACCCTGGGCCAGGGTATCGTGAATCTCGCGGGCCAGGCGGGCGCGCTCACCCAGGATCAGGGCAAAGCGGTAACGGATGCGGCGCAGCCGCTCTTGATAGACGGCCCAGGCGCCGGCAACCAGCAGCCCGCCGCAGAACAACCGGAACCAAATGGTTTCGTAATAATGCGGCAGAACGTCGAAACCGAAGGACTGTTCCGTGGACGAACCCCCTGGGATCTCGGCTTTGACAGAGAAGATGTAATGGCCATGTTTGAGGCTGTTGTAGTTGATCTCGCGGCGGGCGCCGGCGCTCACCCAGCCGGGCTCCAGGCCGGTGAGCTTGTAGGAATACTGCACCCGTTCGGGGGCGCTCAAGTGGATGGCGGCATAGCGGATGCGCAGGCGTTCGATATCCGCAGCCAGGCGCGCGGGCTTGGAGAGATCGATCGAGTTGGCGTCCGCGGCGATGTCGAGCAGTTGAACCGCGGGCGGCGCCGGGGCCGGCGTTGGGGCATGCGGATTGAAGACGGCCAGCCCGCGGCTGGTCGTGAACCAGAGGCGGCCGTCCGCGTTGCGGTCGCCGCCGCCGCCGGTGGGATAGCCGGGGGAACATTGCGCGCTACGGAGGCCGTCGCCTACGCCATAGTTGACGGGATCGAGGGATCTTCTTCTGCCGGCGGCGAAATCCGCCAGTTGGCGTTTCGCGACGCGGCAGACGCCGCGGGTGGTGCTGAGCCACAAGGATTCGCCGTCGTCGGCGATATTGGCGACGTTGTCGCTGAGCAGGCCCTCCTGCTGGGTGAACCATTGAAAGCGGCCTTCGCGAAACGCGCCGAGGCCACCGCCAAAAGTGCCGATCCATAATGTTCCGTTGGGATCCTGATAGAGTCCGCGGATGTTATCGCTGGAAAGTCCCGTGGCGATTGAGTAGGAGCGGACATCCTCATCCTGGACGCGCCACAGACCTTTGCCGAAAGTGCCGGCCCATAGGGCGCCATCGCGGGTTTGGCAAAGCGTGACGACCGAATTGGCGGCGGCCGCGCTGCCCGCCAGAACCGTCCGGATCTGCTGGCCCTGGACTTCGAAGAGACCGGCCGGACCTGCCAGCCAAAGGCGGCCGGCGGAATCTTCGAGGGCGTCGAAAACGATGCGGCGGGAAAGCGGATCGGGCGGGACGAGCGTGGTGAAACCAGAGCCGTGCATGCGAACCAGGCCGACCCGGGTGGCGAGGAGTAGATCGTGATTGGCGCTTTCGCGGATTGAAAAGACTTCCGTCTGAGGCATGCCGTCACTCGGCGTAAAGCGGCGCCGGTCGCCCGACAAGAGCATCAGCCCGCCTTCGTGAAACCCGACCCAGATACGGCCGGCGTGATCCTGAAAGACCGTGTTGGGTTCGTCGGAAGGCAGGCCCTCGGTCTTGCCATACACCGTGAATGCGTCGTCGCGAAGCCGCGTGAGGCCGTTGTTGGCGCCCATCCAGAGATCGCCCTCGCGATCTTCCAGAAGGCAGCGGACCAGGTCGCTGTCGCGGCCGCCTGCGGCGGAAGCCACAAAACGGTCGCCCTGAAAACGGGCCGGGCCGCCGTTGGTGCCGATCCAGATGTTGCCGTCGCGGTCTTCCACGACCACGCGGACGTAGAGATCTGGCAACCCGTCGTGAGTGTCGAATTTGCGAATGCGGCCGGCCGGCGTGCGGAGCATCAGGCCCAGGCTCCCAGCCACCCAGAGGTTGTCGTGGCGATCCACCAGCAGGGAGGAGACCATCTCGCCACCGATAGTCGCGTTGTCGATCAAGGTGGTGTATCTGTCCCCGGAGATCCGCACCACGCCTCCGAAACCGGCCACCACCAGATCATGATGCGGGTCCTCGCGGACGGCCCGCACCGACAGCAGGCTGGGGCCGGGGGAATAGTTGGTGAATCGGCCATCGCGGAAGCGGCTCAAAGAAACCCCGGCCACGATCCACAGGGTGCCGGCGTGATCTGAGAAGAGGCCGGTCACCGCGTCGTCGGGGAGGCCATCCTTCGTGGTGAAAGTGTGAAAGCTCTTGGCGTGGAACCGGGTCAGCCCGCGCGCCGTGCCGATCCACAGTGACCCATCCGGATCAGCCGCCAGGGCTGTGATGGAATTGGCGGGGAGGCTGCCGTCGGACTTGGTGAACACCTTAAACTCGTAGCCGTCGAAACGCGCCAGGCCTTCGTCGGTCCCGAGCCACAGGTAGCCGTCGGCGGTTTGCGCGATGGCGCGTATCGTGTCCTGGGGGAGTCCGTCCACTTGGCCCCACGACTGGCGGGAATACTGGGTTAGGCTCTTGTGGGGGTCGAGCGCAAAAGCCGCCGGAAGAAACAGACAGGCCGCCAGACAGGCGGCGATGCGGCCATGGGTGTCGAGGAGGCGACTGAACACCGTACTCCGAGTATAACCACATGCGCTAAGCTACGACCATGCGACGCGCTTTTCTGCTTATGCTGATGGCCTCGACGGCGGTGCTGGCGGCGGAAGATTGGGGCCCGGCACAGTTCCTGGTGGGACACTGGACGGGCGAAGGAACCGGCCAGCCCGGCAACGGTTCGGGAGCGTTCTCGTTTGCCCCCGATCTGGCGGGGCACGTCCTGGTGCGCAAAAGCTTCGCCGACTACCCGGCGGCCGATGGCAAGCCGGCCTTCCGGCACGACGACCTGATGATTGTGTATCGCGACGGGACGTCGCCCGGGCTCGCAGCCATCTACTTCGACAACGAGGGGCACGTGATCCGGTACACGGTGTCGCCGACAGGTCCAGGAGTGGTGTTTCTGAGCGATGGCGCGGCGAACCAGGTGCGCTACCGGATGACCTACACGCCGGCAGGCAAAGACAGCCTGAAGATCAAGTTTGAGATCGCCGCGCCGGGCAGGGAGTTCACAACCTACATCGAGGCAGGCGCCCATCGCGACTGAGCCGAACAGTCGGCAAACTCTTAAATCATAGAAAATAAGCAACATTATACATAATATTAGTGCGCTAATAAAAACTTGACATCTATACGCTAATATTTTATGATTGTAACTGGATGAGGTCGCTGGGCGGCCTCCCCAGAAACCAGCATTTGAGGAGGAATCACAACATGTCTCTCAGTCGTTTTGACCCGTTAGCCAGTCTCCGTCTCTTCGAAGACTCCTTCACCCGCATGGTGAACGAGCCCCGAACCAACCGTCCGTGGTCTCCGGCCGTGGATATTTACGAAACCGAGAACGAACTGGTGTTGAAAGCCGATCTGCCGGACGTCGATTTGAAGGACATTGACGTTCGCGTGGAGAACCAGACACTGTCGATTTCAGGCGAGCGCAAGTTCGACCAGGAACACACCGAGAAGGGCTATCACCGCATCGAGCGCAGCTACGGCAGTTTCGTGCGCAGCTTCTCCGTGCCCAACACCTTCGACACGGACCACATCGCCGCGGAGTTCAAGAATGGCGTGCTCAGCGTGACGCTTCCCAAGAAGGAAGCTGCCAAGCCGCGCCAGGTCAAAGTCGAAGTCAAGGCGTAAGATTGAAGTAGGGACGCGCCTCGAGCGCAAAGTAGGACAGGCCTCCTGGCCTGTCTTCGCTTTCGCTGCGAACGCGGGTACGACAGGGCCGGGGGTTTCCCGGCCCCATTTGTGTTTCAGGGGGGACTTATGTTTCGGTTGGATAAACTGACGCAGAAAGCTCAGGAGGCCTTGCAGCAGGCCCAGGCGACCGCGGAAAAGCACGAAGGCCAGGTGCTGTTCCCGCTGCATCTGCTGATGGCGCTGGCTGGGGAGCGGGAAGGGATTGTGCGCCCGCTGCTGGAGAAATGCAACGTGCATCCGGACGCCATCGTGGCGGAGGCCGAGCGGATGCTGGGCAGCCTGCCCAAGACCGCCGGCATGCAGCCGGGGCTGTACCTTTCGCCGCCCATGAACCAGGCCCTGGAGCGGGCCTTCGACGAAGCCACCCGCTTCAAGGACGAATTTGTTTCCACCGAGCACCTGCTGCTGGCCATCGCTGAACAGCGCGGCGACCCGGCCGGCCAGCTCCTGGACCGCGCCGGCGCGACCCACGATGCCATCTTGAAGGCGCTGGTGTCGGTGCGCGGAACCCAGCGCATCACCGATCAGAATCCCGAAACCAAGTACCAGGCGCTGGAGCGGTACGCGCACGACCTGACCGAATCGGCGCGGCAGGGCAAGCTCGACCCGGTGATCGGACGGGAAGACGAGATCCGCCGCGTGATGCAGGTGCTGAGCCGCCGTACCAAGAACAACCCCGTGCTGATCGGCGAGCCGGGCGTGGGCAAGACCGCCATCGTGGAAGGCCTCGCGCAACGCATCGTCCGCGGCGACGTGCCGGATCAACTCAAGAACAAGAAGCTGGTGGCGCTGGATCTGGGCTCCATGATCGCCGGCACCAAATTCCGCGGCGAATTCGAAGACCGCCTGAAGGCCGTAGTGAAGGAAATTATCGATTCCAATGGCGAGATCCTGTGCTTCATCGATGAGCTGCATACCCTCGTGGGCGCGGGCTCCGCGGAAGGCGCCATTGACGCGGCCAACCTGCTGAAACCGGCCCTGGCCCGGGGAGAACTGCGCTGTATCGGAGCGACCACGCTCACCGAGTACAAGAAGTACGTGGAAAAGGACGCGGCCCTGGCGCGGCGGTTCCGCACCGTGATGGTGGGTGAACCGTCCGTGGACGACACCGTCGCCATTCTGCGCGGCCTCAAAGAGAAATTCGAAATCCACCACGGGGTGCGCATCCAGGATGCCGCCATCATCGCTGCCGCCGTGCTCTCCCAGCGCTACATCGCGGACCGCTTCCTGCCGGATAAGGCCATCGACTTGATCGATGAAGCCGGCTCGGCGCTGCGCCTCCAGATTGGGTCGATGCCCATCGAGATCGACGATCTGGAGCGGCGCATTTCCCATCTGGAAATCGAGCGGCAGGCGCTCGGCAAGGAAAAGGACGCGGCCTCGCGCGAGCGGCTGCGCCACGTGGAGAATGAGCTGGAGGTGCTGCGCGGCCAGGCGGCGCCGCTCAAGGAACGCTGGAACCGCGAAAAAACCGCCATCTCGCGTGTCCGCGAGCTGAAGGCGGAGCAGGACAGGCTGCGCATCGAAGAAGAGAAAGCCAGCCGCGCCGGCGATTGGGAAAAAGCCGCCCAGTTGCGCTACGGGCGGCTCTCGCAGATCGAGAAAGACATTCAGGCCGCCGAGCGCGAAATGGAAGCCGTCAAAGAGACCGCCCTCCTCAAGGAAGAGATCGGGGAGGACGATATTGCGCGCATCGTGGCCAAGTGGACCGGCATTCCGGTGGCCCGCATGCTGGAAGGCGAAATCCAAAAGCTGGTCCATATGCCGGAGCGGCTCAAGGAGCGCGTGGTCGGCCAGGACGAAGCCGTGCGCCTGGTTTCCAACGCGATTCTGCGCAATCGCGCCGGCTTGAACGATCCCGACCGGCCCATCGGGAGCTTCATTTTCCTGGGGCCGACCGGCGTGGGCAAGACCGAACTGGTGCGGGCCCTGGCGCAATACCTGTTCGACGACGACAAAGCCATGATCCGCGTGGACATGTCCGAATACAGCGAAAAACATGCCGTCGCGCGCATGATCGGCTCGCCTCCCGGCTACGTGGGATACGACGAAGGCGGCCAGCTCACCGAGCAGGTGCGCCGCCGGCCCTATTCCGTGGTGCTCTTCGACGAGGTCGAGAAGGCCCATCCGGAAGTCTTCAACGCCATGCTCCAGATTCTGGACGATGGCCGCATGACCGATGGACAGGGTCGCACCGTGAGCTTCAAGAACACCGTGATCGTCATGACCTCCAACATCGGGACTCAAATGGTCGACAAGAACACCATCGGGTTTTCGGCGCTCGGCAAGGACGCGCGCAGCACCGACACGCGCAAGCGGTTGCTCGAGGCGCTGCGGCGCGAGTTCCGTCCGGAGTTTCTCAACCGCATTGACGATATCATCGTATTCAACACGCTGACCCGCGAGAATCTCGGCCGGATCGTGGATATTCAGTTGGCCAACGTGGCAAAAATGCTGAAAGACCGGAAGCTCGAGTTGGAGGTGACGCCCGCGGCCAAAGATGCCATCATCGCTGAAGGCTTCGATCCGCAATTCGGAGCGCGGCCCATGCGGCGCGCCATCCAGCGGCTGGTGCAGGACCCGCTGGCGCTGAAAGTCCTGACCGGCGAGTTCGTGGAAGGCGACCGGGTGATTGTGGATGCCGCGCCGGGCGAAGCCGAACTGCAATTCCGCAAGAGCCAGCCGGCGCGCGAACAAGAGGAGGTATTGCAGCAATGAACACCCTCAAGACCGCCCTTCTGCTGGGACTGCTCAGCGCCGTCCTGGTAGTGGGCGGCGGCATGATCGGCGGCCAGAACGGGCTCTACATGGGCCTGGGCCTGGCGGTGGTGATGAATTTCTCGAGCTATTTCTTCTCCGACAAGATCGCGCTCATGTCCTACGCGGCGCAGCCCGTGAGCGAGACGGAAAACCCGGAAGCCTACCGGCGGGTGGCGCCCATCGTGCGCAACCTGTGCCAGCGGATGGGCCTGCCCATGCCCAAACTCTGGATCATCCCGGAGGATTCGCCGAATGCGTTTGCCACCGGGCGCAACCCGGCGCACGCTTCGGTGGCCTTCACCAGCGGCATTCTGCGGCTGATGGACGACCGCGAAATCGAAGGCGTGGTGGCGCATGAGCTGGGACACGTGCTGCATCGCGACATCCTCATCAGCTCCGTGGCCGCCACGCTGGCCGCCGCCATCACGTTGGTGGCCCGCTTGGCCTTCTGGTTCGGGGGCTCGCGCCGCAGCGACGATCGGGAGGGCGGCGCCATGGGCGCCATCGCCATGATGATCCTGGCGCCCATCGCGGCCATGCTGATCCAAATGGCGATTTCGCGTTCGCGGGAATACGAGGCCGATGCGGCGTCGGCGAAATACACCGGGACGCCCTACGAGCTGATCTCCGGCTTGCAAAAACTGGAAACCTATTCCAAACGCATCCCCATGGACGCGACACCCTCCACCGCGCACCTGTTCATCATCAAGCCCCGGCTGGGATTCGGGCTGGGCGCCCTGTTCTCGACGCACCCTTCCACCGAGGAGCGGATCCGCCGGCTCGAGCAGATGCGATGAACGAAGTGCGGGTCAACCGCAAGGCCGCCGGGCGGGTGGAGTCCGGCCATCCGTGGATTTTTTCCAGCGATGTGACCGACCGCGGCGGCGCCCAGCCGGGTGAGGCGGTCAAAGTGGGCGATCCGCGCGGCCGCTGGCTGGGCACCGCCCACTACAGTTCGGCTTCGCAGATTGCCCTGCGCATGCTCTCGATCCGCGTGGAACCGATTGGGCGCGAGTTCTTTCTGAACCGCTTGCGCGCGGCCGAGGCCTACCGCCGCCAAGTCGTGGGGGAAGACGGCAACGCTTATCGCGTGGTGCACGGCGAGGCCGACTTGCTGCCTGGGCTGGTGGTGGACCGCTACGCGGATTACCTGGCGATGCAGACGCTCGACCAGGGTATGGACGCCGCGCGGAGCGAAATTGCCGCGGCCCTGGGCGAGATTTTCCAGCCGCGCGGCATTGTGGCGCGCAACGACGCGGCGGTCCGGACCAAGGAGCAGTTGCCACTCGAGACAAACGTGGTGGCGGGGGAGATTCCCGACTGGGTGGCCGTGCGCATCAACGGCCTGGCCATGCGGGCCGACCTGCTGCGCGGGCAGAAGACCGGCATCTTCCTGGACCAGCGCGAGAACTACCGCGCAGCCGCTCTATATGCCCGGGGCGGGAAGGCGCTCGATTGTTTCACATCGACCGGCGGGTTCGCGCTGCACCTGGCGGCGCGCTGCGAGCACGTGGAAGCGGTGGACAGCTCCGCGCCCGCGCTGGCCGCGGCGCGCGCCAATGCGGAAGACAACCGAATCGGCAACATTCATTTTGAGGAGGCCGATTGTTTCGACCTGCTCGCCGCACACGCCACCGCGCGGCGGAAGTATTCGCTGGTGGTGCTGGACCCTCCGGCCTTCGCCAAGAGCCGTGGCAACCTGGAGGCCGCGGCCGCGGGCTACAAGCAAATCAACTTGCGGGCCCTGCAGCTTCTCGGGCCGGGAGGCATCCTCGTGACCTGTTCGTGTTCGCACCACGTGAGCGAAGCCATGCTGCTGGAGCTGGTCGCTCAAGCGGCGCTGGACTCGAAGCGAACGCTGCGTGTGTTGGAACGGCGCAGCCAGGCGCAAGACCACCCAATCCTGCTGACCGTGCCGGAGACCCACTACTTGAAGTGCCTGGTGCTGCAAGTCGTATAAAACCCACTGGTAGCGCCGGCGCAAGACCACCCAATCCTGCTGACCGTGCCGGAGACTCACTACTTGAAGTGCCTGGTGCTGCAAGTGGTGTAAAACCCACTGGTAGCGCCGGCGGTCTTGCCGCCGGTCTCTTCTGAGGGGCATGCTTTAGCTTGCCCTGGAAGGGCCTTCGGCCCGCGAAATTTCATGAAAAACTGAGTGTGCGCTGACCGGCTGCTGTGGCGCACGCACTCCTGCGTGCCGCGTCGCACTCCTGCCGGCGCCCCGTCCCAACAGACCGTCCCTACCCGGTGTAATGCGCGGCCAGCGCGAGATAGAACAGCGTGCCGACGGCAATCACGGCGCCGTGCGGCAGGCCGAGTGCCTTGGGGTGATGGACGTCCAACTCCTCCTTGCCGATATAAGCCGGCCGGCCGCTTTTCATCTCATTGACAATATAGCCGACGTTCCAAAAGGTGCTCTTGACGCGCTTGCGCACCGCGACCAGGATGATAGCCATGAGGCCGCCCACGATGGCGGTGACGATGAAAATCCCAAACCAGTTCGGCCAGCCGACGATGGCGCCGACCGCGGCCATCAGTTTGACGTCGCCCGCGCCCATGGCGCGGAGCATGTAAAGAGCCAGATAGCCGAAGAATCCGACGGCAAACCCGATGAGCGAATGGCGAAAGCCCGGCCAGCCCCGATACAGGAAGGTGTTCAGGGCGAACCCCAGCACGACGCCGCCCACCGAGAGCCAGTTCGGAATTCGCCGGTAGCGGACATCATAAACCGCGGCGCCTAAAACCACCGCCATCAGCAGAGCTTCCACCCCCGGCGGAGGAAGAGTGAACCTCATGGATTCATCAGTATAACTTCATTTGGCCGGCCCGCAAGCCGCTAATGCCCTGACCGCTAGGTTTGGTGCCTTTTGCGTAACCCATCGCTCAAGTTGGCGCCTCCCATGCGAGCCGCGACCGTGAGGGAGCGGTGCCCGTCCCCTCCGATGCGAGCCGCGACCGTGAGGGAGCGGTGCCCGTCCCGCGAACGTTGCCTCGTGGTCAGAGCGTTGGAGTTTCTACATTCTTCAGGCTCCGCCAAGACCACCTGGTAGCGCCGGCGGTCTTGCCGCCGGTGTTGCACCGATTGTTCAATCGGTGTAGCCGGGCGCAGCCCAGCCCCATTTCCTCCGCGTCTCCGCGCCTCGGCGGTGAATTACCGCCCCGCTACTTCGCCCCCGCTCCGCCCGAACTCACCGGATGAGCGGCCGACAACTGAATCCCTTCGCCAATCTTGGCCTCGCCGGGAATCGAGACCGGCAGATGGCCGCGGATATCGATTTCTCCCCACAGCGCTTTGACCGCGGCAATCTCGGAGGGGGGCACGGAACTGAAGGTGGCCAGGTAGGCCGCGGCGTTCGGGAAGTTGCGGAGCAAGTAAGGATTGCCGAGCGCTACCAGGGCGACCGGTTTTCCAGCGGCCATCAGCGATTCGAGCGTGGACGCCAGTTGGCCGCCCAGCCCGACTGATCCACGCCCGGACGTGACCGTGGAGAAAGCCGCCACGACATAGCTTTCGCAAACGGCGAGTTGCTGGACCGCTTCGTCGATATCCCGGCGCGACAGGGAAGGATCGAAAGTGGCCAGCGCGGCGCGGGGAATCCGCTTGCGAACTTCCTGGGTGAAGACTTGGCCCTCCGGGGAATAGCGGCCCTCGGTCAAGACCAGGTAGCAGGCGCGGCCGGGAGCGGCCAGCGGCAGGAAACCGGCGGAATTGCGGACCAGCGTGATGGCGCGGTCGGCAATCTCCTGGGCGCGATCGTTTACAGTGGGATCGTCGAGGACGTCGCCGATGGCTTCGAGATCGGTATAGCGGGTGTGGTCGAGACCGATGCGTTCTTTGGCGGAAAGAATCTTCGCGACGCTTTCCCGAATGCGCTGGCGGCTGAGGCGGCCGGTCGAGACGGCGGCCACCACGGCCTTGATGGCAGTATCGGGATCGGCCGGCATGAGAAGAGTGTCGGCGCCGGCCTCCACCGCGCGCACCGCGGCTTCGCCCGAACCGAAGCCGTTGACGATCCCGCCCATGCCGAGAGCGTCGGTGATGACCAGGCCTTTGAACCCGAGCTGGTCGCGCAACAGGCCGGTGAGAATCGCCGGAGACAGCGTGGCGGGCAACTCGGGGGGCGCCAGGGCGGGCACCGCCACGTGGGCCGTCATCACCGCATCCACGCCGGCGTCGATGGCGGAGCGGAAGGGCACCAGTTCGAGGCTTTCCAGACGGTCCAGGCCGGCTGTAATGGTGGCCAGGTTGAGATGAGTATCGACGGCCGTATCGCCGTGGCCGGGAAAATGCTTGGCGGTCGTCAGCACGAAGTTGCGCTTGTCGGAGTGGGCCCCTTCAATGAAGGCTTTGACATGCGCGGCTACCGCCTGCGGGTTTTCCCCGAAAGAACGGATGTTGATGATGGGATTATCGGGGTTGTTGTTGACATCGGCCACCGGGTAGTAGACCCAGTGGACTCCCAGGGCGCGCGCTTCCCGCGCAGTGACTTCCCCTTCGAAGCGGGTGAGCGACGGATCTCCGGTGGCGCCAAAGGCCATCGCGTGGGGGAAAGCTGTTGTGCCGGAGACGCGCATGGAGGCGCCGCGTTCGAAGTCCCCGCCCACCAGCAGGGGGATCTTGGCGACGCGTTGCATGCGATTCAAGAACGCCGCCAGCGCGTAGGGCTCGGCCTTCTGCACACCCCGTCCGTTGTTGGTGTTAGTCAGGATCAGGCCGCCGACCTTGGTTTCACGGATGAGCCGCACGAATTTCTGGTAGTCGCGCGAACGGGTGTTGGGCGAGCCGCCATGGAATTCGATGAAGACCAGTTGCGCCACTTCATCCCGCAGGGTCATTCCCTTCATCCAGTGCCGCACGGTGGCGGTGGTCTTCATCGGCGCGGGGTTCTTGGCGGGCGTGGCGGCAAAGGCGGAAACCGCCAGCAGACACACCATGGTGGCGCGCGCACTCGTGCGTGCCGCATCGGCACTCATGCCGGCGCCCGGTCCCGACAGACTGTCCGCACCCCGGCAGCGTGTCGAGACGAGTCTCGACACGGCACGCACGAATGCGTGCGCCACCTCATTGGGCCATTTGTGAGAAATGCGCGCTGAGCGGGATCGGGGCACGTTTTCCAGTGTGCCAGATTAGTCTGCCGCTTTGCGCGCCCGTGCGGGCACGGCCTTCTGCGCGGCCGGAGGCTTACGCGCTGGACCGCGGTTGGCCAGGCGCTTCACCCAGCGCAGCAGGTGGGCCGGTTCGCTGCAACTCTTGGCGATCACGGCGTCCGCCCCGGTGCTTTCTTCGGTGAGGCCCAGCGGCTCGACGAAACCGGAGAGCAGGACGATGCGGGCGTTGGGATTCCGCCGGCGAATCCGCTGGATGAGCTCGGTGCCGTCCATGCGTGGCATGCGGTAGTCGGTGACCACCACGTCGAAGTTGGAAGCCTCGAAGAGTTTCAGGCCTTCTTCGCCATTGATCGCGATCTCGACCGTGCAGCCGGCTTCTTCCAGCAGCGCGCGGCGAACCAGCAGGCCGTCGCGATTGTCGTCTACCAACAGGACTCTCGGGTTCACCACGGGGACGGGTTTCATTACGGGACGTGTGCGAGGGTAACAGAGCCGTAACCAGTCTGTCAACGGTTTTGCATCGTCTTGGAAAATGACTAGATCGAGTGCTTGACAAACCCCGTGTCGCGGGGTGGGTCATGCCATCGCCTTTGGCCTGTCGTGCCTTACTCGATAACCCGCGGCGCCTTGTAGCCCGCCTTCGCCACAATCGTGTACTTGATGGGCTTGCCCTTCTCGTCTTTCACCGGCAGAGGATTGCCGTTGAGGTCGACGAGCTGCACCTTGATCTTGCGATAGGCGCCGTCATGCGTTTTGTTGCTCGGCGAGTACGTCAGTACGTACTGGTTGCGCAGCGCCTGGTGAATCTGCTGGAAGATCTGCCCGAATTCGCCCTCGAAGCGGGGGAAGAATGACTGGCCGCCGGTTTCCGAGGCGAACGTCCGCATCTGGTTGTCGGCCTGCAGAAAATCCATCTGCTGAATCGCGCCCATCCCCCTGGCTTCCATCAGGATGCGCAGGGTTTGCATCAGGCCGACGGCGTAAATCGGCACGCCGTCTTCCTGCAGAATCTTGCGGGTCTTGTCGAAGGTGAGCTTGCTGAACGTATCGATGCCGGAGGAGAGCAGCACGATGGCCTTGCGGCCCTCGATTCCGGACATGCGGTCGGCCGTATCGGTGACGGCGTCGAACAGGTTGGCTTCGGACCATGCCGGGATGGTGAGGCGGTGCAGGGCTTCCTGGGTCTGCATGCGGTTGGTGGTGAAATCGGTCAGAATCTCCGGCTTGAGATCGTAGGCCACCACGGCCACGTAATCTTCGGGCTTGAGGGTGCTGCAAAAACCATAGGCAAGCTCGAGTACCTGGAACCAGGTCCGGCTGTACAGGCTCTCGAACCGGTTGCTGAACTCAATCACCAATGAGACCGTGAGGGGTGCTTCACCCACGTTGTAGCCCTGAATCTGTTGCGGCACGTTATCTTCCAGGATGCGGAAGTTGCCCTTGGGAATGCCGGGAATGAATCGTCCCCTGTTGTCGATGATGGCCACGTCGACGGTGACCGTATCGACTTCGGCCTTGAACTGGGGCAGGGTGCCGACGTTCATCGTGTCTTTTTTGTAAGCCGAGGGGATCTTGGGCAGGTCGCCATCGGGAGGCGCATCTGCCGCCGTGGATTTCTTCTTCGCGACGGTCCCGGAGGTGTCGCGGACGGGACCCTGCTGATCCTGTCCCGCCACCATTCCGGTAAGCGCCAGGGTAAGTGCGGCAACGCACAGTAGAGCGGTGATCCAGGCTCGCATAGGCATACTTCTGACGTAACTATACCAGAAGACGGCGCAGCCGGCGCCTGGGTTGCTTTGCAAATGGGTTGCTTTGCAAAACGGGGACTGCTACCAATTCCCGCCTTTGGAATTGGTAGCTGTCCCCGCTTTGCCTGCCAGCCCTATTAATTCACCCACGGCCCCCGGCCGCCCTGTTTGCGCATGTAAACCTGGAATTTCTTCTTGGCGCGCTGCATGCGCCACTGGCGGTACCAGCCGCCGAAATCGGGCAGATGCAGGAAGCGGAAGAAGCGCGGCATCGGGGCTTTCAGGTAGACCCAGCCGAAGAGCATGCCGCCCAGGTGCGCGATGTTGCTGACGCCGCTGTTCCCGCTGCCGAGAGCGCTGAGCAGAGCGACGGCCCCGTAAATCATCACCAGGTACTTGGCCTTGATCGGGAACAGGAAATTCATCAGCACCTTGACATCCGGAAACAGAACGCCGAATGCCAGCAGCAGTCCGTAAATGGCCCCCGAGGCTCCGATCGTGGTGGTGCGATGGCCCAGAATCACGTTGACCAAGGTGTCGCAGATGCCCGCGCCCACTCCGCAGAGAAAATAATATTTCAGGAAATACCTGGTCCCCCAGGTCTGCTCCAGCGTGATTCCGAACATCCAGAGGGTGAGCATGTTGAACAGCAGGTGCCCGATGCCGCCGTGCAAGAACATGTAGGTGAACAACTGCCACACAAACCAGGGGAACCGGTAGACCACGAAGTTGGGGGTCAGGGCCAGCAGCAGCATCTGGCTCTGCAGCGAGGCGCCGCCCAGGTACCAGAGCAGGAAAACACCGGTGTTGATGATCAGGAGCCACTTCACCCCGGGCGGGAAATACGAGTAGATGATCGATCTGCTGAACCGGTTGGGCTGTGCCATGGGCGGGACCTGTTCATTAGAATAACAACCCGCCTATCCGGATGCAGCGGATTGTCCGGTTTTCGCGTACCGGGTGAGGACTCGGGCGCAGAATTGCAGAAGGGCGGCCGCGGCCAGCCAGACTTGCCAGTGGGAGAAGAAACCGGCGGAGATAGCGAAACTGCCGGTCCAGTTGAGGTCGGCGGCGATGCGCCAGAGGGCCAGCACGCCCGTCAAAGCAGCGGCAGGGGTAAGCAGGCTGGCGACAGCCAGCGCCAGCCGCTGGTTGGGTCGGGCCTTTTTTCCCACCTTGGAGCCTGTGCCAAACCGGATCCGAAGCACCATGGCTGTTTCTTTAACCAATCTAACAGCTTTCGTGGGGCGGCCAATCCTGGCCGCAGCCGCCTTCAGGCGGCTCGTTCCTGGTGCACGGCTGTCCATCGATTTCTTGGACGCCGCACAAACTCTGCTTCCTCTTTTTTGTCGCGCACCCCGAGCCGGCAATTTCTTTCACCCGTTCCCGTTTTTTGCCTTATCATCATTTCTTATGCCGAAACCCGCTACCGTCGCCGTCTGGGCCGGGACCAGAAAGGGCGCCTTCGTATTCCGTTCCCGGAACCGCAAAACCTGGAGCGTGGAAGGCCCGTTCTTCCGCGGTCTGGAAGTGAATCACCTGGCGCAGGACCATCGCGAGCCGGAGCGCTTCTACGCCGCCGTAAACAGTCCCTGGTTCGGCGCGCACATCCACGCCAGCACCAATGGCGGCAAGGACTGGAAGCTCTCCGAAGAAGGCCTGCAAATCCATTGCCTGCCCAATACTTCCCTGGCACGCGTGTGGCGCGTCGAGCCGGGCGCGGCGGACGAACCCGGCGTGGTCTATTCGGGCGGCGATCCGGGCGTGCTGTTCCGCAGCACGGACTGGGGCCGGACGTGGGCCGAGGTGACATCGCTCACCGCGCACTCCACGCGCAGCCGCTGGAATCCGGGCGCGGGCGGCATGTGCCTGCATTCCATCCAGTGCCTGGGCAACGGGCGGATCATCGTGGCCATCTCGGCAGCCGGCGCGTTCCGCTCGCGCGATAGCGGCGCCACCTGGGAGCCCTTCAACCAGGGCGTGCGCGCCGATTTCCAACTGGAGAAATTCCCCGAGGTCGGGCAGTGCGTGCATCATCTGCTGGCGCACCCGCGCGACCCCGAGCGGCTCTATCAGCAAAACCATTGCGGCCTCTACAAAGCCCGTTTCGACGGCAAGAAGTGGACCGATATCTCCCGCGGCCTGCCGACGCGTTTCGGATTCGGCATGGCAGTCCCCGCAGCCGAGCCGGAAACCCTCTTCACGGTGCCCATCGAAGGCGCCGAGTACCGCTGCGTGCCCGAAGGCAAGTTCCGCGTGGCTCGCAGCCGCGACGGCGGCAAGACATGGAAGTTGCTGACCCGCGGCCTGCCGCAGCGCAACGCGCACCTGCTGGTATTGCGCGAGGCCATGGCATCGGACGACCGTTCACCCGCCGGCGTGTATGTGGGCACCACCGGCGGCCAGGTCTACTACACCGCCGACAGCGGCGAAACCTGGAGCGCACTGGCGGAACATTTGCCGCCGGTGATTTCCGTCGCGGTGACGGGGTAGGCTTTGCGGGGCAGGATGGCATCCTGCGCGCCGGTTGGCAACCTATCCGGACGCGGATTGACTGCCATGCAACTTTTTGGTCGCATTTCATCCTGGGCCGCGCTATTATGCAACCTGGGGGTTGCAAGTGCCGATATCTCAAACGAATCAGATCGAACGCAGGACTTTGATTCGCGCCCCGCGGTCGCGCGTGTGGCGGGCGATTACCGACATCCGGCAGTTCTGCAAGTGGTTCTGCGCCGAAACGGTTGAGCCCGCTTTTCGGCCCGGCGCTCACGTGCGCCTGATCTCGACGCACCAAGGCCCGTGTGAGAAACAAGACTTCTTCATGGACATCGTGGAGATGGTTGCGGAGCACACTTTCTCCTGGCGGTGGCATCCGGGCAGCCTGGTAGCGGGCGAGGATCTCGCGAAGGAGCCGATGACGCTGGTAGTCTTCCGGCTGGAAGACGCCGAGGGCGGCACCCTGGTCACGGTGACGGAATCGGGATTCGACCAGCTCTTCCCGAGCCGCATTACCAGGGTATTCGGAGAGAATGAGGCCGGTTGGAAGATTCAGATGGAGGCCCTCGATCGGTATTTCAGTGGCGCGAAGTAAATCGCAGACCAGGGCTTCGGCAACGCTGTTCGCGGCGCTGGGCGATGAGACACGGCTGCGCATCCTGCTGCGGCTGGCGCGGGGCGACACCGTGTCCATCACCGAGCTGGCCGCGGGCGGCGAGATCACGCGCCAGGCGGTCACCAAGCACCTGCACGTGCTGGCCGGCGCGGGCCTCGCGCGCGGGACGCGGCTCGGGCGGGAGCGGCGCTGGTCGCTCGATCGCAAGCGGGTGGAGCAGGCCCGCGCGTTTCTGGAAGCTGTCTCGCGGCAGTGGGACGGCGCGCTGGCCCGCTTGAAGACCATGGTCGAAGAGAGTGGCTAGCGGACTCTGATATCGTGAAGTCATGGCCGCTGTTGAATCCACTATGCTCGCGCTGGGAACCGGCGCGCCCGGCTTTTCGCTGCCGGATGCCGTCTCCGGCAAGACCATCACGCTCGATACGTTCGCCCGAAGCAAAGGCCTGCTGGTGATGTTTCTGTGCCCGCACTGCCCGTACGTGAAACATGTGCAGGCCGGCCTCGCGAAGCTGCTTAAGGAGTACGACGGCTCGGGGCTTGGGATCGTGGCCATTTCGTCGAACGACGTGGCGCAGTATCCGGAAGACTCGCCCGAAGGGCTGCGCGCCCAGGCGGCGGAGCTGGACTTCGCGTTCCCCTATTGCTACGACGAGACCCAGGAAGCCGCCAACGCTTACCGCGCGGCCTGCACGCCGGATTTCTTCCTGTTCGATGCGGGGCGCAGGCTGGCGTACCGCGGGCAAATGGACGGCAGCCGGCCGAAGAACGACGTTCCGGTGACCGGCAGCGATCTCCGCGCGGCCATCGACGCGGTGCTGGCCGGACGTGCGGTGAGCGCGGAACAGAGGCCCAGCATCGGTTGCAACATCAAGTGGAAGCCGGGGAACGATCCGGGATATTGAGGAGCGCAAGGGCTGCCGAGGTTTCGCCTGCCGCGCCGGTCGCGCGCTCCAGGCTGTCGAGCAGGCCGGCTTCCAGTTGCCGCACGTCGAGCGCGACTTCGCAGGCCGCGATTTCTTCATCCGTGGCGCCCTGGAAGTTTAGCTCGCAGATGCCCAGTGGCTCACTGCCCCAGCGCATTGGTGGTCCGAACGTACGGCAGGTGACGGGCCGGGCGGCATAGAGATCGCAAGCTCCGGTTTCGGGATCGAGCACCGGGCAGGCATCCTCCTCGTTTTCGGCGCCGCGCGCGACGGCTTCGCGCGAGCGCTGGAGGACGCGGGCGGCGCGGGCGGGGCCGGTCTGTTGCAACTCGGCAAGCCCCTCGCGCAGGCGCACGGCGTCGAGCCGGGTGATGGGAAACGGGCCGATGCAGCACTCGGTGCAGCCGAGCCGGCACACCAGCCACCCGCCGCTCTTGCGAACCGATTCGGCGAGCGCGGCGTCGAGAATCTGGATGAAGTCGCGATCGCCCGGCATGCTTCGAGCATAACGCTGCGTGTTAGCATTGTGTTTTGCGCAAGGTCCCACTACTCGACTCGTTGAGGATCATCGGACGAGGGTCGCTGAACTGGCTCGCCGAACGCCCCATCGTGGTCTCATTTGAAGTGACGGACGCCTGCACGTGCTGGTGCAAACACTGCGACCACGGCGGGCCGCGCGACGAATCGCGCAACCTCAAGCCGGCCGACTATCGCCGCTACATGGAAGCGCTGAGGCCGTGCGTGGTGCAGGTTTCGGGCGGCGAACCGCTGATGCGCGACGACATAGTGGAGGTCGTGCGCACGATCAAGGGCGGCGCGGGCGTACCTTATACAATTCTGGTTTCCAACTGGTCGCTGATGACCGGGGAGAAGTACCTGGCGCTGGCCGATGCGGGCATCGACCAATTTTCCGTGAGCCTGGATTTTCCCGACGGGCGGCACGATGATTTTCGCTTACTCCCCGGGCTCTACCGGCACCTGGAGGATCTGGTCCCGCGCCTCGCGAAACTGGGGCGCGACGACATCGTGCTCAACAGTTGCATCACGACCGAGAATGTCGGCGAGATCAGCGCCATCGCCGACAAGGCCCGCGAGTGGGGCGTAAACCTGTGCTACAGCGCGTACTCGGCGCGGCGCACGGGCTGCCGCGATTACTTCCTGGAGACGCCGGAGCAATTGGCCACGCTGAATGAGCACCTGGACCGCGTGGAGGCGCGCCGCGATTCCACCCACTGGATCGTCAACGCGCCCAGCACGCTCGAGGCCACGCGCCGGTATTTCGCCAACAAGGGAACGCCCGGGTGTCAGGCGGCCCTGCGCTTCCTGGTGGTGACCGCCGATGGCGCGCTGCAACCATGCTCGATGCAGTTCCGACGGTACCGACTGGAAGACCGCAGCCGCATGATCGCCGAATTCACGCGCCACAACCAGTGCGACGAATGCTACGTTTCCATCCGCTCGTACCTCGACAAGAGTTTCCCGCAACTGCTGCGCGAGAACGTGAGCGAATTCCTGTCCGTGAAGTAAAGCCCCGCACCGAGCCGCGACTGTAAAGGAGCGGAGGCTAGTTCAGCTTGAAGGTGACGGCGATGTTCGCGATGATTTCGACCAGTTCGCCGTTCAGGCGAGAGGGCTCGTAGACCCACTGCGAGACGGCGTCGACCGCGGCCCGAGCCAGCAGCGGGCTTCCGTTCAGCACCTTCACGTCGCGCACACGGCCATCGGTTCCAACCACCGCTTCCAACTGCACTGTCCCGGAAACGCGCGCCGTCCTGGCGAGGGAAGGGTACGACGGCTCCAGTTTACGAATCAAGCGCCCCAGTTGGACCTGGCCGCCCTGGCGGAAGCGCTTGGGCTCCTCAGGCGGCGAGGCGGGTTTGGGTGGCGCCACAACCGGCACGGCCGGCGGCTCAACGCGCACCGCATTGGCCGGCAGATCGCGGAAGAATGCGCCCGGTATTCCCTGCTCCGATCCCCGCGGATCGCCGTTGGGAACGCCGGTGACATAACTCGCGGCGGGCGCATCGTCGATCAACGTCACTCTCGTAGGGATGTGGGCAGGCGCGATGAAACCATGGAACTCGGCGCGCGGCACCACGCGGGCGGTGGTGCGCTGTTTGGCGAGATCGCCCTTGGGCGGCGGGCCGGGCGGCACGGGCGGCAGGAAGGTGGCCAGCAACTGCGCGTGCGGCATGATCTGAGGCCAGATCATTGGCACGAGAATCGCGCCGCCTAGCAGCATCACCTGCGCGGTGACGCCCAGGAGAGTGGTCCAGACCCGCTTGCCGGCGGGGCCGGACGCAAGAGTAGCCTGTTCGAACATAGCAGTCGCTCCTTTCGATCCGATGGGACACACGCAGCCCCCCGGCGCTCGAAAGCGCATTTCGGTCTCATCGTTTCGGGAATCAGTCGAGGGGTCTGGCTGTTGACATGGGGTCAACCTCCATCGAAGTAGACACCGCTTCTTAAAAGAAGTTCCGGCGGTACGATGAAGTGTGCAATTGCCGGCCACCGTCCAACGGATCATCGGGGAATATGCGGAAGCGGCCGGCTTCCCTGCCCTGAAGCGCGCAGCGGCCGCGCAATCCGAAGCCTACCGCGCGGAGTGTCCGCTACCGCTGGCCAACGGCGAAAGCGTGGCGGCTTACCTGGTGACACGCATGCCGGCCACCTACGCCGCCGCGAACGCGGTGTTGCGGGAAGTGCGGGCGCGCATCGGGCGGGTGGAGAGCCTGCTCGATGCCGGAGCCGGCACGGGCGCGGCTGCACTGGCGGCGCGAGAGCATTTTCCAGAAGCCGCCCTCACCTTGATCGAGCGGCAGGCGGCGCCGGTGGAGGCCGCGCGCCAGTGGCTCCCCGGGGCAACCGTATTGGCCGGCGATGTTGCCCACATGGGGACGCTCGCGCCCCACGACCTGGTGATCGCCTGCTATTCCCTGAGCGAATGCGGAGCGGCCACGGCGGCGCGGCTGTGGCAGGCGGCGCGCGTGTGCCTGGTAGTGATCGAGCCCGGCACGCCGCACGGTTTCGGGCTCATCCGCAAGGTGCGTGATGAACTGCTCGCAGGCGGCGCACACATGGCGGCGCCGTGCCCTGGCGGCGGCGCCTGCCCGGTGATCGAGCCGGACTGGTGCCACTTCGCGGCGCGCGTGGAGCGTTCGTCGCTCCATCGGCAGATCAAGGGCGGCGATCTGGGCTACGAAGATGAAAAGTTCAGCTACGTGGCGCTGGCGCGTCACGCGGCGGCGCCGGCGGCATCGCGCATTGTGCGCCGGCCGCGCCAGCAGCCGGGCTTGATTGTGCTTGAAACCTGCACGCCGGACGGCCTCCAAGGCGTTCGCGTTTCGAAGCGCGACCGCGAGCGGTTCCGCATGGCACGCCACGCGGCGTGGGGAGACGCCGGTATATCATAAGCAAGATGATCGATCGCGAAACGGCCTGGAATATTCTCTGCGAATTCACCAAATCCGACGGGCTCCGCAACCACGCGATGGCCGTCGAGACGTGCGTAGCGGCGTACGCCCGCAAATTCGGCGAGGACCAGCAGCGCTGGGGCATCACGGCGCTGCTGCACGATTTCGATTGGGAGATTCATCCCACCATGGACGGGCACCCGATCAAAGGCTCGCCCATCCTAGCCGAGCGCGGCGTAGACGAGGAGATGCGGCGCGCCATCCTCTCGCACGCCAATCACACCGAGGTGGCCCGGCTATCGACGCTGGAGAAGACGCTGTTCGCATGCGACGAACTGGCCGGCTTCATCACCGCCATCTCCTACGTGAAACCGCACCGCAGCGTGTTGGAAGTGGACGCGGCATCGGTCAGGAAAAAGATGAAGGACAAGGCCTTCGCCCGCTCCGTCAACCGCCAGGACATAGTGGACGGCGCGCAGGAGTTAGGCGTACCGCTCGACGAGCACATCGATTTCTGCGTCAAAGCCATGCAGGCGCGCGCGGAAGAACTGGGGCTGAAGGGCAACCTGGACGGGTGAGGGCGGGTACCGGTTGGCGGGCTCTTCGACGAAGCGAGCAGACCCCGGCGGCAAGACCGCCGGCGCTACGAGTTGAAATTCCCGCCACCATATTGCCGGCGGCGCTCGACATGCAGTAATCCGCATAGCCGCCCATGTCGACGGACGATGGGGTCCAGCCGGTGACCTGCTGGTAGGAATCGCGAACGGCCTCGGCATTCGGAACCGTGAGGTCAATCCATGCTACTTGCCCCGGCCCGGGCTTCGGAGAATCGGGCATAAACTAATCCTTCTTTGTGGAATCGGCGGGAGGGTTGTGCCGCTCGACTACGATGGTGCAGACCCCCACTGCGGCGGCGAGCGCCCCGGCCACCGCCAGGATCGGGGCTACGATCACCCCGACGGTCGCCACCGTGACCGGAACCTCGACCAGCGTATGGCCCTGTTCGTCCTTGATAATCAGGCGGCGCACGTTGCCTTCGTGGATCAGCTCGCCGACCTTGTCGACGAGATCCTGGCCGGCCACTTTGATCTGTTCAAACACCTGGTCGAAATTGCTCATAGGCAAAGTGTAGCTCGAACCGGTCACTGCGAAACGTTGAAGCCGCTGGTGTCGATGACCGGCCTTTCCCCGCGCGTATCGGCCTGCCGTACTTCGGTCCGGATGGCGCGGCGCTCGCCGGGCATGAGCGATACGTAGTTGTCGCTGTAGTTGGCGGGGAGAATGCGATCGCCGGTTTTCGCGCGAACGGCTTTCAGGCGCACCATCAGGGCGGGCGTGGCGGAAGGGTTCCGCAGCTCGGTGGTCAGCACCCAGGTGCCGGCACGGCGCTCCGTGCGGGTGACGGCTTCCAGCTTCACCTTTGGCAGATCGCGGAGCGCGCGATAGTCGCCTTCCTGAAGGCCGCGCCAGTAGAAGTTTTCGGAGATGGTCTCCGCGCCGCGCGAAAGCACCAGCCGGATAAAGTGAACGGCGCTCAGGCCGGCCGGATATTCCATGCGGATGGGCGCCACGGTGCTGTCTTCGGCGCTCTCCACCGCGGCACTCTTTTCCCATTGGCGCGAGCCATCCAGATTGAGGATTTCGGCATGCGCCGCGAGCCCGGGGGCCGCGCCGCCGCTGTAGTTCACCACCTCCACCGATTCGGTGGCCGGGTTCCACTGGATGTGCAACGGCTCGGAGGCTTTCTTCGCGCCGAAGTACGCCGCGGTGGGTTCGAAGTAGTAATCGTAGGTCTGCCACACGAAGGAGGGCCAGCAGGGATGGCTCATCCAGATGAGCAGGCCCATGCGGTTCTTGCTCTGCGCTTCGAACATGGCGCGGTACCCGTTGTAGTTGACGAACTGCGCCAGCGTGACCCACTCCCGCGCGTTGGCCGCGCCGCCGTAACCTTTATCGATCATGTCGCGGAAACTGGCGCCGCCCTGCGCGCCGTTCAGGGAAAAATCGTGCAAACCCCACATGTCGCCCTGGGGCCACATGGCCGACTCGGGCATCATCTGACGCAGGCTGTCGTAACTGACAATATTCGGCATGCCCATTTCGCTGTGCAGCATGGGCGTGGCGCGCTGCTCGAAGTAGGATTTCTGCGACTGGGCGCGGTAAGGCCCGTGCCCGCTGACCACCACGTCGGCGGAGCTGGGGATGTAGTGCAGATCGGGATGGAGATCGGCGAGAATGCGGCGCAGTCCCTCTTCCAGCGGATCGGGGGGATTGCCCTCGTTGCGGCCGCAGTATAGCCCGAGGGAAGGGTGATGCCGGATGCGCGAGACGAAATCGCGCGCGTTGCGCAGGAATAGATCGTTGTCATCGGGATTCGGGCCATCGGCGGGATTGGCCAGCCAGAAATCCTGCCAGACCACGATGCCGAAGCGGTCGCAGGCTTCGAAGAAAGCGTCGTCGCCAATCTGCCCCACCCAATTGCGGATCATGGTGAAATTCATGTCGCGGTGGTAGCGCACGGCGGTATCGTATTCGCGCGCGCGGTATCGCAGCATGGATTCGCCGAAGCCCCAGTTGCCGCCGCGGGCAACGAAGCGGCGTCCATTGATCCAGATCTTCAGCGGCGCCGTGGCAGTGTAATTGAACTGGCGGACGCCGGCATGAAACTCGTTGGTATCGGAGACCCTATGGTCCGCGGTTTCGAACACCAGTTGGACAGCATAGAGATTGGGATCGCCGTAGCCGTTGGGCCACCACAGCTTGGGATGTTCCAGGCGCAACGCGGGCGCCTTGACGCTTTTCACCGAATGGGCGTCGAGCGTGACGGCGGTTTCGAAAGGGGTGTCGCCGAAGCGGCCGCGCAAGGTGCCCGAAACCGGGGCGTCCGCGGAGTTGCGCAGAACGGCCTCCACGGCGACCTCAGCGCGGGAGATGTCGGGCAGCGGCAGCAGCGTGCTTACGAAAGGATCTTCGATGGTGACATCCCCGGCGGTTTCCAGATGCACGCCGGCCCAGATGCCGGTGTTACGGCCGCGAATGGTGGGGATCCAGTCCCAGCCCACCGAGGCGTGGTACGTGGGATTGTCCGCGCCCAGAGCGCCGCCGTTCAAGCCAGGGCTGTCAAAAGTCTTCTCATGCACACTGCCGGGGGTGGCGTTTTTCTCGATCCTGACGGCCAGGGCGTTCTTCGCGCCGGCGCGCAGTTTGCCAGTGACGTCGAAGCGGCCCCGCTGGAAACCGCCTTCCATGCGGCCCAGGGTTTCTCCATTCAGGAAGACGCCGGCTTTCCAGTCGATGCCCTCGAAGATCAGCCACTGGCGTTTGCCCGCGGCGGGCGGCGCGACGAATTCATTGCGATACCAAAAGTCGGCGTAAAAGAAAGAGTCCGAAACGGTGAGCTGGTTGTCGGCGTAATTGGGATCGGGCAGGGCGCCCGAGTTCCAGTAACTGGAGAGGACGGTCGAGGGCACGGTGGCTACCACCCAATCGCGATCGTCGAATGCGGGTTTGGAAATGGCATCGCCCGCGGCCGCGACCAGGGAATCGCGTTGCAGACGCCACGCGCCGCCGGAAAGGCCCTGGGCCGGCTTCGGCCGCGGGGTGAGACCGCCGCGGCCCCACACTTCCAGCTCGCTCAGGATGTAGCCGCCGGGCGATTCCGGTTTGGTCATCAGGACGCGCACGTAGCGGGCTTTAACGGGGCGCGGCAGCTTGACATCGTCAACCGGGGGGTGGCCCAGAGGCGCCAGGGTCTTCCACGCGGCCGCGTCGTCGGAAGCCTGGATGCAGCCTTCGGCGGCGCGGCGCAGCCAAAACAGCTTGATGCGATCGAAGGTCGCGTGGGCGCCCAGGTCCACGTAGACCCATTCTTCGCCCGAGCCGGCGCTCATCCAGGCGCTCGAAAAGCGGTAGGGACCGCCAATCTCGACGCGCGCTTCGCGGCGGTAGAGGGTCACCTCGCCGAGACGCCACAGAACGGCGCTGGCGGCTTCCAACTCCAGGCGGTAGAAGCGCGCGCGCGCGGCGGATCCCAAGGCGATGGAGGCGTGGAAATCGCGGCCGGGACGTTCACCCGAGTTCGCACGGCCCAGTTCGTTCCATGACTGCCCGTCATCCGACCCGGAGACGGCCGCGCTCCAACCGGCGGCCCCTTGTGGGTTGGCCTGCACGCTACCGAGGGCCTGGATGCGGTCCACCTCGATCGGCCCGTCGCCGCCGGCCAGTTCGAACTGCACCCAAACCTTGGCTCCGCGCAGGCCGACCGTGGTGACCATGTTGTGGTCCACCAGCAGCTCGCGCTCGTTCTTGCGCGCCACGCCGGTCTGGCTGGTGGTGGTGGAAAGCCAGCGCGGCAGCGTGGTCTCCTTGATTCCATCGGTAACCAGTTGGGCGGTGAGGTTGTAATCGTAAGCGCTGGACTGGTAGGCGGGACGCCGCAGGGCGATGTTGCGGTAAGTGGAATCAGGCGCCAGGACGGGAGCGAAATCCTGCGCGGGATCGCCGGGATAAACGCCGACGCCGCGGGTGAAAGGCTGCGCGGCGAGTGACGCGGCGGCAGCGAGCATGGTGGCTGAAAGGCGGAACATGGTCGAAGCTTTAGAGGTCGGGCACTTACGCCCCGTTCCGGGGCTACGCTGGTGGACGACTTGGTCCCCACGGCTTGCGCCGTGGGCTAGCGTCTTTCGCCCTTCGGGCTTGATACGGCGAGTTTGGCGGCAGAGTTCTTGTAACACGGTAATGCTACCTGATATCGGCGTGCGCGAATCGGCTGCCGGCGCGCCACTTCGGCGGGTCCGCCGCGTTGGCGACGGCTTCCACCAGACGACCGAAGAAATCGTTAAACTTGGCGGCCGCCGGCGGATCCCAGGGCTGATTGATGTCGTCGGCCGGGCTGTGATAGCGCTCGGCATACCAATGGCGGTAGACCTGCTCTTCGGGCGATCCCTTCTCGTAGCCGAAAATGAACCCCGTGGCCGGCACGCCGATCTGCATGAAGCTGTAGTGGTCGGAGCGCGTGAGCAGCCGCCGCTCGGGCTCCGGATCGGGCTGAATCCCGATGTCCATCTTCTCCGCCACCTGTTTCGCCACCACACCCAGGCTGGATTCATCCAGCGCCAGCATGGTCAGGATTTTGAGCGGGAAGATGGGCCGAAGCTGGTCGAGGTTGATATCGGCCACCAGCTTCTCTTTGGCGATGGTGGGATGAGCCGCAAAATAGTGCGAGCCCAACAGCCCTTTCTCTTCGCCGGTCACCACCAGAAACAGCAGCGAGCGCTTGAGACGGCGGCCAGATTCGTGCAGTATCTGGGCCAGGTCGATGAGCGTGGCGACGTAGGCCGCGTCGTCAAACGCGCCGTTGTAGATGCGGTCGCCGTTCCAGGGTTCGCCGAAGCCGTAGCCATCCAGATGCGCGGAGACCACCAGGTATTGGTTGGCCAGCGCGGGATCGGAGCCGGGAAGCACAGCAACGATATTGTCCGAAGACAATTCGCCGGATTCCACTTTCATGGTGGCGCGCAGCTTCGCCGGAATTTCGAACTGCGGCAGCGGTTTGCCGTCATCGGCCAGCTTTTGCAGCTCAGCGTAGGTATGGCCGGAGCCTTGAAAAAGCTCGCCGGCGAAGGCCGGGTTGAAGCGGAAGGTCAAGACCGCGTCAGCCTGGCGCAGTGGCGTTTCCGCCAGGGACATGGCGACCGAATAAGCCACGGGCCAGCGCGGGGGTTCGGGGCCGCCCGTGCCGTCGATCGCGATGGCAGCCAGGGCGCCGTTGCGCGCTACCAGGCCGCGGCCGTCGCCGGCTCCACGCGCGGGCTCGGCGGCTCCAGCCGCTCCCGCGCGCCGAACAGCGGGCATCTGCACCACGATCTTGCCTTTTATGTCGAGCGGCGGCGCGCCGGCGGCGGGGCCATCACCCAGGAATATGAGATCGCCTTCCAGCGTGTCCGGCAAGGTGGTTCGCGCCGCCGTCGAGATCTGGCGCAGCCATGCGAGCTTGTGGACGCCGTCTTTCCTCACCAGCTCAATCGAGGATTGATCGGTAAGCAAACGCACCACGCGCAGCGGCACGGGCTGCAAGTACTCTTTCTCGCCGGCCGGCTTCAGACCAGCTCTCTCGAATTGCGTGACGACGTAGCGTTCGGCTTTGAGATATCCGGGACTGCCGGTATCACGGCCTTCCATGCCGTCGTTGGCCAGCGCCACCACGTGCGCCCACCAGCGTTTGGTAGCCTCATTCGGCTCAGTGGCCAGCAGCGTCGCGGCCACGCAAAAAATGGCGATGCGATTGAGTTTCATGATCTTGTGGAACAAGATTATCACGCGCCGCCGGTGGGGGCACGCGGCGACTTTCCGGCGGCATCCAGGATCGGGTCGAGGGGGACCCGCGCAGACCAGGGGGTCTGCGCGACGAGGAGCGGGATTGGGTTCGTTTGGGGAGCGGGATCCGGGTTGTTTGCTTCGGGTTGAGGTATGGAATTGGGTTCGTTTGGTATTTCTTCTAATTCGGCTTCCTCGATCTCGGGGCGCAGGGCGCGGAGGCGTTCGAATTCCTGGATGGCGCGGCGGTAGTTGCGCTCGGCCTGGGCCTGGTAACGGAGGAAGAGGGCCCAGGTGTGAGGCCTCTGGGTCATGCGGTGAAAGCTTGCGGCGATGTCGAAATTGTGTTCCTGGCCGAGGGTGATTTCAGCCTTGCCCAGGCCGGCCATTCCCTCGTTCATGGCTTGAATGGGTTGGCCGTCGGAACCGAGAGCCTGGTCGAGGCAATTCGTGAAGAGGCCGGCTTCGAGGCGGGAGGCGCGGATGAGGGACATCTGGCAGATGGCGACGCGTTCGACGGCCCAGAGTTCCTGGGAGTTGACGGGGTGATAGAGGCCGACGAGGTCGTGGCGAAGGTCGCAGATTTCGTCAATCTCTTCAAGACGGGCTACGGTGAAGATGGAGGCGGAGAAGCCGTGCTTGCGTGCGTTTAGGGCGGATTGAGTCTTGCCGGCGGCGGAGCGGGGGCCGGTGGATTTTTGTGCGTTGAGGCGGTTGGCGGCGATTTGTTTGTCGGTGGCCATGGGAGTGCCTTTCGGAGGAGCGGCTGGGGTGAACGCGAGTAGCGCTCCTCAATTCCAGGCATAGCATGGGGACTTGGGGGAAATGGCGGGTGCGGAGGGGAAGTGGTTTGGAATCAACGAAAAAAAGTGGAAAATTGTTGAACTGGAAGTCCTGGCAGTCAACGGGTCAGTGACTGCCGTCGAGGTATTTCACGAAGAGAACGGCATTGCCGCGTTGGTTGTAGACCAGCTCGTCAACCATGTTACGGGTCATCAGGATGCCGAAGCCGCCGGGACGTTTGCCTTCTTCGGCGCGCACTTCCACGTGATGGATGGGGGAATCCGCGGGGTTGGAAATGGCGGCGTGAGGGAGCGCGTCGAGAGAGAAACCTTTGCCGGGATCGGCGATGTGAACGATGATGGACCGCGGGGTGTGCAGGAGCGAAGCGCGGACGCGCTTGTGGGGGTCGGACTTGCCACCGTGCTCGATGGCGTTGAGGAGCAGCTCGCGAAAGGCGGCGGCGGCATCCTCGCGGACCTGGGCGGGCAGGGCGGTTTCGAGCTCGCGAAAGAACTGGGTGGCGCGGTCGGCGGCGTCCATCTTGCAGCGGATGCCAAGGGTGATCCACTCGGGGCGGGCGGAGACGACGAGGATATCGTCCGGGGCGGATCCGGAGTCGAGGGCCTGCTGGACCATGTCGGAGAGCGCGAGAGTGGGGAGCGGAGAGTGGAAGTAGCTGTAGGCGTGGGCGCGGATGGCGCGGATGACGCGGGTGGGGTCGGGATCGCCGGTAAAGATGGTTTTGGCGTTGGGCTGAAGGGCGTGGAGTTGACGGGCCAGCCGGAGGCCGTCGAAGCCGTTGCGGCCCTGGCCGGCAAGGACGAGGTCATAAGGCCCGGAGCGGAGGCACTCCAGGGATTCACCGCGGCCATAGGCGTTCCGGATGGTGCGATCCTCGCGTTTGAGGAGGCCCATCAGGAAGTCGTGGACGGATCGGTCAGAGTCGATTAGGAGCAGGCGGCGGGGGCTCAATGCATCTCCCACACTTTATTAGACGAGGATCAGGATACCATGGCTGGGGGGGCCGCGCGAAAGTGCAACGGCTCTTTCGCCCCGGACCGGGGCTGGATCGTCCCGCCCTCCTCCCATGGCTCGCGCCAGTGGGCTACTTTCTTGCGCCCTTAGGGGCTGAAACCCCAAGAGCGTGTCATGGGGCCGGAACGACAGGCCAGGAGGCCGGCCAGGAGGCGGGTCCAACACCGGCGGCAAAGACCGCCGGCGCTACCGGGTGGTCTTGGGAAAACGGTGTAACCGCGGGGAACCGGGAAGCATCTGAGGTCATGAGATGGTGTATGCAAATTTGGCGCATCGTGTTTACCGCGCCGGCTGGTTGAGCGGCCGCGAAAAAACCGGTTGGCAGGCGAAAGCGCCTGCCCCACAAAAACGGCTTCTGAGCGGCTTGGGGCTGGTTTTGGCGCTGGTGCTGGCGCTGGGAACGGCGGCGGCGCAATATCCAGGGCAGTACCCGCCAGGGCAATACCCGCCGGGAACCACCTATCCGCCGGGGCAGTACCCACCTGGAACTTATCCGCCGGGGACCTATCCGCCGGGCACGTATCCGCGAGGCGGACAGGGCATCCCGCTGCCCTCGAAGAAGAGCACGAAGACCGACACGGCCAGCGCTCCGATGCCGAACTATCGGGGTCTGCTGAAGCAGATGGACGATAAAACGATCAGCCTCGAGCTAGACGACCATCGGGTGATACAGTTCAAGCGGACGGGCAAGACGAAGTTTTTCAAGAACGGCGACGAAGTGAAGACGCCGAAGTTCGACCCGGGCGACCAATTGTCGGTGGAGGGACCGGAGGACGCGGAAGGCTTCCTGACGGCCTTGAACGTGTATTGGGAAAAGAGAGCCGCAGGAACGGCCACGAGCGCGCAGACCGGCGAAGGCGGGGCATCGCAGACGGTAAAAAGCGAGGCATCAAGAAGCGATGCGACAGGAAGCGAGGCACCACGAAGCGATACAACGGATGCGGCGATCGCGAAGGCCGCCACGGAGATGGCGCCGCCGCCGGCCAAGCCGGACCCGGACGATCCGGGGCGGCCGAAACTGGTGCGCGGCAAGCCGGCCGACCCGCAGCGGGAACGTTCGTCTGAGGCGCCGGAACAGACGGCCACGGCGCAATCGGCGGGCAGCGGAGTGGGGGCGATGACGCCCCCGCCCGCGGGCCAGACAACCGGCAGGCTATCCGGCGCTCCGACGATTCTGCGGGGCGACGACGATACACCGCCTCCGCCACCTCCGGTGGGGGATCCGCTGATCCGCAAGGCGGCGGAGGCAGCCATGGATTTCACCGAGACGCTGCCGGACTACGTGTGCCAGGAGATGATGGCGCGCTACCAGAGCATGGCGACGCCGGCCAACTGGCAGGCCCTCGACATTGTGGGCGCGGCGGTGGTGTACGAAAAAGGCAAAGAAGACTACCGCGACGTGACGATCAACGGCAAGGCCATCAAGAAGAATATCGAGCAGTTGGACGGGGCGTGGTCGACGGGCGAATTCGGGACGATACTGATCGACTTGTTCTCACCGGCGACGGCGGCGGACTTCCACTACAGCCGGGACTCGCGCTCGGGCGGCGTGAGCGCCAAAGTTTACGATTTTTCGGTGGTGCGGGAGCGTTCGCACTGGCAGATTTCGATTGCGGCGCAGACGTTCGATCCGCCCTACAAGGGGTCGGTATGGATCGATCCGGCGACGGCGCGGGTGCTGCGGATCGAGATGCAGGCTTACGGATTCCCGGATGCATTTCCGACCGACCACGTGGAATCGGCCACCGATTACCAGTACACGCGGCTGGGAGACGCCAAGCAATACCTGCTGCCGGTGCACGCGGAAAACCTGAGCTGCCAGCGAGGGTCGAACTTCTGCAGCCGGAACGTGATCGATTTCCGGAATTACCACAAATACACCGGGGAATCGAGCATTACGTTCGGGGATACGGTGAAGAAGTAGAGACCGGAGGTGGCGCACGCACTCGTGCGTGCCGTGTCGAGACTCTTCTCGACACTCTGGTGGGATGCGGGCAGTCTGTCGGGACCAGGCGTCGGCAAGTGCCGAGGCAGCTCGCAAGGGTAATTATATAGTTGACCAAATGAAAGCCCGCGCACTACCCTTGGCTTCGGCGTGACAGGCCGACAGTCAAGCGGGTTTCTTTGCCCGCTTCCTGTCGCGTGCCCGCTTCAAACGCGCCTCTTCCTTCAAGTAGTCGCCCTTCGAGACGCTGAACATCTCGCGGACGGCATTGTCAAAACGCACGCTTCCGTATCGCCTGGTACCGTCGGCGCGGGTAATGGTTTCATTCTGGCTCCATCATATACGGGATATCGACTACGGTGGTGCTAGAATCGAGGGGCTATGGCCTCTTTTTCCGATCACCTGATCTGTTGCTACCTCATCATCTGCGAAAAGGTCCTCAGTGAGCGTGATGGCGTTCTGAGCCCAATCCGGCTGGTCGATGTTTTTTTCACGAAGTCACCCGCAGATTCGCCGCCCCTTCCCCCAATGGTCAGACCAGCCATAATGATGGCCCTTCTGTTTGTTGCCAAAGTCACAACGGAAGGAATAGACGGCAAGGAGCATAGGTTTTCGCTCCGCCTAATTCGGCCAGATGGAGAGGTCACGGATGTTGGGGAATCAGCTATATTCATGGTGGAAAAGCCGAAAATCCCTGGGACCTATTCTGGCGTGAACGTAGGTATACCACAGATCGGCGTATTGACGAAACAAGAAGGACTTCACTATTTCATTGCCGATATTGACGGAAAGGAGGTAGCTAGAGCACCCTTCATACTGACGGAGCAACAACTGGAAACTCGACAGTGAGGGCTGAACTCAATGGCCCCCTATCGGCATCAGGAACGGCAAGTATTCCGAGCGCTACAACTACACATGCAGCAACCGGCGCACGCATCAGAGTACCCAATCGCTCATGTGGGAGGTGGTCAACTGGGTATAGAACGCTTGAGGTCCTGGTCGATTCTGGGAGTTGAGGGTCGTCCTCGCAAATCGGAATCCACACCAGTCGAGAAACAACCGGGCGAATCTCAACACTGGAGGCAAAAGCGCGGTTGGCGGTTGCCAACTCCAGACGTAGTTCGTCTTCTCCGATTTCACCAAATTCGAAGCTCGATAGGAGTACATCCACGGCGGCGATTGCATCGCTTAGTGGTTCGCCCTGCCGGTCATAGTAACCCCACGAGTTGTGCCGAAACCAATCCTCGAAATCGGCGGCATCGATGCGTCGGTCTCTATAGGCGGCAATCTCTTCTGCCAATGCATTGAGGCTCAACATGGGCAATCTTCCTTACCGCATTATACGCGTTTGTCCAGAGCACCTGTGTAAGGTTTTGTCCCAGTATCGGCTGTTAAATCGCGTGGAAAGCAAAGAATTTCGGCCGGACATCCAGAGCACTACAAAATCGAAACCTTTTGTAGATCATAAGGGTATCGTATGTGTATGGAACGACAGCCTTTACGTACTCGATGACAAATATCCTATCGGCCATCATCGACATGAGGTAGCGCGACTACATCGGCACCGGGCGGCGGATGGAACCATCGGAGCCAGCGGAATGTGGGACCCGAAAGCCATAGTGCTTGGTAATGTGGCTTTCCACAAGTTCGAAACAAAGAAAGGGAGACCGCCAATGTGCCAATTGTGCGAACGTGGCGATATGATCGCGCTGAAGGATCGACATTACGACGCGATTTATAAACCACACTGGCCACCATCGAAATGCGTATGGAATTGGGTTCTGTGGCTGTGGTTTCGTATCAAGATAGGAATATATGAGGTCGGACTCCGCCATGCAGTTGTCAGAATACTCCGAAGAGCCTGATATTGTGCTGCGAACTTTAAGTAGTCCCGCGCTTCCCCCGACCCTGCCGCTTAGAACGGCTCGGGGCACGTTTCTGCTTCTGCGGTCTTCCCCGTGAGCCGGTCCCAGGTCAACCGCTTGCCGACGATGTGGCGCACCACCTCATCGCCGCCGAACCTCCGTGAGAAATGCGGGCCCGCTTACCTGGCTTGCTGAATGGCGGCGAGGAGCTCGGGCTCGGTGATGCTGCCGTCGAAACGCTTCACTGGCTTGCCGGCCTGGTTGTAGACCAGGGTCACCGGAAGCGCATCCAGTTTATATTGCCGCATGATGGCGTCGGAGCCCACGGCTACGGTGTAATCGATGGGGTGCTTCTTGAGAAAGCCGGGCACTTTGGCGGCGGCATCGTCGTCCATCGCGACGCCGATGAAGGCGACGCCTTGCGATGAGAACTGATGGTAGAGCCTGTTGAAGAATGGGAATTCGCCGATGCAGGGGATGCAATAGGTGGCCCAGAAATTGACGACGACCACTTTGCCGGCGAACGAAGCCGTCGAAAGCGGGCCGTCTTCGAGGAGCGTGACTTGCGGGTAGTCGCCGGCGGGGACGGGTGCGGCCGAGGCAGGCGGCGGGGTCCGGGCCTGGTTGAGGAAGGCGAGGAATTGGGCGGAATCGCGGGTGAGTCCTTCGAACTTGGCGACCAGGTTTTCGTTGGGGTCGAGGATCACGTAGTAGGGCTCGGAGACGGTGTTGAACTTCTCAAGCTGTAGTTTGGCGTTGGCCTGGGAGGCCGCATCGGGGCCGTCGGTGTAGAGTTCGACGAGGACGAAGTTTTTGAGAACGGCGGCGATTTCGGGGAGGGCCAGCATGTTGGCGCGCATCCAGTGGCAGTTGGTGCAGGCATAGCCGGTGAAATCGATGAAGACAAGTTTGTTTTCGCGGCGCGCGCGGTCGAGGGCCTCGCGGTATTGATCCTTCATCCAGACCAGGCCATCGGAAGGCGTGGCCGATTGGGCGGCGCCCATGGGGACGAAGGCGTCGATCCATCCGAGCCTGTCGCCCGACATGCCGGGCCAGAGGCTGACCGCGAAAATCAGAAACAGCATGCCGGTGAGCAGGCGACCGAGGCCCATGTTTTCGTCGGGCTTGACGCCTTCCAGGCGAAGGAAGCCGAGCAGGTAAAGGCCGGCCGTGGCGAAGAGGACGATCCACGCGGCCAGGAACCGGCCGCGGGTGAGAAAGCTCCATTGCAGGACCTGATCGAGCTTGGCGAGGTATACCAGGCTGGCGGCGAGAATCACGAAGCCCATGACCACTTTGACGCGCGCGAGCCAGCCGCCCGAGCGCGGCAGGCGCTTGAGGTAAGAGGGGAACAGCGCCAGGAAGAAAAACGGCAGCGCCAGGCCGGCGGCAAACGCGAGCATGCCGAAGGTGGGACGGGCGCGGCCTTGGGTGACCGATGCGGCCAGCAGCGAACCGACGAACGGGCCGACGCAGGCGAAGGACGACAAAGAGAACGTGAGGCCCATCAACAGGGTTCCCGCGAAACCGCCCTGGCCGGAGGACTGGTTCAGGCGCGTCAGGATTGCGGATGGAATGGCGATTTCGAAAGCCCCCAGCAGGCTGAGCCCGAAGGCGATGAACAGGAGCGTGATGAAGCCGTTGACCCAGGGGCTGGAGCCGAGTTGCTTGACGCCGACGGGCCCGAGCAGCAGGGTGGCGAGGAGGCCGAGAGCCGAAAAGAGAACCACTATCCCCAGGCAAAAGACCACCGCCCGAATGAGGCCGTCGCGCTTTCCGCCGGACTGCTGGTTGAGGAAGTACGACATGGTGATGGGGATCATGGGGAAGACGCAGGGCGTGAAGATGCAGGCGAGCCCTAAACCGAAAGCCACCAGCAGAAAGGCGCCCCAGCCTTGGTAAGCGGGCGGCGGGACGGCGGCGGAAGAGGATGGCGGAGGATGCGCTTCGCTATAGCCGGCGGGAATGGCGGTGGCTGGCGCCGCGGCGGCAGGATCGACGATGGCCACAGCCGTGCCGGTCCACGTGCCGGCTACGCACGTGGTGTCGTTGCAGGTCTGGTAGCGGACGTGGACGGAAAGCGCAGCGGGCGAGGCGGGGGCGTTGGCGGGAAGAGCAACATCGAGCAGGAAGACTTCATCGCCTTCGTAGAATTCGGCTTGGGCGTTGAGGTTGGGGTCGAAGACACGTTGGGGAGCCGTCTGGAGCACGCGCACCAGAGTGCCGGGGGAAACCTGGAAAGTGGCGGGAATACCGGCGGCGGAAGAAGCCGAATAGAGATGCCAGCCGGAATCGATTTGGGCGGCGGCGCGGATGCGGACGGTGGAGCCGGGCGGGGCCGGCGCCGGGTCGAGTTGCAGGGTCCAGGCGGCGTGCTGCTGCCCCTGGGCGAAGGCGGAAGCCAGAGCCAGGAAGAGGGTCGAAAGGAAGCGCACTTCAATCTCCGGCTTTGCGGACTAAGCCGCGGAGTTCGTCTTCAATGCGCTGGTTGATTTTGCCGCCGGAGAATTCGGCGGCCACGCGGATGGCGTTCTTGATGGCGTTAGCGTTGGACCGGCCGTGGCAGATGATGCACGCGCCGCGCACGCCCAGCAGCGGCGCGCCGCCATATTCGGAATAATCCAGGCGCTTCTTGAAAGTGGCGAAGGCTTTCTTGGCGATGGCGTATCCGATTTTGCCGGAGATGCTGGATTCGAGGGCCTCGCCCAGGAATTGCTTGACCATGTCGCCCAACCCCTCGCTGACTTTCAGCGCGACGTTGCCGACGAAGCCGTCGCAGACCACCACATCGACGTTGCCCGCATAGATGTCGCTGCCTTCGACGTTGCCGACGAAGTTGAGGTTGAGGTTCTTGAACACGGGCGTGGCAGCGTGGGTGAGCTCATTGCCCTTGTGTTCCTCTTCGCCGATGGAGAGCAGGCCGACGCGCGGGTTGGGGCGGCGCAGGATGTTGCGCGAATAGATTGCGGCCATGACCGCGAACTGGCCCAGTATGCGTGGAGTGCAATCGACGTTGGCGCCGACATCGACCAAAACCACGGGAGTGCCTTCGGCGGTGGGGAGGATGCCGACCAGAGCGGGGCGGTCCACGCCGGGAACCACGCCCTGGACAATTTTGGCGGTGGCCATGACGGCGCCGGTGTTGCCCGCGGACACGAAGCCCTGCGCGGCGCCGTCGCGAACCAGGCGCGAGGCGATGCGGAGGGAGCTATCGCGTTTGGCGCGGAAGGCCTTGGCGGCGCTGTCCTCCATGGTGACACGCTCGCTGGCGTGCACGATCTCAATGGGGAGTTCGCCGGCGCCGTCCTGCACCTCGAGCTCACGGCGGACCACATCCTGCTGGCCCACCAGGATTACTTTGACTCCCAGATCCCTGGCGGCGCGAATCGCCCCTTCGACTTCAGCTTTGGGGGCGTGGTCACCGCCCATTGCATCCACCGCAATGGTCAGCATGTTGTGCCGAGGCTACTCTTGTTCGACTTCGACAACTTCGCGGCCTTTGTACTGCCCGCAGTGGGCGCAGACGCGGTGGGGCAGCTTGGGTTCGTGGCAGTTGGGGCACTCGGAGAGGCCGGCGGCTTTGAGCGCGTCATGCGCGCGGCGGGTGCTGGTCCGCTCCTTGGAGTGTCTACGTTTGGGATTCGGCATATCTCTTTCTCAACCAATCTTTCGTCCGCCGGGGCGCGGCGGTGCATCTTCCAGAATGTATCAGATCTCGAGCTTGCGGAGGGCTTCCAGGCGATGGTCGTGGATTTCGATGCGGCAATCGCATTCGGCTTCGTTCCGGTTCCTGCCACAGACGGGGCAAATTCCTTTGCAGTCTTCGCTGCACACTCTCTGCATGGGCAAGGCCAGCAGGACCTGTTCGCGGAGGACGTCTTCCAGCTCCAGGCCGCCGTTCTCATAAAAACCGATCTGGGCTTCGCCCTCGTCGATTTCCACTTCTTCCACGCGCGCGATGACGGAAACGGGCTTGTAAAACAGGTCGAAGCCGGCATCCAGCGGAAAACGCGCCGGTGCCAGGCAGCGATCGCAGGGCGCGGTGACTTCCACAGTATAGCGGCCCTGGATGCGCACTTGCCCGCCGGTGTTTTTCAGCATCTCGGCGGAGCCGACGGCGTGCAAGGGAGAAGCCTGCTCCAGATTCTCACTGGCGAACTCGATTTGAGCGGGGTCAAAAGATTCGTCAAAACGAATCTTACGCAGCTCCATCTCTTTGACACTAAGGAACATAAGGGTAAGCCTGGGCGCAGGGCGGAACTTTCCTATTATAGCAGCAAAGGCGGGGAATGGATGGATGATGAGCCGGGTTAGGGTGCGCGACGTAAAAGTGGGACTCCGGCTGGTTTGTATCAGGGCACGGCCTTTAGCGGTGCCGCAAGTCGCCGCACCAGAGGCTTTAGCCGGCTAAAGCCCAACTTTCCGAGCAACCCTACGGCACGACTAAAGCCGTGCCCTGATACAAAGCCGAAGACCAAACCTCGCGTACCCCTACACTCAGATTCCAGCGAATTTCGCCGGATCGGGAGCTCCGCCACTTTTATGTCGCACACGCGGCGGGGTACCGGCTGGCCGGGCTTTGCCCGGCTGCACCGAGTGACACCTGGCGCGCAGGATGCCATTGCCCCACCGCGCTACCGAGCTTCTTTGACGCAGCGGAAACCGATGTTGGTGTTTTTCCAGCGTGAAGGGACGGCGCTGGCATCCCAAATAAGACCGTCCTGAAAACCCTCTTTGAAGGAACCGCCGCGGATCTGGTACCAACTGTCTTCCCGAGTGGGCGGAGGATTCAGAGACCGATAGTCCGGGTTATGAAGCTGATGGTCGCTGGGCGGGGTCAGTTCAAAGACCATTTCCCACACGTTGCCGACCATGTTCAGCGCGCCGAAGGGGCTGGCGCCTTTGGGGAAGCCGGCGGCGGGGAGGATGTGGCCATTGGGGCCGAGGTTCGCGAGCGTCTCATCCTTATTGTTGCCCCAGGGGAAGAGGCGGCCATCGGTTCCGCGCGCGGCTTTTTCCCATTGCAGAGCGCTGGGAAGGCTCTCGCCGGCCCACTTGGCAAACTCGTTAGCGTCCAGGATGGAGACGTTGACCACGGGGTAAGCCGGCTTATCGGGGGGAAAAGCATCGGGCAAGTGGCGGCTGGTTGCATCGCAGAAGCTTTTGTAGGCGGCGTTGGTGACTTCAGTCCGGTCGATGTAGAACGCGGGGATGGGAGCGGATGGCTGCTTCTTTTCCCCCGCCAGAAACGTGCCGGCCGGCACCAGCGCCATGCGGCCGGATTTGGCGTCGATGAATCGAGCGAGTTGCGTGGGCCTGATGGCGTAATACAGACCGAGACCCAGGCCGAGGACGAATAGCAGGACGACGGGCAAGAGCCAGGCCGGGCGGGCCTGCACGGGCGGCGGTTCCACCACGCCGGGAAGCTGCATGGCGGGAGCGTCAATTTCGGCGAGGATGCTTTCGAGCGAGGCACAAACCGGGCCGAAGCCTTGCGGGCGCGCGGAGGGGTGCTTGAGGGTGCATTGGACGACGATGTCGCAGACCGATTGTGGAACTCCGGCTTTACGGAGGGGCGAGACGTCGAGGGTTTCGTTGAGGATGCTGTAGAAAATGCGCTCGACGGTTTCGCCAGTGATGGGCTTGACGCCGGCAAGCAGTTCGTAGAGCAGCACGCCGAAAGCATAGACATCCACCTGCCCGGTGACGCCCTGGCCGGTGACCTGCTCGGGGGCCATGTAATAGGGCGTGCCGAGGACATAGCCGGCGCGGGTCATCTGAAGGCCTTCGGTCTTGGCGATGCCGAAATCCATCAGCTTGACGACGCCGTTGGAGCCGACGTGCACGTTGTCGGGTTTGATGTCGCGATGGACGATCTTCCGGGAATGAATGTATTCGAGGGCGCGGGCGATCTGGAGGGCGATTCTCAACTTGTCGCGGAGTTCGCCGGTGTGGCCGTCCTGGATGGCGTGACGGAGGTCTTCGCCCTTGAGGAATTCCATCACCATGAAAGGGCGGTGCTGGTCGTCCTCGCCGAAATCGTAAATACCGAGGATATTGTCGTGGGAGATGTTGCCGGCCATGCGGGCTTCGGCCAGGAAGCGGGCCTTGATTTCGGCATCCTGGCCGCCGGCTTCGGTGAGAATCTTGACGGCCACGGTGCGGCCGATGACGGTATCGCGGGCGCGGTACACGTGGGACATCCCGCCGCCCAGGAACTCTTCAAGCTGGTACTTGCCGATTCTGGCGGGAAGCTGCATTTTAGGCATTCTACCGTAGCGCCGAAACCGCAGGTTCACCGCTGAGAAGCGGAGACGCGGAGAAGACCAAGAAAGAGCCAAAACCCGAGGGCATAGAGGCGGCGCAGGGGCGCGCTGTAACACAACGTCGACGGCGAAGGGGTAAAATGGGCGACGGCAGCAAACATTTATGTCACTTTTTGTACCGAACCGGTACCGCGGCAAGCTCATCGTGGTGGAGGGCATCGACGGCTCCGGGAAATCGACCCAACTTTCTTTGTTGAGCCACTGGCTGCGTTCGCAGGGTTTCGCGGTGGCATTCAGCGAGTGGAACTCTTCCCCGCTGGTGCAGGAGACCACGCGGCGGGGCAAGAAGAAGGAAATGTTCACGCCCACCACGTTCAGCCTGATTCACTGCACGGATTTTGCGGACCGGATGGAAAGCTACATTCTACCGCTGGTGAAAGCGGGAGCGATCGTGTGCGCGGACCGGTACAGTTACACGGCCTTTGCGCGCGACGTGGCGCGGGGAGTGAGCCGGCGGTGGGTGCGCAACCTGTACCGTTTCGCCATCCACCCGAACCTGGCCTTCTATTTCCGGGTGCCGCTGGATGTGGCGCTGGGCCGCATTCTGGGGGGGCGCGACGCCATCAAGTATTATGAAGCCGGCATGGACCTGGGGTTGGCGCGCGACGTGGAAGAGAGCTTCCGCATTTTCCAGGGGCGCATTCTGGATGAGTACGAGGCCATGGCGGAAGAGATGGGATTTCACATCATCGACGCGACGCAGTCGATCGAGGAGCAGCAGCGGCGCATGCGCGACATTGTGATGAACGAGATCGGCGACGATCTGAAGAACGGCATCCTGCACGCTCCGGAAGGAGGAGAGTTCCATGCGCAGCCGAGAACCGCTCCAGTTTTATAACGAACCGCTTCCGGGCGTGGACGTTTCGGAACTACAGGGCAAGCTGATTGTGATTGAAGGTCCGGACGCGGTGGGGCGCAGCACACAGATCACGCTATTGCACCAGTGGCTGGAGCAGGAAGGCCACGCGGTGCTGGACACGGGGATGGCGCGCTCGGCGCTGGCGGGCAAGGGGATCAAGATGGCCAAGGAAGGCAACACCCTGGGGCCGATCACGATGACCTTGTTTTATACCACCGATTTTGCGGACCGGCTGGAGAACGAAATTGTGCCGGCGCTGCGGGCCGGCTTCGTGGTGCTGATCGACCGCTACATTTTTTCGATCATGGCGCGGGCCACGGCGCGCGGCGAGAACCGGCGATGGATCGAGCAGGTGGCCGGTTTCGCATTGAAGCCGCACGCCGTGTTGTATCTGCGGGCGGAGGTGGAGCAACTGGTTTCGCGCGTGGTATTGGGACGCGGCGCCTTCGATTACTGGGAAAGCGGCATGGACCTGCGGTTCGGGCCGGATATGTACGAGAGCTTCGTGCGCTACCAGAAGAAGCTGATTCAGGCGCTCGACACCATGGTGGAACCATACGAGTTCACGGTGATCGACGCCAGCCAGCCGGTGCCGAAAATTTTCCGCGAGTTGCAGCGCCAGGTGTCGCGGCTGCGCCTGCGGCGGATGCCCACGGCGCGGAAAGCCGGAAGCTGATGCAGGTTTATCTGTTGCGGCACGGCATCGCCGAAGCGGGCATGCCGGGACACCCGGATGCGGAGCGCGCACTGACGGGGGAAGGGCGGGAGAAACTGCGCCGCGTGCTCAAGCGGGCACGGAGCGCGGGCGCGGAGCCGAGCCTGATACTTTCCAGCCCGTACCGGCGCGCGCTGGAAACGGCCGAAGTGGCCGCCGAAGCGCTGGGCTACCAAGGCAAGGTGGTAAAGACGCGAGCGCTGGAGCCGGAAGCGTCGCCCTTCGACGCGTGGGAAGAGATCCGCAAGCGCAGCGAGGAGCGCGCCATCCTGCTGGCGAGCCACGAACCGCTGATGAGCTCGATGGCGGCATTTTTGCTGGACAGCCCGGCGCTTTCCGTGGACATGAAGAAGGCGGCGCTGGTGCGCGTGGATTGCGAACGCGCCGGGCCGAAACCGCGGGGCGTGCTCAAGTGGATGCTGACGCCCGCGACGGCGGGGGAAGCATGAACATAAAAAAGGCGACAGCGAGATATGAAGCGTGGCTGGCGCGGCACCTGCGGATTGTCGATCCGGACCTGAAATTCAAGCACGCACAGATGCGCACAGCGGTCTTTCCATTTATGCGCGCCACGTATTATCGCTGGGCGCAAATCTGGGAAGACGTCTGCGGAGAGGCAGCGCGCGGGCCCAAGGCGCTGGCGGTGGGCGACCTGCACGTGGAGAATTTCGGAACCTGGCGCGACATCGAGGGCCGGCTGATCTGGGGGATCAACGATTTCGACGAGGCGTGGCGGCTTCCGTACACCAACGATCTGATCCGCCTGGCGGCCAGCGCGCTGCTGGCCGAGATGGACTGCGACGTCAAAGCCGGCATGGATGCCATTCTGAAGGGCTACCGCGAGGCGCTGGAAGCGGGCGGGCGGCCCTTCGTGCTGGCGGAGCACCACCCGGCGCTGCGCCACATGGCGACGGCGCGGCTGCACGATCCCGAACCTTATTGGCAGAAGCTGCGAGCGCTGGCGGAATTTAAGCAGGCAGGGCCGGCGGGCGTGGGCAAGTCGTTCGACCACATGATGCCGGAACGCGGCCTGCGCTGGCGGGAGGCACACCGGATCGCGGGGCTGGGCAGCCTGGGGCGAGAACGGTTCGTGGCGCTGGCCGAGTGGCGCGGCGGATCGGTGGCGCGCGAAGCCAAGGCGCTGGCGCCCTCAGCCTGCGTGTGGGCGGAAAACGGAAAAGGCACGGCGGAAATTCTCTACCAGAAGATTCTGGATTGCGCGGTGCGATGCCGCGATCCGTTCGTGCGGCTGCAGAAGCGCTGGATTGTGCGGCGGCTGGCGCCGGATTGCTCGCGGATCGAGCTTTCGGCGTTGCCCAAGGAGCACGACGTGCTGCGGCTGCTGAACGCCATGGGCTGGGAGACGGCCAACATCCACCTGGGCAGCGGCCGCGCGAACGTCTTGCGGGCGGATTTGAAGAAGCGTCCGCGGGGATGGCTGCTGGAGGCGGCGCGGGCGATGGAGAAGGCGGTGAAGGCGGATTTCGAGGCGTACCGGGGCGGATGATTCTGGTACGCTGAGACTATGAGGATCACGGTGGAGTTGCCGGACGATGTGACGCGGCGCACCAACCCTGGCCGCGAGGCCCTTGAGGCGCTGGCGATCGAAGGCTACCGGTCGCGGACGCTGACCCAGTTTCAGGTAGGTCAACTGCTGGGACTGTCGCGGATCGGGACTGAAGACTTCCTCGCCCGTCACGTCGATCTCTACGACTACTCAAACGAGGAACTCACGGCGGAAGCAGACCTGACTCGGAACCTGCAGCGATAGCCGGATGCTGGCCGTTTCCAACACTTCCCCGCTCCGCTATTTGATTGCTGTCGATCAGGCCGAACTACTCCCACTGCTTTTCACCGAGCCGGGGAGTGTAGGATAGAGACCCCTACTCCACGCGGTAATTCGGCGCTTCCTTGGTGATGATGACGTCGTGCACGTGGCCCTCGCGGAGGCCGGCGGGCGAGATGCGCAGGAAGCGCGACTTGGTCTGTAGCTCGGCGATACTGCGGGCGCCGCAGTATCCCATGCCGGAGCGCAGGCCGCCAACCAATTGATAGACCAACTCGGAAAGCGGACCCTTTGCGGCCACGCGGCCTTCGATGCCTTCGGGAACCATTTTGGCGTTGGGATCCTGGGCGTAGCGGTCGTAGCTGGACTTGCCTTGCGCGCCGAGCGAGCCCATGCCGCGATAGGTCTTGAAGGTGCGGCCCTGATAGAGAATGGTCTCGCCGGGGCTCTCGTCGGTGCCGGCGAGCAGGCTGCCGATCATGACGCAATCGGCGCCGGCCGCAATCGCCTTGGTGATGTCGCCGGAAAACTTGATGCCGCCGTCGGCGATGAGCGGGACGCCGCCTTCGCGCGCGGCGCGGGCGCATTCGGCGATGGCGGTGATCTGCGGAACGCCGGCGCCGGAGACCACCCGTGTGGTGCAGATGGAACCGGGACCGATGCCGACCTTGATGCCGTCGACGCCGAGCGAGACGAGGTCGCGGGCGCCTTCGTAAGTAGCTACGTTGCCGGTGATGAGCTGCACGTCGGGCAACTTGCTCTTGATGGTCCTGACAGCGTCCATCACGCGACTGCTGTGGCCGTGGGCGGTATCGATGGCGATCACGTCCACTTTGCGGGCCACCAGTTCCTGGGCGCGCTCCAGGAAATCGCCGGTGGCGCCGAGCGCCGCTCCCACGCGCAGGCGGCCCTGGGAGTCCTTGGCGGAGTTGGGATACTTCAACTTCTTCTGAATATCCTTGACGGTGATGAGGCCTTTGAGTTTGAACTGGTCGTCGACCACCAGCAATTTTTCGACGCGGTGGCGGTGGAGAATGGCCTCGGCCTGTTCGAGGGTGGTGCCGACCGCGACGGTCACCAGGTTCTCCTTGGTCATGACTTCGGAGATCGGCGCGTCGAAGCGGTTTTCGAAACGGAGGTCGCGGTTGGTGAGGATGCCGACCAGTTTGCCGTCCTTGGTGACGGGCACGCCGGAGATGCGGTAGCGGGCCATGAGTTCCTGGGCGGCGGAGATGGGCAGGTCGGGGCTGATGGTGATGGGATCGACGATCATGCCGCTTTCCGAGCGTTTCACGCGGTCCACTTCCTCGGCCTGGCGTTCGACGCTCATGTTGCGGTGAACGATTCCGATGCCACCCTGCTGCGCCAGCGCAATCGCCAGATGGGATTCCGTGACGGTATCCATAGCCGCGGAAACGATGGGGACGTTGAGGCCGATCTGGCGAGTGAGCGAGCAGCGGGTGTCGACTTCAGACGGCAGCACATCGCTGTGGGCCGGTTCGAGCAAAACGTCGTCGAAAGTCAGGCCCTCAATGAGTACGTCTTGAATCATAGGGATTTTTAACATGATAGCGTAGATGCCGGGCGCCCGCGCCGCGCGGAGCGGGAGCTTCGCTGGGGTTTGACAGGCCAGGAGGCCTGTCCACGACCGGCCTCCGGCCGGTCGAACACCGGCGGCAAGACCGCCGGCGCTACCAGTTGGTCTTAACGGAACTTGAAAATGTAGAAACTCCACTGACAGGCCAGGAGGCCTGTCCCACTGCGCGGCGGATGTGCCACAATGCGGTTTCATGCGGCAGCGCCCGGCCATGCGAAGCGGTTTGGAATACGGGGCGGCGCTGTTCGTCTTGAAGTCGCTGGAGTGGGCGCCGGTCGAGGTGGCGCACAAGCTGGCTCGCGGGTACGCGAGGCTGTTGGACCTGGCACTGCCGCGGTTGCGGCGCGTGGCGTACCGCAATCTTTCGCTGGCGCTGCCGGAACTGGACGAAGCGCGGCGCAGGGAGACGGTGGACGGCGTGTTCCGCTCGGTGGCGCGGCTGTTGGTCACGGTGGCGAAATTCCCAGCGATGCGGCGCGAAAACCTGGCGCGGTGGATCCGCTGTGAAGGCGGCGAATACTTCGAGCAGGCACGGCGCGCAGGGCGCGGCGTATTGTTCGCGACAGCGCACCTGGGCAACTGGGAACTGAGCGCGTATGCGCACGCGTTGCTCTCGGCGCCGATGAACGTGGTGGTGCGGCCGTTGGACAATCCGCGAATCGACGGCCTGGTGGAGCGGCGGCGCAGCGGATCGGGCAACCGGATGATTTTCAAAAAAGACTTTGCGCGGTCGATTCTGAAGGCGCTCGGAGCCAACGAAGCCGTGGGAATCCTGGTGGACCAGAATTCGTCGCCCGATGCGGGAGTGTTTGTGGACTTCTTCGGAGTGAAGGCCTGCGCCGGCACGGGATTCGTCAAACTGGCGGCGCACAGCGGAGCCAGCGTGATTCCGGGGTTCGCGCTGTGGTCGGAAGCGGAGCGGCGCTATGTGCTCCGATTCTATCCGCCGGTGGAGATGACCGGCGACGCGGAGCGCGATACGCAGGCGGTGCAGAGCAAACTGGAGGAAGCGATCCGGCAATACCCGGACCAGTGGTTGTGGATTCACCGCAGGTGGAAGACCAGGCCGGCGGGAGAACGGGAATTGTATTAGGCTGAGTGGAACAGGCCATCGGGTTTCGTGGCCCGTCTTTTCTTTTTCCACTCCGAGCGCCCAACAGACGACAAAACCCGGCCTTCTGCCCACTGAGATTTAAGTCAACGCAGAAAGATCACTCCGAGCGCCGCCGGCACAAGCAGCAGTGCCAGCACCACCCAGGTCCAGCGATTGCCAAAGTTCAGGGTGTAGCCGATGCCGAAGCGTTTTTCGATCAGGATCGAAGGATCGGCGGGATTGACGTAAACAAGGCCCCACCTCCAACAGGCATCGGGCGTACGGTCGCCCACCAGTGTGGACCCCGGGGCTGCCCCCCGGTGGCTGCCGCCCTGGCCTCCACGCATCAGGTCCACGCTAAACGCGACTACCACGACGCCGAGCGCCAAACCCCACACGTCGATAGCGGCTGAAGCCGGCTGGAACAGCGCAAACCATGCGGGACAAGCGAGGAAGTATGCACTCACGATCAGCAACTGGACCAGACGCCGTCGAAAGCGGCGCTCGGCGGCGGCGCCCGCGCCGGTGGTCGAAATACGGCGCGACCAGTAGAGCAGGCCCCAGGCCAACCCGGCCAGCAGCAGGCACACGAAGGCGTGGACCGCCAGAAAACCGAACACCGCGGCCGGTGCAGTGGTCACCCAGTGGTCCGCCCCGTACATGCCCCAGTGCACCGGGAAGCTTCGCGGCAGGCGGTCCCAGTTCAAGCCCGCCCAGAGACCCAGCGCTCCCAGCGACAACGCCGGAAGCGACGCCACAATCGGGCCGCCGGGCAGGTGCTCCTGCGGCATCGCCAGGTCTACTTCAAGAATCGAAGAGGGCGCCGCGGCATACGCCCGCGCCGCCCGGTGCCCGTCAACCAGCGCCCATAGAAATCCCAATAGCTGGAGGAGCACCGCCGCCACTGCCATGCCGGCCACGAGTTCCAGCGCGACCGCAACCAGCGCAGAGACCCAAACCATGGCGCGATACCTTCGCAGTATCCGCCGCGCGCCGGAAGTTTGACGGAATTCAGGCGCAACCGTAACGGCAAAGAAGAGGTCGGGGCGGGTGAGTCCGGGCATGATGTGGAACAACCCGGTCATAAGGATGATAAGCAGCACGAACAGCATTGTTTGTGGGGGCATGGACTAACTCCTTTCCAGGGTATCGGCAAGACGCCGCAGTTCGCGCGCAATGCGGTTGCGCGGAAGGCCTTGGGCCTGGACCTCGGCCACCATCTCTCTCAGGCGGCGCTGAAAGACTTCACCAGTCTCGGGATCGCGGTGGTTCGACACAGCCCGTGAAACCACCCGCGCGCCGCTCCGCCGCCCGATCTCCAGCCATCCTTCCTCCTCCAAAGTGCGGTACGCTTCTGCCACCGTGTTGAAATGGACCCCGAGGTCGAGTGCCAGCCGGCGCACCGGCGGCAAGGAATCGCCCGGATTCAGTTGGCCGTTCACCAGCAGGATGCGAGTGGCGTCCACAATCTGGCGATATACAGGAACATTCGATTTGAGATCGATTCGCAATATCATTGTACTTTGTACATATACACTGTACAATAGTCTCGCGAAAAACGCAATACTTTTTTTAGCCGGTCTCCAAGGTCTTGATTTGCTTCTGTTTTTCTCCGCGTCCCGGCGGTTAACCGAAACCTCGCGATTGAATCTACAATCGATATGAGGAGGAAGCCAAGATGGAAATCCTGGATGAAATTCCTCGGTATAATCCACGGCAAGGGAGGGCCGCCTTCATGGGATTCCCCCGCTTGTTCCGCCGCACGAGCGTGCTGCTTGCCGCCGCAGCTTTTACAGTTGTTGCGCAGACCCCGGCGCTGCAGAATTCTCCCGGATTTGTCCGGCGCAGCCCGGAGCTTCACCAGGCGCCGCAGCTCACTTTCAACATCGTCGCCCAGGACGCGAAGGGCGGGCCGGCCGCCGACCTGCGCGATACCGACCTCCGCATCTACGACGACGGAAAACTCATGCACCCGGCTTTCTGCCGTCCGCTGGAAACGGCCGGTCCCGCCGCGCAACCCGGCGCGAGCGAGTATTCCAACCGGCCCATCCGCGGCAATTCTCAGACCGTGCTGGTGCTGCTCGACCTGTTGAATGAGAACCTCGCCGAGCGCGGCATGGGATGGTACGATGTCGCCCATTCGTTCCAGAAGCTCGATCCCACGCAGCACGTCTACGTCTACCTCCTCACCGCCGAGGGAACGCTGTACCCGGTCCATGCCATGCCCGCCGCCGGAGATCTCCGGCCGCCCGATCCCGATTGGGCCGCCAAAGTTCCGGCTCTGCTCGACCGCGCCATGCGCAACGTTACTGCTTTGAAGCCGCAGGACTTGCGTGCAAACGTGGACGCGCGCGTGCGGAAATCGCTGGATCTTCTGAAAGACGTGGCTGCCGATCTGGGCGCTCAACCGGGCCGCAAGAGCCTGGTCTGGATCTCCCACGGAGTTCCCATCTCCGCCACCAGTAGCGCCGACGGGATTTTCGGAGTTCCCGTCTTCGCCGCCCGTAGCGCCGACGGGAATTTCCGCGACTACACCACGCTGGTCCAGGACGCCGGGACGTCACTGGCCAAAGCCGGGATCACGGTCTATGCCGTCGATCAGATGCAGCGCAATACCGATGGCCTGGCGAGCTTGGATACCTTGCAGCAACTGGCCAGCCTCACCGGAGGTCAATGGCTGTCCAGCGATCGCACCGAGGTCGCTATTCAGCAGGCCCTGGCGGAGGCTGCCGCCACCTACCGCGTGGGCTATACTCCGCCGCTGGAACGATGGGACAACAAATTCCACAAGCTGCGGATCACCGTGGAGGGCAAAGGCAAGAGCGTCTGGCTGCGCGCGCCGGAGGGCTACTTCGGCGATGCACGCGAAGCCGACCCGCGCGACCGTTTCACCATGGCCGCCATGGGACAAAGCGACGATTCCAGCATCGGCATCCGGGCCGTGGTGACTCCCAGCGAGAAAATCGCCGGATGGCTTCATTTCGAGGTCCGCGTGGACGCGGCCGACCTGCAATTGACCGCGGGCGACGTCCCTGCCGCCGAATTCGGCGTGACCTTCGTCACCTACACCACCGACTGGGATAAGGACCTCAGCCCGGAAGCGCGAAAGTCGCTGCGGCTGACACCGGAAACACGCGAGGCGATTCTGCGCGAGGGAGTGGTGGTCACCTTTGAGCGGCCGGTCTCCGCCGGCGTTCACAAGATGCGGGTCGTGGTGCGCGATGCGCAATCCGGCGCCGTCGGCTCGCTCACCGTGCCGGTAGTGCCGCCGCATGCGCCGTTAGGCCCCGTGAACGTCGACCGCTCCCTTACGGTCACGGCTCCGATTTGAGCCACGCACGTCAGCAAGCGGACTCCGGCCTTGCGGGCAAACCTCGGGCAATAGATGGATGTTGGGAAAAACCGTCTAACCGAGTCAGTACATTTTCCGGTCGAAGTTCTACCCGCCGATCGAGTACATAGGCCGCGGCGGGGCGACGAACTTGGCGGAGTTGATCTCGTGGCCTTCCCACTTGCCGGCAATGTTGCGGCGAACCAACGCAGCGATCTGGTCGTCGGAGGCGCCGTTGCGCATCAGAGTTTTCACATCGTCCTCTTCGATGGCGAACAGGCAATAGCGCAGTTTGCCGTCGGCGGTGAGGCGGATGCGGTTGCAGTTCAGGCAGAATGGACGGCTCACGGAGGCGATGAAACCGACCTGGCCGCTGCCGTCGGCGAAGGCATATTCGGCAGCGGGGGCGCGCGGATCGGGATCGGGGACGGGGATGAGCGGCGAGATCTCGCGCGAAAGAAGCGCGATGATTTCGTCGGCCAGGAGCACTTTGGAGCGGTCCCAGAGGTTCTGCGCGTCGAGCGGCATGAATTCGATGTAGCGCACTTCGAACCCGTTTTCGCGCGCGTAGCGGGCCAACGGAAGGATGTCGGGTTCCACCAGATTCTTCACCGCGACGGCATTCAGCTTGATGCGGGAGAAGCCGGCTTGCCGGGCGAGCGCCAGGCCGGCGAGGACTTTGTCCAGGTCGTCGCGGCGGGTGATCTCGAGGAAGCGTGCGCGGTCGAGCGTGTCGAGGTGAACGTTGAGGCGGCGCAGGCCGGCTTGGTAGAGCGGAACGGCAAACTCCGGGAGCAGCACGCCATTGGTGGTGAGGGCCAGATCGCGGATGCCGGGAATGGCGGCCAGGCGGCGGATGAGAAGGGGCAGATCGCGGCGCACCAGCGGCTCGCCGCCGGTGACCCGCAGCTTGGTTACGCCGAGCGGGACGGCGATGCGCACAAAGCGTTCGATCTCTTCGAAACTCAGGATCTCGCTGTGGTCGACGAATTGCACGCCGGTTTCCGGCATGCAATAGAAGCAGCGGATGTTGCAGCGGTCGGTGACGCTGATGCGCAGGCTGTCGTGAACGCGGCCGAAGGAATCGACCAGAGGCGCGGCTTGCATCTATTTCACGGCCAGCATGCGCTCGAGCGGCAGGAGCGCGCGGCGCATGGTCTCGCGGGACAATTCGACGCGCGGTTGCAGGGCCAGCAGGCAGTCACGGAGTTTCTCCAGACTGTTGAGCTTCATGTAGGGGCATTCGCTGCAATTGCAGTTTTCGTTGGCCACGAAGTAGAAGCGCTTGGAAGGCGCCACGCGGGCGAGCGAATACTGAATGCCGCTTTCGGTCATGACGATGAACTCTTGGGCGCTCGACGCGGCGCAGTACTGGATGAGGGCGGAAGTGGAACCGATGAAATCGGCCATCGCCAGGACCGATTCGGGGCACTCGGGGTGAGCGACAACCTCGGCATCGGGGTGCTCGACCTTGGCCTCGGCCACGCGACGCGCGGGGAAGGTGGCGTGCACGATGCAGGCGCCCTGCCAGACCTGCATATTCTCGCGGCCGGTTGCGCGGCGCACGTAATTGCCCAGGTTGCTATCGGGCAAGAAGAGAATGGGCTTATCGCGAGGGATGGAGTTGACGATGCGGACGGCGTTGCGCGACGTGCAGAGGATATCGCTCTCGGCCTTCACTTCAATGGAGGTGTTGATATAGCTGACGATCACGTGATCGGGGTTGCGGCGGCGAAATTCGCGAATGGGCTCGACCGGACAGCCGTCGACCAGGCTGCAACCAGCCTCGCGATCGGGCACCACGACGACGCGATCGGGATTCAGCACCTTGGCGGTTTCGGCCATGAACCAGACGCCACAGAAAGCGATGACGTCGCCGGAGAACTCGCGCGCCTGCCGGGCCAACTCAAGCGAATCGCCCACCACGTCGGCGAGTTCCTGAATCTCGGGCTCCTGATAATGGTGTGCCAGCAGAACGGCCTTGCGCTGGCGTTTGAGGTCGAGTATTTCCTCGGCGGTAGTGGGAGCGGCCAACATGGGGGAGATGGTACCTGGCTTTATTTTATCAAAGTGGAAAGAACCATAATGGAAGAGCGTGCGCATTGTCCTGATTTCGACCTACGAACTGGGGCGGCAGCCGTTCGGGCTGGCGTCGCCGGCGGCGTGGCTGCGAGGCGATGGACACGAGGTGACGGCGGCGGACCTTTCGTGCAGTCCGACGCCCTGGGCGGCCGTGGAAGCGGCGGATCTGGTGGCATTTTTTCTGCCGATGCACACGGCCACGCGGCTGTTCCAGAAACTGATCGAAAAAGTGCGGGCCGCCAATCCGCACGCGCACCTGTGCGGGTATGGGCTGTACGCGCCATTGAACGACGCGCTGCTGCGGCGGTTGGGCGCGCAGACGGTGATCGGCGGTGAGTTCGAACAAGGACTGAGCGACCTGGCGCGGCGATTGAGCGTGACGCGCGCGGGCGAGCTGCCTTACCGGCAGCCGGAGCCGCTGATCTCAATGGCGCGGCAGCAATTTCGCGTGCCCGACCGCACGGGGCTGCCGGCGCTGGGAGCCTATGCGCAACTGGTAACCGGCGGCGAAACGCGGCGGGTCGGATACACGGAGGCTTCGCGCGGCTGCAAGCATCTGTGCCGCCATTGCCCGGTGGCGCCGGTATATCGCGGTTTGTTCCGCATCGTGCAGCGGGATGTGGTGCTGCAAGACATCCGCCAGCAGGTGGCGGCGGGAGCGCAGCACATCACCTTCGGCGACCCGGATTTCTTCAATGGCCCGGGGCACGCCGTTCCGATTGTCGAGACGCTACACAGTGAGTGGCCGGAACTGACTTACGACGTCACCATCAAGATAGAGCACTTACTGAACCATCGCGAACTGCTGCCTATCTTGAAAGCCACGAACTGCCTGTTCGTGACCAGCGCCGTGGAATCGCTGGACGACGAAGTGCTCGGCAAGCTGGCCAAGGGCCACAGGCGGGCTGGTTTCGAAGAAGCGCTGGGGCTCATGCGGGCAACCGGCCTGGCGCTCGCGCCGACGTTCATTCCGTTCACACCGTGGACCACGCTGGAAGGCTATCGCGAGTTCCTGCGGGCGTTGGTGGATTTGGAACTGGCCGACCAGGTGGCGCCGATTCAACTGGCCATCCGGCTGCTGCTGCCGGAAGGCTCCTTGTTGCTCGATCTGCCGGAAATGCGGTCGAGAATCCAGCCATTCGACACACGCGCTCTCTGCTACCCGTGGCAAAACAGCGACGGCCGGCTGGACTTGCTGTGGGCCTCGGTCCAGGAGTTGATCAAGCGCCAGGAGCGGCGCCGCAAGAGCCGATGGGAAATCTTCCGGCAGATCTGGGAGCTGGCGCAAGCCGGCGAGTTCCCGGTGGACGCGCCGATGGTCTCGCGCGCCACCATCCCGTATCTGACCGAGCCCTGGTACTGTTGAGCGGAGCCTACGGAAGAGCAGTTGGCTCTTGTGTGAAATACACGAAACTCGTGTACACTGGAATCATGAAAAATGTGACGTTTAGCGCGGACGAGAAACTAATCGAAAGGGCCCGCACCAGGGCTCTCCATGAGCACAAAACACTGAACACGGCGTTCCGCGAGTGGCTGGAGCGCTACGCCAGCACAGCCAACGGGGGCGCCGATTTCGATCATTTAATGCGCAGCCTTTCACAGGTGAAGTTCACCCGTAAATTCACGCGCGAGGAAATGAACGCCAGATGAAAACCGCTGGGCGAAGCCTCCTGGACACCAATATCCTGGTCTATTCGTTCCTCGACGGCGATAAGGCCAAGCAAACCAGGGCGCGTGCGCTCGTCCGCGCAGCACTGGACAAGCACGACGCCATCATCAGTTTTCAGGTGGTGCAGGAATTCCTGAATGTGGCAACCCGCAGACCTCAGTGCCGCATGAGTCAGGCCCAGGCCCAACTCTACCTGTCAAAGGTGCTGGCGCCGCTGTGCGAGGTTCTCCCGGATACGGCGCTGTACTCCAATGCGTTGTCGATTGCGGACGAAACCGGGTGGTCCTTCTATGATTCCGTGGTGGTGAGTTCCGCTTTGGCCGGTGGCTGCGACACAGTTCTCACCGAGGACCTACAGGATGGAAGAACCATTCGCGGGATCGTGATTCGCAATCCATTTTGATTGAAGTCCTCGGTCCACTGCTAAATCTTCGCCTTCGGATACCGCGCCTTCATCCACTCCACGAATTTCTCGGGCGCGGCCATGGTGGAAAGCCTGCCCTGGCGCACCAGCGCCCAGTCGTCGAACTTTTTCGACTGCTTGATTTCGGCCAGCGTGGTGGGCGGGTCCAGGCGTTCGGCAAACTCCAGATCGACTACCGCGGACTTCGGGTTTTGGGGGTCGTCGCGCGGCTCGGACCGCACCGTCGCCAGGCCCACCACTCCGGAAACGCCACCGCTGTGATAGACGAAGATGCGGTCGCCCGGCCGCATCTCGCGGATGGCGCGGACGGCTTGCGCGTTGGTCACGCCGTCCCAGGAGGTCTTCTCTTCGCGCTCCAGATCGTCGATGGAATAGGTCTCGGGGTCGGTTTTCGCCAGAAAGTGCTTCATCTGCCCTCCTCTCTCATTATGGGATAATGACGGGCTTGAAACCGTCACAGAGTCGTAAAAATGCGTCTGTCCCCTTTTCGAAATGGAAGGCGCGGGCGGGGCTGGTGGCGCTGGCGCTGGCGGCGTACGCCGGTTCTTTCGGGCTGGGGCTGGCGCAGGATTCCAAGGTGATTGTCACGCAGGATGCTCGCATCCGCGAAGTCACCGCGGAAAATATCAAGCTGATCCTCACCAGGAATTATTGGTGGCCCAAGACCGGCGACGGGCTGTACCGGCCGGTGACGACGCTGTCGCTGCTGTTCAACAGCGCGGTGTTGGGCAATGGCACGAACCCGGCTGGATATCACGCGATCAATTCCCTGCTGCACGCCATCAACGTGTGGCTGGTCTTCGAACTGGCGCTGCTGCTGTTCCGGACCGTCCGGCCGGCGTTTTTCGCAGCCGCGCTGTGGGCGGTGCATCCTATCTGCACGGAGGCGGTCACCAGCATCGTCGGCCGCGCCGATCTCCTGGCCGCCATGGCGGTGCTCGGTGGCCTGCTGCTCTATGCGCGCACCGGATCGTTCGAAGGCCGCCGCCGCTACTGGGCCGCCGCGGCTCTCTTCGCCATTGCCACGGCCGGCGTGTTTTCGAAGGAGAGCGCCGCCGTGCTGCTGGGCCTCATGCTGCTTTGGGACCTCAGCTTCGCCGAAGGCCAGCCGCGCCTGCTAACTCGCTGGCCCGCCTACGCGGCCGTGGCGGCGTCGCTGGTTGCGCTCGCCTGGGCGCGCCACGCGGTTCTCGGCCCGCTGCCCGTGCCGCAACCGGTTTACGTGGACAACCCCATCCTGGGCGCCGATTTCGTCACCGCGCGGCTCACCGCCATCAAAGTGATCGGGTTGGATCTCTGGCTGCTGGTCTTTCCGCTGGGCCTTTCCTGCGACCGTTCCTACAACCAGGTGCCGCTGTCCGGCTGGTCCGACCCCTGGGCCTGGATAGCGCTGCTGGTGGTGGTTGCGATTCTGGCGCTGGCCTTCGCGCGGTACCGCCGCGACCGCCTCACCTTCTGGCTGGCCGGCTTCTTCGCCATCGCCCTGCTGCCCACCGCCAACCTGGTCTTTCCCATCGGCGCTCTGATGGCCGAGCGCTTCCTGTATCTGCCCTCCGTGGCGTTCGCCATCGCGCTGGTGGCGCTGGCCGGCCAAGTGAAAGGCGGCCGTCACACCCTAACCGTGGTGGCCATACTGGCCGTCCTCTACGCCGGCCGCACGTTCGCTCGCAATGCCGCGTGGAACAACGACCTGACCCTCGCTTCCGCCGACGTCCAGACCACCCCTGAAAGTTTCCGCCTGCACGACATGCTCGCCAAGGCCCTGTTCGAACAGGACGCACGCCGCAACATCGACCGCAGCATCCAGGAAGAGGAAAAGTCGTGGGCGATTCTCGTCCCGCTTCCGCCTGCCCGTTCCTCCGAGTTTCCGCCGGCCTTTCTGGGAATATATTACGGCGCCAAGGCCGATCTTGATCCCGCCAACAGCCGCGCCTGGTATGAGAAATCGCTCGCCGTGCTGGAGAAGGCCCGCGAGATTTCCCAGGCCGCGGAGAAAGCCTATGACGACGTCCAGCGTGCGCGCGGCGGCGCTCCGGCTGAGCGTTCCGGCTTTGCGCAGTTGTATTTCAACCTGGCGAACGCCTGCCTCAACCTGGGCCGCTACCAGGAGGCCATCGACGCCCTGCGCTACGGCAGAGGGCTGAACCCGGCCACGCTCGAAGCCTACGACGGCTTGCAAGTGGCCTACGCCGCCACCGGCAATTTCCGCATGGCGGCTGTGTCGTTGGAAGAGAAAGCCCAGGTGGATGGCTTCCAGCCCGCCACCGTGGCCGCCATCCGCGAGGTCTATCGGAAGATCCCCGACGGCGCCTGCGCGTTCGCGCAACAGGGCACAGCCTGGCAACTGAATATGAGTTGCCCCGTTGTGAAGAGCGATCTGTGCCTGGCATGGTCAGATCTGGCGCAAGCCTACACGGAGGCGCGCCAGCCCGCACAATCGCAAGCCTTGCGTGACGCCGCCGTCAGCCGCTACGGCTGCGCGGCGCAATAGGTGGGACAGGCCTCCTGGCCTGTCATTCCTCATGAGTCAAGCAAGAGTTGTGACAGGAAAAGACAGGCCAGGAGGCCCTGTCCCACTTTGCGGCTCAATCCCCCGATACCGTCTCGTACTCTCGCGCCGGCGGCTTGGATGCCTGCAGTGCGCCCAAGCTGACGTGGATTTGCGGCATAGAGCCGGTCTCGAAGGACTCACGCACTCGCGCGTCATCGCTCGCGTCCGGCTTCTGGCGCAGCATTTCGCGGCGCAGGCGGGCCTCGAACTGCTGTAACTGCTGTTCGATGGTCTTAGCCTTGTTCTTATTGCGCACCATGTCTTCGCGGTAACGCTTCAGGAAGTAGCCGATGGTCTCGACGCGGATCTTGATGGAGCCGGTGGGCTTGTTCTCGTCGATATCCTTGAAGCAGAAGTAAGGCGTGCCGGAGTGCTCCACAATCTCCTCTACGACGGTATAAATGGGGGCGTCATGACCGCACTTGAAGCTGGATAACTCGAGCGCCACCAGGTTAGGATGGCGCGCCACGTACTTAGCGGCCCAAACCTTGCGGCTGGTGTTCTCGGAGTAGGAATTCTTCCAGACATCGGCGATGGACATGGGGTGCGGAGTCTCTCCCGATTCCACATCTTCGCCAAACAGGCGCCAGATGATATCGTCGTCGATCGGCAGGCAGTCCTGCGCGAACACCGGGCAACCAAGCTTCTGGAACTCTTCCAGGATTTCGTGGTTCACGCCGGGGTCGTTGTGATACGGCCGGCCCAGCAACACCACGCCAAGGCGATCTTCCCGTTCGAGTTGCTCCAGCACCTCGCGCGCGGCGCCGCGCATAGTGACGTTGTCGAAGTAGTGCAGGGAACGGTAGCCCTGCTCCACCGCTTTCTTGTTTTCCTCGGGCGACAAACCGAAGATGTCTTTGAACTCTTCGTAGAGTTGCCGTTCCAGCAGGTCGGGCTTGGAGAGGTTGACGAAGGTGTCCAGGAAGCGGACGCCCTTTTCGGCGAACAGGTCGCCTTCCTTGATGAACGCAGCTTTCACCGCTTCGGGCGTGGTCGCTACCGTGGGACAGCTACGGCTGGCCTGAACGTTGTGCAGGTCCGTGGTCAGGCAATCGATCATGGGGAAGAAGATGATGTCGAGCGGTTTCTTGGCGTGCACTTTGTAGAGCAGGTTGTGCACGTGCGGAATCCCCAGCTTGGAGGGGAAGCAAGGGTCGATGGCGCCGCGCTTGGCGCCTTCCTTGTACAGTTCCTCGCTGGTGAAATCCGAATAGACGATATTTTCCGCCTTGATGCCCAGGGCCGCAAAGTATCCGGTGAAGACCGGCGTCTGCGAGTACATGTTGAGCACGCGCGGCATTCCGATGCGAATCTCGGACCGCTTTTTCATGAGGGCGGCGCGCTTCTTCTGCGCGGCGGTAATCTGGAACTTGGGCAGCGCGTCGGCCACAATGGGCACGTCCGGCACGCGGAACACGCCCTTGGCCGCCACTTCCACGAAGTTCGGGTTGGCCTTCTTGATCCTGTCGAGATCGCCCTTTATGCCGCGCATTTCCTCGATGTTTTCGACGGTGCCCTTTTCGCAGGTGGCGATGATCAACCGCTGCGCGCCGGCTTCCAGCGGGACCTTGGTCTTGACTGGCGGCTTGTAGTCGATATTGATGATGTTGGTTTTGACGTCGATGAACGTGCGCAGGCACTTGTTCTTGCAGAAGTAGCAGCGGGTGGCTTCATTGCGCGTGGTCTTGTAATTGATGTGCGCGCAGGCGTCGAGGCCGATGAAGGTCGATTGCCGGCCGTTGTCCCACAGACGCCCGGCTTCCAGGCCCGCGCCGATCGCGCCGGCTTCGCCGCAATGCTCGTGAACGATGACGTCGGCCTCCACGTCCTTGCCCTTGAAGCGCGACTCGATAAAGTCCACCTGGGCCTTCACCGCGGCCAGGTTGTACTGCGTGCCGCCCTGCAACAGGAAGCGCTTGCCGATGGCCGACAGGTTGGGAATCTGCGAAACGTAAAGCCAGATGTTCTTGGGCAGAACGTTGCACAGGCCAGCCATGATCTCTTCCGGCTTCCACCCTTGCCTCTGGAAATCCACGATGTCGCTCTGCATGAACACCGCGCAGCCATAGCCGAACGAGGGGAATCCGTTGGCCCCGAAGGCCGTATCGGCGTACTGCTCCACCGGCACGTTAAAGCCCTGCGCGGTGGATTGCAGGAAGTAGCCGTTGCCCGCCGAACACTGCGTATTCAGCTTGAAATCCTTCACGCGGCCGTTCTTCAGGATGATGATCTTGATATCCTGGCCGCCCACGTCGCAGATCACGTCCACGTCGTCGTAAAAGTGCAGACCGGCCTCGGTGTGGGCCACTGTCTCGACCAGCGCCGCGTCGGCGCCGATCACGTCCTTCAGAATGTCCTTGGCATATCCGGTAGTGCCGACACCCAGAATCTTCAGCTCCACGCCTTGATCGCGGACCTGCGCGTCGAGTTTTTGCAGCACCTCGATGGTGTCTTCAATCGGATTGCCCTTGGAAAGCTGGTAAGTCTTGGCCAGGATGCGGCGCTTGTGGTCCTTGGAAAGCAGCACGGCCTTGGTGGACGTGGATCCGCCATCCAGGCCCACGAAGCCTTCCACCACATCACCCGGCTTGAAGGTAACCGGCGTGAATTTCCTGGTGCGGTATTTCTGTTTGAACGCCGCCAGCTCCGCTTCGTCCTTCGCGAGGCCGCCCGTGCCGCCCTTTTTGGCCTTCTCCTGCTCGCGGCCCACGGTGACGTACCATTCCAGCTTCTCGTAGCCGGTATACTGCCCGACTTCGTCATCTTCCGATTTGCCGAATTCCACGGAACCGATCGCGGCGAAATACTGCGCGTTGTCGGGAGTCTTAATGAGATCTTCCGGCGCTACGCCTTCCGGCAGCGGGGTGTTGCGCTCTTCCCAGATCTTCGGGATGTTGCTCTTCCAGCAATCGCGCATCCCCTTGATGTAACAGTTGGGTCCGCCCAACAGCAGGACCACCGGCAGCAGCGTGTTGCCGCGCGTCAGCACCGACAGGTTCTGCATGACGATGGCTTCAAACAGCGAGGCCATCAGCTCATCCGGCGGTACGCCCATCTTCTGCAGGCCGTTGATATCGGTCTCGGCGAACACACCGCACTTGCCGGCCACGGGGTGCAGCTTGACGCCCTTGTAGCCCATTTCGCAAAGCTGAGCCGCGGGGATGCGCAGCTTGGCGTTGATCTTGTCGATTACCGCGCCCGTGCCGCCGGCGCACTTGTCGTTCATCGACGGGATCTTCTTCTTGCGGCCGGTCTCCGGGTCCGTTTTGAAGATGATGATCTTGGCGTCCTGGCCGCCCAGTTCGATCACCGATCCGCACTCCGGATACATCTTCTCGACGGCGAGCGAAACCGCGTTGACTTCCTGCACGAACTTGGCGCCCAGGTGCTTGCCCAGCCCGTTGCCGCCCGAGCCGGTGATGAACATGCGCGACCGATTCGCGTCGAAGCCCTCGATCTCCGTGTCGAACCGCTTGCAGAACTCCAGAACCTTCTCCGGCTGTTTGGTATCGTGCCGCTGGTAATCGCTCCAGAGAATTTCATCGGTCGCGGCGTCGATCACCACGGCCTTCACCGTGGTCGAGCCGACATCCATTCCTATCAGGAAGTGTTTTTCCATGGTGATCGGTTAATTCGCTACCGCTGCCAGTTCGCGCTCGGGCCGGACTTGCTTCTCGGCCTTCATGCGCTCCGCGATGTGCAGAACGAAATTCGCCGCGCCGCCGACATAGCCCTTGGCGTGCGGCACCTGATACATGGGCCGCCTAGTTTCGGGATGGCGCTCCACCCAGGCGCGGCACTCGGCCAGCGTCAGTCCGGCTTTCTCCAGGGCCGCCGCGAATTCCTTCTTGGCCTTGTTCTTGGCTTCTCCCAGCGCCATCTGCACGCGGGAGTGTGCGTTGATCTCGCCTTCACCGGAGGTTTCCACGGGCAGGTAGATCATGTCCTTGTAGTTCGAAACCACGGCGGATTGCGCGCCATCCGATTGCGTGGAAGGCATGCAGCCGAAGGGCTTGAGAGAAAGCACCATGTGGGCCAGGTCTTTGTTCGAGTAGTAAATATTCTTGGCGACTTCCAGGTGGCCTTCGCCGCCGCCGGCGCGCGAATTGTAGAACGGGTGACCCAGGCGCTGCAGTTCGTACTGGTCGGCCAGGTGATGGGCAATTCCGCCCAGCGCCCTGACGATCTTGTGGTACTCACCCTTGAAGATGCCTTCGGCCAGCTTCAGCTTGGCCACCTTCTGGCGGTAAGTGAATTCGATTTTGGCGCGCGACCCCACCTTCCAGATCGGCGGCAGCACGGCGCCCTCTTCCAGGCCCTTGAAGTCTTTGTACTTCTGCACCACCTGGTGGATCATGTACATGATCCAGGTGCCGATGGGTTCCACCAGCACCTGCGCGCCTTCGCGCTCCAGGAACTTGAACATGTTGAAATTGCCGTCGCCCTCGGTGGTCTGGGCCCAGAACTCGCCGGTGATCTTGACGATGGGCTTCACGCGCAGGCGGTCGATATCGATTTCGTTGAAACGGTCGCGGCAGTGTTCGAGCGGCCCCACGTAATCGTCGCCCTTGAGCTGGTTGACGAACTTGCCGATGTACTCCGCGGTGTCGGAAAAGCCCCGCAGATACTTGCTCATTCCGCCGTCGAGCTTCCACGGGCGCTTGTTCTTGAACACCTCGTGCATGTAGTCCATGGTCTCGTTGAGCACCTGGTCGGTCTTGCCGGCCTCGGCTTCGAACGGGCGGATGGCGTAAGCCACTTCGTTCATCACGTCGCCGCAGTTCAGCGCGTTGAGAATGCCGAGGAAGAAGTCGAGATTCATCTCCATGCCCGCTTCGGCGTCGGACTGGTTCAAGCCCCCGGACTGTTGGAATAGCAGCACGCGGAAGCCGTCGAACCCGGAGTTGCGCAGCGCCAGCCGGTATTCGGCTTCGTACATGCCGAAGCGGCAGGGGCCGCAAGCGCCGGCGGTGAAGAAGACGTGCGTGTCGATGATTTCCTGACGCGACATGCCCTGCTCTTCCAGACTCTGGAGATAGGTCACCAGGTTGCCCACGGTGAAATAGGTCGGGTTGCACTGGCCGTTGTTGCCGTACTCTTTGCCGGCCTGGAAGGCCTTCACGTTGGGCGTGGGCACCGCGCGGGCTTTATAGCCGAGACCTTCGAGCGCGCCATGCACCAGCTTTTCGTGTTTCCACGTGAGGCCGCCGAAGAGCAGCGTAGTGGTGGAGCGCTGATCGCGCGTGAACGGTTTTTCGATCGGTCTCTTGAAGTGATGAACCTCACGTTTAGAGAGGCCCACTTCCTGTTCCAAACGGGCGCGTTCCTCGGCAAGCCGTTGCTGAATCATGTTCTCGATGGAAGAGCCGATCTGTACGAGATTGGCGGGTAGGATGGCTTTCGGTTCAAAGGACTGAGTGCTCATAGTTGTAGAACCTTCCCAGATTGAGGCCATCTTGCCCGTTTAACCGATTGAAAGAAATAGATATCCATCGAACGGCGACTTTCCAATGGGAACGGGGGAATTTGGCAGGGCGAGCGGCGGCGCAATCGCGGGGGGCTGGACTCCGAAATTAGGCTCAAGTGGCAGGGATTTGTAATGGTTGCGACATTTTGGGCCGGGTTGTGGAGGATCGGCGGCGCCTCAACACGCTTCTGCACGCATTGGGTCAGCCGACCGTCATCTATCCGAGCGCTGACGAGGTTCACACGATGACGCGAACGATCCTGGGGACGGTGCTGGCATTTCTTGCGTGCTGCGAAGCGCACGGTCAGGCGGCCGACCCGCCGCTGGCTTTTGAGGTGGCGTCGATCAAACCCGCCCCGCTCCCCACAGGACCTGGCGGACGGCTCACCGGATGCTTCAGAGGGACCGGCCCAGGATCAGCCGACGCGAGCCTTTACACTTGCTCCAACGCCACCGTTTCCCTCATGGCGTTCCAGGCGTATGGCCTGAAGTCGTACCAGATTGGGCCAGGGTATTACGCGGATACCGCGGCTTTCAACGTCCTGGCGAAGGTGCCGCCGGAAGCAACCGCAGAACAGGTCAAGCTGATGCTGCGGACCCTGCTCGCCGAGCGATTCAAGCTGGCCTTTCACTACGAGAAAAAGGAAATGCCGGTGTATGACCTGGTGGTAGCCAAGGGCGGTCTGAAGATGAAGGAGTCGTTGCCGGAGTCAGCGGGCGCGGCCCCGCCAGCATACGTGCCGGAGAACAAGATGGAGCAGGACGCCGACGGTTTTCCGATGTTTACGGCTCCCCGCGGTATGCGGATGTTGCGAGCGAACGGACTTGGCCGAATCGTGGCCGGCAATGCGCCCATGGCAGCGTTGGCAAATTTCTTGACGAACAATGTGGGCCGGCCGGTCACCGACTCCACCGGTCTAACGGCGAAATACGATTTCACGGTCACGTTCACCTTGGAAAGCCTGGTGGGCGGCACAGCGATGGGCGCTACCGACAGCGCCGGCGGGCTTACTATCTTCGCCGCTCTGGAGAAACAACTGGGACTGAAGTTAGAGCCAACGAAGACGATGGTCGACATATTCGTGATTGACCATGCCGAAAAATCGCCGATCGAGAACTAACGCTAAGATACCGGACGCCGCTGGCTATGCGAAAATTAAGGGGTGGAAAAGTACGCCGTTGTCATCCATGAAGACGCCGAAGGCGGGTTTTGGGCTGAGGTGCCTGCTCTCCCAGGCTGTTATTCGCAAGGCGACTCCATTGACGAACTGATGGCCAACGTTCGCGAAGCAATCACCGGCGTGCTGGAAGTGATGAAGGAACAGGGCGCGCACCCCGAGGGAAACATCCAGATCCTGGACGTAGCCGTGTGAAGCCGATTGGCGGGCCGGAGATGTGCCGCCTGATGGAGGCCCACGGCTGGCTTCTTCAGCGCATCAAGGGCAGCCATCATATCTACTCAAAACCCGGCCAACGCAAAATCATCTCCATTCCGATTCACGGAAATCGAGATCTCAAACCGGGCCTGGCAAACCGGATTGCCCGCGATGCCGGTATTGAGCCGTAGCCTCAATGGGCGGAATCGATCACCCACTACCTCCGTGGTGAGGCATGCCGGACCGGTGTCAGTGTCCCGGCGGCAAGTCCATCACCGGGTTGCTCGCAAAAAAGCCCCAGGGCACGAGCTTGAAACCGGCCTCGTAGACCGGCATCACCGGCCAATCCTCGGGACGCGGGTTGTGCGTGATCCCCATGGTGTACCAGAGCACGATGTCCCGGTTGTCGACGGAACGGTTGGCGGCGGTCCACTTCACCAGGCCGTCGCCGCCTTTCGACTGGTTGGGATAATCGCCCGCGGCGTAGCGCTCGGCGGCATTGTAGGGCGTCACCCAGACATGCGCGTTGAGGAAGCCGGCGCGCTTGCGCACCCACGAATCGGGTTGCGCGAACGGCACGGAATTTTCGCCGGGCAACAGCGCATAGCCCGTGGGATGGCCCAGCGCATTCCTGGCCGACGCGCTTTCCACGATCCAGCGGCGGCTGCTCGCCATGTTGAGGCTTCGCTCCGCCTCGCGCTCCGTGCGCAGCGTGGTCTCCTCGATCACGAACCCGCCGCCGTACGGATTCTGCTTGCCCGCCGCCACGGGGACGCTGTTCATTTCCACGACGCGGTTGGGCGTGCCATCCACGTCCATGTCGAGCCGGAAGGTGAAGAAATGCTGATGGTGCGGCGCGGCCAGGTTCTTGGCGACCAGGTGGCTGTGCTGGTCGGAACCATCGGCCACTCCCTTGGCGGCCATGATGCCGGTGAGCGAGACGCGCACTTCGATGGCGCCATTCTGGTGAAAAATCCAGTCGAAGCCGTACTCGTAATTGCCGGGCTGGCTGAAATAGGAAAGCACCAGCTCGCGCTCGCGCCGTGTGTTGTTCTCGTGCTTCCAGGCGACGCCGCCATCGCGTTCATAGATTGCCACAGCGCCGGGAATGGCGTGAGGCTCTCCGGAACTGCCCGCGACTACGGCATCGAAGACGGTGCAATTGGCGGGGCAATCCACACCGGGGCGCAAGGGGCTGGCCATGGCGCCGAGTCCTAATTCGCCGGCGTCGAAACTGTTGCGGAAATACCAGGCGCCCGAGGGATCGCCGTAAGGCACCACCATTTCCGAGAGCGACCCCCGATACAGCACCGGGCGCAGGCGCCCGCCATCTTCATAGCCGGCGGTATAGATTACCAGCCCCTCGCGCGGATGAAGCGCGTAGCGGAAGCGCCACTTCTGCCAATGCACTTCGCCGTCTTCAATCTGGAAGCCGGGCCCGTTCGGTTGGGTGACGACGAGCGGAGCGAGCGGCGGCGCGCCGGGGCGCGGCCCGAGGTCGGCATTCTCGCGCGAGACGGGGACGTTGCGATCGATATCGAGAAAGTCGATGATCTTGCCGGTGGTGAGGTTGACGTGCGCCACGACGCCTTCGACCGGATGCGCGTACAGATTGGCGCCGGCGCCGGCATAATAAGGCACGACGCACACAATGCGGCCGGAATCGCTTCCGGGCTGGCCGAAATAGCCGGCGCTCCAGGCCATGGTGAGGACGTTATCGGCGTCGCGGATGCCGCGTTGGCGCATGGCTTGGGCCCAGCGAGGGTCGGCGCGCACAATTCCATCCGCCAGAAGGGAATCACCGGAGTTGATGGCGGGCTGTGCGCCCGGGACGAGCTCCCAGGAATCGATGGCGCTGGTAGAGAGGTTGGCAATCGCCTCGAAGGTTTGGTTGGCTTTGCGGTCGTAGATCACGGCGAAAGCGCGCCGTGGAACGGCAGCCTTCGCCAGCACCAGTTCCTTGGGTGGTTCGTCGAGCGCGATGAGGCTGAAGATGCCGCCGGCGGGAAAGCGGTTGGAGCTTCGCAACAGGTTCGCGGCCGCGCGGATTTCGTCGGCGGTGAGCGGGGAGAGGGGATGCGGAGCGGCGAAAAGACACGCCGCGCCCGTCAGACAAATCAGGAAAAGAGTGCGTCGCATGGGATCACGCGGTCCCATGGTACCGCAGTGTAACCGAGCGAGCCCGAGAACCGACCGGGCAACGATTTGTGGGGCGCGGATGGTCAAGCGCGCACAAGACACCGGCGGCAAGACCGCCGGTGCTACCAGTTGGTCTTTACGAAGCTTGAAAATGCCCCACGGCCCCCTACAGCACTTCCTCCGCCCAGCCCTCCAGCACCTGTTTCACTTTGGTCATGAACTGGTCGGCCAGCGCGCCGTCGACCAGGCGGTGGTCGAAACTCAGGGAAAGGTGGCAAATGGAGCGGATGGCGATGGCATCGTCGATCACCACCGGAGTCTTGTCCACGGTGCCGACGCCCAGGATGGCGACCTGCGGCTGGTTGATGATGGGCGTGCCGACCAGGCTGCCGAAGCTGCCGAAATTGGTGATGGAGAAGGTGCCGCCCAACACTTCGTCCGGCTTGAGCTGGCGCGAGCGGGCGCGCGTCGCCAGATCCACGATGGCGCACTGCAATCCCAGCACGTTCTTTTCGTCGGCGCCGCGGATCACCGGCACGATCAAGCCATTATCCAGAGCGACAGCGATGCCGATGTGGATTTCATTGTGGTAGACGATGTTGTTGCCGTCGAGCGAGGCATTGAGCAACGGGAACTGGCGCAAGGCGACGGCGGCGGCGGCGGTGATAAACGGCAGGTAGGTGAGCGAGAAACCGTGGTTCGCCTGGAACTGGCCTTTGAATCGTTCGCGCATCTTCGCCACCTTGGACATATCCACGCGGTGGATGGTGGTGACGTGCGCGGAGGTGCGCTTGGAGAGCAGCATGTGCGCGGCGATCTTGATCCGCATGGTGCTGAGCGGCTCGATTTTCGTTTTGGCCCCGGGGGCGAAGGCCGGCGGCGGGGGCGCTGCGGCGGGCTTGGTTGTAGCGGGCGGAGCCGCAGCGGGCGCAGCGGGCGCGAGCGCAGCGGGCGCACCCTGCGCGAGGTAGGCTTCCACATCCTGCTTGGTGATGCGCCCGCCGGCGCCGGTGCCTTTGACGCGGCTGAGGTCGATATTATTCTCGCGCGCCATCTTGCGCACGAGCGGAGAAAGCGGACCAGACGCTTCGCCGGCGGGTTCGGCGGCAGGCTCTGCCGCCGGCTCGACTTCAGGCTCGACTGGCGGCGGAGCAGGCGCCGTGGCCGGTGCGCCTGCCGCCGGGGCCGGCGGTTGCGGGGCCTTCCCGGCGGGCGCTTTCTCAACAGGAACTGCGGGCTTGGCGGCGGCCGCTCCGTCCTCTTCCGCAATGCGCGCCACCACGGTGTTGATGCCTACCGTCTGGCCCTCTTCCACCAGCACCTCGGCCAACGTGCCGGCGGCGGGCGACGGAATTTCGGTGTCTACCTTGTCGGTCGAAATCTCGAACAAGGGCTCGTCGCGCTCCACACGGTCGCCGGCCTTCTTGAGCCACTTGGTCAGCGTGCCTTCGACAATGCTTTCGCCCATCTGGGGCATCACTACGTCGGTCATTTCAGTTCTCTCTTTCCGTGGCTGCCAGGACGGGCGCCTCGAACAGCATCTCACACTCAAAAACGCGGCCGAAGTGGGCGGCAAAGACTTGCGAAACTTCCGCCAGCGAGGCGCGCACGCCCAGTTGCGCCATGGAAGTCACAGGCTTGGTGAGGCCGCAGGGGACAATGTATTGAAAATAGCTCAAATCGGTGTGGACGTTCAGCGCGAAACCGTGGGAAGTCACCCATCGGCTGAGGTGCACGCCGATGGCGGCGATTTTGCGATCGCCCACCCAGACCCCGGTGAGCTTGGGGATGCGGCCGGCCGCAATGCCGAACTCCGCCAGCGTGCCAATGAGCGACTGCTCGACGGCGCGCACGTAGGCGCCCACGTCGCGCTGCCAATCGCGGAGGTCCAGAATCGGGTAGCCCACCAGTTGGCCCGGCCCGTGATACGTCACGTCGCCGCCGCGGTCGGTGGGATAAAAGGAGATCCCCGCGCGGCCCAGAATCTCGTCCGAAGCCAGCAGATTCTCCAAATGGCCGTTGCGTCCCAGGGTGATGACGTGCGGGTGTTCCAGCAGCAGCAGGTGGTCTCCCACAGTGCCCTGTTTGCGCTGGGAGGCAAGCTGCTGCTGCAGTTCCAGCGCCTGGCCGTAATCGATGCGCCCGAGTTCCCGTACGCGGCACTTACGCATTGATCGAAAGACCGTATACCGCGTTGAAAGCCTCGCCCATGGCTTCGTAGAGCGTGGGATGCGCGTGGATGGTTTGCATCATCACCTCGACGGTGGCTTCGGCTTCCATGGCGGCGACGGCTTCGCCGATCAGCTCGAATGCCTCCGGCCCGATGATGTGGACGCCCAGGATCTCGCCGTACTTTTGGTCGGCCACTACCTTGATGAAGCCCTCGTGGTGTCCCAGGATGGTGGCGCGGCTGTCGCCGGCGAACGGGAACCGCCCGATCTTCACCTGGCACCCGTGCGCGCGAGCCTGCGCCTCGGTGAGGCCCACGCTGCCGATGCCGGGCTCGGTGTAGGTGCAGCCGGGGATGCGATTCTTGTTGATGGGGACGGCCGCCTTGCCGGCCATATGAGCCACCGCGATCATGCCTTGGCGCGTGGCCACGTGCGCCAGTTGCGGCGTGCCGGCCACCACGTCGCCGATGGCGTAGACGCCGGGCTCGGCGGTCTGCTGGTGCGAGTCCACCTGGATGAATCCGCGGTCGAGCTTGACGCGGGTGTTTTCCAGGCCGATCTTTTCGGTATTGGGCTTGCGGCCCACCGCGACCAGCAACTTCTCGGCCTGGAGCTCTTCCTCCTGGCCGTCCTTGGTGACCAGCTTGAGCGCCACGCCCTGGCCGGTCTTGCGGATGTTCTCGGCGCGCGCACCGGCCTCGACGCGAATTTTCTGCTTGCGGAAGTTGCGCTCGAGTTCCTTGGAGATGTCTTCGTCTTCCAGCGGCACGACGCGCGGCAGCATCTCGACCACCGTCACCTCCGTGCCAAAGCGGTGGAAGATGGAAGCGAACTCCACGCCCACCGCGCCGGCACCGATGATGATGAGGCTTTTCGGAACGGCCGTGAGGTTGAGGATCTCGACGTTGGTGAGGATTCGTTCGGGGTCGGCTTCCAGGCCCGGAAGCATGCGGGCTTCCGAGCCGGTGGCGATGATGATGTTCTTCGCTTCCAGCGTCTGCACGCCGGCGTCGGATTTTACTTCCACTTTGCCGCCGCCCTGAAGCGTGGCATAGCCCGAGAAGCGTTCGACCTTGGCGCGCTTGAGCAGCATCTCGACACCCTTGGAATGCTTGGCGACGATGCCATCCTTGCGGTCCTTCACCTTGGGATAGTCCAGGCGTGGATTCTCGCAGACGATTCCTTCCTGGTCCGCGTGCACGAAACGCTGCCAGACGTCGGCCGTCTGGAGCAGCGACTTGGTGGGGATGCATCCCACCAACAGGCAGGTGCCGCCGAGTCTGGGCTGCTTCTCGACGAGAGCGGTTTTCAATCCGTACTGGCCGGCGCGGATGGCTGCGGAGTAGCCGCCGGGACCACTTCCGATCACAATCAGGTCGTAAGGCACTTTTATCATTCTCCCATGTCACCGGAGGCAATGCCGGTGCGTCTACCATAAGGATATGAAGTGGTTGCTCCTTATTCTGATGCTGGCGGCGGGGCCGGGATTCGGTCAGACCCGTCCACCGGCCCAGAAGAAGTCCACACCCGCCGCGGCGCCGGCGAAGTGGCCTATTTCGAGCCTTGCGGTGGAAGGGACTCACAATTTTACCCGCGAGCAGGTGCTGGCCATCGCCGGCGTGAGAATTGGCCAGGTGGCGGGCCGCCAGGAATTTGAAGCCGCGCGCGACCGCCTGACGGCCTCGGGAGCCTTCGAGACCGTCAGCTACAAATTCGTGGCGGGCGCCAAAGGGGGTTACGAAGCCACCTTTCAAGTAACCGAAATCGAACAGGTATACCCGGTGCGGTTCGAGGAACTGCACGTTTCGGAAAAGGACCTGGTGGCCGCGCTGAAAGCCAAAGACCCGTTGTTTGCGAAGGGCATCCTGCCGGCCACGCAGCCAGTCTTCCAGCGCTACACAAAGTGGGTGGAGGAATACCTGGCGGCCAAGGGCATCGAGGAGAAGATCGTGGGCACGGTGATGCCGGACCGGCCCGGCGAGTTCGCCATCGTTTTCTATCCGGCTCGGGCGCTGCCGGCGGTGGCGCTGGTATCGTTCGAAGGAAACCGGGTGATCCCACAGGAAGCTCTGAAGGAAGCCATCATGAGCGTAGCGGTGGGCACGCCCTATACCGAAGACCGCTTCCGCGAGTTGCTCAACACGGCGGTGCGGCCGGTATATGAAGCGCGCGGCCGGGTGCGCGTGGCCTTCCCCAAAATCAAAACCGAGCCGGCCAAAGACGTGCAGGGCGTCAACGTGACAGTTTCAGTGGATGAAGGGGAGACCTACAACCTGGGCAAGGTCACGGTCGAGCCCCCGACGCCACTCAAGCCCGAGGAACTGCTGAAGGCCGGAGATTTCAAGACCGGCGATCTGGCCAACTTCGACCGCGTGAACGAAGGCCTCGAGCGCATCCGCAAGGCGCTGCGGCATGCCGGCTATATGCAGGCCGAGGTCACCATCTCGCGCCAGGTGGATGAGGATAAGCATACGGTCAACGTGACGGTGCTGGTCGAGGCGGGGCCGCAGTTTTCCATGCGCAAGCTGACCATCGTGGGGTTGGATCTGGATTCGGAAGCGGAGATCAACCGCATCTGGACCATGAAGCCGGGCAAGCCGTTCAATCCGGATTACCCGGATCTGTTCCTGGCTCGCGTGCGCGAAGAAGGCCTTTTCGACAATCTCGGCAAGACCAAGGCCGAATCAAAAATCAATGAGCAGGACCACACGGCCGACGTCACTCTGACTTTCGCGGGCGCGGGGACCGATACCAAACCGGGCCGGAGCGGGCGCGGGCGGGGCGGCGGGATTTAGTTAAGTCAGCCTACCCCCTGGCGCCACGGCGACCGCTTTCGATTCCCTGTCAGGTGGACGGAAACCAAGTCACAGTGACCTGCCAGGGGCAAGCAGTGACGCGGGAAGAAGTATTTCACGAATAGCCCTCAGCCGTTCACCTTCCACAGAATCTGCCGCAACATCCCCAGCAGCACCGGGGCATCACGCGCGGCGATACCCAGCCGGCGCACCAGGCGCCGGACTTTCTCTTCGGTGGAACCGGCGGTCACCGGGTTGACGTAACCACTGCGCTCCAGCACTTCGATCAGCATGGCCGTGATCTGTTCAGTCTCCGCCGCCGTTGCCGCCGCAATCTTCGCCGGCCGCGCCTTCGCCGCCTTGGGGTCGCGCGCCAGCTCGTAGAGACAGAGCGCGACGGCCTGGCCCAGGTTCATGGAAAGATCGGCATCGACAGTCGGAATGCGCATCAGCCAGTGGCAGTGGCTGAGGTCCTGGTTGGAGAGTCCGAACTTCTCGGAGCCGAACAGAAGGGCCACGGGCGCTTCCGCCAGCGCGCGTTTGATCAGGCGCGCGCCGTATTCCAGGCGTCGCATGGGGTGCTGCAACCCGCGATGGCCAATGGAGGTGGTGCCCACCACAAGGTGGCAATCGGCGATGGATTCCGCCAGAGCCGCATAATCTTCGGCATTCTTGAGCAGCGGGGCGGCTCCGACGGCCGAGCGCGCTTCGCGGAAAGCCAGGTCGTAAGGGCTGACCACGCGCAGACGCGAGAAGCCGAAGTTGGCCATGGCACGCGCCGCGGCGCCGATGTTGAGCGGGTTGCGCGTCGAAACCATCACCACCCGGAGGTTGTCTTTCCAGTTGGTCGAGATGTTTCGATCGTAGCGTAACGCGGGCGCCACGGAGGATGCGCCACATCGCGCTAAATCTGCTAATCTGCCGTTACGGAAAGGAATTATCATGCCAGCTAAAACGGTGAAGGCGCCGGTACGCGCCAGGCGAAGCAAAGCGGAAGTGCAGCAGGAGTTTGCGGAAGTCCAGGAACAGGTGGAACAAGCGCGTGAGTCGCCGGACGCCAAGGGCCTCGAGGCCGCTCGATTGCGCGAAAGCGAAATCCGGCACGCGGCCGATGGAGCCACCGTGGAAGGCGTCGTACAGAGAATTTCCACGTTGGGGCTGGAGGTTTCCCGGGCGCTATCCGATGTGGCCGGCAAACTCACCGAAGAGGTGCAGTTGCTGGCGGCGGTGCGCGAGACCGTGACGCTCGAACGGAAGGAACTGGAACGCCTCCACAAGATCGACGTGGCGGCGACGGCTCTCGACCAGATGGTGCAGGACTACGCCCGCGAGAAGCAGCAACTCGAGGCCGAGATCGCCACCCAACGCACGGCCTGGGAGGAAGAATCGGAAAAAACCGAACGCGAGCGCAAGGAGGTGGAAGAGGGCCTCAAAAAGCAGCGCCAGCGCGAGATCGAAGACTACGAATACAAGAAAACTCTGGAACGGAAAAAAGCGCAGGACAAGTACGAAGAAGAGGTGCGACTGACCGAGAAGAAAAACCAGGAGAAGCAGGAAGCGCTGGAGAAAGGCTGGAAGCAGCGCGAAACCGCCCTCAAAGAGCGCGAAGAGGATTTCGCCCGGCTGCAGAAGGAGGCGGAAGGATTTCCAGCCCGGTTGCAGAAAGAAGCGCAGACCGCGGCCGAGCACTCCCGCAAGGAGACTGAAGCCGGGTTCGAGCAACAGATCCTGGTGCTGAAGAAGGACGCCGAAACCGAGAAGCGCCTGGCGGTTATGCAGGTCAAGTCGCTGGAAGAGTCGGTGGCCCGGCAACAGGCGCAGATCGCCGCACTGGAAAAGCAACTCGCGGATGCCAAGCAACAAGTGCAAGACATCGCGGTGAAAGCGATCGAAGGCGCCAGCGGAGCGAAAGCTCTGTCGCACATCAACCAGATCGCCATGGAGCAGGCGAAGAACCGCCCGCAGGGGTAAGGCAAGACGATGGACCGCCAGGAGGTCATCGACGAGGCCGTCAGGCTGTGCCCCGTGACCCGATTTGACAATGAACCCCTAATCTCTGTAAGCTTAGTATTTTGCAGTTCGAGAATCAGGTGGAGACGTGTGTCAATGAGTACCGAGTTCCCTTCCAAGGACGGCATTATCCGACAGTGGCATGTGATTGACGCCCAAGAGGCGGTTTTAGGCAAGATCGCCAGCAAAGCGGCCATGCTGCTGATGGGCAAGACCAAGCCCAGCTATACGCCGTTTCTGGATACGGGCGATCACGTGATCGTGATCAACGCCGATAAAGTAAAAGTCAGCGGGCGAAAAGAAGAAGACAAGATGTATCGCCATTTCACCGGATATCCCGGCGGATTGGTGGAGAAGAGCTTGAAGCGCGTGCGGCAGGAAAAGCCGGTCCGCCTGATTGAGGACGCCATCTTCGGCATGCTGCCGAAGACCAAGCTCGGCAAACAGATGTATCGAAAACTGAAGGTCTATGCGGGCGACAAGCACCCGCACGCGGCGCAGAAACCGTCCGCGTTGGCCGTGAGATAGAGGTACAAGTTTAGTGGCAGCGACGATTGTTCAATATTTGGGCACGGGCCGGCGGAAGAGGTCGGTGGCCCGCGTGATTTTGCGGCCCGGCAAGGGCGAGATTCAGGTGAATGGACGCGCGTTCGAGAATTATTTCCCGACGGAAAGTTCGCGCGCCGTGGTCCGGCAGCCGCTGGCGGCCACCGAGTCCATGGATAAGTTCGATCTGCTGATTCTGGCCGATGGCGGCGGTGTAGCCGGCCAGGCGGGTGCAGCGCGTCTGGGGATATCCCGGGCATTGGTGGAGTTCAATGCGGAACTGCGGTCCAGGCTCAAGAAGCTCGGCTTCCTGACGCGCGACCCGCGCTCGCACGAGCGGAAGAAGTACGGTCAGAAGGGCGCCCGTAAGCGGTTCCAGTTCTCCAAACGTTAGATTTTTCCGTGGGGCCGCGAGGCCCCATTGCAGTAACAACGGCCCATCCGTTCCGATCCGCCCACAAATCTCGCTTTGGGCCGTGTGGCGGGCGACGGTGGCTGACTAGGAGGTATTTTGCCGGCAATATCGATGAAAGAATTGCTCGAAGCGGGCGTTCACTTCGGGCACCAGACCAAGCGCTGGAATCCCAAGATGAAAGAGTACATCTTCGGGGAACGCAACGGTATTTACATTATCGATCTTCAGAAGACTCTGAAGATGTTCAAAGACGCCGCCCGGTTTGTGGGCGAGATGGCCGCGCAGGGCAAGAACGTGCTCTTCGTAGGCACCAAGCGCCAAGCGCAGGAAGCCATCGCCGAAGAAGCCACCCGCTGCCAGATGTACTACGTCAACCAGCGCTGGTTGGGCGGCCTGCTCACCAACATGCTGACGGTGCAGAAATCCATCAAGCGCCTGAAAGAACTGGAAGCCATGGCCTCGGTGGAAGGCGGATACGCGGGCCGGCCGAAGAAGGAAGTCATCCGGCTGGAGCGCGAGCGCAAGCACCTGGATCAGAACCTGGCGGGCATCAAGGATATGCCGGGGCTGCCCGATATCCTGTTCGTGATCGACTCCAACAAGGAAGCTATCGCGGTGAAGGAGGCGCGCCGCCTGGGAATCCCGGTGGTGGCGATCGTCGATACCAACTGCGACCCCGACGAAGTGGACTACGTGATTCCCGGCAACGACGACGCGCTGCGCGCGATTCGCCTATTCGCCAGCAAGATCGCCGATGCCGTGGTGGAAGGCCGGTCGCTGGCCACCGAGCAGGATTTCGCGGCCGACAAGATCGCCCAGGACGAAGCCCCGGCCGAGGAAAGCATGCTGGAGTACACCGAATACGTGGACCCCAAGTACGCCGAGAAGATCATGGCCGAAAGCCTGGCCATGGAAGACGATCCGGCCGTCGGATCGCAGCGTAAGGGCCCCGTTTCCGAAACCGCCGAGTCGGGCTTAGAGGCGGCGGCTGAAGAGGTTGGGCACTAGGAAATCCGGCGGCTCGCTTACGCTCGCGCTTCCATGCGCGTGTGCGGCACAGAACCGCGAGCGTAAGCCAGCGGCCATTTACGGAATCATAAAGAAGCAGGGACTATGGCGGAAATTACCGCGGCACTCGTAAAAGACCTCCGCGACCGGACCGGCGCGGGGATGATGGAATGCAAGAAAGCCCTGGTGGAAGCCAAGGGCGATATCGCCGAAGCGGAAGTCATTCTGCGCAAACACGGTATTGCGT
>Ga0187874_10000098_pt1 | contig 112581 bp, 89 predicted proteins | sample June2016WEW_16_1_3_FD_132993 | JGI IMG/M metagenome (GOLD analysis project Ga0187874, IMG submission 132993) | Peatland microbial communities from SPRUCE experiment site at the Marcell Experimental Forest, Minnesota, USA - June2016WEW_16_150 | ecosystem: Environmental > Terrestrial > Soil >... | reverse complement strand
CCATCCGGAAGATCTGGCGGCCGTGGATATCGTGGTGCACCTTGCCTACGACCGCCAGGCCTCGCTCGACGTGAACGTGGAAGGCACCAAGTTGGTGTATGCAGCGGCCAAGGCCGCCGGTGTGCCGCGCCAGATCTTTGTCAGTTCCTATTCCGCGCGACCCGAGTCCATGGCCGGGTATGGACGATTGAAGCGTCAACTGGAGACGTATTTTCTGGACCGTGGCGAAACCATCGTGCGTCCGGGCTTAGTAGTCGGCAACGGCGGTCTCTTTTTTCGCAACATGCGCAAAATCCTCACGAGTCCCGTCATGCCGTTGCTCGATGGGGGGCGTGACTTGCTGCCCGTGGTCGCGGTCGAGGACCTCGCCGTTGCCATGACGATATTACTCGGAAGCCGCGTGGGAGCCTACAACCTCTTCAATCCGGAGCTGGTGACGATGCGGCGATTTATCGAAACTATCAATCGCGCCGGCGGGCACCGGGCGCTTTATTTCAACATCCCGCTAAGTTGGGCTATCAGCCTGTTATCGCTATCTGAGAAGCTGCGGATCAAGCTGCCAATCGATTCTGATAACCTGCGGGCACTGAAGCAGAATCAAGAGTGCATTCATAAGTCAGACCTTGAGACACTGGTACCCGCGTACCGCCCCTTTGAGGAGATGATCGCGGCGGCCGTCGCGGCTGCTACTCCACGGTGAAGGAATCCAGGTCGATAAACCGGCCCGCGGATTTCGGATTAGCCCGGCCCACCACGCGGATCACCGCCACGTGCTTACCGGCCGTGAAGCAGCAGAAGCGCGTGTGCGTCTGCCACTCGATGTCGGGGGAATAGAGATCGACGGTGCTCTGGCTGATGCCGTCGATGATCACTTCCGCCAAGCCGCGATTCGGCGCCTTGGTGTACGCGTACGTCAGCGCCCTTCCCTCAAACACGATCTGCGCCTCGCTGCCTGGGATATCGGAATAACTGATGGTATGGCGGTCCGGGCCGTCGAAATTGGTGCTTTTGGTCCAGTCGCCGCGGAAGATCAGCGCCGGGTCGAAATCGTCGTAGAACCCGGCTGAGACTACCACGGCGGCGCGTGCCTGCTGCGGGCGGCAGGCAGGCTGCAGGTGCGCCAGGTATTGATTGCCCAGTTCGTACTCCGCCTCCGTGCAACGCTCCAGCATTTCCCGCAGCGCGGCGGGCTTCACGTCGTCTTCCACAGCCGGCTTGGAAGCAATGAAATACTCGACGCCCCAACTCTGCATCAGGCGCACCATGTCGGGCACGTTGAGCGTATGGCGGATACTCATCAGCGTGTGGTACTGTTGCCAGTGGTTCTCGTAGATTGTGCCATTCAGGCCGGCGATCGCACTTTCGCTCGCCATCAGCACCGTGGAATTCGGATGGGCGCGATTGTAGTAAGCGATCACTTCACGGACGGGTACGGCTTCCGCCCGGAAGCGGTCTCTTTCCGCGCGCGAGAAGGGCAGGCGCAGGCAGAAATCCTTATGATAGTAACTGGACGACGGCAGGAAGTAACTGTTTATCGCGATGCACGCCACCACAAACGCGATTAGCGCGCGATAGAGCCGGCGGTGGTCCGCCGCCCATCCCAGCAGCGCCGCGAACGTCACGCTCAGCAGAGGCAGCGCCGTGTAGAGATAGCGGGCATTCGGCTGCGAGCGCATGATGAGGAACGAGGCGCCCAGGGCCACCACCCCCGCGCTCACCGCGGGCCGTCTCCGCAAGAACAGAATCGCCACCACGGCTAGCGGAGCCAGTAACAGGTACTGAAAGCCAAAAGAGCCGTCCTGTCCTTCGTAGGTCTTACTGGAGTGAAAGGTAAGATCGAACGGCGTGTTCCAGGTCAGCGGCCGCAAGAAGCGGTGATCCACGAGGCCGGCGTCGGCAGGCAGCAAGGGCGAGGGGATCTTGTCGTACAGGAAGGGGAACAACGGGTTACCGGTTTTTGAGTAAGCGATGGCATAGGGCGGCAGCGCAGCCGCGAGCAGCAGCACCACCGCCAGCGCGCCAACCACTGCCGGCTTGTTGCCGAGCACCTTGCGGTGGCGCGCCGCCTCCCATACGGCGAATGGCAGCGCCAGAGCCACGAAGGGTATGGCTCCGAACTTGGTGGCGAGCGCCGTTCCGCCCAACACCGCGGCAACGTACAGCAATCGCTTCTCTCCGCTGTCACCGAAGCGCCAGATGGCTGCCATCAGGCCCAGGATCATGGCGGTCATCAGGTTCTCCACGAAGAGCGAGCCAGTGACCAGTTGCACCAGCGGAGTGGTGGCGAACAGCGCCATCAGAAGGAACGTGGCGCCGCGCGTCAGCCAACGGCGCATGGCGTAATACAGCAGCGCCTCGATCCCGAGCAGCATCGTAAAATCGATCAGACGCGCGGCGTACTCGCCGCCCAGAAGATAAGTGATGGTGTAAGTGAAGTCGGCGCCCATGGGCATCACCGCCCACAGGAAGCGGTTGGGCTGGTAAGTCAGTGCATGGTTGGCGGCGATGTTGGCGGGAATCGCCAGGTGCATGGCCAGGCCATCCGCGCCGGTTTCCGGCATGAGCGCTACGAACCAGTGCGCCAGCAGGAAGAAGACCAGGATCGCGAAGGCCGCGCGTTCGCCCGGGCGACGCAATTCGGCGGTGCGCAGCAGGTCGACCCAACGGGTCAGACGCCGCCATGCGCCGCGCAGGTCCAGCAGGATGGGAATGGCGAGCAGAACCGCCCAGGCCGCCGCGTAATTCACGGGAAGCCGCGCCAGGCAGTACATCAGAAAGATCCACACAGCCATCCCGAGCAGCGTGGAGAAGAGCTGCGACTGCGTGTCGTCGCCGTGCTTGGGGCCCAGCAGCCGGGAACCGAGAGCGCACGAGGAGACCAGGAAGAAGGTCACCGCCAGCAACGCCTGCGGGCCCACCGACACGGCTGTGCCGACCGCGGCGAGCCCGGCGATGAGACCGGCGAAACTCCAAGGCAGCAGCAGCAGAACCGGGACGGACACTCCCAGGTACATGCCGATGAATCGCGTGAAGCGCTTGATCCCGATGGGCAGCCAGATCTCCTGCGAGAACAAGTTGCCGGCGCGGAAACCGTAGACTTCCATCGCCAGCACGCCAAGCGAAATCAGCACCACCGCTGTGGAAACCAGGCGGGTCGGAACGGCACGCGGCGGTTGCCGTTCGGCAGGAGCCGCCACGGCGCCGTCGGGCTTGAAAATGAACAGGCGCTGCACCGCGAAATTGACGAAGAAGAGAACCGTCTCCACCACCAGCTTGGCGGAAACGGGGTTGATGCCAATCGTCGTGGAGAGCAGCCGGATGCCGCCGTAGGACGCCGTCCCGCTGGCCAGCACCAGCAGCAGGTATTTCGGCAGAACCTTCCTGTGCGGCTGATGCGTGTAAAACACCGAGCTGCGCACCATCGAATAATTGAAGCTGACGGCGAACAAGCGGCCCAGCGCCTGCGAGGCCAGGATGTGGCCCCCGTGGCGGTACGCGAGGTAGAAGATCAGGTTGTCCAGCAGCGCGGTGAGCAGCGAAACCGAGCCGAACCGCAGCAGGACGAAGTAAATCTTCATCGAATCCACGATGGGATTGAAGTGCGAGGACCGGTTGCCCGGTTCGTAGATGGTGCGGATGCTTTCTTCCACCACGCCGATGCCGAGTTGGTGCGCGGCAATCAGCATTTCGAGCTCGAACTCGTAACCGGTCGCTTCGATCTTCATGGTGCGCAGCGCAAAAGACGCGGGGAGCCCGCGCAAGCCGGTCTGGGTATCGGCCATCTTGCGCCCCATCATGGCGTGCATGACGGCGCTGGTGAGTATGTTTCCGAAGCGGCTGCGCAGCGGCACGTCTTCATGAAAAGCGCGGCACCCCAGCACCAGACTCTGGGGATGCACCACCAGCGCCTCGGCGACGCGTTCGATATCGACGGGGTCGTGCTGGCCGTCGGCATCGGCGGTGACCACGCCCGCCAGATCGGGAATCGTACAGAGAGCGTGGTTGATGCCGGTTTTGAGCGCGGCGCCCTTACCCAGGTTAGTGGCATGGCGCAGCAGTTGGACGCCGGGAAGCGCGCCGGCGTCGGCGAAGATCCGGTGGAACTCCGGACCGCTGCCGTCGTCCACCACCAGGATGGCGGGGAACTGCCGCTCCACCAGCGCGCGCACCACCTCCACCAGCGCGGCCGACGGCCGGTAGGCGGGGATCACGACTGCGAGCCTGTTGGCTTTTTCACGAACCATGTGCGGAGAACTTCAACTACAGCATGTGAGGGAAAGAAAATGCAACCGCCCAGTGCCGCGTAGCGTGGCCCCGCGCCGCCATTATTTCACCGCGACGGTCACCCCGGCCTTGCTGGTCGCTCCGCCGATGGTCACATCCACCGGAACCGCACTTCCCGGAGTGACTCCCGCCGGCACCACCACATTGATTTGCAGCACTCCGACGATGATTCCGGGGGCTTCGCCGGCATAGTCCACTTGGGCGGTGATTCCACCCACGCGCGCCGAGACCGTTTGCGCCGGAAGCTGCACATAGGGCGGCTGCGCCAGAGTGCCTTCCACTGCTCCGGGCATGGCGCCGCCGCCCGTCGCGTAAATCTGGATCACCGAACCGCGCGCCGCCGGGTTGACTGCCGAATTGACCGAGTTGTCCTGGTTCAGAATCGCGCCTTCCCCAGCGCCTGATGAATCGTAGGAAAAGATTCCCGGCAGCGATCCCACCACCGGCAGCGTCGTGGTGTTGGAGATCGTTCCGAGGTAACTCACTTGCACCTGTGTGCTGGACTGGCCCTGCAGGGCAAACGGCGCTACCGCGGCCACCTGGCCCGCCGACGCGTAGACCATGGGAGCGGCTACGCCGTTGAACAACACGCTGGCGCCGCCCACCACCGTGCCCACCACTCCCGATGCACTGACAACCGGTTTCTGCAGAACCGCCGGTCCTAAGTTCGAGCCGAACAGGGTGACTAACTCCCCCGGGGCCACGCCACCGCCCTGGTAACTCGCCGCGTTCACGGTTCCCTGCGCTGCCAGCGTGGGTGGCTGCAATACCGTCACCGAGGGCGCCGTGACGCGTGTCCACCAAGTCCCCCATTGGCCGCTGCGGCCTTGGGCCGGCACCACCGAATACTCCTGGATGGTCCAGAAAGTGAGGTCGTCCACCGGGTCGGTCCACGTCCGGCTGAAGTCCCCCCAGCGATTGCTCCCGGATTGCGTGCCAGCCGCGACGTAAGAAGATTGCCCCGCCAGGAACAGGACGTCCGGCTCCAGAGCGCTCGCTGGATCGGAGGCCATCCGGAATGAGAATTCCGCGCTGGGGTAATCCTGCGCGCTGAACCGGTTGTAGCCGACCAACGCGTCGGCGTTCTTATTCACGGCAATGGTCGGGTAGGCGTAGAAGTATGTGTTAGTCGGGTCGTCGATGCGCCCGCGTTGCAGCACCGTGAGATTCGACGGGTCCGCCTGGAACCACTGCACCGTGGAGCGCGTGGGGATGGACGGCGGAAGAAAGATCGTATGCGCGCACCAGATGGTACCGCCGCGCAGCAGGCAGTTCTGGACCCGGCTGTCGCCCGCGTCGATTTTGCGCTTCGAGCTGGCCTGCGGCGCGAAATCGGCGCTGTTGTCACCTGTGTCGGCCCACGCGTCGTTGATCACGATTTCGCCGACGTTGCCGCCCGCAAAAGTCTCCGACCCCAGCGGCCCCTGCAGTTGGCTGATCTCAATCGTGCCCACTCCGTCGTGCACTCCCACATCTCCGGCGAACGTCCGTACGAAGTAGAGGTGGTTCGGCTGGTCGTCGAAGTCTGCCGCTGGAATCAGTTCCCCCAGGTCATCGTTAAATGTTGTATAAGAGCCCGGGCCGTTTTGATAGAGATCCGATCTGCTGAACACGTACAGCGTCGTTTTGAGGTAGTTGTTGCCCCGAATCGTAAAGATGTTGAGAGACACTACGACCCAGTTCCCGTTGAATCCCAGCACCGGATAATCGCCCCAGTTGCCCGACGGCCCGACGTTGATCTTGTACAGGTTCCACTTCCCGCCCGGATCGCCCGTTTGCGATACTCCCACCAGCATGGCCGATGTGGACTGCTGGCTGTCCACCGCCGCGCTGGCAAGCCACCGGTCGTTCGTGGCATCGTAGCGGATGTTCGGGTCGAACACATCGCTCGAGGTGGTCACCGCCGACCAGAAGCCGCCGGCGCCACCCAGGTTGATCGGGTAATTCGCCCGCCATGTGCCGTCGCGCGATTGGATCAGCACCTGCGAATTGAGCATCGTCACCAGGTGCTGCGGCCCAATAGCGCCTTCGGTATCCGGTGGAATCACCGTGAAGTTGTCCAGCAGCCCCTGGAACCCGGAATAGACCGGTGTTGCCGCCGCGGGCGCCGGCCCCGGCACCGCAGCCGCACGCGGCAGGTTCAGGTTCACGCCGGCATTGGGCCGCCGCCGGAGCTCCATCTCCGGATCGAATACTTCGCGCCGCGGCCCGCCCGGCACGGCGTGGCTCGCCGGTTTCCTCGCCAACTCATCCAGGTCGACCGTGGCGCGAGCGTCCGCCGGGCGACGCGCCGGCGCCGCATCCAACGCGGCCAACAGCGGCAAACAGAGAATCAGCAACCGGGCAAAACGGCAAGTCATGGCGTGTCGATCACTTTCCATTATCCCGATTCCTTGGTGGCTCTGGCATACTGAAGATCTGCCTACATGAACCCGTCCCCATCATTGATGTCGCGCGCCGCCCTCTGGCTTACCTTCGCCGCGGCCGCGTCGATCGTGCTCTCCATCGCCGCGTTCAACATCCTGATGGCCCTGGCCCTCGCCGCCCTGCTGTTTTCCGGCGAATCGTTGCGCCTGCCGCCGATCAAGCTGCCCCTCGCCATCTTCCTGCTCCTCACGGTGGCTGCGTGGATCTTTTCTCCGGACCCCTGGATGGACGGTTTTCCCCAAATCCGAAAGTTTTGGATCTTTGGCATCCTGCTGCTGGTCTTCTCCACCCTACGCAGTTTATCGGTGCTGCGATGGCTCTTTCTCGCCTGGGCCGGTCTGGCCTCCATCGCCGCTCTCCGCGGCTTCGTCCAATTCTTCACAAAAGTCGAGCAGGCGCACCAGGCTGGAATTGACCTCTACCAATATTACGTGGCGGAGCGCATCACAGGTTTCACCAGTAATTGGAATACCTACGCGGCGGAAGAGATGTTCGCCTTCCTGGTGCTGGCCGCCATGCTGTTTTTTGGCCTCCGCCTGCGCAAATCCTGGATTTGGATCTTGTGTGGCGTTCTGATAGCCGTGGCTTTGTACCTGGGATGGACGCGCTCAGTATGGCTGGCGACCGCCGCCGCGGGCCTCTACCTCGTCTGGTTTTGGAAACGCTGGATGGTGTTCTCGATTCCGCTGCTCGCGGTGGTGGCCTTCGTTGTGTCGCCGGCCGTGCTGCAAGAACGCGTCACGTCCCTGCTGCGGCCCCAGCAAGTGGATTCCAACACGTTTCGCATCATCGCATGGAACGCCGGCATCCAGATGATCGAGAAGCACCCGCTACTCGGCATCGGCCCCGAAGGCCCCAAGTATCACTTCAGGGAGTACGTCCCGGCTGATATTTGGGCCACCCGGCCCGCGGGCTTCTATCAGCATCTCCACAACGTCTACCTCCAATACGCCGCCGAACGCGGCGTCCCCGCGCTGCTGGTTTTTCTCTGGTTGATGATTCGGATTCTGGTGGATTTCGGGCGCGGCCTTCGCGCACTCCCACCCGGTCCCGGCGACCGCCGTTATCTGTTGCGCGCGGGAATCGCCGTCGTGATTGCCGCGATGGTCGAAGGTGTTGCCGAGGTGAACCTGGGCGATTCGGAAGTGCTCACCATGTTTCTGGTGGTGATCGCCGCCGGCTATCTCGCCCTGGAAAGAGACCTGCCTACGGCCCCATGAATCGTGCCAGGCGCTGGCTCTGCTCCAGCGGCAGCGAGTAGCCGATCAGGCAGAACTGATCCAGCGCAAACAGCACCAGCGACTCCAGGCTCGCGCCCAGCGCCATCCGCTGCTCTTTCTGCCACGGCGTGGTGGAATCGCTGATGCCCACCAAGTGGCTGCTCTGGGAGCACGCAAACCCGAGTTGCATCGGCAACTGAATCGACTGCGCCGCGGCGTTTAAGTCCCGATCGCCCGTGTAGGTGAAGTTTTCCGTCTTCAGGCAAGTCAGATTCGCCGGAGTCCAGTCGTTTTTCGGAAAGTTCACCAGTTGATTCAGCGCCGTGTTGTTGACGTCCGGCGGATACAGAACCTCGAACCGGGCGTTGGCGTGCGTCTGCCGCACAAAGCCGCGAATCGTCTGCGTGAACGTGCCGATCAGCCCCGGCAGAAAAGCGCATTCCTGCGCCAACGATGCCGGATCCGCGTACTGGTTCGGGATCACCGTCATGGCCCGCCCGTATGTCGCTTGAAAGGTTGACGTGGTGTAGGCATCATAGAACGGCATGCCGGGTTCGGTGACTGTCGTAGCCGATGGGCCCGGAAAGTACCACCACTCAACTTCGCCGAATTGCAGGTAGGGCACCACGCCGGCGTTCGCCATCACGTCCGCCATATCCGCGTAGACCTGCCGCCAGAACGCCGTGCTGGCCGGGCTGAAGTTGGTCTGCAGCGCCGGCGTGTTCAACCATGCCGCGTCGCCGTTCGGGTATCGCTGCGCGATGCCCGCCTGCGGGCTGTCGTCGCCGTTCTGCAATTCCATGCTGAACGACGTCGCCACGTCGATTCCGTACCCCTTCAACGCCTGGAAAAACGCGCCGTTCCAGTCGCGTGCCGCGCGATTGATCCGCGGAGCCGCCGTCAGGTCCGTCAGCCACTTGCCGTCATGGCCGCCTGCCAGGGATTCGCTGGATTGCGCCGTCAGCGGTGTGGGGTTGTTCTGGGAATTGTCGGGCGCCGCCGAAATCGCCATGCCGTTGCCCGCGGTTCCGATCGTGCGCGACACGATCGTCAAGGTGCTGCCCGCTGCGCTCGCCCATACCCCCGTCGAGCCTGCGTTGATCAGCAGCGCGAAGCACAGGGCCATGCTCGCCGCCGTGTCACCAATCAGGTTCACGTGCTCAATCACGGTCGGCCCCAGGTAGACCTGCGTCGTCTTCCCGAACTCCGGGTTGCCAGCGAACGTGATCGTCCCAGAAGCATATTGCTGCGTCGGGTTGCACAGCTCGTAAAACCACAAAGCCCCCGCGTAATGATTGGCGCGGCCATGGAATCCTAGTGTGTCGATCAGCCACGCCGTGCGCTCCGGTGCTAGCGCGATCGAGTGGTCCGTATCCCAGTCGGTCGCGAGAGTGGTTGTCGGGCTGGTGTTGAAGGTGGGCAATGTGCTCGTGGGTGAAGCCAGTTCCAGGAAATCGAAATAGAAGTACGAACCGGCGGTTCCGCAATGCGTGATCGTGACAGTGTGTTGCGTCAGCCCCGGGAACCGGCCCAGCGAGACGCGCACCAGCACGTCTTCGCCCGGGAGTGCCAGGACCACAGCCTGCGGGGCGCCGCCGTCCACCTGCACCGAGACCTGCCCGCCCGCGTCCGCGCGCCGCGTTCCCAGGTAAAGGGTGTGGTCCGTCCCGGCCGTGTAGGCGCAGGTGAGCGAAGCCCCTGGCGTCGTCGTCCAGTGCATCGAGCCGCCCGAAAAGTTGCCCGGTCCCTGGCTCCACTGGTTCAGCAGCGAATATGCGATAACCGAGGCGTCGTCTTCGATCCGCCGGCTCCCCACGCCCGCTACCTGATACACGAGGTTGTTTCCGGTCACTGTCCAGTTGGTGACTACCACCGAAAACTCGCCCCGCTGGAAATCTCCAGGCTGCAGATTGGCTGCCCACGTCCAACGCATTTTTCGCACAATGGTCGTGGGGACCGGCACCAATGTCGTGCGGTCCGGGTCGATGTAGCCTGTGAGCGCGCTGAAGTTCAGGTTCACTTGCCACTGCCGGGGCGACGCCCCACCGCTGAACGCCGCCGACACAGGTGACCACGTCTCCGTCCCCGCGCCATGCACCGTACCGTACACCCCGATCCGATTGGCATTCTCGCCGGCTTCCGCCGTGTAAGAGAGCGTGATCTGAGCGCCGATGGCGGCTGCCGTCACTGTGCCATCGCCGAACTGATTGATGGCTCCGGTCAGGGCGCTCGCTGCGCTCTCCAGTGTGTCGCCTCCCACCAGACAGTAGTTGTAATGTTGGTCCAGCCACGCCAACTCAATGTAATCTCTCGCTGCCGCCACACCCTGTAGCGTGAATTGTACGGTCGCCGCGACGTAGCCTCCCTCCGCGGCAGTTGCATAGTTCTTCAGCGGCACGTCGTACAGCGTATCGGCGCCGTTGGTTTCCGTCCAGATGCGCAGATAGGGCCACTCCACCGTTGGGTAGAGCGCGGAGTCCATTGGGATACAATTCGTGCGCGCTTCCTGATAGCTGAGTTGAACGCCGCTTAAATCGCCATCCGGAAAATTGCGCAGGGCCGGATGCTCGAACACGTTGTCGCGGTTCCATTCCACCACCGTCCAATCGAACTGCTGCCGCCAACTGCCCGACACGGTGAATCCGTTCGCGCTGGTCTGGCTAAGCGCCGCCGCCGCCGTCGGCCGCTGGAAATAGCATTGTAGGTCCCGGTCGGGCCGCAGCTTGGTTAGTTGTTCCGCCATTAGAGTCGGATCAGCGCCGTGAGATTGGCGCCCGGATTCGTCTGTCCCACCGACGTAACCGCCGCCGTCACCTGTGCTCCCATGGTCAGCGGAGGCAGCGTGTTGCCATTGACGCTGCTGGAGAGCGTCGCTCCGGGCTGAAACGTCAACGCACAGTACAATGCGCCGTTCACGTTCACCTGCACCCGGACCACCGCATCCGCCGCCGTTCCCAGAACCGCGTATACGTCGCGCACCGCGTGCGAGGCTTCCATCACAATCGGTGGCGCCACGCACTGTTCCACCGCCAGGTATCCATCCACCTGGATCGAGTACTGCCCGCCCGAAAGCGTGCGCAGCCCGTTGTCGTCGTTGTGGGTCAGGTTGATCGCGGCGGTCGGGCTGTTCCCCAAGTCGTTGGTCACGAACAGCTCCGCACATGCCACGCGTACATCCGGCAGTGCCACCGGATAGCTCCAGTTCCCGCAGTACGGGCTGCCAAAAAAGTTCGCGGGAAATGGCGCGATCACCGTCTGGCTCGCCAGGTGGTAAACCGGCGCCGATGCCGCGTGTGTGGCCGCGGTCGTGCCGTCAATCCCGCGCGCCACGGTGTACTCGCTGCCGCCGTTCTCGACCGCCGTCACTCTAAGGATCTCGCCGTCGATTTGCAGCGTGCTCCCCGCCACGGCCGGACCGGCCGCCCCCAAGGTCAGCGTAAGGTCACCAACTGCCATGGCGCTTGCCAGCAGCGTCGTGGGCGTGCCCAGCAGTTCATTCCAGTAGTACAGAGTCAGCGTGCCCGAGGAAATTGAGCTGGTATTCGTCAGGTTGGTGAATGAAACGCCGCTCAATACCGCGGTGCCGCCGGCCGTTCCCGGACCCATACCAAAGAACGGATGCGGCGGCACCTGCGTATCGGCTCCGCCCGAGCCTCCAATTGTCCAGCGTGTTACTGTGCAGAGCTCCGGTGAGCATTCCACGTCGTTGACGTTGGCCGAGCGCCCGGTGATCTGCACCACTTCGCCCGACCGGTTAGGAATCGCAAACTGCACTGGGCTGCTCTTGGTTACCGCACCGAAATGCCACCCCGCCTCGGCCACCGTAAAGAAACTGGTTGCGTCCGGCTCGACGGTCCATGGCGGAGAAATCGTCAAACTGGTCGCGTCGTTTGCCGCTACCGTGCGCTCCTGCCCTGCGCCTGTGCCGCGGGTGATCCGCGCCGTCATCCCGCGGTAACCGTTCACCGCCATCTGCAGCTTTCCGTTTGCCACCGAAGCAGGCGTATGCGCGGTCACCGCAATTTCCGGCTGCAGTTCCGCCCGCCAGTAGAAATTGGCGTGATCGAAATTCGAATCGGGCGGCGCTATCAATTGATCGGCAAGACCCATATCGGCAAACTGCACGGCCAGCGGTTGGTTCGAGGCGATTCGGAACATCTGCGCCGGCGTCGTGCCCCGATACACCTCAAAAGCCGTGGTCCCCGATGCAAAGCTCAAGCCGGTCAGCGTCACGGAACTGCCGTCGTTCACCACCGCCGCGCGCACCAGGAAGGAAAGCGGGCTTTCATCGCCCGCGCTGTCCTCTCCGGAAACGGCGTAGTACAGCGTCTGCCCGCCGTTCAGCGTTCCGCCGCTGCCAACCGCCGGCGAAAGATTCAAGAGCGGCATCCCAGGGCCGGTGCCCACAGCGATGGTCGGCGGTACGAAACTGACCGTCACGCTCGTCTCTACCGTGCCATCGCTACTCGTGGTCGCCGTTTCCTCCAATCCAAACTGGATGTTGCCATTGGCGTCCACCACGCTGCCCACCAGGGGCCGCGGCACGCCCACTGCGGAGTTGCCGCCTTGGTTCGTTCCCGATCCCGAGGTTACCTGCCCGTTGGTGTCGTCGTACCAGGCATCGTCGTGGACCTGCGCCGTGATCGTCGTCGTCCGGTAGTTGGCTGACGGCGAAATCTTCAAAACCCGGAACGGCTGGCGGTTCAGTCCTTCCTTCTGGTACGTTACGGTGATCAGATCGCCCGGCCGGACTCCAAAGGCCTTTACGCTCGTCTGAAACTCGATGTAGGTATTTCCGTGAATCGATTTGTCGAGGTTGAATTTCAGCATCCGCGCCGCCTGATCGTATTGCGGCAGCCCCAGCGCCATCAGCGTCGCGGAAACCTCCTGCCCCACCAGCGCGATGTCCTCCGGATCTACCATCTCGTAACTGTCCTGCTGGTAACCGTTGAGCGCATCCTGAAACTCCACCGTCATGCGGTTCGGAGTGTCGGCGATACTGCGCGATGTCAGCGTCACGCTTGGTTCCCCGTTCGCCTTCCGTAGAATGCCGGAGAACCCGGTGCTGCCATCCCCGAATTCGTAGCTCGGCCACCCGCCATTGAGCGGCTCAGTGCTGTTTGACCCCACGGCTTTCGTCGGCATCTGCAGCACCGCCGTATTCTCCACGTTGAGCTGCAGCGCGCCGCCGGTTTCATAGGTCAGGTACAGCCGCGCGCAATTGCGGACGCCTCGCACCAGGTCGCCCGCGCTGCGCCGGTTCTGCAGCACCAGATTGCATTGAAAACGCGGCAGCGAGATTGTGTTCCCGTTCGGGTCGATGACGTTGATCGCTTCGTCGCAATACGCCGCCGTCTGCGCGAAGCTGACGATGTCGATTTCCGACGCCGCCCAGCCGCTCCGTCGCAGCACGTCCAGCAGGATCCACGCCGGGTTGCTGGAAAATTGATCGCTGGTGTAAGTCCCGTCAGCGCCGTAGACCGGCACCAACAAACCCTGTACCAGCACTTCCACACTGGGCAGCGAGTTCCCGTTATTGAGCTGATTCGGAACCACCACCGAAAGGTACGCCATGCTGCCGTACGGATCGCCGGCCGGATTCCCGCTGGCGTCCGTGAAGTTGGGGTCGAGGCAGCCGCCCCTCGTTCCCAGCGTCTCGATGTTGTACCAGCCCGAGCCCGTCATATTCTGTCCGTGGACGCCTAGCGGAATCTCCACGCCGCTCACCAGCACGGTCAGCACGCCTTGCATCTGCCCGATCCCCAACAGCACCTCCATGCGGGTCAGGTTTCCGTCGTTGCGCGCAAACACCACGTCCGGCGCATACCAGGCCGTGCCGTATACCATCGGCACATAGTCGTTGTAACGCGCCTGGTTGACCGACAAATTGGATGTCGTCCAGTCCTTGCCATATCCGCGAACCTCGATAACCGGAGGCACAAACTCTAGGCCGCCGAATCTCGTGAACATTCCCCGCGCCTGGCAATCGGAGCGCGTATACCCGCACGTCGTGTACGGCTCGCCGCCGTTCATGCTTCCGCTGCCTCCGGCGACGTCTGGCGAGTAGCCGCAGCGGTAATACATCGAGTACTTGCCGTTGGCTCCACCGCTCACGGCTTCCGCTCGTTGATCCGCCGTCGCCGGAAAGTCCCACGGGCAGCGGCGCTGGATGCGCACTTCCGGCAGCATGAGCCGTTGCAGGTTCATTCGATTGTTGGCTGTCAGCCGGAATGTGGCTTCCTGGATCTGGTCCGGCGGGTTGCAGATCCCCTGGAACACCACCTGCGCGTCCGTCAGCGGAACCTTGTTGCGCAGGTCGTAGAACAGGAAGCTCACCGTCAGTGCCGCGCCCTTCCAGCCGCACGAGCGCTCCAGCTCCGAAAAGTGCGAGTCGGCGTTGGCCAGCACAATCGAAATACGCGGGCTGCCGTCAACCCCTTGGTCGGAGGCCGTCTGGATGTCGAATGCGCTGTGCTGCAACACGCGCGCCGCATATGCCGTCTGCCCCACGGTCACTGCATGGGTGCTCCAGCTTTCGAGCTGTCCGTTGGACAGGGTGCAGTCGAACACCATCAGCGGCGTATCCACTACCGCCTGTTCTTTGAGATCAGAGATGGCTTGCATAAATGATATTCACCGTGGCGGAATGATTATTCACGTCCTCCGTCGTAAACGTGAGCGCATCGTCGCGCAAGCGCGCGCCTGCATAGACGCCCGCCGCCGTGCTTGCTTTGTACTTGGAAGGAGCGGCCTGCGCCTCCGCCTGCAGTCCATACACATTGATGGCCGCCCCGGCCGGGAGTTCCAACCCGAGCACGATTGACTGCGCTGACGCGTCTCCGCTTCCGGCGAATGCGATGCGATTCCAACCCGTCTGGACCGGTTTTGTGGAACGGTTCGCTCCGATCAACATCGTCACGGTTGTTGCCGCGGCCGCTTGGACCCACGCGCTCAGGCAGAACAGGTATCCTCCCGGCGCCGCCAGCGTCTGCGTGATGCTTTGCGCACCGGTGCCGGAGTTCGTTAATTGCCAGGCGTTGGTCCCGCCCGCTGGGTCGGCCGCGCCTCCGGTCTTGGCGAGGAAAGAGCCGAGGCTCCACGCGACGTTCTCCAGGTGGTTGCTCCACGCGAAGAGATTGCTGGCCGGATCGAGGAAAGTGAACCCGTTGAGCGTTCCTTCCGCCGCCGCGAAGAACTGCTGGAGCGCTGCCAGTTCGCCGTCGCTCAGTCCGGCGTACTGCAACTGCCACTCGGTCAGTTCTCCATTTGGGTCGGCCAGCTTGATGACGCTTCCATCGGCCGCCGTGTTCACCACGGTCCGCTGCCGCCATCGCTTCTCAATCGGGAACTGGCTCAGCGCCCCGGTTGTCAATTGTGGGTATACAAGCATGGATCTATCCCCGGTTCTCCACCACCGTCAGTGATGTCGTGCCGCACATTTCTGCCTGCCAGGTCGCATCCGATTCGTCGCTCGCCAGACTGCAATCGGGGTATACCGTCCCATCCCACGGATCGGTAAACGCGAAGCTGCCGAACTGGCCCTGGTCATCGGCAAAGAACTGCTCGATCGCCGCCATTTCGCTTTCGTCCAAATCGTTGAGCTTGATGATCCAGCGATGCAGCGGCCCGGCCGAATCGCGATACCGCTGTTCCGTACCGTCCAGGAATCGCAGCGCCTGGTTCTGATACCGCGCCGTCTTCGACGCCGGGTACTGCGCCACGGCGTTCGTCTTGAGCGTGGGAAAGGTCGCCATATCAGAGTTCGCTCACTAGGTCGTTAATCGAACTCATATTCAACATGGCGTTGCGGACCGCTTGCGCAATGTCGCTGCTGTGATCCAGGAACGATTGCGAATCCATCGCCTGCACGTTCACGGTGATCTGCGACGGCGCCGACGCCGGCGACGAGGCTGGCGACGGCGGCGACAATGCCGGCGATGCCAGCGACGAGGCTGGCGATGACGACGAAGCCGGCGACGCATTGTACGTCCTCGGCGTGCCCATTTGGTCGTAATCCATGTCGCTCGTTCCGCTGCCCGTGTCCGCGCCCTCGAAGTCGATCTTGTCCGGCATGGCGTATTTGGTCAGCGGGGTCGGCGTGCTGTCGCCGCCGCTGAAGAGCCCGATCAGCCCCGTCACCAGCGGGATCATCCCGAGTCCGCTCTCCAACACCGTGGTGGCGATGGATAACGCTTCGCTGGCTCCGCTCTTCGACGCGTTCGGACTGGTTGCTGCGGAGTCTTGGGATGGGACTCCGCCCATTTGCGGCGTTACGCTCTGCAGCGATTCCGCCAACTCGTCGCTGGCGCTGGTAATCGGTTCCAGGGCTTCCGCCTGGCTGCCGGCTGTATTTGGAATGGCTATGGATAACGCCTCGCTCGCTCCGCTCTGCGACTGGTTCGGACTGGCTTCCGCGGAGTCTTGGGAGGGCCCTCCGCTCATTTGCTCCGTTACGCTCTGCAGCGATTCCGCCAGCTCGTCGCTGGCGCTGGTGATCGGTTCCAGGGCTTCCGCCTGGCTGCCGGCTGCATTCGAAAAAACATCATAGAGTGTGTCTTGTGTTGTGCTGGCCATCTTTCATCTCCGCCGCAAGCGCCTTTTCTAAAATGACGAATGCCTCCACCTGCCGCGCGCTCAGCCCTTCCCAGCCGAGTGCTCGCAGGCGCCGCCGCACCAGGAACTCTTCCACCAGGCTCTGGCTCTCCGCCGTGATCGTCGACTTCGGACACGTCTCCAGCGTGATGTGCTTGCGAGCCCACACCGGCGCCGCTTGCTTTCGTACTCCACTGGGAAGCCATCCGCAGCCCCGCTTCTTTTCCAGACCGGATCTCCGGCAGATATCGCACTTCCAACCGGCCTGGTTGGACAACTGAAAGTGGAAGGCGACGATCAGTTTTTTCGTTCGGCCCCGTTGAGGCCCGTCTCTGCCCTAACGGCTGCCAGGGCTTCCCGGAACAGGTTTTCGGGACCTGCTTCGGCCAGCAATTCGGGCGTGGCTTCGACGCCGTCCAGTTGCAGCCCCGATACCGCCCGCAAGCCCCAGGTGAGGTACAGGCAGTCGATTTCCGCATGGAGCAGTGCCGCGTCCATCTTCTCGCCGGGTTCCTGGCCGGCCTCCAGAAATTCCATGCGGCCGGCCAGTTCCCGCACCCGCCGCATCAACTCCGTGCGCCTGCCGAAGGACATTCTGGCGACCTTGTAGGACACACCGCTCGCCACGCGCGATTCCACCACCGAGATGCTTTCGTAGTCCATGGCACTATCCGAACGCCACCGCGATTTCGTTGTCTACGGTTCCCTGCGCACGCGACGGCCGGAATTTCCACTGCAGCCGGTTCTTGCTGTCGTCGAACTCCGGCACCACCGGAATCACGCTCTGGAGGTAGACCCCCATGAGCTGTCCCGCCGCATCGCCCAACTGGAACATTACGCTGATGGGCGATTGCTGGCGAGCCGCCTGATAGAGCGCTGCCGTGTTGCTGTCATCCTGGCTGTAGAGTTCGAAGGTGGCCGTCACCGTGCGCTGTCCCGGCGAGATGGCTCGCGGCAGGCTGGAACCGAACTCATTGGTGCGCGCATCCAGATCGTTCTTCAACACGATGGAAGCCTTGGTAACGGTGAAAAACTGCGCCGCCGAAGTGCCCAACCACGCCTCCCCCAGGTTGCCGGGTACGATCGAGTAGTCGAACGAACCCAGCGCCGGTTCCGCCGGGAAACTGGTAAGCTGCTGCGCCACTCCCGTGCCTGACCCCACGCTGCTGCTGTCCACCACGTCCTGCGCCAGTCCCTTGAACTGGAATTCGTGGTAATCGCCATTCACATCGATTTCCATCTGGTCCACCGCTGCCCCGCACAGGAGCCGCTGCACCGCCGTTGCGGGGCTCCAGTAATCGAAGATCCCGACGCTGGGCAGTTCCGTCGCGGGCACATAGGTGATGGCCGGGGCCACCGTAGCGCCGGCCGCAGGAAGCGTTGAAAACGGCGCGTTCAGTTGCACATTCTGGGCATCCACGATCGCCGCCACGAACCGGATTTCGCCGCCGCATGTCACGGCCTGCCCGGCGCTCAGTCCATGCGCTGCCGCGAATCCCAGCCGGCCGGCCGCCGTACTGGAAGCCACCGAGCCGCCCGCAAACATCCGCGGTGTCCCGCCCAGCGCGGCCTGAAACAGAGGCCCATAGGCCGGCCCGCCGCCGCTGTTTTGCCAGGAGGTCAGGTAGGTCTGCAGCTCGAAATTGGTGCGGCGCCTGCCGCCCACCGGCAGGCCCGCAAACGTGCGGCTGCCGGTCTTATCTTTGCGGTTGGCTACGTCGAGTTGCTGCTGGACAGTCAGCTTGACGGCCGGAATCCGATTGCCGGCCGAAATCGCCGGGACTTGTCCATACGCGCTCTCGAGCGCCGTATAGAATCGGTTTGCGTTAGAGGAAATGTAGGCCATATCAGTTTTTACTCACTCCCATCTCAAAGGTGATCTTGGCGATCTGAATGAAATTCTTGCCGCCGTGCTTCACGGCTCCGAACGCTGCCTGGTATTCGCCGGCGTAAAAATCGCCGTCGCCCCAATCGCCGCGATGGGTTGCCAGAACCTGCATCACCGCGGCGGCATAGAGTTCCAGGTTGTCTTGCAGTCCGTCCAGCCGGTCCTGCGAATGCCGAAGTTCAATCGCCATCTGGACGGCGCCGGAAAAACTGCGAAATTTCTCTGTTAGGCTGTTGGTGATTTTTTCGCAGTACACATTCAACGATGGGTACTGCATGGCGTTGCTGAGATCCGCCACGTCGGGCGCTACGTTCTGCGAGCGCACTTGCGCCGGGCTGAAGGAGTTGGGCGCCGCCACGCTCCCTTGCGTGAGCGCGGCCAGGACGGAGTTCACGCCCGTTGGGCCGGTGATCAGTTGCAACACTTTTGCCGAAATCGCGCTTCCAATTGTCGTAGCCATCAGCCCCTCTGGACTACCCTCGGCGCCGCCCTCAGGTAGTTGGGCGATTGTCCGCGCCCTGGTCCCCGGCCGCCCGTCGTCACTGTCCCCGGTTGCAGCCAGGTCTGGCCCACCGCGATCGGCGAGTCGTTCTGCAACTCTAGGCCGTCCGGATCGGTTCCTACGTAAACGTTCCATCCCGCCGCGTTCGCTGGAGGCGCCGCCGGTTGCACCAGCAGTGTGCTCTGCGAAGTGGTAATGGCTGAAGTGACGGCTGGGGCGCCTTCTTCGTTAGTCGAGTTCGTCCACGTCATGGTGACGTAATAAGTGTTGTCCGGCAGGCTGCCGGCTGCCACCACCACGTTGGGCACCGCTGCCCGCGGCACGGGCGTCCCGGCAATGCCGATGCCGGCTGCCGCCAAGTGATCGCAAGCTTGCTTAGCCTCCTCGTGAAATTGATCGCGTCTGGCGGCGTACCGGTCGTTCAATTGGCTGGCGAACGCGTCCGCATACACAAGCTCCAGCACGCGAAATGTGTGCCACAGTTTCAGCGCTGGCGTCACGACCACGGTTCTGAGTGATGGCGGTGGCGCCAGCCAGGACCATTGGTTCACGAAACTCATCCGATCCAGCAGAGTCGTGAGTTCCAAAGCCAGTTGTTCCTGGGCCAGCGCCAGCTTCTGCGTCACGTCGATCCCCTCGACGTTCGCCACGTTCAGGAGCTGAGAGTCTTGTGCCGTCAGATCTTCGATGCTCGAAACGGGACCGTCTGTGAACAGAGCCATGTGAGCCGCCTATTCCTTCCCGGGCTTGCCGCCCTTGATCCGTTTGAATTCATCGGTTGTGACCACCGCGACTAGCACCTTGGCTGCCTCGGCCGCCTCCTGGGCCATCCGCCGCACCTCCGCCTGTTGCTTGCGAAATTCCCTGGCTTGCTCTTCCGAAGCCTCTTGCGCCGTCCCGTCGATCACCATCCGGGCGGCAATCTGGGGCGTCACCTCGGTGAGCACGCCATTCTTGCCGCCGTCTCCCGTCTCCCGGCTGACCAGCACCGGGAACGGATCCTTGAAGGCCGCTTCCTTCTCACGAATCTTTTGGTAGTACTGTCTCAGGTCCATGCTGTTCTCCTTTTGCTGTCTTACTGGGGGCGGGGTTGTGCGAAGAACGCCCCGCCCCCGAGTGCTGCTAGGTATTCACCTGCACGCCGGCGGCGTTGCGCAACACGCCGCATCCGTACAGAATGTCGACCGTGAATTGCTGCGCCAGCGTATTCGGCTGGTAGCTCATCACGACGCGCATGCCGAAATTGCCAAACTCGGCATACTCCGCAATCGCGCCGGTACCCGGCAACGGCTGCGGCAGGCGCCGGATCACCAGGCCCAGCGCGTCGCGTGTGAACGCGAGGTTGTGCGTGGTGACGTTGGGGCTCGATCCAGTCTTCTTGACCAATTGCGAGCGGAACACGAAGAAGTCCTTGATCTTTCCCACGCTGCCGCCGATCAACGCCATCAAACCGGCGTCGCCGGCGGTCTGGAATTCGCTGAACCGCGGGATCTGCCGCCACGCCGAATAGGCCGCCGCGTCCACCACGATGAACTTCTGCTCGGTGGGCGGAACCTTTGCCAGGAACAGCGCGGTTTCCGCCGCGTCGATGGTCGGTTCAGTGATGGCACTGCCCGGCGTACCCACCGGGGTGTTGGTGGTAAACCCGGCATACAGGTTCAGAAGATCGCTTTCGACCTTCTCGGCAATTGCGATCACGGCCGGCTGCATGTAAACCTTCAACAGGTCGGGCACCGCCAGCACTTTGGTCACGTCCGGAATCTGGAAAGTTGCCTCGGCGTGCGTGTTCAGCACGATTTGCGCGTTCCCCAGACTCGGGTTCTGCGCCTGCACCGTTCCGCCCTCCAGGATGTTGTTGGCCTGCATCGCCGGCGGAATTGGCACGTTGACCGTGTCTCCGGCATTCGCCAGGACCGGCTCGTAATCGCGATTGACCAGGTTCCCCATAACGAGGTTCGACACCAGTGCCGGCAATGCGTCCGCCGCTACCAGCTTTACAATCGCGCTGGCGACATTGTTTGATGTAATTGCTCCCATTCTTTCTCCTTATTGACTGTTTTTGCCGGCCAGTGTGCCGGTACCGCTACATGCCCCGAAGGGACTGTGATGCAACGCGCACGATCTCCTCACGTACCCGCTGCATCTGTTCCGCGCTCATACCTGGGCGGATTTGGTCGATACTCACTGCTTCTCTGCCCACCACCGGGGCCTTGAGGGTTGCCGTCATCCCGGTTCCCCCCACAATCCGAGCCGGCAGAAACTCCGGATTCTCGTTGACGAAGTTGGTGAGGTACTCCTTGACCGGCATTTCGCCGCTCTCGGCCCGCGCCACCAGGCGTCCGTCTTCGGTACGCACGATGCCGTCTTGTACCGCTTTGAACGCGAGATCGATCTTGGCTACGCCCAGCCGTTGCAGTTCGGCTCTCACGGATGAGCTGCGTTCCGCCTCTTCCGCCGCCTGGCGGCTGCGTTTGTTCTCCGCCACCAGCTCATTCATCCGTCGTTCCAACTGTTCCCGCCGCTTGCGTTCTTCCAGCAGCTCCGCCTTGTAAGCCGGCTCGCTCTTGCTCTTTTCGTCTTTGACGAATTCTTGAACCGCTTGGCGCACGATCGCTTGAATATCTGTTCCTTCCATAAGTCTCCTTATTGGTGTTCGATCTCCTCGGCGACCCGGTTTTTGATCTCCTGTCGCGCATCGCTGAGGTACTTGAGGGCCAGTTTCTTGAAGACCTGCTTTTTCAGCGTCTCCGACCCGATTCCCAATTCCAGCAGCTTCTTGGCATCGTCCAGCTCTGTGCCGAGATCGTTGATGTCGAACTCGTCCATGCCCGCGACGTCGATCGTGACGCCGTCCTGCCGCGCGGCCGCCACGGCCCACAGAATCTGCCGCAAGGTCTCCTTGACCGCGTCGCCGTAAGCGCGCAGCACTTCCTCGGTAGTGCTGAAGTCCAGCTGCTTGCTCAGCGCGGACTGGCGCGCGTTGCCGCCGTCGCCCGCCTGGGTCATCAGATAGCAGACGCGATAGATTTCGTCTTTCAACTGTTCCAGGTTGTCCGCGGCGATCTGATAGACCTTGCCCTCCGGCTCGGTCCATCCGAAGCGGTCGTTCGGCCCCATCTGGATGTAATAGGATTCGCCAACGATCTGGTTCCACTCCCGGTCGGAATAGATCACGGGAGTGGCGAAGAGCCCCATGGTCAGCGCCCATGCCAGCGCGTTGGACTTATTAAAGTGCTCTAACTGTAACAGCGCTGACTTGTTCATGAGCCACAGGCCCTCCGTTACTTTTACCCGGAAGACTGGCACGCGGTCGAGCGACGCCAGCGCGTGGCGCCCCTGGTCGATCAGTTGGATCGGGCTGCTCTCGTCGACCTTGCGGAAGATCTGGAAGTTCTCGCGGTCGTAGTAAATCCATCGCGTCTCGCTCTCCCATTTGGCGTCCGTCACCCGCGACTGCTGCAGGCACGACGTCCGGATGACTATCCATTCCAGTCCGCCCGTTTCGTTGAAGTTCCAGTTGATGACTTCCTCCGGGCCGTAATCCACCAGGTAGGCTCGCGATTGTCCGGAGGCGTCCTCTTCGGCGCGGGACCGCGCGGCGCCTGTGGTCTTGGGAAATTCCACCACAATGTAACTGGATCCGCAGACCGCTGTCTGGACGAACCTTTGCCGGAAAAACTCGGGCAGGCTGGTTCCTTTGAGGTCGCAGTCGTCGTAGAGCAGGTTGTAGAAGTCTTTGGCCGCCGCATCATTGCCCTCGAACATGAGCACTGGTTCGCACCGCATCAGCGTGGCGGCGTACCAATCGATAATCGAGCCAATATAGTTCTGGTAAAAAACGCGGCTCAGCCGCTCCTGGTAGATCGGACCGGGCTCCTTGTGGCGGCACATCAGGTAGTCGGAGGCGCTCAAGCGAAACTGCTCGCCGCCTGCATAAAGGTCCTTGTATTGTTTCCACATCCGCTTACGGGCTATGTATTCAGGATGTTCCCGGTTGATGTTTTCCATGGCTATAAAAGTCGCTCCTGCCTGTAACCGATCTTTGGGCCGCTCACGCACTCCTGCCACAATAGATATCCCAGGGCATCCGAAGCGTGCGTTCGCATGCGGTCCCGGTCCTTGTCCACTTGGGTGGAACCGATCTTGTAGGACACCTGCTCAAAATCCTGGATGAGTTCCTTGCACTTCGGGTCCACCAGCAAGGTAATGTTACCGGAGGCGGATTTTAACCTGCCGTTCGTCAGACTAATCCGGTCACGAACGCCCGGGTTCGAGCTAGGCACCCTGTAGTTCACCTTGGTCACGCCTTTTTCCTTGAAGGCGTCGCGGATCATCTGGTAGTCGGTACTGCCCGACGTCTTTAGGTTGTTGCCTGAAGCGTCCCCATATACCGTCACGCCCAGTGCATGCGTGGGGTACCGTTGGGTGAAAGCCTCCACGGCTTCCGGGGTACTCGCGTGCCGTATCACGATTTCATCCAGCACTCGGAACATCCCGCCGTTATACTGCGCGACGATCGAACTCATCGGGTCCACGTTAAAGTCCAGCGCCCAGAGCAGAGGCACCTTCGGGTCGACGTCGAGTGGCTGCACGTGCACCTTGCGGTCGAACGCGCCGTACACCTGGCTGCCGTCCAGGCTCAAATACTCGCCCCTGGCTTCCTGTGCGAAGAATCGCTCGTCGTAGCTGTCTTTGAGCCGCTCGTAATAGTCCGGCACCTGCGCCAGCAGGTGCTTGTTTTCGTTCGGCTTGGCCAGAATGGCTACATGCCCGCGCACTTTGGTGTCGCCGATGAATTGGCGGTACACCCAGTCGTAGCCCTTCGGAGTCCAGGCCGCAAAGCCGCAGAGCCGCGGTGCCTTGGGGTCCCGCAACCGGGCTTTCATCCGGTGCCATGCTTCCTCCGGCGTGTAAGTCAACTCGTCCAGGCCGAACCATGCCAGGTTCGTGCCTCGCAGCCGTTCGAAGTCCTCCATGGAGCGGAATAGGATTTTGGACTTGCTGTCCCTCAGTATCAGGATGCTTTCGCTCTTGTTATGCTCGAACGGGATCTCGGTTTCGCTCAGGATTTCGAAGAGCGCGGCCTGCGTGGCGTCGCGCAACATCGGATAAGTTGGAGCGCCCAGTAATCCGGTGCGCCCCGGATTTTGATAAGCCAGCCGGATGGCCTCCTGGCAGAGCGCCTGGCTCTTGCCGCTTCCCACCGGCCCGGAGAACCCCTTAAACCGCGCCGGACATTCGTGAAACAGCTTCTGCGATGGCAACGGATCGTACTTTATGTCTCTTCGGGTGACGCTATGTCTGGTCCTATCCATGTGACTTGTACCTCCGTGTCCTGGATGTCATCTTCTAACTCCCTTTCTAGTTGGAGAAGTTTGAGATATTCCGCGATAGTTGGCTTAAACTCCGTGTCCTTTAGTTTCTCGTCGTAACTGGCAATCGCCTTATCGAGAAGTTCCGAGACTCTCACGTGCTCTCGGATGGCTTCCCAGTTGCTGCATTGTTTGCAGTCTCGTTTTCGGGCTGTCTTGGATTCGGTCTTGCTCATAGAGAGTCCCCAAAAAGCAAACGGCCTCGCGTTTTGCGCGAAGCCGCGTAATTCTTTACCCGATTCGAGAGTAGCATCGGCCCCGAACCATCGAGGCCAGGTCAAAATGCTAAATATCTGAAAACAGACCAAATATAGTGATTAAAAATTTGTGAACAGGTATTTGCCACCGGATTCTTTTAGCGGAAAGAGCCGATTTCCCGCCAGTTTGGTGAGGCGCGGGACCCGCGGAGCTTCCGCAACCAGGTAATAGCGGGCAGGGGAGGCCCACAGCCGTGCGAAATCGCCGTCTTCGATGAAGACATCCTGCGGCGCATCCGGAGCGTAAGAGCCGTAAGCCAGGTTGTTGACGCGGCCGTTGAGCAACAGCGCGCGGCGATTCGTGTAGAAGAAAACGGAAGAGAACGTGTAATACTGATCGTCCACAATCAACTTGCCGGGAGGCGCATCGAGCAGCGCCTGCGCCAGCGGGCGCGACGACAGATAGGGATCGAAAACCACCAGCGCGATGCGCGCCGCGTGAAAGAACAGCACCATCATGGCCGTAAGCGCCGCCACCGGCACCGTCCCGCGCCGCGCCACGCGCCAGGCGCCGATGGCTCCGATGCTAAACGCAATCCCCGCCACTGCCAGCGGCAGTCGCAGATAGGCGAACGCGCGTAGAGTGAGGTCTGCCATGTGTCCCAGCGACAGAAAGTAGCGTTCCGGATTCTGGTTGAGCGCCGCGGCGATATCGCCCGGTGCTGGCATGCCGCGCACCATCCAGAGAATCGCGCCGATGACCATCGCGGCCAGCGCCGCGACTGCCGCAATCACACGCGTGCCGTAGCGCAGCCAGGGGTGCCCGCGGCCGATCGCCCAGCCGAGCAGCAGCGCCAGGGCTGGGTAACACGGCATCGAATAATATTCCTGCGTCGTGGAAAGCGTAAAGAAGACCAGAATGAAACCGGTCCAGCATAGGATCAGCAGCCGCGTGCGGGACGCGCGCCTGGTGGCCGGATCGGCGGCAGGGCGCCGCCAGGCGCACGCCGGCAGGTAAACGCTCCACGGGAACAGCCAGAGCAAGTGGAACAGCCAGAAGTAGATCCGCGGCACCGTGTCGTAATCGTGCGGGTACCGCAGATTCAGGAACCGCAGCACGTGCTCGTTGATGAAATAGAACCAGAAGAAGCCGTGATAAGAGCCCCGCTCGCTGTGCATCGTGAAATCGAAATATGGCGGATTCCGGATCGTTGCCAGCACGTGCCACGGCGCGGCGATCAGCAGAAAAAGCAGGATTCCCGCAAGCGGTCTCAATCGCGTCCAGGTCTGACGCCGCAGCAACTGCCGGCTGAAGCCCAGGTACAGCGCGCCGCCTGCGACCGGGAAGAGCGCGGCGATCAGGCCTTTCAACAGCAGCCCAATCGCCATCGCGGCCCACATCAGCATGGCCCAGCGCGCCGGGTGCGGCTCATCTTCGTCGAGCGCGCGCAGCAGGCTCCACAAGGCCAGCGTGACGGCCAGCGTGAGAATGGCGTCCGGCAGCAGGATCCGCGTAAACAAAAACAGTCCGACGCAAGTGGCCATCACCAGGCCGGCCAGCAGTCCCGCGCGCCGCCCGAATGCCCAGGCACCGAAGCGCGCCGTAATCCAACACAACGCCACCACCGACAACGCCACCGGAATCCGCGCCGCCCAATCGTACGGCCCGAAGACCCGGAACGAGACCGCGATCATCCAGTACTTGAGAGGCGCTTTTTCAAGATAGGCGACGCCATCCAGCCGCGCCGTCACCCAGTCGCCCGATTGCACCATGTTGCGGGCAATCTGCGCCTGTACGGCGTCCACGTCGTCCATCAAAGCGGGTGGACTGAGGATGCAGCCCAGGAAAACCAGGACTGCGATTGCTATGACGATTACTTGATAGCCAGCGGCCGCGCGGGTGCTACCTGGGCCCTTCCGGCCAGTGGCTGGGCCTGGACGTTCCACCGCTTCATCCAAAGGAAAAGAGTCAGCAGGCCCCATAGGTGATATCCGACATTGATGCGCCTTTCCATATGATCGCGAATCAGCGAGTGGATTGCTCGCGAATCGAATACGCCGGTGGTGTCGATTGCCTGGGGCGTAAGGGTATCCATGAGCAGATTGCGCAGAGGGCCGCGGAACCATTCGTGGGTGGGAATGTCGAACCCCGATTTCTTGCGATCGAGAACGAAATCCGGCAGTTTGTCCCGCATGAGCTCCTTTAGGATGAACTTCTGCTTGAAGCCTCGGATCTTCAGCTTCGGGGGTAGCGAACGCGCAAATTCCACGATGCGGTGGTCGAGGAACGGCGGACGCACTTCGAGCGAGTGCGCCATGCTCATGCGGTCCGTCTTATATAAGATGTCGTCTGGCAGGTAATAAGCCTGGTCCACCTGCAGATAACGGTCGATGGTGCCGCCCCGCTCAATTCCCAGCCGGTCCACCAGCATCCGCAGACCGCTGCCGTTGGCGCCGGGGCGAATCTGTTTGCGCTCGGCCGAAGAAAATGTCCCGTTCCAGAAAAAGTGCGCTTCGTCGGGATGCAGAAAGCTTCCATCCACCCAACGCTTCAATTTGTATTCGAGGCTAATCTTATCGTCCGAAACCGGCAGGCAGCGGTCCATCGCCCCGCGCGCCAGGCGCCGCAGCGGCCCCGGCGTTGCGCGGAACGGCCGCGCCAGTCGGTCCGCCATGTAAGTCAGATAGCCGCCGAACAATTCATCCGCGCCTTCACCCGAAAGGGCCACCGTCACCTGCTGGCGGCACATCCGCGAAAGGTACCAGACCGGCAGCGCGCCGGCATCCGCGCTGGGTTCATCCGAAAAGTACGCGAAGTCCTCGATGGCGCTTTCCAGCTCCACCGCCGGGTTGAGATCGAACTCGTGGTGGTCCGTTCCATAGACCCGTGCGATTTCACGAAAGTAGCGGCTTTCGTCGCACGACTGCCCGGCGAAGGAGACCGAAAAGGTCTTCAAACGGCCGGCCGTTTCCCGTGCGGCGTAGTGCAGGATGGCCGAAGAATCGAGGCCCCCTGACGCCCACACTCCCAACGGAACATCCGAAACCAGGTGCTCTCGGACGGAGTCGCTCAGCAGCCGGTCCAATTCTTCTTTCGCCGATTCCAGCGACCACCCACTGCGCGAGCCCGTCGCCGGCTTGTACCACGGCTCCAGCCAGAGCTTGCCGTACCGCCATTCCAGCAGTTCTCCCGGGCGCACTTTCTTGATGCCTTCGATAAGCGTGTGCGACCCAGGCACGTAATTGACCGAAAGATAGCTGTCCAGCGCCTCCAGATCCAGTTGCCGCGGGATCTCGGAATGTTCCAGAATGGCTTTCAGTTCCGAGCCGAAGTAGACGTCATCGCCATGCCGGTAATAATACAGCGGCTTGATGCCCATGCGGTCCCGCACCAGCACCAGCCGCTTGCGCGATTCGGTCCAGAGCGCCACTGCGAACATACCGCGCATGCGCTCGAAGCAGTTTGTGTCCCATTCCAGAAAGGCATGCAGCACGGTTTCCGTGTCGCACTGGGAATGGAAACAGTGGCCCAGCTCTTCCAGCTCCGCGCGAATGTTCAGATGATTGTAGATCTCGCCGTTGAACGCAATCGCGGTGTCGCCATCATCGCTCACCACCGGTTGATCGCCCCCTTCGAGATCGATGACTTTAAGGCGAACCGCGCAAAGAGTCGCCAGGCTCCCTTCGTAGATCCCTTGCTGGTCGGGACCGCGATGGTACAGCGTTTCATTGATCCGACGGGCCAGATTCCAATCTAAATTGCCATTGAGATGTGTAAACCCTGCAATACCACACATTTACGGTATAATCCCCAGTTCCTTCACCCAGGAACGTCATATTATCCATACCGCTGATGGATTTGTGAACGACTATAGCATAAGGCATTGTAGAAAGTTTCAGCCCGAGCCATAATTTTGGAACTGCGGCCGGTGCATCGCGCAATATTTTTGCAAGCTGTGCGGCGTTTCACGGCAATCCCATCCGAAAATGCTATCAACCATTTCGCGCCGTTCGGCGTCTAACCTGCGAGAACCAAAATGAAGCGTTGGATCTGCGTCCTTGCGACAGCCGTCTCGACCATGGTTCTTGTTTCCTGCGAACGTCCGGCGCCCGCGGTCCATGCGGCCACGACCCCCGCTGCAACGGCCAAGGCGCCGGACGCTAAACGCGAGGTTCGCGTCACCGGCGTCATCCAGGCCGTCCACGCTTCCAAAGTCCTCGTACCGGCCATCACCGGCCAATACAACCGCATGACCCTCACCCGCATCATTGCCGGCGGATCCCACGTCTCGGCCGGCGACCCAATCGCCAGCTTCGATGCCACCGTTCAGATGGATGCCGCCCGCGATGCCCAGGCCAAGGGTGACGACCTCGGCCACCAGGCCGATCAGAAGCGTGCCCAGAACCGCGCCGACGCCGAAAAACGCGCCACCGATTTGCAGCAGGCCGAAGCCGATCTCGCCAAAGCTAAGATCGAGTTGCGCAAGGGTCCGGTGATCTCTGAGATCGAAAGGCTGCAAGACGAAGAGAAGGCCCGCATCGCCACCCTCCACGTCGAAAGTTTGAAAAAATCCAACGCGCTCCATGATCAGGCCGATGCCGCCGCCCTGCGTATCCTCGAATTGCAGCGAGACCGCCAGAGGGTGGCTCTCGAACGGGCCCAGACCAACGTCGGCAGGCTCGACGTCAAAGCCCCTCTCGCCGGCATGGTCGCCCTCGAGAATCTCAACCGCGGTAATTCCCTCGGCCACGCTCAGGAGGGCGATCAACTCTATCGCGGCCAGCCCCTCGTGAGCATCTTCGATCCTTCCGAGATGCGCGTCCGTTGCAGTGTCGGGGAACCCGATATCGAAGCCATCGTGCCGGGCAGCAAGGCCAGCGTCTACCTGGACGCCTATCCCGATCTGGTGCTGCCCGCCCACTTCGAATTCGCCAGTCCGGTGGCCTCCGCCGGTCTCAACAGCCCCATCAAAACATTTACCGCCGTCTTTCGCATCGACAAAACCGACCCTCATCTGCTCCCGGATCTTTCCGCCGCGGTGGTCATCGAGCCCAAGTCCGCCGCGCCACAGGACAATAGGAGGGCGGACGCCCCCGTCCGCGCGCGACCCCCTGGTCGCGCCGCTCTTGCGCCCGTTCTCAACCCTTCCGCGCCACAAGACCATAGGAGGGCAGACGCCCTCGTCTGCGCGCGACCCCCTGGTCGCGCTCTTGCGCTCATCGTCAACCCCTTCGCCGCACAGGACCCTGGCAAATGACCCCTGGCCGCAAGCGCTTCCGGTTTTGGCTTACCTTGCTCGTAGTTCTCCTGGTCGTCGGTGGCTCGGCCGCCGGCATCTACCGCCTGCGCAAAGTCCAGGCCGACGTCTCATTTCCCGTCGCCCAGGCGCGCCACGGCGATTTCCTGGTCATCGTTCGCTGCCGCGGTGAACTCAAAGCCGCCCGCTCCGTCGAAATCTATACCCCCATGGTCCCCAATCTCCGCATCGCCTGGATGGCGCCGTCCGGAGAAAACGTCCAACAAGACGACCCCATCGTCCGCTTCGATTCCAGTTCCTCCCAGCAGGATCTGGCCAAAAAGGAAGCCCAGCTTAAGTCGGCCTCCGCCGCCTTGGACCAGTGGGTCGCCCAGTCGCGCATTACCGTCGAACAGGACAAAAGCGACCTGTCGGATGCGCGGTTCGCCGTCGAGAATGCCACGGTACAAGCCTCCCTCCAGGAGATCAAAAGCAAAATCGAGGGAGAAGAGGCTCGCATCGACCTCGCTATCGCCCAACAGAAATTGAAAGTGGCGCAAGCTACCGTGGATCTCCACGCCGTCGCCGACCGCTCCAAGCTGGCCTCCCTCACTCGCCTCCGTGACCAGGCCCAGGCCGATGTCGATATTACCAAGGCGCGCATCGCTCAAATGGAAGTCAAGGCCCCCAGCAGCGGCTTCCTCACCTTCAACCTCAATTACCAGGGCTCCATCGGCGGCAACGACGCCAAGCCCTACAAGGTCGGCGACACCGTTTATTCCGGAATGAACCTCGGGGAAATCCCCGACCTCTCCACCCTGCAACTCTCCGGCAGCATCGAGGAAACCGACCGCGGCCGCATTGCCCAGAACCAGGACGTGATCGTCCGCATCGACGCATTACCGGAGCTGTCGCTGCCCGCCAGGCTCGACGTCATTTCTCCCCTGGCTGAGGTGACCATGACCGAGTGGCCGCCCACCCGCAGCTTCCGCGCCTCCGCCAACATTACCAAAAAGGATCCGCGCCTGCGCCCTGGCATGAACGGCGGCATGGACATCGTCGTAAATCGTGTGCCCAACGCCATCAGCATTCCCGCCAAGGCCTTATTCACGCGCGACGGCAAGCCCGTTGTGTACATCGTCGACGGCGGCGCTTACCGCCCGGTCGAAGTGCAAGTCGAGGCCCGCAATCCCGACGAGGTGGCCATCTCCGGAATCGCCCCCGGCGCTACCGTGGCGCTGGTGGATGTTTCCAGGAAGGAAGCTAAGAAATGAAATTCCGTATCCTGGTCGCCGCAGCCATCCTCGCCGTTATCGCCGCCGCGGCCTTCGGCACCAGGAAACTCGTCAGGGCGGTCACCACCCAAACCGTCGCGGATTTGCCTTCCACCAAGGTCCGCCGTGGCCGCGTCACCATTTCCGTGACAGCCCGCGGCGAGCTCCAGGGCGGCAATACCGAAATGATCGTCGTCCCTCCCACCGGCGCCGATTCCAGCGCCATCACCTTCCTCCGCGAGCCCGGTGAGGCGGTCGAAGCCGGCGACACTGTCGTCGAGTTCGATACCACCTTGCAGGAGTACAACCTGCGCGAAGCCGAAGCCGATCTGGCCGAAGCCGAGCAGATGGTGATTCAGGCGCAAGCTACCAGCCAGTCCGGCGACGAAGAGAACCGCTACGCCCTGCTCGCGGCGCAATCCGACGTCAAGCTGGCCGAGTTGGCGGTGCGCTCCAACAAGATACAGCCGGCCCTCAAGGCGCGCCAGAACGACATCGCCCTGGAAGCGGCCCAGGGCCGCCTCCACCAGGCTGAGCAGAACCTCGCCAACAAGACCGCCAATACCACCGCCGGCGTGGCCATTCAACAAGCCAATCTCGGTAAGGCCAAAGTCACCGCCGAAATGAATCGCAAGATCATCGAGGGCATGAGCGTCAAGGCCAAAACCTCCGGTTACGTCAACATTCAGCCCAACACCAGTGGGAACTCGTGGTACTACAGCGGCATGACCTTCCAATTGCTGCAACTCGGCGACACCGTCTACTCCGGTATGGCCGTGGCCCAGATTCCCGACATGCAAAACTGGGAAGTCGCCGCGCGCATCGGCGAGTTGGATCGCGGCCATTTGGCCGTGGGCCAGAAGGTGTCCCTTACCGTAGTGGCCCTTCCCGGCAAATCCTTCGGCGGCCGCGTCAAAACCGTCGGCGGCACCACCGGCTCCCCCTGGGACCGCCATTTCGATTGCCGCATCACCCTCGAACAGCCCGCGCCTGAAATGCGCCCCGGTATGACTTCCAACATGCTCATTACCGCCGAATCGCTCGACGATGTCCTCTGGATTCCCTCGCAAGCCCTCTACGAAAGCGACGGCAAGACCTTTGTCTATATGCGCTCGCCCAAAGGTTTCATGCCCCACGACGTCACTTTGATGAACCGCAGCGAGTCTCAGGCCGTCGTCAAAGGACTCAACGAAGGCGACGTCGTCGCCATGTCCAATCCCGATCAGCAGGCCAAGCCTGCCGGACCGCAAAACGGCGCCATGCAGGCGCTAAAAAAATGATCTTCTCCGATATCGGCCAGGCTATGGCCAACCTGCGGGCGCAGAAGACCCGCACTCTGCTCACAGCCTTGGGCATCGTTTTCGGCGTCGGCTCGGTCATCGGGATGCTGGCCATTGGCTCCGGCGCCAAGGAGGAGTCCCTCCGCTTCATCGAGCAGCTTGGCGTGCGCAACGTCCTCATCGATTCGCGGCCCACCACCAGCTATGAAGCCATGCAACAGCGCCGCAAATCCTCGCCCGGTCTTTCCGATCGCGACGTCCGCATCCTCAAGGCCAACATCGAATCCCTCGAATTGCTGTCGGCGCGCCGCACCATGCATCCCTCCCAGGTGCTTCCCAAGCCGTCGCACGACGTGCCGGAACTATATGGCGTCGATCCCGCCTACGGACCCATCCACAGCCTCCATCTGGCCGAGGGCCAGTTCTTCAGCGAAGGCGACAACCTGGCCAGCGCCACCGTCTGCGTGCTCGGAGAATCCGCCAAGGTCAATATGTTGGGCTATGCGCCCGCCGTCGGCAAGTTCATCAAGGTGAACGATACCTGGCTTCGCGTGGTGGGCGTTCTCAACGAGCAACTCATGGCCGGTTCCACCTCCAACGGCGGCAGCATGCAGGACATCAACAACATCGTTTATGTCCCTCGCAATACCTTTCAGTACCGTTTCTGGGACAACAGCGCGGACATGAAGGACGATCTGGATGGCATCGAGATCCGCTTGCGCGCCGATGCCGACAGCATCGAGGTGGCCAAGGTGGTCACCGCGGTCTTGAACTCCACCCACCACAATACTCAGGATTTCACCGTGACCATTCCCGCCGCCTTGCTGGCGCAGCAGAAACGCACGCAAACCATTTTCACCTACGTCATGGTGGCCATCGCGGCCATCTCGCTGCTGGTAGGCGGCATCGGCATCATGAACATCGTGCTCGCCACGGTGCTCGAGCGCACCCGCGAGATCGGCATCCGCCGCTCGGTGGGCGCGCGCCGTTTCGACATCGTGCGCCAGTTCCTCACCGAATCCGTGCTCATCTCGATGGGCGGCGGCCTGCTGGGGATCGCCTTCGGCTTCTTCCTCGCGTGGCTGATCGCGCGCACCGCCGAATGGAAGACCATTGTCACCACGTCCTCCGTGGTGATCGCGTTCGGCGTCTCAGTCTTCGTCGGAATCGTCTTCGGAATCTACCCCGCCATGAAAGCCTCGCGCATCAATCCAATCGACGCCCTGCGCTATGAATAGCCCACCTGTGCGAGCCGCGACCGTAAGGGAGCGGAGGCCCACTATTACCCAAACATCACGCCGTCAAATTCCTAGCTCTCCAGCACTGCCGTCAGCGTGATATTCGTCTTATACAGCTTCGATACCGGGCATCCGCTCTTGGCGGCCTGCACGGCCGTGTCGAACGCCGCTTGGCTCGCGCCCGGAATCTTGCCCTTCAGGTCCAGGTGGCTTTCCGTGATGCCGAATCCGTCCGCGCCCTTTTCCAGGCTGATCGTACAGGTCGTCTCCAGCTTTTCGGCGGTGAGCCCTGCGCTGGCCAGTTGCGCGGAGAGTGCCATCGTGAAACAGCCCGCATGGGCGGCCGCCAGCAGTTCCTCAGGATTGGTTCCCTTGCCGTCCTCAAACCGCGTGTGGAACGAATAATTAGTGCCCGAAAGCACGCCGCTCGCGGTGGAGATGGTGCCGGCTCCGGATTTCAAGTCGCCGTGCCATTGCGCGTTAGCCGTACGTTTCATCGTTGGCCCTCCTGAGGCCCGAAGATTGGATGCACCCCGGCTGGGAAAGGTGGCAGGTTCGCCGCTATCCTGGAGTCATGGCGCATCGTTTCGTGGAAGAGGAAATCGAAGCCCTGAACCGCCTGCGCCAGGCCCCGCCCGCCGACGCTGCCCCGGCCTTGCGCAAAGCCCTGGCCGATCGCGTCAACCTGACTGTCGCCAAAGCCGCCAAAATCGCCGCCGACCGGCAACTCCGCGACCTTCTCCCCGACCTCCTGCGCGCCTTCGACCACCTCTTCGAGAAGCCCGCCGCGCGCGACCCGCAATGTTGGGGCAAAAACGCCATCTCCCGGGCGCTGGTCGCCATGGAGCACCGCCAGGCCGCCCCCTTCCTTCGCGGTCTGCGCCACGTCCAGATGGAGCCGGTCTGGGGCGGTGAAGAGGACACCGCCCCCACCCTGCGCGGCACCTGCGCCCTGGCGCTCCCGGCCTGCGTCGATATCGAGCGCGGACTTGTGCTGCGCCACCTCTTGGACTCCCTCACCGACCGCGCCGTCACTGTCCGCGCCGACGTACTTCGTGCCCTGGCGCAAATGGAAGGCGAAGAGGCCATCCTGGTATTGCGCCTCAAGGCCCGCCTGGGTGATGAAGAATCTCAAATTGTCGGACAGGTTTTCGACCACTTGCTTCAGTTAGAAGGGCGGCAGGCGCTCGATTTCGTCTCCGGCTTCCTTCTTGCCAAGAGCGAAACCGTGCGCGAGGAAGCTGCCCTGTCCCTCGGGTCGTCCCGCCTGCCGGAGGCTGTCGAGCGGCTCACCGAAGCCTGGAACCGCGAGCGCGATCCGCAATTCCGCCTGGTGCTGCTGCGCGCGCTGAGCGCTACCCGCCAGCCGGATTCGCTCGAGTTCCTTCTGAATCTGCTGCGCGTCGGCCGCATCGCCGATGCCGCCGCCGCCGTGGAAGCGCTCGGCCTGCATCGCGATTCGCCGGAAATCCGCCGCCAGGTGGAAGAGGCCGCCCGCCTCCGCGAGCCCGAAGTACGCCAGCAGTTCCGCCAATCCTTCGCTCGCGCGGAGCATGCCTGACGCCGGCCGCCCGGGTTTCCTCCGCCTCCTCTGCGCTCTCAGGTTTTGACCTGCTTGTTTATGCGTTTTCTCCGCGTCTTCGTGCCTCCGCGGTGAAGTCGAAATTGATTCCACCGCAACCTCCGGATGGATCGAGAATGAAGAGTGAGGCAAGCTGGCGGTATGGTTTCAGAAGAACAATGCTGGAAAGCCCGCGAAGAGCGCGACCCTAGCTTCGATGGCCGCTTCTTCATCGGCGTGGTCACCACCGGAATCTACTGCCGTCCCTCCTGCCCGTCGCGCCGCGCGCTGCGCCGCAATATTCGCTTCTACCAAACGGCGGCCGAAGCCGAAAAGGCCGGTCTGCGCCCCTGCCTCCGTTGCCGGCCCTTAGAAAGCCCCTCCGCGGCGATTCGGGATCTTTGCCGCTTCATCGAACAACATTCCGGTGAGCCCCTCGACCTCAAGGCACTCGCCGCTCACGCCGGCCTCAGCCGATTCCATCTGCAGCGGACCTTCAAGGCGGCTGTCGGCTTGACCCCCAGGCAGTACCTGGAGGCCCGCCGCTTGGAAAAACTGAAGGCCGGACTCCGCCATGCCAAGGATGTCACTGAGGCCGTCTACGACTCCGGCTTCGGTTCCGGAAGCCGCGTCTACGAGCGCGCCGATACTCGACTCGGCATGACGCCCGGCCAGTACCGCCGGGGCGGTGACGGCGCCACCATCACGCACGCCACGGTCGAATCGCCGGTCGGCCTCATCATGCTGGGGGCCACCGATCGCGGCCTCTGCTTCGTCCAATTCGGCGAATCGGCCGAAAGCCTGTTGGAGACCCTGCGGCGCGAGTATCCAGCCGCCCGCCTGGAGCCCATGCGCAAGCCGCACGCCGCTGGCTTCCGCCGATGGATCCATTCCCTCAACCGTCATCTGGCAGGCATCCAGCCCGGTCTGACGCTTCCTCTCGACATCCGCGCCACTGTCTTTCAGATGCGCGTCTGGAGCTACTTGCAGACGATTCCCTACGGTCGGGTGCAGTCATACAGCGAGGTTGCCGCCGGCATTGGACAGCCCGCCGCCACCCGTGCCGTGGCGCGCGCTTGCGCTGCCAACACGGTCGCGGTGCTGATTCCCTGCCACCGCGTCATCCGCGGCGACGGCGCACTGGGCGGATACCGGTGGGGCGTCGCTCGCAAGCGTGCTCTGATCGATCTGGAGCGGAGGGCCGGAATACGTCACTGAACTTCCAAATTGGATGTACTAACCTTGGGCTAAGCTGACGGTTCAGGTGCCGATCGAGGCGAAGACTTCGCGGTAGAACTCAGGGTGGGCCTTCCAGGTCTGCGCGGTGATGATCCGGCCGTCGCGAATGGCCGGCTTGTTGGCGTAGTGGCCGCCGGAGCGTTCCACTTCGACGCGGACGTGTGGGTGACACGTGACCGTGTGGCCGTCGAGCAGACCGCTGGCGGCGAGCACCTGAATGCCGTGGCCGATGGCGCAGATGGTCTTGTCCTGGGCGGCGAACTCGCGCAACAGAGAGAGCAGACTGGCGTCGTTGCGGAGGTATTCGGGCGCGCGTCCGCCGGGGATAATGACGGCTACGAATTCCTTGGCCGAGACGGCGGTAATGGCGACGTCGGCCTCGACGGCGTGGCCGGCCCGCTCGACGTAGGTTTCCCAACCGGCCTCAAAATCGTGGGTGACCATGTGGAGATGGCGGCGCGAGGGAGCGGCGACGACGGGCTCCCAGAAGGACTCCCGGAAGCGGTGACAGGCGTAGAGCGTTTCGAAGCTGTCGCCACCGTCTCCGGTCACAATGAGAACTTTCCGGCTCATGGAGACTCCGTATCCAAGGCCAGCATAGCAGGACGAGCGGAGCGCTACTTGATTTTCTTCAGGATGGCATCGACGTAGTCGCGGGTCTCGGGGATATCGGGGATGGCGCCGGCGGCGTCCACGGCGGCAGGGCCGGCGTTGTAGGCGCCGAGCGAAAGTTTGAGGTCGCCCTTGTACTTGTCGAGCAATTGTTTGAGGTAGCGGGCGCCGGCTTCAATGCTCTGCTGGGGATCGAAAGGATCTTTGACGCCGAGCGAACCGGCGGTATCGGGCATGAGTTGCATGAGGCCCTGCGCGCCCTTGGACGAGACTGCACAGGGGTGGAAGGCGGATTCCTGCTCGATGACGGCATGCAGGAGCTGGACTTGGATCTGATTGGCCTTGGCGGCGGTTTCAATGAGGGGGGCGGCAACGGCATCATCGATGGGATCGCACGGCGACGACGGCGCGGAAATGGCGGGTTCGTCCGACCCGGCTGTGTGGGGTTCGTCCGACCAGGGAAGCAGCCAGGCGCCGGCGGATCGGGCCTGTTGGCGTACCGCGGCGCGCTGTTTCTGGATGGCGGCGTGCATCAGGTCCGCGGCGGAAACGGCGGCGGGTGCGGAAGCGGCGGCGCGCGCTGCCGGCGCGGAAACGGCGGCGGGAGTCTGGGCGGCGGGAGTCTGGGCGGCCGGTTGCGCCACGGCGATGCAGGCAATCAGGATACTAATCCATCCCATCTGTAAGCTCATCGGCTGGAGGGGGCGGGACCTTTAGTTTCTTTGCCGGCCATTCCTTAACAAAACTGCTTCGACAATTCCTCGGTCGTGACATGCAAAGATCCCGCCGCCGTTGCACTTTTGAACTCCTGGTTTCTGACTTCTGACTTCCAAATCCCGGAGGGATTTCAAGGGCGAAGCCCTTGGTTAGTCTTTCTTGAGTTGGGGTGCGGATGCGCAGAGCAGGACGAGCGAGATCCACAGCAGGTCGGCGAGCAAAAGGTGGAGCAGTTGCATGGCGACAGGCGCCAACAGCAGCAGGTTGACCAAGCCGGCAGCAAGCTGTAGCCAGACCATCGCCACCAGGCGTAAGGCCGCATGCTTGGCGGCGCGCAGGCTGGTGACGGCATACACGGAGAGCCAGGCGGCGATGGCGGCGGCCAGCAGGGGGTGCAGGCCACGCAGCCGCAGTACCAGGCTGGCGGCGGGGTCGAAATCGCGAGCCATGCCGACGGCCAGGGATGCCGCGGGGAAGAGCGTGTCGCCCAGGGCGGCAACGGCTCCGGTGATTCCCAACAGCATCACGGCGAGCAGGCTGATGGCGGCGAGCCAGGCGGCTTTGCCGCACACGCGGACCAGCGGCTTCCCGGATCCCCACCAGGCGGTGAGGGTGAGGCAGGCGAGCAGCGTGAGGGTGTTGGCGAGATGCGTGGAAAGCGAGTAAATATCGGCGTGGCGGGCCACGTGCTGGCCTTTGACGAGGAAGGCGCCGATGAGAGCTTCGGTGACCAGGAAGGCGCCGGAGAGCGCGGCGGCGAGGCGCACGGGGTGTTGGCGGGGAAAGGCGCGGAAGGCCCAGAAGATCAGGAGCGCGACGAGCGGGACGTCGAGGCCGGTAGAGGCGCGATGGGTGAATTCGATCAGGGTGGCAATGCCGGGGGAATGCGGCGTGATTTCCCCGTTACAGAGCGGCCAATGATTGCCGCAGCCGGCTCCGGAGCCGGTGGCGCGCACGTAGGCGCCCCACAGGATCACGGCCAGGTTGTAGGCGAGCACGCCCCAGGCATAGCGCGCGAAGGCAGGCGCACGAGATTCGGCTTCGGGCATCGGTGATCTTTTATTGTACGGCTTCTCAAAATCTCTTGACAGGAATTCGCCGTGGTGCTACTTTTGCAACAGGTTGCTGCTTTTGCAACATTCGATATGAAGAAAGACGGACACCGCAATCTAAGCCGCAGGGAACGCCAGATCATGGACATCCTGTACCAGCGGGGCCGGGCCAGCGCTTCCGAGATCCACCAGGCGCTGCCGGACCGGCCGAGTTATTCGGCAGTGCGCGCCAAACTGCGCGTATTGGAAGAGAAGGGTCACGTGCGGCACGAAGAGGAAGCCTTGCGCTATGTGTACGTGCCGACGCTGGCGCGCGATACGGCGCGGCGGTCGGCGCTGCGGCACATGGTGTCGACGTTCTTTGAAGGGTCGGTGGAAGAGGCCGTGGCGGCGCTGCTGGATGCTTCGGTGGCGCGGTTGTCGGAGCAGGATCTGGACCGCATCGCGCGGCTGGTGGACGATGCCCGGAAAGGGGAGATGTCATGACGTGGATGGAATTATTGGCGCAGTGCGCTTGGAGAGGGACCATTATTTTGCTGGTGGCGTTTGCGGCCAACGGAGTGATGCGAAAGGCGCCGGCGGCGTGGCGGCATTTTTTATGGACGGCGGCGCTGACGGGGTTGCTGATACTGCCCGCGATGGTCCAGGTGATGCCGAAATGGGGCTTCGAGACGGCCTCGAGCGTGATCTTGCCAGGCGAAACCGTCGTGGCGCAGACCGGCGTGGTAAGCGCCGTGAGCGCCGTGAGCGCCGTACGTGTCCATCCGGCCTCGAATCCAACCCTGCTGGTCTGGCTGACCGGATGCGCGCTGGTGGCGGGATGGTTCCTGGTGGGACGCGTGCGGACCTGGCGGATGGTGCGGCGCGCGGTGGCGGCGGCTTATGCCCGGGAGCTGATGGATGGCGCGGGGGGCCGCGGCGTGCGAGTGCTGGAGAGCGCGCGGGCACTCACCGCTTTCGCGTCGGGTGTGCGGCGGCCGCTGGTGATTTTGCCGCCGGCGGCTCGTGAATGGCCGGTGGAGCGGCTGCGGGCCGCTCTGTTGCATGAGTTGATGCATGTGCGCCGGCGCGACTTGCTGGCCCAGACCATGGCGCAAGCGGCGTGTTGCTTGTACTGGTTCCATCCGCTGGCGTGGGTGGCAGCCCGGCAACTGCGCCGTGAGCGTGAACGGGCCTGCGACGATGCCGTGCTGCTTGGCGGTATGGCGGCGCACGACTATGCGCAGCACCTCATCGAGATGGTGCGGGCGCTGGGCGGGAAGCGAGCGGGCGCCATGGCCATGGCGGAGCCATCGGATTTGGAAGGGCGCGTGCGGGCTCTACTGGACGGCAGACGCGACCGCCGTCCGCTGAGCCGGCGCGCCGCTGCCGCCATCGGAGCGGCGTGTGCGGCAGTGCTGGCTTGTTCGGCGGTGACCACGGCATATGCGCGACCCGCGCAAACCGCGCAGGCTTCCGCGATTGAAGCGGCGCAAGCGATTCCAGATGCCGCGGAACAAACCCAGGCTGAAACACTATTTGAACCAGCGCCTGCTCCCAAGCCGCGACGCGCGGCGAAGCCCGCTGCCGACCCGGTTCGACAACCGGCGGCCGACGCGCCGCAAGCGACTGGATCGCTGTCCGGTGCGGTGAACGATCCCAGCGGCGCGTTCGTTCCCAATGCTCGCGTGACGGCGAAGATGGTGGATGGATCGAGTCAGGAGACCGCCGTGTCCGACTCCGCCGGCAACTACCGTTTCAATGCGCTCCTGCCAGGGGAATATGCGGTGGAGGTGACCGTGCCCGGCTTCAAAGCGCTGCGGGTGCAGGTTACCGTGGCAGGCGGGAAAGCCATGGTGGTCAATGCGCACTTGACGCTGGGCGATGTGAGCGAAACGATCTCAGTGAGGGCGGCACGGCCTGCCTCGGCCGCGCCTGCCGCAAAGACAACCACGCCAACAAGAATTCAGGTAGGCGGCAATGTCCAAGCCGCGATGATTCTCAAAAGGGTGCAGCCGGTTTATCCCGCGGATCTGAAAGCCAATGGAGTCACTGGCACGGTGACGATCGAAGCGCTGATCAGGAAGGACGGTACCCTGTCGGACTTGCACGTGATGAACAGCGATGTGGACCCCGGTCTGGTGACAGCCGCAACCGACGCGGTGAGCCAGTGGCAGTACCGGCCGGCGTTGCTGAACGGGCAACCGGTGACGGTGCTCACGAATATCGCGGTTTCTTTCGAACTCTCGCAATAGCCTACATCACGGTAAGGGGGAAGCCGGATTGGGATGGCATGCCGCCAGCGTAGATCACGAGCGGCTGTAGACCCGGCGCCTTCGCCTCGATCATCGCTTTTGGAGGCCGCGTTACCCGCATTTATGGGGATTCCGCGGCTTGATTTGTAGAAAAAGACCACCAGAGGCTGTTGCGCGATGTTGTGCAATGCAACTATGCTGGGTGTTCCCCTATGTCCACAAGAACACCCATCACCGTCGCATACGGCGACGGCATTGGCCCGGAGATCATGAACGCCACGCTCCAGATCCTGGAAGCGTCCGGCGCGGCTCTCGATATAGAAACCATCGAGATCGGCGAAAAGGTTTATCTCCGCGGCAATAGCGCCGGAATTGAGCCGAGTTCGTGGGCGTCGCTGCTGCGAACCAAAGTCTTTCTGAAAGCTCCGATTACAACGCCGCAGGGCGGAGGATTCAAGAGCCTGAACGTGACCACGCGCAAGACGCTGGGGCAGTATGCCAACGTGCGGCCGTGCGTGTCGTACCACCCATTCATCGATACGAAACATCCCAACATGGATGTGGTGATTGTGCGCGAGAACGAGGAAGACTTGTACGCAGGGATCGAATACCAGGTGTCGCCGGAAGTGGCCTCGTGCATCAAGCTGATTTCGCGGCCGGGCAGCGAGAAGATTGTGCGCTATGCCTTCGAATACGCGCGGCTGCACAATCGCAAGAAGGTCACGTGCTTCATGAAAGACAACATCATGAAGATGACGGACGGGCTGTTCCACAAGGTGTTCGATGAAATTGGCGCGGCGTATCCCGAGATTGTGAAGGAAGTCTGGATCGTGGATATCGGGGCGGCCAAGATGGCGGACACGCCGGAAGCGTTCGACGTGATCGTGATGCCGAACCTGTACGGCGACATTCTGTCGGACGTGGCGGCGCAGATTGCGGGGTCGGTGGGACTGGCGGGTTCGGCCAACGTGGGCGAGCAGTGCGCGATGTTCGAAGCGATCCACGGCTCGGCGCCGCGGCGCGCGGGACAGAACCTGGCGAACCCGTCCGGCCTGTTGCTGGGCGCGGTGCTGATGCTGGTGCACATCAACCAGCCGGAGGCGGCGGAACAGGTGCATAATGCGTGGCTGCGGACCATCGAGGATGGCGTACATACGTACGACATTTTCACGGAAGGCGTGAGCACACAGAAGGTGGGGACGAAGGAATTCGCGGCGGCGGTGATCGCGCGGCTGGGGCAGAAGCCGAACACCTTGAAGGCGGTAAAGTACGCCAAGAGACCCGCGGCGTCGGCGCCCGTGGCGGTAGGGGCGGCGGCGAACACGGTCAAGATGGAGCTGAAGGGCGTGGATGTATTTGTGTATTGGCCGTCGCGCAACGCCAACGGCCTGGCGGAGGCGATGGGCAAGCTGGCGGGCGATGGGCTGAGCTTGCAGATGATTGACAACCGCGGCGTGAAGGTGTGGCCGGGCGGGAACGCTTGGACCTTCTGTACGGACAGTTTCCGCTGCCGCCACATGTCCGAAGGCACGGCTACTCCTGGGCAGGTCAACAGCCTGCTGCAGCGCGTCGCGGCGGCCGGAATCGAAATCGGCGCGACGCAGATGCTGCGCAATTTCGACGGCAAGGCCGGGTATACGCTGGCACAGGGGCAATAAACGATGGCATCGGCCGTTCCACTGGTCGCGGTGCTCATGGGCAGCAAGTCGGACTGGGAAACCATGCGTCAGGCCGATGAAGTGCTCGCGGAATTCGGAGTTCCGCACGAGTGCCGGGTGCTTTCGGCGCATCGTACGCCGGCTGAGGCGGCGGAGTACGTAAGCGGGGCCGAAGGGCGCGGCATGGAGGTGATCATCGCGGCGGCGGGCGGCGCGGCGCACCTGGCGGGAGTTTGCGCGGCCCATACGGTGCTGCCGGTGCTGGGGGTTCCGATGGAGAGCGCGGCGCTGAAAGGCCTGGATTCGCTGCTTTCGACGGTGCAGATGCCGGCGGGGATACCGGTGGGGACGCTCGGGATCGGCGGGGCGGGAGCGCGCAACGCGGCGCTGCTGGCGGTGGCCATCCTGGCGAACAGCCGGCCGGAGTTGCGCGAGAAGCTGCGGCAATTCCGCGCGGAGCAGAGCGCGAAGGTGCTGCGGGAGACGCTGCCGTAGAAGCTGTGTGAGAGCGCCGGCTTGACAGACGAAGCGTCTGTTCCATTGTGGTGCGCGGGCGCCTGCGTTTTCGTGGGGCAGGCGCTTTCGCCTGCCAACCGATTCTTTCACGGCTTCATGGCGGAGCGGCTCGCGGTGTTATGATGGGGTAGAAAGCTAGAGGAGGCAAAAACACCAATGGGCCCACTGGGTATGCCGGAGATGATGTTTATCTTGGTCCTGGCTTTAGTGTTGTTCGGTCCCAAGAAGCTGCCGGAAATCGGACGCACGGTCGGTAAAGCGATCACGGAATTCCGGCGCGCCTCGGACGAGCTGAAGTCGACGTTCGAGAGGGAAATGAAGAATCTGGAGCAGGAAACGGAATCGATCAAGACGATCGCCGCCCAGTATCAGTACGATACTTTCAACTACGACTATTCCGCGCAGGAAACTCCTTACCAGGGATCCTACGGAGCGCCAAACTACGATTCCACTGAAGTCACCCCATCCACTACAAGCGCATCCGCAACTGAGGGCGCTGAGTCACCATCAGACCATACGCCGGAGGGCACCGTTGCCCGCGGCGCCGAAACAGAAACCGCCGGGCAAGCGGGCGGGCACATGGGCGAAGAGGCCGCACCGGCGGCCGCTCCTGTTTCCACGACGTCTGAACACAACGCATAGCGAATGAGTTCACCTGATGATCCGAAGGGAGCGGGCGCTCCCGGCGCGGGCGGTGCGTCCGAATCCGATTCGGCCATCGATCGGCTGATGGGCCTTTTTGGCGGGGGCGACAAGCCGCCGAGGCTTCCCGGGCCGCCGCGGGACGGGGAAGAGGACGAAGAAGAAGGCATGCTGCGGATGTCCTTTCTGGGACATCTGGAAGAACTGCGTTCGCGCCTGATCAAGTGCCTGATCGGGATCGGAGTGGCCCTGATCGCGAGCGTATGCTTCAGCGAGCCGCTGTGGGAATTCGTGCGGCAACCGGCCCGCGTGGCTCTCCTCAACAACGGCTACCCGCCTGAGCTGACCATGATCGACCCCATGGAGGGGTTCAACATCATCTGGTTCAAGCTGCCGGTGGTGTGTGCAATTTTTCTGGCGTTTCCGTGGGTGATTTACCAGGTCTGGGCCTTCATTTCCCCTGGCCTGTACCGCAGGGAGCGGCGTTGGGTGGTTCCGGTGGTCCTCACTGCCGGGGGCCTATTCATCCTGGGGGGCTTGTTCGGCTATTTCGTGGCTTTCCGTTACGGGCTGACGTTCCTGCTGGGAATCGGCAAGGGACAGGGTGTCGTGACGATGGTCACGGTCACCCATTACTTCGATCTCTTTGTCAACGTGATCCTGGGCGTAGGCCTGGTTTTCGAGCTCCCCGTGATCATCTTTTTCCTGATCCTGTTCCACATCGCCACGCCGCGATTCCTGATGAATCACAGCCGCTACGCGATCCTCATCATTTTCTTTATTGCGGCGGTGGTAACGCCGACTCCCGATATCTTTAACATGTGCCTGTTTGCGGTGCCCATGTGCCTGCTGTTCTACGTGGGTATTTTCGCGGGTTACCTGCTGGTACTCAAGCGCGAACACCGTAAATTCCCCTGGGCGCGGGTGATGAAGATCACGCTGATCGTTCTTCTGGCGATAGCGGGAATGCTATATGTGGCTATGGCAAAATATGGCTTTAAGATAGTATCGCACTGGCCATTCTTGAAGCATTAGCGCTCTGAGCGCTTGCGGGAAACCACTCCCTGACGGCCGTGGCTCGGATCGGAGCCGTTCCCGCGGGAATAAGTGATAAAAATCACACCGATCCTGCTATTGGTGGTAGGGGGAGCGCTATGCGCGGCTATTAGTCGACATGGCCACAAGATAGTACTGCGCTTGCCATCTCCAAGGAAGTAGTCATATTAGCTGTAGAATTAGGTCGCGCATCCGGTGTAACATCAGTTGGTCCCACTTCGTATGAAGATGGGACGGCACTGATGCATGGACCTATATAAAGCTATACAGGACTTATACGCCGAAAAAGAAAAGCTCGAGCGCGTAATTGCGTCGCTGGAGGAATTGCAGCGGGCGGCCGAAGGCGGCCAGGTGATGCTCCGCGGCAGCAAGCGGCGGGGCCGCAAGTCCATGGGCGACGGCGAGCGCGCGGAGGTTTCGGAGCGTATGAAAAAATACTGGGCGAGCCGGCGAAGAGAAGAAGAAGAGAAGCATCAATCGGAGCGGGACTCGCACGCGAATAACGGCAATCAATCGGCATCCCTGACTTTGAAAAACCACAGCCAATAATACTGATCTCCGGCGCCGTACTGGTAACGCATCTCAAATCCACAACGCAGAGCGAGATCGCGGGCGCTTTCTTCGTCAAAGGGCACTCCAATCCAGCTATCCTGGAGCTCCGGCTCGACTTCGGGATAACCTTGCACCTGAAACTTGAAGAGGGCTCCGGGGCGGAGCAGGCGATTGACTTCGCGGACATAACCCTCAATCACGTCGAGGCTCGGAATGTGTTGGAAGACCAGGCAGGAAAAGGCGAAGTCGAATTCGAGCTTGGGACCGAGGCCGAAGCGGTGCCACCAGCGGCGGCGTATGGCGGTGAGGTCCCGGCCGTTGTTGTGGTAGATGAACGCGTTGGGGAAAGCCGCGACGGCCTGACGGGCGTGGCGAACCATGTGGCGGCTGATATCGACGGCATGGACTTCGCCGAAGAAGCGGGCCAGCGGCGCGGTGACGCGGCCGGCGCCGCATCCGATCTCGAGGACCTTCATGCTCTTGGGGTCTTTTCCCTGGCAGATATTGCCGAGGTCGTTGAAGATGTGGTCGCGGAGTTCTCGCTCGCCGGCCTGATAAAACTCCTGGTCGGACCACTCCTGTTGGCCGGTAGCCACGTAGTAGCGGGCGTTTTCCTGCGCCCGCCGGTCCCAATTCCGCCGCATTTGGCGGAGATGTCGGGCAATCCCCGGTTCTCGCATTTGGTACTATTGTAATTGTCAACGATGCGAGCCGCGACCGTGAGGGAGCGGTGTTGGCTTTCATGTGGGCGACTAGCTCAGTTGGGAGAGCGCTGCGTTCGCAATGCAGAGGTCGGGGGTTCGAGCCCCCCGTCGTCCACCAAATCCCTTCGAAAACTGGAAGTCGGCAAGGCGACGGCCTGTCCCACCACTGCAATGAGCGCTACTTCACCTTCACCGGGTCTGGCTGCCGCGTGGGCGGCTTGGGCGGGTTCTCCTTGAGCTTCTTCATCAGCTCGGCCACGGCGCGCTCGAGTTGCGGGTCTTTGCCTTGAATGACGGAGGCCGGGTCGTTGTCGACTTCGATATCGGGGTCGACGCCGTGGCCTTCGATGATCCATTCGCCCTTGGCGTTGGTGAAGCCGGCTTCGGGCACGCTGACGTGGCCGCCGTCGATCAATTGGCCGTGGTCGCCGATGCCGACAACACCGCCCCAACTGCGTTTGCCGATCAGCGGGCCGAGACCGGCGGCGCGGAACATAGCGGGAAAGATGTCGCCGTCGGAAGCGGAATTGCCGTCGAGCAGCGTGGCCATGGGGCCGATGAAAGCGGCGTCGGGGTAGAGCGCGGGTCGCTCGGTGGTGCGGCTGAACTGGGCGCCGAGCAGGCGTTTGCTGAGGCGCTCGATGAGCATGCGCGAGACGTTGCCGCCGCCGTTGGCGCGATCGTCGATGATGAGGCCATCTTTGCGGAGTTGCGGGTAATACCACTTGATGAATTCGCTGAGGCCGTCCGCGCCCATGTCGGGAACGTGAAGGTAGCCGATGCGGCCGCCGGATAGTTCATCCACGCGGCGGCGATTGGCGGCCACCCAATCGAAGTAGACCAGCTTGCTTTCGTCGGTGATGGGGCGATAGGAGATGGTGCGGGCGCCCTGGGTGGAAGGCGTGGAATTGACCAGCCACTGAACGGGGCTATCGGCGGCATTGCGCAGCGGGCGATAGGGGTCGTCCTTGCCGGTGAGATCGTGGCCGTTGATGGCGAGAACGAAATCGCCCACCTTGACGTCGACGCCGATTTCGGTGAGCGGGGAGCGGTAGGCGTCCTCTTCGTTCTGGCCGGCGAAGATTTTCGAAATGCGATAGCGGTTAGAGGCCTGGTCGAGGGTGAAGCGCGCGCCGGGCAGGGCCACGCGGGGGCGCGGCGGCATGGTGAAATCGCCGCCCTCGACGTAGGCGTGCTGCACGGTGAGCTCGGAAATCATTTCGCTGATGACATAGGTGAGGTCGGTGCGATGGGAAACGTATTGGAGCAGCGGCTCATATTGTCTGCGCAGCGCCTCCCAATCGTAGCCGTGCATGTTGGGCACATAGAAGAAATCGCGATAGCGGCGCCAGACCTCGTTAAAGATCTGGGTCCACTCTTCGGCCGGGACGCGGTTCACAAAGAGGTTGGCGGTGGAGACGGGCTTTTTTCCGGCGGCGCCGGTGGGCGTCGCATCCATGATGGAGAAGCCGGACGCGTCGCGGACCAGGAGCTTGGAACCATCGAGGGAGAGGATGAAGCCAAGGTCGTCTTCGAGGAGGGTAGTTTCCTTGCGGTCCTTGAGGGAATAGATGCGGATGGAACTCTTGGTGTCGGGTGCGCGGCCGTAGTAAGAGTTGGGATTGGCGCCGTAGATCAAGTAGCCGCTCTTGGCCAGCAGGTTGCTGTAATTGGCGGCTTCCACGGGAACGCGGGCGACGCGCGACTGGATGCCGTCGAAATCGATCGCCAGGTCCTTGGGCTTGTCGTCTTTCTTTTCGTCTTTCTTTGCGTCCGTTTTGGCGTCTTTGGGAGTGTCTTCCTTGGTGACGGTTACTTCATCGCTTTCCGGCGGGAAAGGATTCTTGACGTCATTGCGGAGGGTCAGGGCGTAGATTTCGGCATTGCGCGTGGTGGCGTAATCGAACTCGCGAGTGGAAATCATGGGAGCGAATTGGTGGTCGCTGAAGAAGTAGAGATCGTTGCCATCGGGGTCCCAGACGGGCTCGCGCGATGCGAAGGACTCGCTGGTCAACTGGTGCAACTGGCCATCCGGCGAGGCGATGTAGACGGAAGCGAAACCGTTGGCGGCGTTCTTACTGAACGCAAGGAAATTGCCGCGCGGGGACCAGGTGTAGTCATAGATGCCGCCTTCGGTATCGTGGGCGATCTCTTTCACTTTATGGTCGGCCACGGTGAGCACGTAGAGCTTGCCGTCCTTGTCGGAGAAGGCGATGCTCTTGCCGTCGGGAGACCATTCGAGGCGATAGCGCATGGCTTTGCCGCCGGTGGTGAGTTGCTCGGCGGGAGCCGAGCCGTCCTGGGGCACGAGCCAGATTTCTTCTTCGCCGGATTGATCGGAGATATAGGCGATCTTAGCGCCGTCGGGAGACCAGCAAGGCCACTTATCGTGGGCGCCGGAGCTGTTCGTAAGATTGCGGACGGGACCTTTCTCGATGGGGACGGTAAAGATATCGCCGCGCGCGGAGAATAAGGCGCGCTCGCCCTTGGGGCTGAGTTGGAACTCCTCGATGAGGTTGCCGGCGTTGACCCGGCTGGGACGGCGGGCCAAGGCGTCGGTGGGAACGGTGATGGAAACGGGCGTGGTTTTGTGGGATTTGATGTCGAAGATCTGCAATTCGCCGTCCAGCTCGTAAACGATGCGCGAGTCGCGGTCGGTGCTGGGCCAGCGGAGGTCGAAGGTTTTGATGAAGGTGAGCTGGGTGGTCTTGCCGCTGGAAACATCGTAGGAGTAGAGATTGAAGTGGCCGTCGCGGTCGGAATCGTAGTAGATGGAAGCGCCGATCCACATGGGATCGCGGCTGGCGCGATCGCCCTCGCTGATTTTCCTGGCGTCGTGGGTTTCGACGTCGAAGATATAGAGTTGGTTGGCGGTGCCGCCGCCGTAGCGCTTCTCGGTGCGGAAATCGCGGGCTTGCGGCGAGTAAACGATCTTGGTTCCGGCGGGCGAGAAGGAGCCGGAGCCGGCATACGGCATGGGCAGAGGCTCGGAGGGGCCACCATCGATGGAGACGGTGTAGAGGCGGCTGAAGCCGTTGAACCAGCCGTCGCGGAGGGTGCGGAAGATGATGCGTTTGCCGTCGTTGGTCCAGCCGTAGACCTGGTTATCGTAGCCCCAGCGCGGCGCGAGCGGTCCGCGGGCCGGATAAAAGGTCAATTGACGGGGCTCGCCGCCGGTGGCGGGCATGACGTAGACCTGTTCATCGCCGTCGTATTGGCCGGTGAAGGCGATCCATTTGCCGTCGGGCGAGAACTTGGCGAAGAGTTCCATGCCGGGATGAGCGGTGAGGCGCGTGGCAGCGCCTCCGGCGATGGATGCGGTCCACAAGTCGCCGCCGTAAGTGAAGACGAGTTGATTGCCGTGAATATCGGGGAAGCGCAGCAGCTTGGTTTGCGCGCGGGCGGGGATCAGCAGCACCGCGGCGACGGCCAGGGCGCAGAGCAGATGACGGAACATGAAACCTCCGGGTTGTAGACGGACTGCGAACGGATAGGATAGCGCCGCGACGCGCCGGTGGGTGAGGGTGGGGCAGACGATCGGTTTGTGTCGTCTGCCATCGCACCACAAGACAGGGTCGAAAAACAGGCGCCGATGGAGTGGGGTGGCCAATTCTGGCCGCAGCCGCCCTCAGGCGGCTCCCCGGGCTGTATGGCCCCGCCCCACAACTGCGAGGGTCCTCATAGTTTTTCATGAAATTTCGCGGGCCGCGGGCCCACTCCAACAGACCACAAACAACGATGGTCTGTCCCACTGCGATAGAATCGCTGGATACCATGAGACTGCTTCTTGTTTTCCTGACAGCTCTCGCGGCCGCGCAGGCCGCCGACTATCAACTCAAGTCCGGGCCGGCCACGGTGGTCTGGGGCCACTACTGGTCGGGGGACAAGCCGGTGCTGCGGATCGAATCCGGCGACACGGTCGAGATCCTGACCATGAGCACGAGTAGCCCGACGGCACTGGCGAGGGTCGGCGTGAAGGACGAGGACATCCAGCCGGAGTGGAAGGCCATCTACGCCAACCAGCCGCCGCAAGATCAAAGAGGCCCGGGCGGCCACATTCTGACCGGTCCTATCTATATTGAAGGCGCGGAGCCGGGCGACGTGCTGGAAGTGCGCATCCAGAAAATCCAGTTAGCGGTGCCGTATGCCACGAACGGATTCAGCCCGACACGCGGCGTGCTGCCGGCCACCGATTTTGAACGCGGCGCCAACAGGCTCATCCCGCTCGATCTGAAGCGGAATGTTGCCAAGTTCAGGGATGGTATCGAGATTCCGCTGCATCCTTTCTTCGGCAGTATGGGAGTGGCGCCGGAGGAGTCCAAAGGGAAAGTCAACAGCGCGCCGCCGGGCCAGCACGCCGGCAACCTGGATAACAAAGATCTGGTGGCGGGCACGACGCTGTATATTCCCGTGTTCGTCCCCGGCGCGCTGTTTCTGGTGGGTGACGGGCACGCGGGACAGGGCAACGGCGAAGTGGATATCACCGCGATGGAGACTTCGCTGATCGGGACCTTTCAGTTCGTGGTACGGAAAGACATGAAGCTGAAATGGCCGCGCGGGGAAACGCCGACGCACTGGATCGCCATGGGGCTTGACCCGGATTTGACGCAGGCGCTGATTCTGGCGGTGCGCGAGGCTATCGACTTCCTGGTGACCCAAAAGCACCTGTCGCGGGAAGAGGCATACGCGCTGTGCAGCGTGGCGGTGGATTTCAACGTGACGCAGGCGGTGGACGGCACCAAGGGCGTCCACGGCATGATCCCGAAGAGCATTTTCCACTAAAGCAAGGGCTGCGCCCTTGATATCCCTTCGGGATATGAGAGTCAGGAGTCAGAAGACGGAAGACGGAAGACAGGGCCGGCTCCGGGATCATGAGATCCAAGAGCCGGCCCAAACCATTAACAAGCGTCAGGACTTGCGAGGCCGCTCCCGATCAGAACGAGAGCCTGGCGCTGAACTGCAGCTTGCGCGGCTGATTGGCCATGGACGAGAAAATACCAAAGCTGGCGGAATCGATACCCGTTCCCGGAGCGGCGAAATGGACCGCATTGTTGATATTAAACGCGTCCGCCTGGAATGACAGTCTGACTCGCTCGCGGATCGGGAACTCCCGGCGCACGCTCAAGTCCAGATCGGCATTGTGAGGAGCAAACAGTCCGAGCGGGGCCGCGCGTGTAATGTTTCCTTCGGTGTAAGCCGCCGGATCCACAAAGGCCGCCTTGTTGAGGTAAGCCGTGGAGCTGACATTGGCGCCGCCGCTTCCGATGGAGCCATTCTGCCACACGCTTCCGGAGAAGCTGGTGTTGTAGCTCGGATAGCAGGACGCGTCGATAATGCCGCCGCCGGTGCAAGTGCCGGTGATGGACAAAGGCGCTCCGGTCTGTAACGTGAAAAGTCCGGAGATCTGCCAGTTGCTGATCACCGATCTGAGCGCCATGTTTCCGCTGGTCAACTTGTGACCGGCGCCGAAGGGCAACTGATAGACGAGAGTGGCGGCGGCAACGTTAATGTGATCGATGGCGCCCGGCCCTTTTTCCAGGAAATCCTTGTTGGGATCGCGCACGCCCGCCAGGTCGTCCAGTTCCTTGCTCCAGGTGTAATTCACCATGAAAGTGAGGCCCCCGGAGAACCGATGGTTGAGTGTGACCTGAAGCGCGTTATACGTCGAATTCCCGACGTCCAGCCAGGGATCGGAAATGCCGTTGTATTGCGGGAACGGCTTTACCGCCTGGCCGATGGTTCCGGAGAAGTTCGGGAACGGAGTGGAGATATTCGGGAACATGGCCTGGGCCTGGGCGAGCGTGGTGGCACTCAGAGTCGACCCCAGCAGAGCGCCCAGCGGAAGGTATTGCACCGGAATCTGGTTGGTAAAGGGCCCGGCGACGCCGGCGCCAGGCAGCCAGTGGCCGGCGCTGGCGCTATAAGCCACGCTCAATACCAGGTTCTGGGTAAACGAATGCTGGATATTGAAGCTCCAGTCTTCGTAATACGGCGCCTTGCCGCCGAAATTGGGGTCGCCGTAAGTGACGGTCTGGGCGGTACTCGGGCCGAGAGGGAAGGTGACATTATCCGCAGCCGCAGCCGCCGCGGTGATATAGCCCATACCGAAACTTGGATTGAAGAAAGGTGGGTTGGTGGGATTGCCCGGATACCCGCTGTTCCAGTTGTACGCGGGTTGCCCGGTGACGGTGCTGGATAGGCTGCCGTTGTTGTTAAAGCCAAGCTGGCTGAGCCCCTGGCGTCCGTTGGTGCGCCCACCCACGCCGCCGGCATGCGCGTAAAAGATACTGTAGCCCGCTCGAATGACGGTCTTCTCCCCGACCCGGTAGGCGATACCGACGCGAGGTCCGGGATTGACGTTGTGCTGCTTGATAGGAGTCTGGCAATGGCAGCTATCCACGCCGCTGCCTGCAAACTCCAGGGCTCCCGGAAGATTCCCCGCCAGCGGGTTGGCCAGCGTGGGATTAAAGAAGGACATGACGTTGTTCACTTCCGTGAACGGGCTCCAGATGTCCCAGCGCAGGCCCAGGTTCAGAGTCAGCCGCTGAGTGACTTTGAAATCGTCCTGAACATACCCGGCGTAGGTCTTGTAACGTCCGCCGGTTTCGGCCACGGCGTTTTGCGTCACCGTGCTGCTGTCCACGGCTCCCAGCAGAAAGCCGGCGTAGCCCAGGCCGGTGGTGCTGACGAGGGATCCGGTGGAGCTGAAATTAGCCGTTTCATTGTTGCTGAAGGTGAAGCCGGCCTGAGTGCCGGTGAGCGGCGTGTTCTCGTTGTCCTGCAGCGTCTGCCATTGGAAGCCGAAAGTAATGTTGTGCTTGCCTCTGATCCAGAGCAGGTTGTTCTGCACATCGACCGTGTTCTGGGCTTCGTTGTAGGCATGGGAGTTGGTTCCGTCCCAGCTCACGGGAGCGTTGTTGCCGCTGAAAGTGATATCCGGAAAGCCCGAGCCCGCGACTCCCCCCGGAAGACCGGTGAGTCCCGCCTTCGACGGATAATCGCCGCCGTACGTGTTGCTCGTCAGAGGTATGAACAAACGGCTGAGTGACACGCTGAACTGGTTTACCAGGGTCGGGGTGATGATGTAGCTATCGTGAATCTGAGCCAGTGTTGCGTATTCAATCACGCCCCGGCCATCGGTATACGGCACGGGAAGCGTGGACGTGGAGATCGCCGTCAGGCTTCCGACGATGGGGTTGGCGTACTTGCCGGTGCTGAAGAGGGCGAAGATCCGGTGTTTGTCCGTAATGTTGTAGTCCACCTTGTCGGTAGTGCTGTCGTTATTGACCTTGTTCGGCAATGTGGCGAGGTAATTGTTCGTGATAGCGCCATTGGTAGGGGGCGGGAGATACGACTGGAAGGACTGCGAAATCTTTGAGATGCGGCTTGCCGGGATGGCATTGTTGGGGAACGGCGTCCGCACGGCGGTCCCGGTGGCGCTGGTGGGATCGTAGATGATTTGGGGAAAGGCGCTGAAATCCCCGGTACGCTCGGCGGTAGTTGGGATGGTCTGGTATCCCGGAGGGGTCGCCGAGACGAAACGGTATCCATCGTAGTTGCCGTAGAAAAACAGTTTGTTCTTCTTGATGGGGCCGCCGATACTGGCGCCGAATTCGTTCTGATGCTCGATCGGCGTGGTCACCGCGAAAAAGCCTCTGGCGTCGAAATCGGTATTCCGGAAGTATTCGAAAACGCCGCCATGGAACTGGTTGGTTCCGGACTTGAAGACGTAATTCGACACGCCCTGTCCTTCGTACATAGCCTTGGCGCCGGATGTCTCAACCTGAAACTGGTCCACCGCCTCCACCGAAACACCGAACGCCAGGTTACGGGTATCACTTTCCGTGCCGGCGCTGGTCAACGGCAGACCTTCGATGTACACCTCGTTCTGATAGGTCTGACCGCCGTTGTAGGAGCCGGTAGATGGACCGGCCGCCTGCGTGCTGTAATTGTCGACGCCGCTGGCAAGACCGGCGAACGCTGAGGGATCCCTGGCAGCCCCATTCATGGCCAGCGGAAGGGAATCGTAAACCTGATTCTCTACCGAGGAGCCAAGCGCCACATCGTCCGTCTTCAGGATGGTCGGCTGCTCTGAAACCGTGATCGATTGGCTGGCCGCCCCGATCTGCAATTTGGGATTCACCGCCACGTTTGCCAGCGCATCCACAATCACATGCGGTTGAGTAAGAGTTTGAAAACCGGTAGCCTTGACCGTAACGGTATACTCGCCGGCAGAGAGCAGAGGCAGCACAAAAACACCGGCATCCGAGGTTTTACGAGCGATTTCAACTCCGGTCGCCACGTTGGTTGCGGTGACCGAGGCGCCTGTGACTACGGCGCCGGATGGGTCGGTGACGGTGCCCTGAATTGTGCCGGTGCCGCCGACCTGCGCAATCGCAGACGCGACGCCCAGGAGCGCTGCCAAAAAGAAGCACTTCACTTTCATAGATATCCTCCCGAAGCTAACACTCTACTAACCACTGCGGAGCCTAACACCAGCCTGACTTTGTAACAAAGGAAAATCGGACTCCGTGGGCGTGTTTTGGCTTTCAAAACACGGAAAGCGGCATGGCCGGCTGCTAATATTCTGATTTAAAGACTGATAAATCGTCTTTGCGGGAATGTTGTGGGTCTTCAGCCTGGGGTCCATCCGTTCCCTGGTGCAGAACACGGGTGGTCTTGCGCCTGAAATGATTCGGGCCTCAAACAAATCATCCAAGGCCACGCACCGCGCCGGATTTCCGTCATCGACGCACACCTGCAATTTGCCAAGTTCATCAAGCCTTACGTGCGGACGGAGTACGCGAATTCCCAGTTCCACAAATTCGACGTGAAATCGACGATCACGATGGACCCGCCGAAGTGATCGCGCCGTAACAGCCCCCAAGGTCTGTGGGCCGAGTTGCTCAGCGGCGCTGGCGTGCGCAATCCCCGGTCAGTTGCCCTGCATGTAGACGACGTGGGTCTGCATGAATTCGTAGAGGCCGTGCTTTCCGTCCGCTCCGCCGATGCCGCTCTTGCGCCAGCCGGCATGGAAGCCTTGCATGGCTTCGAAGTTCTCGCGGTTGATATAGGTCTCGCCAAAACGGATTTCCCGGCAGGCCCTCAAAGCCACGTTCAGGTCGCGCGTGTAAATGGAAGAGGTCAGGCCAAAGTCGGACTCGTTCGCGAACGCGATGGCTTCGTCCAGATCGTCGAAGCGGATCACGGGGATCACCGGACCGAAGATTTCGCGCCGCACGATCTCCATGTCCTGCTGGCAGCCGGCCAGTACGGTCGGCTCATAGTAGTAGCCGCCTTCCACGGGCGCCCGCTTGCCGCCGGTCACCGCGGTGGCTCCCGCGGCCACGGCGCCGCGCACCAGCCCGTCCACCTTCTTATATCCCGCTTCATTGATGAGCGGCCCATATTCGGCGGCCGAATCGACCAGCGGATTGCCGAACCTGGTCGCCTTCATGGCTTTGGCCAATTCCGCCACGAATCGATCCGCCACGGCCGCCTGCACATACACTCGCTCCGCGCAGTTGCAGACCTGGCCGCTGTTGATGACGCGCGACGCCTTGATGGCCCTGACCGCCAGGTCGAGGTCGGCATCGCCCATCACAATGGCGGGCGCCTTTCCCCCGAGTTCGAGGTTCACTTTGGTGATATTGGCGGCTGCCGCGAACATGATGGCCGAACCGGTTTCGACGCTGCCGGTGAAACTGATCATGCCGACGCGCGGCGACGACGCCAGCGCCTTGCCGGCGCTGGCCCCGCGCCCATGCACGATGTTGATCACGCCCGGAGGCAACTCCGTCTGCGCCATCAGCTCGCAGAACTTCACCGCATTGTGCGGCGTCTCTTCGCTGGGCTTGATGACAATGGTATTGCCGGTGACCAGCGCGGGCGCGGCCTTGCGCGCGATCAGGAAGAAGGGGAAGTTCCAGGGCAGAATGCCGGCGATCACGCCGATGGGCTGGCGGAACAGGAAAATGGTCTCGCCGGGCCGGTCGCTTTCGAGGATTTCGCCCTCGATGCGGCGCGCCCACTCCGCCATGTAGTCGAAGTAGTCGGCGGTGAAGGAAACTTCGACACGCGCCAGATCGAGGATCTTGCCCTGCTCTTCGGTGATGAGGCGCGCGAGCGGTTCCACTTGTTCGCGAATCCTGGCCGCGATCGCGCGTAGGGCCTGTGCTCGTTGAATGGCGGGGCGTTTCGCCCAGTCCGGTTGCGCCGCGGCGGCAGCCGCCAGGGCATCTTCGACATCGCCGGCGGTGCTGTCGGGCACCGTGCAGATGGCTTGGCCGTCCGACGGATTTACCACGGTGATGCGGTCTTTGCTCTGCGAACTCGTGAATCTGCCGTTAACGAAGTTGTCGTAGTCGCGCACGATTGTGCTCCTTTTCCGCCACCCGGACGGACGGCGTCTCCCGGAGGCGCCATTGCTATTATGGGGCAAGCGCAAGTGGGGTCTACGCGCCGTTACCGGCGGGCATCTCAAGGCATGACAAAATACTGCCGTCCGTGGAGCAGGTGCCGGACGAAATAATACTCGTTGACCGGGCGATCGTCGGTGAGGACGGGAGCGCTGGGAGCGGAGTCGATGAGTTCGCGCAGCGCCATTTCTCCTTCGAGCATCCGCTGAAATTGCTCCTCCACGGTGGTTGCCGGTCCCCATTCCAGCATGTCGCGTGCGGCCGCGGGTGGAACCCGCGCCGACAATTCCGCCGCGGTGCGCCGATTTATAAGGCCCTTGCTGGCTAGAAAGTGTTCGCCCCATCCCTCCTCCTCCACGGAGGGAAACACGCGCACCTCCGCAAAGGTGCGGCCCAGCGATTGCGCCACCGCGGAAACTACGATGCGCTCGGCTCGCGGAATCCACTGCTGCAGGATGCCTCCTGGCCGGAGGCGCCGGGCGGCCACCTGATAGAACTCTTCCGAATAGAGCAGGCTGGAACCGGCTGCGGCCACCGGGGGCGGCGGATCGATGATGATTACGTCGAAGAGTTCCGGCGTGCGCTCCAGAAATCTTCGCCCGTCATCGATCACCACGGCGGCGCGCGGCGATTTCAGCACCTCGGCGCCGTCGGCGTGGAAGAAGCCGAAGAGTTCCGGCACGCTGGGAACCAGGTCGACGGCGGTGACATCCATGCCCCAGGAGTGAGCCGAGCGAAACGAGGTGCCCATTCCGAAACAAATCACCAGAACCTTCTGCGGCGGGCGGTCGAGCGAAGCCAACGGGAGGTGGGCCATCATCTTGGTGATGGGCGTAAGGTTGGTAATGCCGACGCCGTTGACGAGCAACTGCTTCTGCATTCCCTCGCCGGCGGCGATCACGGTGGCGGTGTGATCGCGGCGCACGATGGCGCCGGGGTAGCGGTGCTCGAAATCCTGTGTCAGAGTGATCAGCGCCACCACCGCCACCGCTGCCATAGCCAGGATCCGGCGCTTGCTCCGCATGCCGAACAGGAAGAAGGGAGCCGCCAGCAGCACCAGCGTCCAGCGCTCGCCCACCCACGGAAGCAGAACGAAGCCCGAGAGCAGCGGTCCGATGATGCAGCCGAGAGCGTTCACGGCATAGGCCCTGCCGGCACGGCCGGGGTCGCCTGCCGACCAGCGGTCCACCAGCATGGGGGTGAGGAATCCCAGCATGCCGCAAAAACCGCCCACCCCCAGCATCACGCGCAGGGCTCCCGGCACTAACCGGACGGAACTGATGCGCGGATCGGCTGCCGCCAGCGGAAGGAGCGCGCAGCAGCCGGCCAGGAGGGCTACGGTGGCACGATTGATGGGAGCCCGCTGCACCCACCGGCGATAGATGCGCGAGCCAGCGGCGGTCGCCGCCAGGTATACCGCCAGCATGACCGCAAAAGAATAGACCACCGGACCCAGGAACGGCACGAACTGGCGGGTCCACACCACTTCCATGGCCAGGCTGGAGAGACCGGAGGTGAAGAGCAAAGGCAAAATGGCGCCATCCGTAGAGGCCCATGCGCTGGCCGCGGGTTCCGGCGCAGGGGCACGGGTCCCGCCCAGCCGCGCGGCTGCGGCAAAGGCGCCAAGGGCCACCACGGCGTTCAACCCGGCGGCCACCAGGACCGTGTGGCTGAAGCCCATCACCTCAATGAACACAAACGCGGACATCAGCGTGCCGGCCATGGCGCCGACGACATTCGCAACGTAGAGATAACTGAACGACCTCGGCGACTCCCCGTGGAAAGCCGCGCGAATTCCCGCCATCGCCAGCGGAAACGTGGCCCCCATGGCGGTGCAGAACGGGAGCAGCACCAGCGCGATCCAGCAGGCCGACACCACGTAGTAGCTGGACGAGCCCCACTGGCCCACCAGCAGCGTGCGCCCCCATCGCAGCAGCCCCACCACCACTAAACCGGAGATCCCGATGGTGAGTTCCGCGGTTCCATAGAGCCGCACGAAGAATGCCGCCGGCCGGTTTTCCCAGCGCCGCGCCAGCCGCCCTCCGCCCCAACTTCCCAGGGCCAGGCCGGCCATGAACACCGAGAGTACGATCGAAATCAGCGGAGTAGTCACCCCGAAATCCGCCATGGCTACGCGCAGCCACACCACCTGGTAGACCAGGCTGCAAGCGCCGGACAGAAAGAAAAAGACGAAGAAGACGGCCATTGATCTTAGGTTTTGAGCTGCACTTGATTCTAGCTTCAGGCGCCGGGTGGCCACTCGACAGCTTAAGTGAACGCTATCGGGCCTAAATCGCGCGCTCCAGCGTCGCGATATCCACCAGGCCGTTGGCGCCGTACAGCGCCGGCAAAAACTTCGCCGCCGGATAGCGCCGCCGCAGCGCGGCCACTTTCATGGTGCCCGCGCGGTACGCCGGCAGATACATGCGGCCCAGCAGCGGATGCCGCCCCCATGCGCCCGAAAGCTTGCCGGCGCGCTCCAGCGAGACCAGGAAATCGCGGCGCAGGGTCTTCGCCACCTCAGGCTGCGCGGCGCCTTCGCCCCACGTCAGAAACGACGACTGGTTCTTGGCATCATCCTGCAACAACGCCAGCAGCACGCCGATCTGCAGATCGGGATCGGGTAACTGGTCCACCTCCGTCACGCCATAAGCCATCAGGATGGCGTTGTTGGCTATGCCTTCGAACAACGCCGCCGCGCGCGTGTTCATGGTCAGCACGGAAGCTTCGAAGCCCACTGCGCGCCGCCAGTAGAGGTCCTGCAGATAAGCAAACGTGGTAACGTGCCCCGGCACCACTTCATGACTCACAAGCTGCATGAACTCCGGCAGCGAAATGTCGAGCGACGCGTTGATCTCATAGGTGGCTTCGTACTCGGGGCCGCCATCGGCGCGCCGCTTGCGTCCCAGATAGTTCATGGACCCCGAGAACCACGCGTCGCGAATCGCCAGGAACTCGATATTGGCCCGCGGCACCGCCTGCCATTCGGCCGGCAGATGCGGCACCACGTGGGCCGCCGTCAATCGATCGAAGTGTCCGATCACGGCCGCGCCCAACAGCCGGATTGACGCCATCGAGACGCGGTGACTGGCGCGCCACGCGTCCACGGCCTCGAGTAAGTCGTCCGGGCCGCCGAGCAACTCCGCCACGCGCTGGCGCCTGGCCAGGGGGTCGGAAGCCTCGGGCGCCCGAGCGCAAGACGCCCACACGCAGCGGTCGTACGAAACCTTCGCGCCGCGGCCCAGAATCTCCATCGCCAGGTCCCACATGGTCTCGAAGCACAGCGCCAGGCCGGCCAGGTACTCGCCGCGCAAGCCGCCAACCTGCGCGGCCACGCCTTTCAGACCCTCGATGGCGCCGGGGATATCCACCTTGGCCAGGTAGGCGTCAATGGCGGCCGCGTCGGGAGACGCCGCCGAAACGCCGCTCGATTGCCGCACCGGGCCGGCTTCCGGCGCGGTGTAAGCCGCGGGCAAAGGCTCATCGCCGAACCACGAATCGGCGATGAAGCGCCCCGTCCCCGATGCGCACATCACGTCTCCGCCCCACAGCGTGTCGATGCCCAGAATGGCATTGCCGACCAGTTCTTCCAATGGCGCGCTCATCACTCACTCTCCTTTTTGTGGCGGACCGATACGAACCAGAGGTACGCGCACAGACACACGAACAACAGCGCCGAGACCGTTTGCGAAACCAGCTCATTGCCGTAAAACGGCGTGCGGATCCACTCTTCCTTATAACCCCGCAGCAGGCGGCAAGCCGCGCCCAATACGCCGCCCAGCGCGCCGCCGGCCATGAAGCCGCTGGCGATGATGACGCCGCGCTCGCGCACGCCGGCGCCGCGCTGGCCGCCGAGTTTCTCGCTGCGTTTGCCCACATAGTGCGCCAGAAACCCGCCGACCAGCGCGGGAGTATTCAGCTCCAGCGGCAGATACATTCCCAGGGCGAAGATCAACGCCGGCACCCCGAGCATCTCCATGATCACCGCGATGGCCCCACCCGCGCCGAACAGAATGTACGCCACGGGCTGACGGCTCATGAAGCCTTCCACCAGCGCCTTCATGATGGATGCCTGCGGCGAGGACAGCACGGTGCGCAGGTCGCCCGGCGCCGCTTCGCCGAACTGGAAGGCGCGCGCCAGCATCACGATGGTCAGGCCCACGGCCACCGACGCCGCGATGACCCCCAGGAACTTCACCTTCTGCTGCGCGGCCGGAGTGGAGCCCAGCCAGTAGCCCGTCTTGAAATCGGTCACGGCCTGCCCGGATATGGAAAGCGCCGTGCACACCATGCCCGCCAGCGCCATCACGAAGAACATTCCGGTGGTGCCCGAAAGGCCGAAGCGCAGCAGCACGATCGAGGAAATGATGATGGTGAGCATGGTCATTCCCGATACCGGATTGCGCGCCGTAGTGGCAATGGCGTTGGCCGCCACGCTGGTGAAGAAGAACGAGAACACCAGCGCCAGCACCACGCCCATCAGGACCACCATGGGGTCGCGCGACAGGCTGCCGAAGATCAGGCCCACCGCCAGCGCGCTGAGCGCGACGCCGATCAGGACGGTGACCACCGGCATATCGCGGTCGGTGCGCTCTCCGGACGATTTCTGGCCCACGCGAAACGCCCGCAGCGCGACGCCGAACGACGAAGCCACAATGCGAATCGATTTGACGATTCCGAAGATGCCCGCCGTGGCGATGGCTCCCACGCCCACGAAGCGCACGTAGCCGCGGAAAATCTGCACCGCCGTCATCTGGGCTATGGGGATGGTGGCCGGGTATACGGCGGCGGTGTGCTGGCGGCCGATCATCCACACCAGCGGCACCAGCACGAGGTTGGACAGCACCCCGCCCGCGCACAGGATCAGCGAACTGCGCAGCCCTATCACGTATCCCAGCCCCAGAATGAACCCGATGGCATCGAAGCTCACCACCACCCTGGCGCGCTCGGTGAGCATGCGCATGGCGGGGATGAACTGAAAATCCACGTATTCCTTCCATACCTGGAAGGTGGTGACCAGGAAGTCGTAAATCCCGGCGAGAAACGTGGCCTGCAGCAGCAATTTCGCCTGCGATCCGCCCTTCTCGCCGGTCACCAGAACCTCGGTAATGGCGGTCGCCTCGGGGTACGGCAACTTGCCGTGCATATCGGCGACGAAGTAGCGCCGCAGCGGAACGAGAAACAGCACGCCCAGACAACCGCCGGACACGCAGATGACGATGGTCTGGAGGGGGTGCGGATCGAGCTTCAGAATGTAGAGCGCGGGCAGGGTGAAAATGGCTCCCGCCACGACTCCTCCGGCCACGCCGCCGATGCCGGTGATGATGACGTTCTCGAGCACCGTGGACCGCCGCGGGAAGAGGCGCGCCAAGCCGATCGCCAGGATGGAAATGGGGATGGCCGCCTCCATCACCTGCCCCACCTTCAGTCCCGAGTACGCCGAAGCGACGGTGAACACCACGCACAGGAAAAGACCCCAGCCAATGGAGCGGGGGGTGAGTTCCGCCAGTTTCTCCGAAGCCGGCACCGGCGGTTGGTAGGTCTCTCCCGGCGAGAGAGGCGTGTACGCGTTGCTGGGAAGTTGTTTGGCCGGCGGGGCGGTCGGCATTCTTCAGCCTCCTGGTCTGTGGCGAACCCGAATCTTAGCACCCTGCCGCGCGGCCGTTGAAGACCTAACGCGGAAGCGCGGAGACGCGGAGGAAACGCGTAGACAAATAAGCAAGTCAAAACCTGAGAGCGCAGAAGGGGTCGGAGGAAAGGGGGGCCGGCTCATGGTAAGGCTGGCGGGACAATATCGGGCGCAGGCTGGATAAGACCATCCGAGTGTCCGGAAATGGGACTAGGTTCGTTTGGTACGGCGAGGGCGCGGAGGAGCAGGAGGTTGTGGAGCGAGCGTTGGTAAACGAGGTGGAGGCGGGTTTCGTAACGGTGCATCAGAGCGAGCGCGGGTGAGGCGGCGAGGCTGTTGAAGGCGGCGGTGATGGAGCCGACGGGGTCGGACTCGCCTTGGGCGCTGGCGGCGTCTTCGAGCATGCGGGTTTCAATGGCCCAGGCGCGGCGCATGCGCCAGTAAGAGGCAACCATTTCCTCGACCATGCCGAATTCCACGCCATCGGCGGGCTGGAGGCTGTCGAGGTGCTGGGTTAACAGGGCTTCGAAGGATTGGAGCGATTCCTTTTCCATGACGATGCAGCGGGCGAGCAGTCCGTGGCGGACGGCGTTTTGGGAAGAGCGCTGCTTCCCTTGCGGCGTGGACGGGCCCCGAGAGCGGACGCCGTTGGCCCGCGAGGCGATAATTCGTCTGAGTGACGATGACATTGTTTCTCCCTCGACTCCAGGCTAACAGCAGGAGGTGTTCGAACTAACCTAAGTTATTGATTCCAATGGGAAAAATAGTTGTGAACGAGCAAAGCGGGTACAGCTATCCAATTCCAAAAGCGGGAATTGCCAGCAGTCCCCGTTTTGCGGCGACGGGTTTCTGCGGTAGAGGCGCGAGGGCCGTTCACACGAAAAGCGGGAGGGATGAAAATATTGTGTAATGCTCACTGAATCAGAGGGTTGGCAGAGAGCGAGGTGGCTGTAATTCAGAGCTACAGGTCTTAAATTTCCAGATGGACTTTTATACTGAGTAGTGTGGGATGTCGATCACAACACGAAATGCGGGCGGCGGGCGGCGCGGAGTGCGCGGACGGGGGATGTGACTTCATGGGTGAGGGAGGAGCTACAGTTTCCGGCCGACGACTTGCAAGCGCGGGTGCTGGGAACGACCAGTAAGAGGGGGCTGCTGAACTGCACCAGGCAGTGGGGGAAGTCCACGATCACGGCGGCGATGGCGGTCCACCAAGCAGGCAGCGCGCCGGAGAGCCTGACGCTGGTGGTGAGCCCGAGCGCGCGGCAGAGCGGGGAGTTTCTGAGGAAGGCAACGGGATTCGTGCGAAAGCTGGGAATCCGGCCGAAGGGGGATGGGGACAACGAGATGTCGCTGGAACTGCCGAACCGGGCGCGGATTGTGGGGCTGCCGGGGAACGAGGCGACGATCCGGGGATTCTCGGCGGTAGCGCTGCTGCTGGTGGACGAGGCGGCGCGGGTGAGCGACGAACTGTACCTGGCGATTCGACCGATGCTGGCGGTGAGCGGCGGGTCGTTGTGGCTGATGAGCACGCCGTTCGGGAAGCGGGGGTTCTTCTACGAGGCATGGGAGCACGGGGGGCCGGAATGGGAACGGGTGAGGGCGCCGGCGACGGAATGCGAGAGGATCCCGCGGGCGTTTCTGGAGGAGGAACGGCGGACGATGGGAGAGCGTTGCTTCCGGCAGGAGTATCTGTGCGAATTCGAGGATTCGGTGAGCGGAGTTTTCGACCGCACGCTGGTGGAGGAGGCGATCAGCGACGAGGTGGAACCGCTGTGGATCGGATGAAGAGGGGGAGGAAGACTTCAACGCGGAGACGCGGAGACGCGGAGAGAAGACAACAAATAAGCTGACTGGAAGATCAGCAGGAGGTAAATCGTGAATCGATATTTCGTAGGAGTGGACTTGGGACAAACGCAAGACTTCACGGCGATTGCGGTGGTGGAGCGGTCCGAGTTGAAGGGAGAGTGGGAGGCGGCCATGTGGGCATGGCGGAAGGAAGTGATGCTGAGGTTGCGGTACCTGGAGCGGATGCCGCTGGGGACTCCATATCCGGAAGTGGTGGAACGTGTGGTGCGCGTGACTCGGTCGGCCAGCCTGGCGGGCCGGTGCCACCTGGCGGTGGACGGAACGGGAGTGGGCAGACCTATAGTGGATATGCTGCGGAAGGCGCGGCCGGGATGCCCGTTGATGCCGGCGATGATCACGGCCGGCAACCTGGAGACGATGGACCAGGGATATTACAAAGTGCCGAAGCGCGACCTGATTACCGGCATGCAGGTGCTGTTGCAGCAACGTGCGTTGCAGATCGCGAGGGGCCTGGCGGACGCACCGGCGTTACTGAGGGAGATGACGGACATGCAGGTGAAAGTATCGCTGGCGGGCAACGAGCAGTACGGCGCGTGGCGGGACGGGATGCACGACGACATGGTGCTGGCGGTCTCGCTGGCTTGTTGGAGCGCCGGGAAGATCTATCCGAATCCGCCGCAGGGGAAGGGGCGGTGGTGGATCGGCGGGAGAGAGGACGAGCCGGTGAAGGTGCCGGAGTGGAGAGGGAGGCCGTAGGGGAGCGGCCGGGGGAAACCCAGCAGGCGACCTTGCGGAGCGCGTCTTCGACGGCAGCAGTTGCATTTGAGGGAAAAGGCGGGCGGGTTGCAGTTTCGCAATAGTGCGAATAGACTGGGGTCAAGTGCCTAAGATCAGAGTCGTCCTCTACCGGGAGGGAGACGGATCATGCCCGTTCGTGGAGTGGTTCGATGAATTGCCGGCGAAAGCACAGGACAAGTGCTACCTGCGTTTGGAACGGTTGCGCGAGATGGGTCACGAACTGCGGCGGCCCGAAGCGGACTTCCTGCGCGACGGGATTTACGAATTACGCGTCAGCCTGCAAGGAGTTCATCATCGGATGCTGTATTTCTTCCACGGGGTGATGGTGGCAGTAGTCTCGCACGGGCTGGTGAAAGAACGGGCGGTACCGCCGAAGGAAATCGATCGAGCCATGGAGTGCAAGAAGCGGTTCGAGGCGAATCCGGCGAGGCACACGTATGAGGAGGTTTGAGATGGTCAAGAGAGCGAAACCGGCAACCGATGCGGTAGAGATCCTTCACCGCCGGTTCTATGAAGGCAAGCCAGCCCGGCTGAAGGCCCTGGAGGAGGCGCGCGCGAATGAAGAAATCGCCCGCAAGATCCACGAGTTGAGGGCAGCGGCGGGCCTGACGCAAACTCAGCTTGCCAGGGTGATCGGCACCACTGCGTCAGTGATTTGCCGCCTTGAGGACGCGGATTACGAGGGGCACTCGCTGGCAATGCTGCGCAGGATTGCGGGGGCGTTGAATCGACGAATCGAGATCCGTTTCATTCCGATTCGGCGGCCGGCGTAGGGCGCGGCTCATTGAAGCTTCGCGAAGGTCAACGAGTGGGACAGACGCGATGCCATTTCCGCGACCGCGCGGTCGCGGCCCCATTGAAGCAACTCAGCGAGCGAGAGCCTGCGGACTGCGGGTTTATTTGCGCCGACCTTCTCTGAACAAGTACACGCGGACACCGTGGCTCGGTTTCTTCCATTCCGAGTCAGCGGTCATGGCGGCCAGATCCAGGTGACGCGCAAGCGTCAGGCACGCCCGATCGGCGAAGGAAATGGCGTGCGTCCAGGCGAGAGGGCAAAGGTCGCGGCTGGCCCACGCCAATTCCTCATCCCACGGAGTCACCTCGAGATCGAGAGCCCTGAGCAAGCGCTCCACCAGACGCGGTTCGCCGCCCTGGCGGATCAGCCTGGTCATGGATTCGGCGAGATTGATGGCCGATATCACGGAGTGCTGCAGAGCGGCGTTGACCTTCTCCCATCCCTGCTCGCGCCTTACCAGCGCGATGACGGCGGAGCTGTCAAGCACGTATCGCGGCTGCTCAGTCTTTACTTTCACGCCGTGCCTCTTGGCGACGCTCAGCGATCAGTTGGTCCGACCAGACTTCGGCCGGCGGGGAGGCGGCGATCTGGCAGTTTCATACCATGGTCATTTCACCATGGTCATGACGACAAAGTTGGCGAATACGCCCCGGGCGTTTCCTTAATCCGGCTCCCACTGCTCCGGCGGCGGTTCATACACCGTGACTTCGGAGCCGCGACTGGATTTCGCGGAAAATGCCGCCGGCAATGGCGAGCATGGCCTCCGCTTCCTCCAGTTCGGGGGTGTAGAGCGCTCCAGGGTAGCGCAGCTTCCATGCGTAGTCCGAAAGTTCGTCCGCCTGCTCCAATAGCGCAGCCAGCGTGCTATCAATCGCCCGGCAGGCCTCGCCCAACTCCTCCAGGCCGTGCGTTCGCCGGAAGGCCAGTTCGTGCCACGTCAGGAAAGCCTTCAGGCTCTTCTGGGCGGCCTGCCGCAAAAGAAGAGCGCGTTGGCGATATGGCCGGAATCGATGAGGACACGCGCCGAGGCCAAGTCCTCATCGGCCCTGGCGAGCCATTCGCGCGATTCCCTGGCACGGGCTTCACCGGGTGTCATAGAGCAGCCTTCCCTCGCGCACGACGGTGGCCGGCAGGGATGCTCTGACCCAAGCCGCGCGCTCCTCGAAATCGGTCTTGCGCCACGGCACGAGGTCTTTGGCGAACCCGGTTCCACGCACTGCTCTGCGCGCCGCGCCGGGACGCAATTTGTCCTCGGGCGCATCGTCCGGGACCACCACCAGAAAATCCAGGTCGCTATCCGGTCCGTCATCGCCGCGCGCAACCGATCCGAACGGGTAGATGCGAATCGGCTGGTAGAACTCGACCAGCTTATGGGTGATCTCGGCAATCGCCTCGTCGCGTGTCATGTGCAATCCCCGTATTCACTGAAACAATTGCTGCCCGGCCTTCGAAGTCTCTTCTCCGGCGCTGAAGACCACCGGCTCACATTTCAAGATTACTCGGCCCGTTGCTTCAAATGGGGCCGCGATCAATTGATCGCGGAATGAAAGCTGTGTCGGTCAAGACACCGAAGTCAGCAACAGCTTCAATTGGGCCCAGCTATCAAGTGTATCCCGAGTATAGAGCGGTCCCCAAGAAAAATCAAGTTTTGTTGTTGACTCCGGTGAGACTTAGGTCCATACTCAATTTGTCTTAGACCGAAGCTAATTCGACCGTTCCGGATGCGGTCATCCGGCATGGCCTATCTATCCACACCGCCGAGGAGTGGGACGCCGATCTCCACCATATCATCCCTCAGCGGCTTCTACGGGGAACCTATGAAGCTGATATGCAGACGGAGCGATTTCCTCCAAATGGAGATCGGACAATGACATACTCGTCCTTCTACCAGTCGGCGACGGGTTTCACTCTGTTTCCTTTTCAAGAGAGGTTTTGTGAGGCGGCCGGCCAGAACGCGATCCTGAAGGCTCCGACGGGGCTCGGCAAGACGGATACAGCGCTGGTTTCGTGGCTGCACGGGCGAGCGGAGTATCCGGAAAGAACGCCGCGCCGACTGATCTGGTGTCTTCCGGGCCGTGCGCTTACTGAGCAAGTCGCCAAGGTGGCGGAGGAGCGAATTCATCGGCTGGTAGAGGCGGGGCTGATCCGACCGATCAAGGTCTACCGGCTTATGGGCGGGAGCGAAGACAACGATGCCAAACTGAGACCCGACGAAGAAGCCATTCTGGTGGGCACGCAGGATCTGCTGCTGAGCCGCGCACTGAATCGTGGGTATGCACGCAACCCTTTCCGCTGGCCGGTCGATTTCGCGTTGCTCAACAACGACTGCTTCTGGGTCATGGACGAGGTGCAGTTGCTTGGCGATGGGCTCGCCACTTCCACGCAACTGGCCGCGTTTCGCGAAAGGTTCTCAACATTTGGGGCCGTGCCCTCGTGTTGGATTTCAGCGACCATCGATCCCGCGTGGATGGAGACTGTGGACTTTGCGGCCAGTGCGGCTGCGGTGATCCAGCCTGATGAAGACGACCTGAAGAACAATATCGTCCGGATGCGATGGAATGCCGAAAAACTTGTGGAGCGCGCGCCGGCGAGTTGTCGTCTCCCGCAGGGCGTCGCGGAGTTCGTGGCGGCCAGACATGCCGCCGGAACATTGACCTTGGTGATTGCGAATACGGTACGGCGCGCTGTCGAAATCCGCGTAGCTCTGGAAAAGAAAACCACTGCGGAGGTGAGGTTGCTGCACTCGCGATTCCGTGCCGCGGACCGCAAGCAGCATGTGGAGGCGGCATTGGGTGGCGTGCCAGATTCGGGACGCATTGTGGTGGCGACTCAGGTGATCGAGGCGGGAATTGATATCGATGCAACATTAATGGTAAGCGACCTCGCGCCATACGCGAGCATGGTGCAACGGTTCGGGCGCGTAAACCGAAAGGGCGAACGCTCCAGATGCCGGATTTACTGGGTGGACCGGCCGCTGGCTGCAAAGCTGAAGGCCCTGGCGGATGAGGCAGAAATCAGCGAGAAGGATCAGCAGAGGGTCTGCGCACCGTACGACCCGGCGGAGGTGGCTGCGGCCGGACAGATGATCGAAGGCCTGAGATCGGGAGCTCCCGCGGATCTTCCGCCTCTGTTCTCATCGCCGTCGCCGTGGAAGCATGTGCTGCGACGGGCGGATTTGCTCGATCTATTCGACACGAGCCCAGACCTTGGTGGGAATGAGATTGATATTTCGCGTTTCGTGCGCAGCGATCCCGAGCGGGACGTGTACGTGTTCTGGCGCGACTGGGAGGGCAAGACTCCGCCGGACAAGATGCCGGAGATCGACGAAGGCGAGCTTTGCCCGGCTCCGATTGGAGACTTGCTGCCGAAAATGGTGTGGGCATGGAACGCAGCGGAGGGGAAATGGGCGCGACCGGAAACGATCTATCCAGGGATGACACTGCTGTTGCATGTCTCCGACGGGAAGTACACGCCCGACTACGGGTGGCGGCCGGAGAGTTCGGAGGCGGTCGCATCGCTTGCACCGGGCGGCCCGGAGATTGAGCCTAACGACGACGACCGCAAGACGTTTGTGAAATACCGGCAGTCACTGGAAGCGCATACGGATCAGGTGTGTGAGGAGATGCAGCGGCTCATCCAGACGTTGGCGGGTTTGGGCCTCGATCCCTATCACCGCGCACTGCAAACCGCAGCGCGGTTTCACGATTGGGGGAAGGCACATCCGGTGATGCAGAAGACTTTGCAGACAGTGGATCCGCCTTATGGCGAGCTTTTGGCGAAATCGGCAGGCAACGGGAGGCATTCCAGGCCATTTTTCCGGCACGAGCTGGCTAGCGCACTGGCGTTGATTGGAGGGGGCGAGAGCGATCTTGCGGCGTATGTGGTGGCGGCTCACCATGGGCGGATTCGGGTAGTGGTGCGATCAATGCCGGGGGAACGGATCGCAGGCCGCGAACGGGTGCGGGGGATCGAGGAAGGTGAGGTGCTTCTGGCGTGCTCTTTGGGCGGCGGCGTCGAGCGGACGGAGACGGCGATCACACTGGAGTTCGCAAAACTGGGTTGCGACCAAGAGGGTGCGCGCTCCTGGACAGACCGCGTGCTGAGGTTGCGGGACAAATTGGGACCGTTCCGGCTGGCGTATCTGGAAATCCTGCTGCGAATCTCGGATGAGGCGGCGAGCGCCAAAGCGGAGAAGGAGGCCGCCGTATGAATGTGATCCGGCTGGGAGGATGCACCCTGGAGCCGCTCGGCAGTTATCTGAAGGCGCTGGCGGTGTTGCGATTGGTGTCGGAGCAGGCGGATGGTTCGGCGCGCGGATGGTGGAGCGCAGCCTGTTTCTGCCTTGAAACGGAGCTGGATGAAAACAGGCTGGTAGCGTTCTTCCTGGAAGGCTACGCGCCGACGCCGATTCTTTCGCCATGGAACGGCGGGAGCGGCTTCTATCCGAAGGATCGCACGGTTGGGATTGATGCCATAACGGGTTCCACTGGCCAGCGATTCGCCGTTTACCGGGAAGCTATCGAGGGAGCCCGCGCGATCCCCGAAGTGGCGCAGGAGAAGGGCGCTTCCAAGTCGGAGGAAGACAAGCGGCGAGCGGATATTCAACTGGCTTGCCGAAACCAGTTGCCGGACGGGTGTGTGGACTGGCTGGATGCGGCTGTTGGCATCTCTGCAAAGGACGAAAGGACCTTTGCGCCGATCCTGGGCACGGGTGGCAATGAAGGACGGTTGGACTACACCAACAACTTCATGGAGTCCGTGGCCGAGTTGCTGATTGCGCCGGACAGCAAAACACCAGTGGAAGCACTGCTGAGGAACTCGGTGTTCGGATCAGCCACAGGCGGGCTTCAACCGAGCGCCGTTGGACAGTACGATCCGGGAAGGGCGGGTGGATTCAATCAGGGCCAGGGGGTCGAGACAGCGGACGTGCCTTCCAACCCGTGGAACTTCGTCCTGACGTTGGAAGGGGCTGTGGGGTGGGCTGCGGGGCTATACCGGCGGCAGGGTATCGCGTTCCGTTCCTTTCTTTGCAGCCCATTCACAGTGAAGTCCACGCCGGTTGGGTATGGGTCGGCGGCCGCGAACGACGGGGACTCCGCCCGCGCGGAGATATGGGCTCCGATTTGGGAGCGGCGGGCGACGTATGGAGAAATGAAGGCACTGTTGCGCGAAGGACGGGCTGCGGTGGACGGCCGGCCCGCGCAGAACGGACTGGAATTCGCGGAGGCGGCCTGCATGCTGGGAGTGGATCGCGGCATCGCGGGCTTTATGCGGTACAACCTGTTGAAGCGGCGGGGAGACAGCTATGTCGCACTGCCCGTCGGCCGTTTCGAGGTCAGGGACCGGTCCGAGAGCGACCTAGTGCGCGAGCTAAATGGAATTCTCGAAGCAATCGACTGGCAGATGAAGCCTCGGCCAGCCGAATTCGTGAGCCTGCGGCGGCAGGTAGAAGAAGGCATGTACAACGTACTGCTACGCGGCGGCGAGGACGCGCTAGAAGATCTGGCCGCGAGCGTAGGACGGTTGTACCGGCGAATGCTGCTGACGGGCAAGGAGGTGCGAATCCCGGCGGGCCTTAGTCGAGGCTGGGTAGGAAAGCTCTCCAATACGAGCGGGACTGCGGAAGCGCGCATTGCGGCGGCTTTGGCCGGCATTTGGGATCAGGATGCGCCCGCCATGGTGGAGCACTTGGACCGGGCGAACCGCAACTTTTCATGGACTGGAGCCACGGTGGCGGAACGAATGGCGCGAACTCTGGAGCGGCGGGTCCTGTTGGCGGAACAGGGAGGACTCAGCCGGAATCCACTGGCATCGTCCTACCGGGCGGGCATCGGCGATGCGACGCTTTTCCTGGAGGGCTCGGTAGATGACGAGCGGATCGAGGAGTTGCTATTTGCGTTCACGCTGGTGAACTGGAGGAGCGACGATTCAGCGGAGAGCAAGGGGCGGGAAGACGTGGGCGTATGGCCGGTCTACGCGCTGCTGAAGCATCTGTTCTTTGCGGAGCAGGTGGAGACGCAGGAGGGAAAGAAACACCTGATGGCAGACTTGGGCGTCCTGGCGGCGTTGACCGCGGGCGACGTAGAGCAGGCTGTAACCATTGGCGCGCGGCGGTTGCAAAACGCCGGGCTATTGCGGGCGGAGATGCAAGACCCTGGCGGCTTCGATGGCATGAGACTGGCGGCCGCGCTACTGATTCCAGTTCCATACGGGACCGGAGTGCGAGACCTTTTTAAAACGAGACAGGAGAGACGAAATGATTGACTGGACGAAGATTGAGAACGCCCCCCGTATACTTCTTGAGGCGGAACTGGTACCCGCTCAGGGAGACCGGTTTCAACCGACCGGGTTCGCGGACCTTGGGGCGGCGCAATACACGCGCCCCGATGGCAAGGAAATGCTGCTGGTAGAGAGCGCTCAAAGTGTGGCGAACCGGCTGGAGAAGACATGCCTTGACGGAGACGGCCCGGACCTGGCGGCGGAGTTGAAGGGCCTTCCGTACGTGGCGGCGACGCTGAGCGGAGCGGGCGACCCCGTAAGGACGAGTTCGCTGATTGAGGCGCACCGGATCGGGTCGCCATACTTCCTGCATAAGAAGGAGTTCAAGGACAAGTTGGCGAAGGAGATGAAGTACAATCCGAAGCGGCCGCTGGATTGGAAGGCCATCTACGCCACGCTTTTCAAATACGACCCCAACAGTCTGCTTCACGGGGTGTTTCTCTCACTGCTGGAAGGCGGGCGGGTCAGGGCTCCGCGCGCGGTGACGGGCTTCATCGAAGCCGAGGACGTGAAGAAGGCGATTTCGGGCGGGGTGAAGAATAGCCCGGTGGATCCGAAGGGCGAATTGCAGGTGACTGAAGCGGACGCTGGCGAGAAGGGCGTCTACAGCAACGTGCCCTACAGCCGGATCGAGTTCACGGCCGCTAAGATACGCGCGTACTTCAATATCGACTTGGCGCTGATTCGCGGGTACGGGTTGCCGGCGGAGGCATACCGGCTGCTGGTTGGACTGGCGTTGCTAAAGATCCGACGGTTCCTGGACGGCCAGTTGCGGCTGCGCACGGCGTGCGACTTTCGGCTGGTTAGCGATGCGGAAACGACGGCGCCGGCAGGGTTCGTGGTCCCCGATGAAGCTGCGCTGTTGAACGGCGTGCAGACTGCCATTGTTGAGTGCAAAGGGCTGTTTGCCGCAGTGCCGGTTACGGAAGTGATTACGCCGGTAAAGATCGTGAAGGGCAAGAAAGGCGAGGGTGAGGTTGGTGGAGAGGCGAAGTGACTACGATTGAGTTGAAGTTTCCGGCGCATCGTTTTCACGCGACGCCGTGGGGCCGACACGTGAATGAAGGTGCCGTAGAGTGGCCTCCCTCGCCCTATCGCCTGGTTCGCGCGCTGTACGATGCGTGGAAGCGGAAGCATGCGGAAGTGCCGGACGTGGCAATGGAGGAATTGCTTCGTGCGCTGGCAGTGGAGGCTCCGAGTTATCGCCTGCCTTTGGCCACGGCGTCGCACACCCGGAGCTACCTGAATAGCAATACTTACGACCCGACAGAAAAGAGCCTGATCTTCGATGCCTTCGTGGCTATGTCTCCCGGCGCCTCGCTATATGTGACGTGGCCGAATCTTCACCTCACGGCGGCGCAGAGCGAATTGTTGGGCCGATTGCTGGGTTCCTTGAACTACATGGGGCGGTCGGAATCGTGGATTGATGCGCGCCTCCACGAGGGGGCGCCGGAAGAGGGAATCCGGTGCGAGCCGATGACGGAGAGCGGTGAAAGCGGGGATATGGTTTCGGTAGCCTGCCCGATGCCCGCGGACGGGTACGCGGAGAAACGGCCCTGGCTGGAGGCGCTTGCATATTCGACGGCAGAGTTCCAAAAGGATCGCCGCAGTCTGCCGCCGGCGATGCGTATGGTCCCCTACGTGAGGTCCGCTAACGCGGTACTGGCAAGGGTTCCCAAAACTGCCCGGAAGCACGCGAGCGTGCAAGCAGTAATGTTGGGTCTGAACGCCACCGTGCTACCGCTGGTAACGGCGACAGTGGAGGTCGCAGAGCAGGTGCGGGTCCGGCTCATGGGGATTCACAAGGTACTGCTGGGAGATCCCCGGAAGGTGTCGCCGAGGTTCAGTGGAAAAGCTGCGACTGGAGAGCCGCTTAAGGACCATCAGCACGCGTTCATCCTGCCGCTAGGCAATGAACGGGGACGCATTGACCGGGTCCTTCTTTACACCCGCGCTTCGGACGGCTTCAAGCCGGACGAGGTACAGGCGATTCTGCGGATGACAGAGTTGTACGGGCGGGCGACCGGCGATCCAATTCGGGTGATGGCAATCCAAAGGGTAGCGACGGGAACCGAGATGCGGAAGGGTGCAACGACCGTAATCAGCACCACACCGTTTTGCTCCGGACGCCATTGGCGCAAGGGCCGCGGCGACTACGGAGAATTCCTGGCCGATGAAATACGCCGCGAGTGTCAGAACCATGAACTCCCGGCGCCCAAGGCCGTACACTTGCTGGCCGGGTCGCCTGGACTATTTGAGTGGGTGGAGTTCCGACGCAATCGCAAGGATGATGCGCCTCGCCCCGGATACGGATTTCGCCTGGAGTTCGACGAGCCCGTGCCCGCCCCGTTCAGTTTGGGCTATGGCTGCCACTACGGCCTGGGACAGTTTGCCGCGGTTTAGCCCATGCGCACCTCCTACCTGGTCTGCTACGACATCGCCGACGAGAAGCGGCTGCGGAAGGTGTTTCAGGCCATGCGCGGGTTCGGGGACCATTTGCAGTTCTCCGTGTTTGAATGCCAGTTGACACCCATGGACCTGGCGAAGTGCCGGGCGGAACTGGCGGGGATTATCGACCACTCCAAGGACCAGGTGCTGTTCGTCAATTTGGGGCCGGCGGCGGGGCGAGGGGATCGTGTGATTGTGGCGCTGGGGAAACCGTATACGGCGGTGGACGCGCCGTGCATTATCGTGTGAACGTGACTTGCTGTTTCCATGGGACACGTCCGAGCTGTGCTCGGATTCGCCGGCTGAAAGCCGGCGGCAGCCAGGATTGGCTGCCCCACAATTTTCGGTGATGAGAGGTCAGCGTGGGAGCTCTACCGGCAGTTGTCGAAACGCGGGGTGGGTTGCCGGATTATCTGCCGGCGCGAATGGTCAACGAGTTCGCGTATTGCCCGCGGCTGTTCTTCTATGAATGGGTGGAGGGAGTGTTCGCGGAAAGCACGGACACGGTGGAGGGAGCGATCCAGCATAAGCGGGTGGATGAGAAGGCCACGGCGCTGCCGGAATCGGCGGACTTACCCCAGTCGATTCATTCGCGGTCGGTCACGCTGTCGAGCGAGCGATTGCACGTGATCGCCAAAATGGACCTGGTGGAAGTGGAGGATGGAACGGCAACGCCGGTGGATTACAAACACGGCCGTCCGCGGGAAGGGGCGAACGGGTTGGAACTTTGGCCGGCGGACCGGGCGCAACTGGCGGTTCAGGGCATGGTGCTGCGGGAGAACGGGTACCGGTGCGAAGAAGGCATCGTCTACTACCGCAAGACGGGTCAGCGGGTGCGGGTGGCGTTCGACGACGGGCTGCTGGCGGAGGCGGAGGCGCTGATTGCGCGGGCGTGGACGGTGGCGGAGGCGGGCGAGATTCCGCCGCCGCTGGTGGATTCGCCGAAGTGTCCGGGCTGCTCTCTGGTGGGGATCTGCCTGCCGGACGAAACCGGATTCGCGGGCGAGGCGGAACTGGAGACGGAACCGCTGCAGCTCGGTCTGTTCGATGCGCCGCGGCGGAAGGGCGCGAAGCGGGAAGTGCGGCCGCTGGTGACTCCGCGCAGCGAATTGCGGCCGCTGTACTTAAACAGTCAGGGATTTCGGCTGGGAAAATCGGGTGCGGTGCTGCAAGTGAAAGACAAGGAGAAGGTGGTGCAGGAAGTGCGCCTGGGGGAGATTTGCCAGGTGAGCCTGATGGGCAACGTGCAGGTTTCCACCCAGGCGGTGCAGGCGCTGTGCGAGGCGGGGGTGCCGGTCTGCTACTTCTCGATGGGCGGCTGGTTCTACGGCATCACCACGGGGCTGAACGAGAAGAACGTATTTCTGCGGCGGAGCCAGTTCCGGCTGGCGGAACAGGAGTACTTTGCGCGAGCGATCGCGCGGCGGCTGGTGGCGGGAAAGATCCGGAACCAGAGGACGCTGCTGCAGCGGAACCATGTGGAACCGAAGCGGGCGACGCTGGCGGGACTCAAGGAGATGGCGGAGCGCGCGGAATCGGCGGAATCGCTGGGCGAGTTGCTGGGGATCGAGGGCAATGCCGCGCGGTTGTACTTTGGCGACTTTGGGGGAATGATCAAACCCGACGAAGTCCCAGGAGCGGCGGAGATGGACTTCGACTTCGCGGGCCGCAACCGGCGCCCGCCGAGGGACCCGGTGAATGCGCTGCTGTCGTTGGGCTACAGCCTGCTGGCGAAGGATCTCACGGTGGCCAGCTACGCGGTAGGGTTCGATCCGTACATCGGTTTCTACCATCAGCCGCGATTCGGGCGGCCGGCTTTGGCGCTGGACCTGATGGAGCCATTCCGGCCGCTGATTGCGGATTCGGCGGTACTGACAGCGATCAATACGGGGATGGTGACGGTGAGGGACTTCGTGCGGGTGGGCGGGTCGGTGGCGCTGAGCGCGCCGGGGCGGAAGGGGTTTTTCCGGGCGTACGAACTGCGAATGGATACGTTGGTGACGCACCCGCTGTTCGACTACCGGGTAAGTTACCGGCGGCTTCTGGAGATTCAGTCGCGATTGTTGGCGCGGGTTCTGGAGGGGGAGATCGGGGAATACCCAGTGTTCACGACGCGGTGACGGGAGGCGCGAGCGGTTGAGCGGCGCGGAAAAGGCGGGAGGCGCTCGCGGGGCGCCAGGATGGTGGAGAATGAGGAGTTAGCGTTGAAGATTCGGCGGGAGATGTCCGAGGTGCGAGGGCCTGAGTTGAGGCGATCGCGACCGGCACCCGAGGTCTTTGAAAACAGAATAGGATAGAGGAGAAGCTAATTCCGCGATCAATTGATCGCGGCCCCATTGAAGCCAAAGAGCCGAGCGGAGGCGACGAAGGGTGCCGTAGTAATTCCGCGATCAATTGATCGCGGCCCCATTGAAGCGCCCGCAAAGAAGTAACTGTTCGTATTGATTCCGTAATTCCGCGATCAATTGATCGCGGCCCCATTGAAGCGCCGCTTCGAGCCTGACCTTGTCCAGCAGCCGCGCAATTCCGCGATCAATTGATCGCGGCCCCATTGAAGCGTGGAGTGCTGGGACTGCAACAATCAGCGTTGCGAGAATTCCGCGATCAATTGATCGCGGCCCCATTGAAGCCTGGAGCTTCCGATTAAGACCTCGATCCCGCGTGAAATTCCGCGATCAATTGATCGCGGCCCCATTGAAGCTCATCGTATCCATAGCATCGGCGCGCTTTCCGCGAAAATTCCGCGATCAATTGATCGCGGCCCCATTGAAGCGGATCTTTTCATTTGGGCTCTATGACGAAAGCTTCTAATTCCGCGATCAATTGATCGCGGCCCCATTGAAGCCTCTCCTTCTGTAAGTGTCGATCTCGATGATCAACCGAATTCCGCGATCAATTGATCGCGGCCCCATTGAAGCTACTTAATGCTCGTTCGTACTAATACTGACTAAGTAATTCCGCGATCAATTGATCGCGGCCCCATTGAAGCGGGATGGCCGGCAGCGGGCCGGCCTGTCTCACGGGGAATTCCGCGATCAATTGATCGCGGCCCCATTGAAGCTGGAGGCTTTCCGCTGCCGTTGGTGCTACCATTGCCAATTCCGCGATCAATTGATCGCGGCCCCATTGAAGCATGAAAGACGGAATGACCGTTGAATCGTTCCGCGCAATTCCGCGATCAATTGATCGCGGCCCCATTGAAGCGCCTTGGCGGTGTTGATGTCGAATTCGGGCTGCTGGAATTCCGCGATCAATTGATCGCGGCCCCATTGAAGCACCGTCGCAATCGGCAGATTGGTGCTGAGCCCGGTCAATTCCGCGATCAATTGATCGCGGCCCCATTGAAGCAAAAATGGCGGCGGTGGGTCGTGGTTTCCTATATCTAATTCCGCGATCAATTGATCGCGGCCCCATTGAAGCTCTGATGCTCTCGGGAGGCGGCGAATCGGGCATCGTAATTCCGCGATCAATTGATCGCGGCCCCATTGAAGCAAAAAATAGATTTTACCGCCTGTCTTGGAGATCGCAATTCCGCGATCAATTGATCGCGGCCCCATTGAAGCATATCGAGTTGGGCGTGGCGGCGGCGCGGCGGCAGAATTCCGCGATCAATTGATCGCGGCCCCATTGAAGCGGGTAGAGGGGCAGCACGCGAACTCTGCCAGTCGGAATTCCGCGATCAATTGATCGCGGCCCCATTGAAGCCGCCTGTTGAGGCGTCATTCGGTTCTGGCATATACAATTCCGCGATCAATTGATCGCGGCCCCATTGAAGCGCAGGGTGTAGGTCTGGACCGCATCGAACGTCCACAATTCCGCGATCAATTGATCGCGGCCCCATTGAAGCCGGCATCGACACCCCGACATTCCTCGGGAAAAACAATAATTCCGCGATCAATTGATCGCGGCCCCATTGAAGCCCGTCGTTTCCACCTCAACTCCGAAATCAACCTCCCAATTCCGCGATCAATTGATCGCGGCCCCATTGAAGCTCGGCCGTCTGCAAGTGCGGAATCACCGGCATCGCGAATTCCGCGATCAATTGATCGCGGCCCCATTGAAGCCCGGCTCAGGAACGAACAGACTGGCCCTGCTGGGCAAAATTCCGCGATCAATTGATCGCGGCCCCATTGAAGCTTGTCGATGTCGCCGATCTCGTAAATTCCGGGCTCAATTCCGCGATCAATTGATCGCGGCCCCATTGAAGCTCTTACCACGCTCTTTGGTATCCCAGCCCTTGACCGAATTCCGCGATCAATTGATCGCGGCCCCATTGAAGCAAACAAGAGCCAGCGCGCCGTCATGAGGATGCCGCAATTCCGCGATCAATTGATCGCGGCCCCATTGAAGCGGAGGCTTCAGCCGGGGTGTGGCGGCGTCGAGCTCCAATTCCGCGATCAATTGATCGCGGCCCCATTGAAGCGCGGCTGTTCGCGGAAGCCGGCGAGCTGAGCGTGTAATTCCGCGATCAATTGATCGCGGCCCCATTGAAGCCGGTCCGGCTGTGCCTCGATGATCTCCCTGCACCGCAATTCCGCGATCAATTGATCGCGGCCCCATTGAAGCCACAAGCCCGTTTCGGTCTGTTCGCATCGGGGCTTTAATTCCGCGATCAATTGATCGCGGCCCCATTGAAGCATTGGGCCGCTCGTATATGCCGACACCCGGACCCAATTCCGCGATCAATTGATCGCGGCCCCATTGAAGCTACGAGCTGGCGAAGATGCTCGGGCTCGAATCGGGAATTCCGCGATCAATTGATCGCGGCCCCATTGAAGCAACCCCGAAAGGCGGCCCGGTGTTGCAGGTTGTGGCAATTCCGCGATCAATTGATCGCGGCCCCATTGAAGCTTGGAAACGTTGGCCGCTTCCTCGACCCATACCCCAATTCCGCGATCAATTGATCGCGGCCCCATTGAAGCACCAGGATTCCAGCGGGAGAGAGAGGACCAAATCATAATTCCGCGATCAATTGATCGCGGCCCCATTGAAGCTCTTTGGGAGCCCCGGTATCGGAACTTTCCAAGGTAATTCCGCGATCAATTGATCGCGGCCCCATTGAAGCAACGCCGCCTGGAGCTTAGGCACATCGAAGCCGGGGAATTCCGCGATCAATTGATCGCGGCCCCATTGAAGCAACCCCAGCCGAATCACCGCTGCGTTGGTCGAAAGAATTCCGCGATCAATTGATCGCGGCCCCATTGAAGCCAGGCACGGGCTATTCCGTTGCTTCGGGCTTGGCCAATTCCGCGATCAATTGATCGCGGCCCCATTGAAGCTGCGGGGTCCCAGCTTCCAGGTTGACGGTTCTGGAAATTCCGCGATCAATTGATCGCGGCCCCATTGAAGCCGGGTGCGTGGCGTCACCGAGGGATAGCAGACTCGAATTCCGCGATCAATTGATCGCGGCCCCATTGAAGCCAAGACGCGCCTTTCTCCCTGTCGGATGCCGATCTCAATTCCGCGATCAATTGATCGCGGCCCCATTGAAGCGTGGATAACAGCGTCTCCGCGCGCATCGCGGTGTTTGAATTCCGCGATCAATTGATCGCGGCCCCATTGAAGCGCAGCATTCCGTAGCGCGCCGACAGTGCGGCCTCCAATTCCGCGATCAATTGATCGCGGCCCCATTGAAGCTTGGCCGCCGTTACTGCCGCAGCCTCCGCTGTGGTAATTCCGCGATCAATTGATCGCGGCCCCATTGAAGCCGCACCAGCAACTGCCGGTTCGGCACCTTGCTGTTAATTCCGCGATCAATTGATCGCGGCCCCATTGAAGCTAAGCTGTATCCGTGGTCACAGCAATCCCGCTGCTAATTCCGCGATCAATTGATCGCGGCCCCATTGAAGCGAAGCGCCAATCGACGCGTACCTGGCGGAGCTGGACAATTCCGCGATCAATTGATCGCGGCCCCATTGAAGCAAATAATAGCCCCAACAGCGTGTCCGAAACCCCGCAATTCCGCGATCAATTGATCGCGGCCCCATTGAAGCATCGAGCCGAACTTCAACCGGGTGTCGAATTTCGACAATTCCGCGATCAATTGATCGCGGCCCCATTGAAGCCCGGGCGGTTTCAGGCACCAGTACCAGGGCGTCGATAATTCCGCGATCAATTGATCGCGGCCCCATTGAAGCCGAATGTACCGCGAGTAGTCGGGATCGACTAGCGAGAATTCCGCGATCAATTGATCGCGGCCCCATTGAAGCCAAATGCAGGACGGCCGTTTCGCGCTCCGACGCCATAATTCCGCGATCAATTGATCGCGGCCCCATTGAAGCGCGCTCACTTTTGCGGCGCCCGTGTCACCGGAGGCACCAATTCCGCGATCAATTGATCGCGGCCCCATTGAAGCATGGCTTCGCGCGCCGCCTCAGCCGCCAGATACAGCAATTCCGCGATCAATTGATCGCGGCCCCATTGAAGCGAGAGCACGGCCGGCGTGGTGAGCATCAATGGCTCAATTCCGCGATCAATTGATCGCGGCCCCATTGAAGCGTGGTACGAAGACCACCCGGCCGACCGGAGCGCCATCAATTCCGCGATCAATTGATCGCGGCCCCATTGAAGCCGGATCGTGACGATCGGGGTGAGCTATGCCAAGCAAAATTCCGCGATCAATTGATCGCGGCCCCATTGAAGCCACGCGCGGCCGGAACAAGGACGACATCGCCATCCAGAATTCCGCGATCAATTGATCGCGGCCCCATTGAAGCCGATGTCAACGACGTGTGGAGCGCGGGGGAGATAGAATTCCGCGATCAATTGATCGCGGCCCCATTGAAGCGACGCAATCTCTTTCCGGCGCTCGGCGCTCAGCACAATTCCGCGATCAATTGATCGCGGCCCCATTGAAGCTAGATATCCTCTTCGGCCTTCGCTGCCTCTTTCTGTAATTCCGCGATCAATTGATCGCGGCCCCATTGAAGCTGTTGCCCGGAGAGCCAGATGAAGGCGGTGGGAATCAATTCCGCGATCAATTGATCGCGGCCCCATTGAAGCTTTTGAAACTTGGTCATACGCTATGACCGCTTCCGGAATTCCGCGATCAATTGATCGCGGCCCCATTGAAGCGTGGTCGCGTCGTGGTCGCTCATGGTCGTCGTCCTAAATTCCGCGATCAATTGATCGCGGCCCCATTGAAGCCGAGGCGCGGAGAACATCAAACTGCTCTTCGACGAAATTCCGCGATCAATTGATCGCGGCCCCATTGAAGCGACGGCGCCTCTGAGCAGAGGAGCCGGAGGATTTGAATTCCGCGATCAATTGATCGCGGCCCCATTGAAGCCAGGTAGTCGACTGGTTGACGATGGAAGGGCTCAGGAATTCCGCGATCAATTGATCGCGGCCCCATTGAAGCGAAAGATTGCCAATGATCGAATGCAAGCACATTTCAATTCCGCGATCAATTGATCGCGGCCCCATTGAAGCCTCACGCTCCGAAGCCATCTTGACCAGCTCGCGGAAATTCCGCGATCAATTGATCGCGGCCCCATTGAAGCGTGCCCTTCCGGGGATTCGCGATGGAGAGCCGGCGCAATTCCGCGATCAATTGATCGCGGCCCCATTGAAGCTCGGACGGGTTCGTGCGCTATGATATCGCGGGATTAATTCCGCGATCAATTGATCGCGGCCCCATTGAAGCCGATGTCGATCTTGGGCCGTTGCAGGACTGCCTGCAATTCCGCGATCAATTGATCGCGGCCCCATTGAAGCGTGATATTTACTCTCCAAATCCGAAGCTTTCCCGGCAATTCCGCGATCAATTGATCGCGGCCCCATTGAAGCGGTGTTTCGGGCCTTACTACTCTCCTAGAAACCCTCAATTCCGCGATCAATTGATCGCGGCCCCATTGAAGCAAGTGAGTTCCCGCGAGACACGGTCACGACGAAGCACAATTCCGCGATCAATTGATCGCGGCCCCATTGAAGCATCCGTACCGTCAGGTCGGCGGAGATGGCCTTACGCAATTCCGCGATCAATTGATCGCGGCTCCATTGAAGCGTGTTCTTGAAAACTCTCCGTAATCCCACCACCGGCAATTCCGCGATCAATTGATCGCGGCCCCATTGAAGCTTTGCCGCGTGTGACCGAGGCACGCGGCGGAGATCAAATTCCGCGATCAATTGATCGCGGCCCCATTGAAGCACTACGGGACTGGTCGCCCCGGTGGGCAACGGGCACAATTCCGCGATCAATTGATCGCGGCCCCATTGAAGCTTTGTGTTCGGGTGCTCGGTGTTCGGGCAAGCAGCCAATTCCGCGATCAATTGATCGCGGCCCCATTGAAGCGGGACCGCCTTCTACCCCGTCTACGTAGATCGTCTGAATTCCGCGATCAATTGATCGCGGCCCCATTGAAGCTTCATCTTCTTGCGCTGGTAGTACTCACGCTTACGGGAATTCCGCGATCAATTGATCGCGGCCCCATTGAAGCATGCCGCATCTCCATTTATCTTCTCTTCTCGAAATAATTCCGCGATCAATTGATCGCGGCCCCATTGAAGCTGTGCTGACAGATCTTCTTCTTGCAATGTCTGCAGAATTCCGCGATCAATTGATCGCGGCCCCATTGAAGCCTCCACCCCGCTGTCGTCTACTCTTCACGCAAGGGTAATTCCGCGATCAATTGATCGCGGCCCCATTGAAGCGTTTTCAACCACTTGGCTCTCGGAACGCGACATGGGAATTCCGCGATCAATTGATCGCGGCCCCATTGAAGCTTGGAAGACGATGGCAAGTCGAGTGAGCCAGTACGGAATTCCGCGATCAATTGATCGCGGCCCCATTGAAGCGCTGTGCCACAGCGTTCTTCACGCGCTCTGCGTACAATTCCGCGATCAATTGATCGCGGCCACTTTGGCGCGCAACGGCTTGCGCTCTTGTGGGACAGGCGCTTTCGCCTGCCAACCGATTTTTTCACAGCTTCTCACGGTCGTGGCTCGCATCGGAGCCGTAAGCGTGAGTCAGCGATCTCTCACTGACATTTTTCGACGACCACGAAGGTGATGTCATCGGGTTGCGGCATGCCCTGAGTAAATTCCGCAATGTCATGCAAGAATTGCCGCTCGAGCGCGTGACTTCCCGAGGGGGCCTGTTGGCGAATGATTTTTAGGAGTCTTTCCTCTCCGAACATTTCTTGCCGCGGGTCTTGCGCATCCGTCAGGCCGTCGGAATACACCACCAGAATGTCTCCCTTGTCGAGACGGAACGCGCCGGATTCATAAGAGGCGGTATCGAACAGCCCCAGAACATTGGCGTTAGATTCCAACTCTTCGATTTTTCCCGTGGCGGCACGGAACAAGTAGGCTGGATTGTGTCCCGCGCTGATGAATTGTCCCATGCCATCCGGGCTGAGGAGAAAGAGAAAGAGCGTAACGAACTGGTAGGGAAGAGATTTCTCGCAAAGGAGCTGGTTCACGCGGTTCAAGACCTCCCGCGGCTGGGTCCGGTAGTGAAACTCCATGCTGAGAGCGCCAAGCACCATGGAACTTAACAAGGCCGCGGACATCCCCTTGCCGGAGACATCCGCCAGCACCCCCATCCATTCCCCTGAGCTGAGTTGCAGGAAATCGTAGAAATCCCCTCCCACATAACGCGTGGGATTGTTGAACGCATGGATGCGAAAATTCTCAAACTGGGGCAGGCAACGGGGCAGCAGGCTTTCCTGAGTTTCCTGCGCCAAGGCTAACTCCTGCTCGCTCTTCTTTCGCTCCTCCAGGGTCTTGAGACGAATCACCTCGCGGCTTCGCTCGAGTTCCCGGATGGTCTCCTCCAGCACTTTGCTGTAGTTCCTGGTTTCCAGGTGCAACAGGCGCACTTCCAGAATGTTGTGAACGCGCGCGCGCAGCTCGGCCAGATCAAACGGTTTGCTGACGAAATCCTTGGCGCCGGCTTCGAGAGCGCGCAGCTTGTGAGCCGGCTGCGCAGTGATCACGAGGACCGGAAGATAGCCGTCCTCTTCGATTTCCTTCAAGCCTTCCATCACCTGGAATCCGTCCATGCCGGGCATTTGGAGATCGAGCAGGATCAGGCTGTAGCGGCGCTGGCGGTGGAGCTCGCAGACCTCGTTCGGATTGGTGGTAGATTCGATGGAAGTGTAGCCGGCGATGCGCAGCATGCCCTCCAGCAGACGGACATTCGGTTCCTGATCGTCAACCACCAGGATTCTGGCGTTCAGAATGTCGGCTGGGCTGACCATGACCTTCGTCCCGATTTATTTGGCATGACCGGCCTCTTGCCGGGCGAATTCCAGCGCCACGTCCAGCGTCTGCATGAACTCATTGACCCGGATTGGTTTGGTGAGGTAGCGGAAGAATCCCGCCTGCAGGCCCTTCTCGACGTCGCGCGGCATGGCATTGGCACTGAGGGCCACCACGGGAATGCGCGCGGTGGCCGGGTCCGCGCGAAGGATTCTCAGGGCTTCGATACCACTGATGCCAGGCAGATTGATGTCCATCAGGATCACGTCCGGCTGGCGGGCGCGCGCGAGCTGGATACCGAGATTCCCGTCTATGGCAGTCAGCAGGCGCATATCCGGGCGGCGCGCGATGAGTTGCTCGATCAACATCAGGTTAGCCGGGTTGTCCTCCACATAGAGCAGCGTGCGCAGCGGCGCGCCAGGCTGAACCCGCGCGTGTGGATCTGCCGCGGGTTCGGCTTTGTCCACTGCCAGTTGCGGCGCAGCGGCCGAGTTCAGTTCGAACCAGAACACGCTACCCGCTCCGACAGCGCTCTCGACACCAATCTCGCCACCCATCAGTTCAACCAGCCGCTTGCTCATCACCAGGCCGATACCCGTGCCCTCCTCAGCAGTCGTCTCTCGTCCGAGACGGTTGAAAGGCTGAAAAAGCTGCACCAGCATGTCCGGAGGCAACCCCGCGCCGGTGTCCCTGACGGTAATGCGAGTGCGTTTCGGGGCGCTCGCGGGGCAGTCCACGCCGACGACGACCGTTCCGTTCGCCCGGTTGTACTTGATGGCGTTGGAAAGAAGGTTGATGAGAACCTGCTTCAAGCGGGTCCGATCGGCATCGACAAAGCAAGGGAGGCCGAACTGGGGAAAGGTCATTTTGATGCCGCGCTTTTGCCCCTGCGGCTCGATCATGGCCTGGCACTCCAACATCACTTCGGCCAGCGAGGTGGGCTCCGACGACAGCGCCAGCCTTCCGGACTCGATCTGCGCGAGATCGAGGATTTCGTTGATCAACTCCAGCAGATACCAGCCCGCGTGGAGAATCTGATCGATGCTGGCCGTCTGGGAGGGCGTGGGCGGCGGGGAATCGGAATTGATGAGTTGGGCGAAGCCCAGGATGGCATTGAGCGGCGAGCGAAGCTCATGGCTCATGCTGGAAAGGAACTCCGATTTGGCGAGGTTGGCTTTTTCCGCCGCGGCGCGGGCTCTCTTCAATTCGACGTTCTGCTCCTGGAGCGCCTGGTCGAGAAGTTTGCGCTCGGTGACGTCGCGGGCGGCGGCGAACACGCCTTGCAGCTTCCTGTCGCGGTCGTAGAAGGTGGTCGCGTTGTAGGACACCACGGTGGTCTTGCCGTCCCGGGAGCATAGGGTGAGCTCATAGTTGGTAAGCTTCTTTTCGCGCAGCACCAGCTTGATACCGGCCTCCGCCCGTCCCGGATCGGTGAAGTAGTTCTTGAACGGCGCGCCGATCAGTTCGTCGCGCGTGCAGGCGGTGAGCGCCTCGGTCTGCTTGTTGACGTCGGTGATAATGCCGGCCGGATCGGTGGTCATTATGGCGTCAATGTTGGATTCGATCAGAGACCGGGTGTAGAACTGCTGGTCCCGCAGGCGCTGATCGAGCTTCATCTGCTCCGCTTCGACCTGCTTGCGCGCGGAATTATCGGTGCCGATCAACAGGTAGCCGATGATGGCGCCCTGATCGTCGCGCAGCGCCGTGACCGACACGATGGCCGGAAAGCGGCTGCCGTCCTGGCGGATGTAGGTCAATTCATAGATGTCCTCGATCCCGCGCGAGGCCTTGAAGACCAAGGCCTGGAAGCCCGGCGTAATGGTGGTTTCAAGCTCGGCGCTCAATGCCACCGCGCGCGCTATCACTTCCTGCGGATCGGAGATATCGGCCGGGGTGATCTTGTTCACCACGTCGGCGGCCAGGTAGCCCAGCATGCGCTCGGCGCCGACATTGAATATTTGAATGACACCCTTCTCGTCGGTGGCGATGCTCGAGAAGTTGGCGCTGTTGAAAATCGCGGCCTGCAAGGCCCCCGCCTTCAGCAGAGCCTCTTCCGCCCGCTTGCGCGCGGTGTTATCGGTGCCGATCAACAAATAGCCGATGATGGCGCCGCGATCGTCGCGCAGCGCCGTGACCGACACGACCGCCGGAAAGCGGCTGCCGTCCTTGCGGATGTAGGTCAACTCGTAGATGTCCTCAATCCCGCGCGAGGCCTTGAACACCAGCGCTTCGAAGCCCGGAGCAATTCCGGTGCCCAGTTCGAGGCTCAACGCCCTGGCACGCGCGATGACTTCCTGCGGATCGGAAATGTCGGCTGGAGTAATCTTGTTCAACACTTCGGCGGCGGTGTAGCCCAGCATGCGCTCGGCGCCGACGTTGAACAATTGAATGACACCCTTCTCGTCGGTGGCGATGCTCGAGAAGTTGGCGCTGTTGAAAATCGCGGCCTGCAAGGCCCCCGCCTTCAGCAAAGCCTCTTCCGCCCGCTTGCGCGCGGTGTTATCGGTGCCGATTAACAAATAGCCGATGATGGCGCCACGATCGTCGCGCAGCGCCGTGACCGACACGACCGCCGGAAAGCGGCTGCCGTCCTGGCGGATGTAGGTCAACTCGTAGATGTCCTCGATCCCGCGCGAGGCCTTGAAGACCAAGGCCTGGAAGCCCGGCGTAATGGTGGTTTCAAGCTCGGCGCTCAATGCCACCGCGCGGGCTATCACTTCCTGCGGATCGGAGATATCGGCTGGGGTAATCTTGTTCACCACGTCGGCGGCCGCGTAGCCCAGCATGCGCTCGGCGCCGACATTGAATATTTGAATGACACCTTTCTCGTCGGTGGCGATGCTCGAGAAATTGGCGCTGTTGAAAATCGCGTTCTGCAAGGCCCCGGTTTTAAGCAGAGCCTCTTCGCGGCGGACCTCGGTGATGACATCCACCGTGCCTGCGCCATCCCCGGAAATAGGGGGATCGTCGGATTGCGCGGGCACGCAGCCCATGGCTCCGCCGTCACCTGCCGCAACGCGGGCCGCCGTCACCGATCTATTTGCCATGTGGTCTTCCTTTTGAATGCCGTCTTGCCGCACAGCTACCCGGAATACTCCGTGCACGCGTGATGCCAACACGCTGGTGCGGCACGCAAGAGAAATCCCGGCCAGACGGCTTCTGTTCAAAGCTTTGAAAACATTAACGGACAAGGCGCCGGAGTGGGGGAAGAAGGGTCCGATGCCAAAGAGACGGAACTGCCAGCGTTGCTCAAGACCGTGCGCTTTGTGCGGTCGCACCGAAAGAATCGGCGCGCCTGCGATATATGACCAAATACGGTCAGAATTGAATGGTGTCCTTTCCGAAAGGCGCTTGCCGTCGGGCTCGCGTTGGGCAACCGGAGTATGCTCTGAGTATGTGGACCGGGCTCCTGTTGGTTTGCGGGTTGGCATTCTCGCTCCAGGCTTGGATTCACGGTGGATCGCCGGCTTGAAGCGGCCGGCGCGCAGGGTGCGAAGCATCAGCCTCATCCGATCGCGATGGGTCCACCGGTACCATTACCAGCCGAAAGATACAGAAAAGAGATCTTGTTATCTGTTTTCCGGCTGAGTAATCTGGAATTCCAGCGAGGTGCGACATGCGACGTCTGTTGATGACCTTGGCGATTGTGGCTGCGTTGGCTCCGCAGAACGCCCATGCCACGATGCAGTTGGTGAAATACCTGATGACCAAGCCGGCGCCACCGGCTTGCGCCACGGCAGTAGCCAATTATCCGACCGCGTACACGACTTTCTCCACCACGGATCCCGCGGCCTACCTGTGGTTCTATGTGACCGGGGCCAATGCGGGGGACGTGTTTTCCACCGAATACTACACACCCGGCGGCCAGTACTACGTGGATGCCAGCGGACCGTTCACCCCGCTGAGTTCCGCCGGCAACTGGTGTTTCGTGGATCTGCCATTCGAAATTGCGGGATATATACCTGCCAGCATGCCTGGTATCTGGACCGTACTGGGCAAATACAACGGCACCACAATTTTCACGCTGCAGTTCACCATTGTGGCGGCTTCGTGCACGTATACACTGTCGCCTGCGACGGCATCGACGGCCGCCGGCGGCGGCAGCGGAACGGCCAGCGTGACGGCGGGCACGGGCTGCGCCTGGACGGCTTCCAGTTCGGTTACCTGGATGACCACATCCAGCTCCGGCTCAGGCAATGGAACGGTGAGCTATGCAGTGTCGGCCAACGCCGGCGCCACGGCACGCAGCGGCACCATCACGGTGGACGGGCAAACCCTTACGGTGACGCAGAGCGGCGCGTCCAGCAGCGGGCTGAACCTTACGATCAACCAAGTGATCGACACGGCCTGCCCCAGCGACAAGGTAATCGTGAGCGTGACCGATTCCACGGGTAAGCCTGTCACGGGGCTCACCACCAGCAACTTCACGCTGAAGGAATCCGGCACCATGCGCACCATCACGGTGGCGCCGGTGGGATCGGGTTCGACCACCGGAGGGGTTTCGCTGGTCATCCTGATCGATACCAGCAGCTCGCTTTCCAGCAGCGATCTGGCGAATGAGAAGAGTGCCGCCAAGCAACTGGTGGGGCAGTTGGGGAGTTCCGACCAGGCGGCGGTGTACGCCTTCGAAACCACCGTGGCGCTGGAGCAGGACTTCACCAGCGACAAGAACAAACTGAACACCGCCATCGACGCCATCACCGGCGGCAGCAACACGGCGCTGTACCAGGCCATCCAGACGGCTGCGCAGGCGCTGGGGACGCGCAGCGGACGGAAGGCCATCGTGCTGATGACCGACGGCGAAGATACCGCGGGCGGGGCTACCATCGACCAGGCGATCTCGGCGGCCAAGACGGCCGGCGCGCCGGTGTTTCCGGTGGGCTTCGGAAGCGCCAACCAGACCATCCTGACGCGCATCGCTACTGAGACTGGGGGCTTCTACACCGGCTCCGCCACCTCGACCAGCCTGCAGAGCATCCTGCAATCCATCGGGCAAGTGCTGAGCAGCCAGTACGAGATCTCCTACACGTCAGGCAACACCACTTCGGACAACCAGGTGGATATCACGGTGACCTACAACGGGCAGACTGCCACGGCGTCACGCACGGTGTCGAAGTGCGCCAACGGCAGCACCGGGAGTTGCACGTATTTCCTGCAGCCGCAGACGCTGACCGTGGCCGCGGCGGGGACCACCGGCAGCATCATCGTCAGCACGCAGTCCGGGTGTGCGGTGACGGCCAGCGCCAACGTGACGTGGATCCACATCATCGGCTCGAGCTCGGGCGCGGTCTCCTATCAGATCGATCCGAACACCTCTTCGAGCCAGCGCACCGGAACCATCACCATCGGCAATCGCACAGTGCCGGTGACGCAGGATGGCGGGGTTTCCTGCAGCTATTCGTTGACGCCGGCTACTAACTCGGTGGGGGCCCTCGGCGGCACCAGCAGCCTGCGCCTCACCACTCCCAACGGTTGCGCCTGGACGGCAACGGTGACTGCCACAGGCAACTGGTTCCACCTGACTTCGCCCTCCTCCGGAACCGGCATGGGGACCATGATCTATGTGGCCGACGCCAACGGCACCACGCAGCAGCGGACTGCGACCATCGGCGTGGAGAGGCAGACGTTCACCCTGACGCAGGCCGGCGGCGCATCGCCTACGGCGCCGAACATCGCCGATGGGGGCATTGTCAATGCCGCCAGCAACCGCGCGGGGGCGATCGCGCGCGGGTCTTTCTTCACCATATACGGCTCCAACCTGGGGCCGGCACCGTACATGCAGGTGCAGGGCTACCCCATACCGGACACCATGGGGGGCGTGGTGGTGACGGTCTCGCAGGGATCCTACAACAAGCGGGCGTATCTGCACTTCGTCTCGCCGCCGCAGATCAACGCCATCCTGCCGAGCGACACGCCGCTCGGTAATGTGCAGATCACGGTGAGTTATAACGGCAACGTCAGCGCCACGACCGCCATGAATGTGGTGGGCACGAACTTCGGAGTGTTCTCGACGGCCAGCGGCCCGGGGCCGGGAATCGTACAAAACTACAACGGCCCCACCGACCAGCCGCTGAATCTGCAATCGTACCCGCTGAAACCCAAGCAGATCGCGATTCTGTGGGGCACCGGGCTTGGGCCGGTGACAACCGGTGACAACACCCCGCCGCCGGGGGGCGACCTGCCTGTAGCAGTGGAAGTGAGCGTCGGCGGCAAACTGGCCAACAAGCTATACAGCGGCCGCGCGCCGACCTTTGCCGGGGTCGATAACGTTTACTTCGAAGTCCCGTCCGATGCGCCAACGGGCTGTTCGGTGCCGGTGCAGATCAACGCGGGAGGCGTGGTAAGCAACACCGTGCGCATCGCGATCAGCGCGGATGGGAAGAAATGCCAGGACACGGCCAGCCCCCTGGCTTCCACGGTGGTCAACGGGGCCAAACACGGCACGCTGGGGTTGATGAGGGTTGTCATGACGGGCACCATCGATTCCAACAAGCCGCCGGTGAACAACACGTTCGACGTCGGCCTGGGCCTGTTCTCGAATACGCCGGCGGGGGGTGAACTGGCTTTCAGCCCCTTCATGAACCTGCCGCCCCTGGGCACCTGTAGTTCCACCAACAAGGCGCTGGATTCGGGCAGTGTGATTGCCTCCAGCGGCTTGAGCCTGGACCACTCGAATAGCACGCAGCTCGACGCCGGCGCCGAACTCACGGTCACCGGACCGAACGGTTTGCAGAAGCTGCAGCACTTCGATCCCAACGCCGGTAGCGGCCCGTACCTGACACTCATCGGCGGCACGACGCCGGTGGATGGCTCGCAGAGCATGCCCGCCTTCCTGGATCCCGGCTCGTACACCATCAGCGGAGCGGGTGGCAAAGACGTGGGAGTGTTTTCGGCCGCGCTGACGGTGGGGAGTCCGCTGTACTGGACTAATGCCGCGCAACTCACCGCCGTGAATCGTTCGGCGGGCCTGACCGTGACGTGGAACGGCGGAGATGCGACGCAATCGGTGATCATCGCCGGTGGCAGTACGAATCAAAAGACCAAGCAGAGCGGAGGCTTCGTGTGTCTGGCTCCGGTTTCGGCCGGAACCTTCACGGTGCCTGCGAACGTGCTCAATGACCTGCCGCCTACGAGCGCGACCATCGGCTCCTCGGACAGCATGGGTGTGGTGTCGGTGATGTCGATGCCGCTCACCAACCCGCCGGCGTTCACGGCGCCGGGTCTGGACGCAGGCCGGCTGTTTTACAGTTTGATCACCGTCCGCGCGGTGCCGGTGCAATGAAGCCGGCCCTGGTGGCGGCGATGGCGCTGGCTGCGTGCGCCGCGGCCGCGCAACCGGCGCGGCGCGCCGTACTGGTCGACGTGGACGGCGTGCGCCGCGACACGTTCGAACAACTGTTCGCCGCGGGACGGCTGCCGAACCTGGCGCGAATCTTCGAGTCGGCGGTGTGGTTTGAACGCGCCAGCACCGTGACGCCGTCCGTGACCATGCCGGCGCAAGCCTCCATCGCCACCGGCATGACGCCCGCGCAACACGGCGTGGTCGGCAACCAGTGGTACGACCGCGACCACGGGCACCTCTATGACTACATGAACGCCACCGGCCTGAGCTGTGTGTACGGCTTTAGCGTGCTGGGCGGGGCCGAGTGCCTGGGAGGATTGGGTAACCGGCACCTGCTGGTGAAGACCATGTATGAGGCGGCTGCCGAGCACGGTTTCGACAGCGTAGTGGCATACAACCAATATTGGAAGGGTGCTTCGCGTCCGGCCGCGCCCACGAGTGACGAAGCGCGCGCGTTCCTCCCCGGCAACAAGCTGGATTTTCGCCGGTTCGACACGCAAATGGCCGGGCGCGCCATCGCCGAGTTGCAGGCGCACGGGCTGCCGGCCATCTTGACGCTGTACTTCACAGGCGCCGATACCATCGCTCACGCCAGCGGCACCGCGGCGCAGGCCGGCTACTTTGGCGAAGTGATCGATCCGCTGGTGGGGCGGGTGTTGGACGTGATAGCCGGGCTCGATCCGGATTGGCGGGCCGACACGCTGTTCCTGCTTACCAGCGATCACGGCCGCACCGACGTGGTGGAGCACCCTGAGGACGTCACCTTGCTCGCCGACCTGCAGGCGGCTCTCCCGCCAGGAGCGCATGTGGCGCAGAGTGGGGGCATGGCGTTCGTCTATCTCGAGCAACCCGACGAAGGGCTGTCCCGCCGGCTGGAAGAGAAGTTTCCGCTGGCGGTGGCCAGCGTGCGTCCGCGAACCGCGGCCGAATCGCCGCGTGCCGGCGACCTGGTGGTCACGTTGCGTCCGGGCCACTACTTCGGCAACACCGGAAAGGGCTCGCACCACGGAGCTCCTACCCAGGACGATCTCAACGTGCCCCTGGTAGTGGCCATGCCGGGCGCCGGCGGCGCGCGCATGGAAGACGCCGTCAGCGTCACACAAGTCGCGCGCACCATCGCCGATTACCTCGGCTTCGCGCTGGAAAACGCCGCTCCCGCGCTGCCCGTCTGGCACGAGATGCGCCGCCGCTAGCCTGGATTTCCATATGGGGCCAGAGGAGGTGGCGCACATACTCGTGTGTGCCGTGTCGAGACTGACTCTTCTCGACACCTTGCTGGGGCACGGACAGTCTGTCGGGACCGGGCGTCGGCAAGTGCCGACGCGCCACGCAGGGGTGCGTGCGCCACATCGTAGCCGCAGAATGTCTGTGAAAAGGGCGGGCTAGCCGGCCGGGATTTTTTCCGCGTGGTCGATGACGATGATCTCAATGGGGGCCTTTTGAGCCTCCAGCTTGAGCCCGAGTTGCTGCTGCAAGGCGCGCTGCCAGGCGGTGATAGAATCGCCATCCGGCTCGGGCTTCACTTCGATATCGAAATCGTAAGTGCCCTTGAGGCGAGTCTCATCCAACACGGGAATGAGCGGGCCGTTCGAGCGCGAGGGAGTCGAGGGATCCTCCAATAAGGGAATGCTGAGTTGGACCGACAGGATGCCGGCGAACTGAGACAGCTCACAGTGAAAGTGGCGAACGCCCATGGAGAACTGATTGGCGGAAGCGCCATCACCCTCCTTCGCTTCGTGGATCAGCGGGCCATTCTTCGCCACCGTCAGCGCATAGACGCGCATTTCTTTGGATTCACGGTGGATGGCCAGCTTGAAGCGGTCGGCCAGCAGGGTTCGAAGCATCAGCCGCATCCGGTCCCGATCGGCGGGAGTTTCGGCCTTGGCGTCGATGTCGTATTCTTCCGGATCGAGCCAGACGACTCATAATCAGCGTCGATTCTACTACAGGGGCTATGGGCTGGTGTATACTCTCCATTGCCCTTGGAGGGGCCAAACGAAGATGCGCATGATGATGAAGGTGTCGATTCCGGTGGAAGCCGGGAATGCGGCGATTGCGAATGGGACGCTGGGGTCCACCATGCAACGAATTCTGGGGGAGATGAAGGCGGAAGCGGCGTACTTTACCGCCGAGAACGGAGAGCGAACCGGATTTATCTTTTTCGATATGACGGATTCGTCGCAACTGCCGGCGGTGGCGGAACCGTTCTTTCTGGCGTTCAATGCACGGATCGCGGTGGCGCCGGCCATGAACGCGCAGGACCTGGCGGCGTCCGCGGCGGGGATGGAGCGCGCCGTGAAGAGCTACGGCCCTAAGGGGTGACGGCGGCGCGAAGCAGCTTGTCGAGCTTGGGGAAGGTGGCATCGAGGTAGGCGTTGCCGCCTTCGAAGAGCGGCGCCTGTTTGCCGCCGCGCATGCCGCCGCCGGCGCTTTCGCCATAGCCGGAATAGAGCTTGTCGACAATCTCCATTCCGGCTATCACCTTGCCGATGGGAGCGAAGCCGTCCTGGTCCTGCCGGGAGCGGTCGCCCATGACGATGTAGAGCTGGGTGGTGCGGGCATCGGGGCCGGTCATGGCGTAGGCGACGAATCCGCGCGTGTTGCTATGAGTGACGGGGTCGTCGGGGAAGTTCTCGTTGCGCCAGACGGAGGCGACGGTGGGATCGCCGGGAATGCCGAATTGGGCGAAGTCGCCGCGGATGACGCGATAGAAGCGCGAGTCGTCGTAAAAGCCGGCGCGGACCAGGTTATAGAAACGGTCGGCGCCGCGGGGCGCCCAGTCGCGATGGGCTTCGATAGTGAAATCGCCCTGGGTGGTCGAGAGTTTCACTTGAAAGAGGGGCGGCGCATTCTGCTTCCAGTAATCGTTGCGGGGATCCATCAGGGCCGCGCGGGGCTCGGATAACTGCAGGAGCTCGACCAGATACTTTTTCCAGACGACCGCGCGCGTGTGGGTGCCGTGGCCGCGGGTTTCGTCGCTGGTGGGGATCAGGATGAAGCGGCCGCGCGGGACCTTCTGGATCTCGCGCTCCAGGATACGGAGCTCGGGCGGGTTGACTTCATCGTCCTCGGAATTGACGGCGAATAGCGGCGCTTTGATCTTGCCGAGGTTGGGCGCGGGGTTGTAATCGGTGGAGGATTCGTAGGCGTAGAGCATGTCGTTGGCGTCGATGCGGGCGGCCTGCTGGCGGAGACGGGCGACGGCGGCATCGGCCTGCTGGTGAGTGGGGTTCTGCTTGTGCAACTGAAGGGGGCTGGAGGTCATCATCCACATGGCATACTCGGCGGCGATGAGGCCGTTGACGGGCGGCTTGGTGTACTCGCCGTTGTTCCAATCGGGATCGCCGCGGATGGCCTGGATGACCATGGCGCGGAACATGCGGTTGCGGCCGGCGATCTCCACCGGCGCGCAAGCCAGCGGCATCAGGGCGTCCATGTAATCGGGGTATGTCTCGCCCCATACCCAGCTATGCATGCATCCCATCGACGTGCCCATCACCAGGCGCAGGTGGTCCACATGGAGACCGTCGTGCAGCAGCAGGTAGTCGGCGCGGACCATGTCGTCGTAGGTGTAGCGCGGAAATTTGGCGTGCAGGCCGTCGCTGGGCTTGCTGGATTTGCCGTGGCCGATGGCGTCGGGGAGGATGATGTAATATTTTTCGATGTCGAGCGGCTGGCCTTTTCCAAAGAGCTCGCCGGCGAAGCCCGGGTTGGTGGCGAAGGGGTGGCCGCTGCCGGTGGTGCCGTGCATGATGATGACGGCGTTATTTACGTGGCCGGCGGCATCGCGTGCAGGAGCGCCCAGGGTGGTGTAGTGCAGGCGCAGTTCGGCCATCTGTTCGCCGGACTTGAATTGGAAGTTGTGGGCGATCCAGTCGCCTTCCTGGTTGGGGAATAGCGGTTGATTCTGGGGCTGAGCCCAGCAGGCCGCGGAGAGCAAAAAGACCGCCAAGGGACGAATCATAAGGCAGAGCTTATCACGTCCGCCGGCGGCGGATGGCGGCGGGCAGGTGGCACCGCCTGCCCCACCTTGTCCCGGCTAGCGCTGAATCTTCTGGAGGTATTCCACCAAGGCGTCGATGCGCATTCCGCCGAAGGTTTCGTTGACGCTGATGGACTTGAAGGTGTCACCCCAGGTGGGCATCTCGATGTTGCCGTGAGCGGCTACGGCGTCCACGCCGGTCAGGATGTTTTTCACATGCAGGACGGGGAACTTGCCGCTATTCTGCCGGCTCAGTTGAGTGAGATCCGTAGCCCTGACCTTCAGGGCACTCGCGGCGGGGCCCTTGCCCTTGCCATCGGGGCCGTGGCAAACGGCGCAGAATTGGCGATACAGGTCATCCCCCTTAAAGGTATTGGCGGACTTGGCGTTTTCAACCTTGATCTGTTTTGTCTGTGCATCAACTGCAGTGGCGGCGAAGGCGACCAGCGTCACCATAATCGCGCATATAAGAGCTAGGAATCCTAATTCCCTCATGGCTCCATGTTATGTCAATTCATTTGACACCGGTAGCGGAAAGTATAGAGTTTTGCATAATCACAACATGGAGGTGGTGCTACCGGCTAAATATTTGGAATATAGGGCCGTTAGGTCGCCAAACGGCAGAGATCTACTCGTGTCGTAGAGCGATCACGGGGTCTACGCGCGCGGCGCGATGCGACGGCAGCCACGCCGCCAGCGCCGCGACCGCAACGAGCACGGCGACAGCGACCGAGAACGATAACGGGTCCACGGGCGAAACCTCGAACAGCAGGCCGCGCACGACTCTTGCGAGTGCCAGTGAACCGGCCAGACCCGCGGCGACGCCGGCAGCCGTCCAAACTCCGGCGTGCTTCTGCACCTGCAGGGCGATATCCCGCGGACGCGCGCCCAAGGCCATGCGGACGCCGATCTGGCGGGTCTGCTGCGCCACCAGGAACGAGAGCACGCCGTAGAGTCCGACGGCTGCCAGAAGCAACCCCAGCGCGGCGAACAACGCCACCAGGAAAGCGAGAAAGCGCGGGCGGTCGCGGAAGCGGTCGACCCGCGTTTCCATGGTTTCGATGGTCACGGGCAGCGAAGGGTCGAGCGTGGCAAACTCATGGCGGATGAATTGAGTCAGAGGCGCGACGGAAGCGCCGGAGAAGGCAGAGGCGCGGAACAGCGCCACGCCGTCGCGCGAGAATTGAGTCGACGCATTGATTCGCAGGCGGTAGTACTCGGGATCGGAAGGCGCCGTGAGGCCGGCGTTTTTGACGTCGGCCGCGACTCCGACGATTTGCTGCCAATGGTCATCGGCCTCCAGGCAGATGAGCTGGCCGAGGGGACTTTCGTCGCCGAACATACGTCGGGCGAGAGTGGCGCTCAGGATGACCGGCGAATCGGGCAACGCGCGATCCTGGTCGGTGAAGTCGCGGCCGGACAGGATGGCGATACCCATCGTCTGGAAGTAGAGCGGAGTGACCCAGCGGAATTCCACCATCCCGCCGTTCTCCGCGACCGGCGGATGTCCCGAAATGACGATGTTGGAATAGGGCCGGCCCATGGAGCCGCGGGGCGGAATGGAATCGGAAAGCGCAAACGAAGCCACGCCGGGAAGATTGCGCAGGCGCCGCTCCAGCTCGGTGAAGAAGGCAGCCTGTGCCTGGGCCGAGCGATAGCGCTGCGGCCGCAGCGTGAAGGAAGCGGTCACCAGGCGGGCGGGCTGGTAGCCGAGCGCCTGGTTTTCCAGCTTCCAGAGGCTGCGCAGGAAGAGCGATGCGCCGGTCAGCAGCACCAGCGAAATGGCGATTTGAGCGGAGATGAGCACTTTGCGAAACAGGGTGCGCGCCGCGCCCGCGGTGTGCCATCCGGCGAGAAACTCGGCGCGCGGCCGTTCCAGGGCCGGCGCCATGCCGAACAAAACTGCGGACGCCATGGAGGCGGCCAGGGCGAAGAGCAGCACGCGCACATCGATCCTGGCCTGACTGAGCCGCAGCATCCCCTCCGGCGCCAGCCGCACGAAAATCCGCAGCAGCAGCCATGCGGTGGCGCAGCCGGCGGCGCCTCCGGCGATGCCCAGCACCAGGCTTTCGGTCAGCGTCTGGCGGATCAGGCGGCCGCGGCCGGCGCCGATGGCGGCGCGCATGGCCAATTCGCGGCGCCGCGCCGCGGCGCGCGCCAGCAGAAGGTTGGCGACGTTGGCGCACGCCACCAGCAGCAGGGCCAGCACCGATCCGAAGAGCATCCAGGATGCCGCCTTCACGTCGTGAATCTGGCGGTCGCGCAAGGAACGAACCACCAGGCGGACTTCGGAGCGCAACTGCGGCGGGACATCTTTCGCCAGGCAGTCTTCAAAGAGCGGCCACAGGCTGTCGCGGGCCTGCGCGATAGTGACGCCATCGCGGAGCCGCGCGAAGGTGCGCAAGAAAGAGCTGGAGTTGGCGGAACGCGGCAGCGCGGCGTTCAGGCGCTCCGGAATCAGGATATCGGCGTCGCCGAGTTGCGGCATCTGGAAATCGCGGGGCAGCACGCCCACCACGCGCACGCGCTCCTCATCCAGCACGATGGTCTGCCCCAGGATCTTGGCGTTGCCGCCGTATGCGCTCTGCCAGAGGGCGTAGGAAAGCAGGACCACGGTGGGGGCGTGCGGCTGGTCGTCCTCCGTGTTGAAATCGCGGCCGATGGCGGGGACGGCGCCGAAAGTGCGAAGAAAATTGGCCTCCACGTAAAAGCAGGAAAGGCGGCGCGGCGTGTCGCCGGCCAGGAGATCGCAAGCGGAAGCCGGCCGCATGGAGGTGATGGACTGGAACGCCGCCGGCTGGCGGCGCCAATCGAGATAGCTGCTGACCACGTTGAACTCGTTATCGTCGACCGGCCCGAAATAACCCAAGGAAACGAGCTGGCTGTCGTGGGGATACGGCAGGCGGCGAAAGAGCAGGGGATCGACCACGCTGAAGACCGCCGTGGACGCGCCGATGCCGATGGCCATGGTGGCGATGGCTACCAGGGCGACGGCGGGCGACCGGCGGAATCCGCGAAGAGCCAGCCGCACGTCCTGCAGAAGAGCTTCGATCCACGGGCTGATATGCACGGCGCGGAGCGCCTCCAGCGCCGCCAGTTTGCTGCCGAAGCGGCGGCTGGCGGCGCGCTCGGCCTCTTCCGCCGGGAGACCGCCGGCGCGGTGCCAGTCCGCGCGCATGGCCAGGTGGCTTTCGATTTCGTCGCGCCATTCGGCTTCGCGCGCGCGGCGCCGCCGGAGCCAGTGCAAGAGAGTTTTCATACGAACCTCAATAGCCGCTTCACGCCCTTCGAAAGAGCGTTCCAATCGGATTCAGCTTCTTCGAGCCGTTTGCTTCCGCGCGCAGTCAACGAATAGAAGCGGGCCTTGCGGCCGCTTTCCGTGATGCGCCATGCGCCCGCGATCAGCTTTTCCCGTTCCAGACGATGGAGGGCGGGATAAAGGGAGCCTTCCTCGACGCGCAGCAGCCCGTCGGAGATGGTCTCCACGTGAAGCGCGATTCCGAATCCGTGGTTGGGCCCGCGCTCCAGGGTTTTCAGAAGCAGCAGCTCCAAGGTGCCCTGCAAATGATCGGCCCTTTTCATCAATACACCCTAGTGAACTAGGGTAGCGATCTAGGGAAGGATTGTCAAGCCTGTGAGACAGACCACCGCCGTCCGTGGTCTGTCAGGCCTGGCTGAACCACGGCTGGTTGACAGACGACAAAAAGCGATCGCCGGTCCCACCTCTGACTACGGTTCTTTCGGAATCAGCAGCACCTGGTTGGAGCAGCCGCGGACGTCGATGCGGAAACGCTTGGGGCCGGATAGCAGCTTGATGGTGTCGGGGAATCCGGGGGCGTAGCCGGAAAGTTGATAGTCGCCCGCTTCCAGGCCGTCGAACAGGAACTTTCCGGAGGGGTCGGAGTGCGTGTAGCGCATCCCGCTCGCAGACTTCAGCTCCACCGTAACGCCCGGGACGGGCGAGTCGATCTTATCGGCGTCGCGCTGCTTGACCTGATAGAGCGTGTCGAAGGTGGTGAACCCTTCCAGACGTCCCGATGCCGCCTTGCGCTCCTTGTAAAAATAGAGGTAGGCAAGGTCCCCTCCGGCGTCCGACAGGCGGCGCGTGCGCGTGCAACTGTCGGTTTCCATGATGTTGGTGTCTTCGTCGCTGTCGGCGTAAACCAGATACGTCTCACCGGTCTGGAAATCGAAACCGCAATCGCCGAAGGGCGTCCAGACGTCGAAGACCTGGTCTTTGGTGTCATCATCGTCGTCCTTGGCCCTGGCATCTTTGCCCGCGTCCTTTTCTCTGTCTTTCGCTTTCTGGTCGTCATCGTCGTCGCCGTTGCGAAAGACGGTGCCGACGCGGAATCGGACGCGCTTGCCGTGGCCGAGCACGGCGGAAAAGAGATCCACCAGGGATTTTTGCGAGTCGGCCTTGTCGAGGCGGCCTCGTTGATCCTCCGGGAGGTCGGGGAAAGTCTTACGGAAGACGTCCTTCAAAGTGGCCAGGTTCTGGGGCGAGCGATTGGAAAGGAAACGCTCATTGGCCTGGTTGAGCTGTTGGAGCGACGGGCGGCGCGAGAGGCTCCAATCGCTCAAGAAGGTGGGCGAAATAGATTCGACGGTGCCGATGAAGACGGTGCTGCTGTAAGCGACCTCGTTGCAAACCGGGACGGTGACCTGGCAGCCGCAAGGGAAGGCCGGGCGAGCCAGAAGCGCCAGCGAACACAGTAACGCACCCTTCATCTGCTTCCATGCTATCACTGGCGGCACTATGCTAACGTTGGAGCCGGAGGTGCCGATGCGCCCATTTTTCCTTTCATTCCTCTTGTTACCTACGGTGTTCGCCCAGGCGTTGCCCGATGCGGATGCGCTGGTCAAGGATCAGGCCGCCGCCATAAAGAAACATGCCGCCATGCGCTACGACGGCGACATGAACATCGAAATGACCGGCCCGATGCCCATGAAAATGACCGGGGAGATCTCGATGGCTTTTCAGAACCCCGGCAAACTGCGGATGGACAGTAAGATCCAGGGCATCAGCATCCTCATGGTGTCGGACGGAGAAACCACCTGGGCTTACAATTCGATGGCCAACCAGTACGTGAAAAAAAACGTCGCGATGGGGCTCGCGGGGATCATACAGATGATGGGTATGCAGAACGTGCCCGACATTTCGAAAATGTCCACCACCAGCAAGACCTTGCGCGACGAAACTCTGGAAATCGACGGCCAGAAGCATGAGTGCTGGGTGGTGGAAACCAAAGTCGGCAACATGGAGATTCCCCAAGCCCAGGGGGCCAAGGTCAGCGACATGGTGATGACCACGTGGCTCGACAAGAAACTGGGGTTTGACTTACAGTTCGCCGTGTCGATGAAGATGGACGTGGCGGGCAACTCGATCGGGATGAACCAGAAAATGGTGAAGAAGAATCTCAAGCTGGATGAGCCCATGCCGGATTCGTTCTTCGCCTTCACACCTCCGGCGGGCGCCACGGAAACCGAGAATCTGATGGGCTCGACGCTACCCAAAGCCGATCTGGCCGGCAAAGACGCGCTGGCCTTCGACATCAAAGCGCTGGACGGCAAGTCTTACAGCCTGGCGGCCCTCAAGGGCAAGCCGGTGCTGCTCGATTTCTGGGCCACCTGGTGCGGCCCGTGCCGGAAAGCCATGCCGGTGGTGGAGAAAATGTACCAGGATTTCAAGGACCAGGGGCTGGTGGTTCTGGCCGTCGATGCGGGCGAGGCGCGCGCTGCGGTGGAAGAGTTCTTGAAGAAGACCCCTATGCCGTATCCGGTGGCGCTGAGCGGCGAATCGAGCATCACGGAGTCGTATCACGTAGCGGCCTTCCCAACTTTTGTGATGATCGGGCGCGACGGAAAGATTGTGGCGCACCTGATCGGCTACGGTGGGGAAGCCGAGCTGCGGGACATGGCGAAGAAAGCCGGCCTGGCGGAAGCGGCGGCCAAGCAGCAATGAAGCTTGCGGCTCAGACGGCTTTGCGTTTGCGCTCGTAAGCGGTGAACTGGCGGCGATACTTCTCGAAGCCCTGGCGGCCCATCAGGCCGTAGGTGAATTTCTTGCCGAGCTCGACGCCTTCCTGGTCGAATGCGTTGATATCGAGCAGTTCGCCCATGAAGGCCGTTTGGAACTCCATCATTTGCAGGAACGCGCCGAGGTGGGTCTCATCCAGGCGGTCGAGCGTCACGGTGCAGTTGGGGCGGCCACACTCCACCATGGCGGCGGCGGTCGAGCGGCGCTCGGCGTCGATCAGCTTGGCCAGCGACTGGCCGGCCAGCGCGTCGAAAGCCGGCTGGCCGAAGCGGCGGCGCGGAATCCTGCCGGTAGAAGAAAACTTGTTGATGGCCCAGAAGGTGAAGACCTTGTCGTTGGGGCCTTCGATATACAACTGCACCTGGGAATGCTGATCGGTGGTGCCGAGCGCGGCGACGGGTGTCTGGCCGGTGTGAACCATGGCGCCGGCGCGGTTATGCGCTTTGCCAAGCGATTCCGCCCAAAGTTGGCGGAACCAGAAGGCCGTGCCCCAGAGGTGATTGGAGTAGGGGAAGGCCACCTGGATTGGCTTGCCGCGGCGCGTCCAGATGAGCCAGTGGCACAGGGCCGCGCGGAGCGCGATATTCTCCGCGAGGTCGGGCTGCCAGCAGAGATGGGTCATCGCGGCGGCGCCGCGCGTGAGCCGGGCGATATCGATACCGATCAGAGCGGCGGGAACCAGCCCCACGGGCGATAGCACGCTGAAGCGGCCGCCGACGTTTTCGGGGATGGCGAAGGTGCGGTAGCGCTGCGATTGCGCGAGCGAGAACAGATCGCCCTTGCCTTGGGTGGTGACGGCGACGATGCGGCCGGCGGCCTTCCGGCCTAGAGATTGTTCCAGCCAGTCGTGGACAATCAGGAAGGTCGCGACGGTCTCGGCCGTGCCTCCGGACTTGGCGATGACCACCACCAGGGTGCGGCGCGGATCCATGGAATCGAGAGCTGCCTGGGTGAAGGAAGGGTCGACGTTGTCCAGAATGACGAGGCGCGGGTGCTCGGGCGAAAAGGCGCCTTGCACGGGGTGCGGGCCACGGATACCGCAATCGAGGGCCCAGGCGCCGAGCGCGCTGCCACCGATGCCGATGACGCAAACGGTGTCGTAGCTGCCGCGGACTTCGGAGACGAAGTTCCGGATGGTCTCGACAACCTTCGCCTGGAACGGCAGGTGGGCGAAACCGTAGAGGCCCTGCTCGCTTTGCCTGCGGAAGGATTTGAGGGCCTTGAGAGCCTTCGAACCGGCGCGGGCGATTGCGGCGCGTGTGACGCCGTTTTGGTTGCCGACCACCTCAGCCAGCAGGTTCTTCTCGTCGAACTGGATGTGCATGAACTGATTCTAGCGCCGCTGGAAGATGCGCGATTCCATCTCGTAAGGGGTAGGGAAGGTGCGGGAAATGTGGTCCTGCCAGGCGAGGCTTTCTTCATCGGCCAGCGACCAGAGAAGGCCGAGGCCGGTGCAGCGGCTCAGGCAGGCGCCGGCAAAACGCATGATGCGGTGGCGGCCTTCCGGCGGGAAGCCGTCGAAGGTGATCAGGCGCAATTGCGTCCAGCGCATGCCGGCGGTTTCCGTGCCGGCGACGGTCCAATAGACTCCGTAGGTAAAGCCCACCAGCAGGAAAGCCGCGCCAAAGAGGGGCAGGGTGCTCCTGGTGATGGCGAATTCCCCTCCGCACAGATGGAAGATGAGCAGGAAGAGGCCATAGGCAATCAGGACCAGGGTCCAATCGATGGCCGCCGCCACGGCGCGATGCGCGGTGCTGGCCACTGGGGCCTCGCAATAGATGACCGCTTCCACGGTGGTGCTGAGAGTGCGCGGTTTGGGCGGAGCGTTCGGAAGAAAGTCGAGCTTGCCTTGCCCTTCGGCTACGCGCGCGGCGCGGTGCGGCGCCAGTTTGGCTGGGGTAGCGGCGGTTGCGGGCCGGGGACGCGGAGCCGGTTTCGGGGTGCCGGCGGGCCGGACCACGGGCGGCGCCGCGAAAGACGCGATCGGGATGACATTGGCGGGGGGCCGTTCGGGGAAGAGCGAGCCTTGAATGGCGCGGGCCATATCCAGCGGCATCGGGGGGGCGAGGGGAGCCGCTACCGCAACTGCCACGGGCCGCGCCTTCGTGGCCAGTGCACCGCTGGTGCGGTGCATTGTAAGTCCGCCGTTCAGCGTGTCGCCCGGACGGCGCCCACACCGCCGGCAACGGTGCTCCGTCTCACTGTTCCGCGAACCGCAATAGCTACAAGTCATGGAAATATGCTAACTTTGGCTGTTGAAGCCCTTCCGAATCAGCTCTCTCATTGTTATTAGCACATCAGTACCAGTTTCTCAAGACAATTCTTCACGTATTACGTGTATTTTTCTGCTTACGGGATTGGGAGCGCTGGTTTTAGCTGGAGGGGCGGCCGCCCAGGAGCCGCCTAGTACTAAACCGCCCGCTTTGGCGGTGGACGAGATCCAGCGGCCCGACGGGAAGAAAGAGATCAAGCCGAGCAACCCTCCGATTCCGACGGGTTATTGGAATTTTCACCTGGAATGCGGTTTGAGTCCGGACTGTACCCACGATTCCCAGGGCAGAATTCATAAGCTGCACGGCCATCCCGCCGTGGTGGAAGATTCGCGGATGCTGTTCAGCGCGGAGTACATCGAATTCGACGAAGATGCCCAGGAGATGCACGCCAAGGGTGGCGTCTATTACCACAGCTTCGAGAAAAACGAGAAGATCTGGTGCGACGAAATGTGGTACCACACCGAGCGCGGCAACGAGCACGGCAAGTTTGTCAACGTGGTGGGCGAAACGCAGCCGCGCATCATCACCAAGCCGGGAATTCTGACGTCCCACGAGCCGTTTCACTTCGAGGGAGAATGGGCGGAGCGCCTGGGGGCGAAATACATCCTGTACAAAGGATGGGTCACCGATTGCACGATGCCGGATCCGTGGTGGCGAATGACAGGCCCGAAGTTCGACATCATTCCGCACGTGCGGGCGATCGCGCACGGCAGCACATTCCGGCTGCGCGGGATCCCGTTGTTCTATTTCCCCTGGTTCTATCGCCCGCTGGAGCGCGAGCCGCGAAAGAGCGGATTTCTGCTTCCCGAGCCGGGACACAGCTCGGTGCGGGGCTTTACGCTGGCGATGGGATATTTCTGGGCCATCAACCGCAGTTACGACGTGACGTACCGGGCGGAAGGCTTTACGTCCGGCTCAATAACGCATCATGCCGAATTCCGCGGGAAACCCAAAGAGGGCACGGATTTCGATATGATTTTCTTCGGGGCGCAGGATCACTCTACGACCCCCGGCGCGCAGACCTACAGCGGCTTCAGCCTGACCATGGTGGGCCATTCCGACCTGGGGAACGGCTGGACCGCGCGCGGTAACCTCAATTACATCTCGTCGTTTCGATTCCAGCAGGACTGGACGCAGTCGTTCAACGAAGCCGTCGGCTCGGAAATTCATTCGACGGGATTCATCGACAAGAACTGGTCCACCTTCACGCTGGATACGGTGGCGTCGCGCACGCAGAATTTTCAGACCAGCGAGATCGCCGTTACCGATCCGACGACCAACCAGGTGAGTTACGTGGCCGATGCGGTGACCATCCGCAAACTGCCGGAGGTGCAGTTCAGCAGCAGGGACCACGACATTGTGACCGTGGACGGGCTGCCGCTGTGGTTTTCCTTCGAGTCGTCGTCAGGCCTGCTGTTTCGCTCCGAGCCATTCTTCGACGCCAACAATAACCTGATCGACCGCTTCCAAACCAGCGCCTATACCAATCGCAGCCGCCTCGCGCCGCATCTGACCACCGCGTTTCATCTGGGGGACTTCCACCTGGTCCCCAGCGTGGGTTTCGAAGAGACGATCTACTCGGAATCGCAGGAGCCGTACCTCGATCACTATCGCGCGGTGGGCACCGACATCGTGCGCAGCGCGCGTGATTTCTCGCTGGACCTGGTTTTTCCGACGCTCGAGCGGGTGTACAAGGGGAAGTCGTTTCTCGGCGACAAACTGAAGCACGTGATCGAACCGCGGGCCACGTACCGGTATGTCACGGGGATCGGCACCGAGTTCAACCGCTTCATCCGCTTCGATGAGAACGACCTTCAATCGAATACCAACGAGGTGGAGATTGCGCTGGCCAACCGTTTCTATGCGAAAAAGGGCAATACGGTGCGGGAAGTTTTTACCTGGGAAGTGGCGCAAAAGCGGTATTTCGATCCGACGTTCGGCGGCGCCCTGGTCTCCGGGCAGCGCAACGTATTCGAGAGCACCGCGGATTTAACCGGCTACGCCTTCCTGGTGGGGCCACGCAGCACGTCGCCGGTGGTTTCCACATTTCGCGCCAGCCCGATCAACGGCCTCAATATACAGTGGCAGACGGATTACGATCCGCGCGTGCGCGCCATCGTAAACAGCACAATGTCGGTGGACTACCGTTGGAAGAAATACGTGATTTCGGGCGGCAACAACGAAGTGCATAACAACCCGCTGCTGACTCCTTACGCCAACCAGTTCCGCGGGCGGGTGGGATATGGCGACACCAATCACCGCGGGTGGAACGCGGCCGTCGACTTCATTTACGACTATCGCCAGCAAGTGCTGCTCTACACCACGACGCAGGTGACCTACAACACAGATTGTTGCGGTCTGAGCGTGCAGTACCGGCGGTACAACGTGGGGATTCGCGATGAAACCCTGGAGTACTTCTCCTTTTCGATCGCCAACATTGGAAACTTCGGGAACTTGAAGAAGCAGGACCGGCTGTTCTAGCCACGTTGGCCCGCTGATGTTGTCCTTTTCCGGGGAACCACTCCCTCACGGTCGTGGCTCGGATCAAAGCGCGGCGCTGAAACGGCGTAAAAGCGGGACAAAAAAGTTATGGCCCCGAGCTGGGTATCTCGGGGCCTGCACTCAGAGAGTGGCGGTGGGAGGGGACTCACCGCCAGGATGCTGTCTGTGTTGATTAAAGATTATCAGTTTAGGATCTGTTTGTCTACTACTTTTTGCCATTTTTGCCAAATATTTTTATATACTGAAACTAAAGCAGTTAACTCGCGGCTTCGGGGTCCGGGGGCATGCAGGCGGGGCCAAATGAAAAGGCCCCGAGCGGGGTAGCTCGGGGCCTGCACTCAGAGGGGTTGGCGGCGGGAGGGGACTCGCCGCCAGGATGCTGTCTGTGTTGTTTTCAGATTAGCAGTTTCAGACCTGAATGTCTATAATTATTTACGTTTTTCGCAAATCTTTTTTTCGGTTGGCGGCCGCCCAGGATTTGGAACCCTACAGCCGCGTCAGATTAGCCGGGTCCAGTTCGTGTAACTTATTCGTAATCAATGCCTTTTAAGGCCATGGCGGGTTCGCGGCCGGAACCCCGTTAACGCCCCCAAATAACCAAAGACATATTGAGCCTGCGGCCTGCCCACGGTAATCTGCCAGAGAAGGCGGTATCCCGTGATCGAGACCCAACCAGAGGACAAAACCGGAAGCAGATTCGTTGAACGCGAACGGCGCACGAAACAGCGTTTCCTGATCGAGCAGGAGGTCCGCTACAAGATGCTCTACGGTCAGCGCATCGCCGAGACGGGCGCCGGCAAGACCCTGAATATATCGAGCGGCGGCGTGTGGTTCACCACCGAGAACATGCTGACTGGCGGTATGCCCGTGGAATTGTCGATGAACTGGCCGGTTCTGTTGAACGATTCCTGCCCGATGAAACTGATGATCTACGGCTGCGTGGTGCGCAGCAACGAACGGGGCGCCGCCGTGGCGATCGAGCGCTACGAATTCCGTACACAGGGTTCGCGCGCGTTCCAGCAGCCGGGCATTCCGGCGCCGGTGGAACTGCGGCTGCCCTCTTAGATTTCTCTCGCGAGTCCCTTGCCGAACCATCGAACCAGCGCCGGAGCCCAACTCCGGCGCTTTTTTTTGCTGCCTGGCCGTGGCATTCCAATTGCTCGTCCATGGCAGAATGCTTTGGGTCGTTTCCATGATTCTGGCGATTTTCTGGCTGGCCGCATTGGTCACCACCGGGACGCTGGGCGGCTTTATTCACATTCTCCTGGTGCTTTCGCTGGCGATCCTGCTGATCCAACTCACCATGGGCCGGCGGGCAGTCTGACGCATCGATGCCGCGCCGTCTAGATGCCGCGCAGGACTCGGGCGGGTAGGGTGAGCAGCGTCCAGACCAGTTCGAGGACGCCTTCCACGGCGATCCCCACCAGGCGGAACGGGAGCAGGATCAGCCATACGATGGGGTAGAGAACCAGCGCCAACAGGGCGAGTGGCCAGCAGAAGAACAGCAGAATGCACCAGAGCAGAAACTTCACCATGCCAGATCTCCGTTCACCATCCTAATACGAACAAACGCAAGCAATTGTTCCAGTCTGCTACGATAACAATTCTCGCCCTATGTTGCGTTTCGAAACCGCCGGAGAGTCCCATGGCGAGTGCCTGGTAGCGATGCTCACCGGTCTGCCGGCCGGCGTGCCGATATCGCTCGATGCGGTCAACCGGGAGTTGTGGCGGCGCCAGCAGGGCTACGGCCGCGGTGGCCGCATGAAGATCGAGACCGACCGGGCGGAAATCGTCGCCGGGGTGCGCCATTCGCATACCATCGGCTCGCCGGTAGCCATCGTCATCCGCAATGCCGACTGGCAGAACTGGACGGAAGCCCTTGCGGTGGAAGATATCGAGGGCGGCGAAGACCAGCGCAAGCCGGTCACCCGGCCGCGGCCGGGTCATGCCGACCTGGCGGGCGCGATCAAGTACAATTTTCACGACGCCCGGTATATTTTGGAGCGCGCCAGCGCCCGGGAGACCGCCGCGCGGGTGGCCGCGGGCGCGCTGGCCAAGCTCCTGCTGGGGGAATTCGGCATCCAGGTCCTCAGCCATGTCATCGCGGTGGGGGACGTGCGGCTGGAGCGCCCGGTGGGGTGGGAGGAAATCGTGGCCCTCAGCCGGAAGGAACAAGTGCTGTTGGGCTGCGCCGATCCCGAGGTGGAAGCGCGCATGAAAGAAGTGGTCGACGAAGCCTACCGGACCGGCGACACGGTGGGCGGCGTTTTTGAAGTGGTGGCGCACGGCGTTCCTCCGGGGCTCGGCTCGCATATCACGTGGGATTCGCGTTTGGACGGCCGTTTGGCCCAGGCGATTGTTTCCATGCAGGCTGTCAAAGGAGTGGAAATCGGATTCGCGGCGCAGGGCGCGGCCAGCTTCGGTTCCAAGGTTCAGGACACCATCCACTACGATCGCGAGGGCCGGCGATTCACGCGTGGCGCCAATCGCGCCGGCGGGCTGGAAGGCGGCATTACCAACGGCCAGGACCTGCTGGTGCGGGGGCTGCTGAAGCCGATCTCCACGCTGCGGCGGCCGCTCGAATCGGTCGATCTGGCAACCCGCGAGCCGGCGCTCGCGGCCTACGAGCGCTCGGATGTCGCGGTGGTTCCCGCGGCAGGGGTCATCGGCGAGGCCATGGTGGCCCTGGTTCTGACCCAGGCATTTCTCGAAAAATTCGGCGGCGATTCGCTTGACGAGACACGTCGCAACCACGACGCTTACCTGGAACAGGTGAAAAACTTCTGACTGCCCTATGATCTATCCCATTGTGAAATACGGCGACCCGGTCCTCGAACACGAAGCCGATGCGGTAACCGAGTTCGACACTCCGGAGCTGCACAAATTCCTCGAGGACATGTTCGAATCCATGTACGCCGCCAAAGGTGTGGGGCTGGCCGCGCCGCAGATTGGCATCGGCAGGAAAATCGCCATCATCGACGTCTCCAATGGCGAGAACCCGGCCGACAAAATCGTGCTCATCAATCCCAACATCGTGCACGTCGAGGGCAAGCAGGTGGGCGAAGAGGGTTGCCTTTCGATCCCCGGCTTCCGCGAGCAGGTACGGCGCGGCAGGCTGGTCACGGCGCGCGCCCAAAACGCCAAGGGTGAAGCGTTCGAGATCACCGGCGAGGACCTGCTGGCGCGCGCTTTGCTGCACGAGACCGAGCACCTGCAGGGGCGTCTCTACATCACCCATATCAGCGCGCTCAAACGGGACCTCATCAAGCGAAAGATCAAGAAGAAGCAGCGCGCGGGCGAATGGGAGTGAGGCGGATGCGCCTGGTCTTTCTCGGAACGCCGGCTTTCGGGGTTCCTACGCTCGAGCGCGTGGTGGAAGCCGGCCACGAAGTTCTGGCGGTGGTGACGCAACCCGACCGGCCGCGCGGCCGCGGCCAGAGCCCCGCTCCACCGCCCATGAAGCAGGCCGCACTCCGCCTGGGTCTGCCGGTTTTCCAACCGGAACGTGTGCGGCGGCCGGAAGCCGTCGAGTTCCTGCGGGGGCTTTCCGCCGAGGCCATGGTGGTGGTCGGCTACGGCCAGATCATTCCGCAAGCCGTCATCGATCTGGTTCCGCTGGGCATCATCAACGTTCACGGATCGCTGCTGCCGCGCTACCGCGGGGCCGGTCCCATCCAGTGGGCGATACTCAACGGCGAGACGCGCACCGGAGTCACCACCATGCGGATCGATGCCGGTCTGGACACGGGCGACATGCTGCTCAAAGCCGAAACCGAAATCGGAGCCGACGAGAACGCGATCGAACTGGGCGGGCGGCTGGCGGTCATGGGAGCTCGCCTGTTGGTGAGAACGCTGGCGGGCCTCTCGACCGGAACCATCGTTCCCGAGAAGCAAGATGCGGCGCAGGCGACCTGGGCGCCGCTGCTGAGGAAGCAAGACGGGCTGATCGATTGGACGCGCGACGCGGCGGCGATCCACAACCAGGTGCGGGGTTTGCAGCCCTGGCCGGGTGCGTACACCACGTTCCGCGGGCAGTCCTTGCATGTCTGGAAGTCACGCCTGGGGCCTGCCACTCCGCCGTCCCGCCCGGGGACGACTCACAGGATCGCGAATCGGCTGGTGGTGGCCTGCGGCAGCGGTTCGCTTGAGTTGCTCGACGTGCAGATGGAAGGGCGCAAGCGGCTGTCGGTCACTGATTTCGCGAATGGCCAGCGCTTGGCCGACAATGAGGTTTTGGGAGGGTAACGTTGAACCTGCCGCTTGGCTATCTCTATTCCGCCACCTATGCCGGCATACGCCAGGTGAAAAAGGACGATCTCGCCTTGATCGTCAGCGGCCTTCCCGCCGCCGCCGCCGCCGTCTTCACGCAAAACCGCGTGCAGGCCGCGCCGGTCGAGCTTTGCCGGCGACATCTGCGGCTCTCGCAGGGCCTCGCAGGCGCAATTCTGGCAAACGCGGGCAACGCCAATTGCGCGACGCGTACGGGCCATGCCGTGGCGCTGGCGACTTGCAAGGCGGCGGCCCGATTATTACGGCTGCCGGTCAGCCAGGTGTTGCCCGCCTCCACCGGTGTGATCGGGGTGGAGCTGGAACCGCACAAGATTATCGGCGCGCTGCCGCGTCTCGCGGCGGGCCTCAATCCCAGCCGCTTCGACGATGCCGCCCGCGCCATCATGACCACGGACCTCGTGCCCAAGACGGCCTTCGCGGAAACCGGGTTGCGCCGCGGCGTGGTGCGCGTGGCCGGCATGAGCAAGGGCTCCGGGATGATCCATCCGCTGATGGCCACCACGCTGGGGTTCGTCATGACCGATGCCGTGCTTTCGGCCGTCGAACTGCGCGCCATGCTGAAGCGCACGGTGGAGCGCAGCTACAACCGCCTGTCGGTGGATGGCGATACTTCCACAAACGATACCCTGGTGCTGATGGCCAACGGCGCTTCCGGCGCGCGCCCGGGCCCGCTGGAGCTGGCGCGCGTGGAAGAAGCCGTGGCCGAAGTGATGGAATCCCTGGCGCGAGCCATCGCGCGCGATGGCGAAGGCGCGCGCAAACTGGTCACGATTGTGGTGACGGGAGCATCCTCCGACGATGCCGCCGCGCGTCTGGCCCGATCGATCGCCAATTCGCCCCTGGTGAAAACCGCCATCGCCGGATCCGATCCGAACTGGGGCCGCATCCTCTCCGCCGCCGGAAATGCCGGGGTGGCGTTCGATCCCGCCCGGACCGATATTTCGCTGCAGAACGTGGTGGTGTGCCGCGGCGGCCTGGCGGCGCCGTTTTCCGAAGAAGCGCTCAAGCGCAAGCTTGGCTCGCCCGATTGCGAGGTCCGGCTCGCCATCCGCGGCAAGCGAAAGGGCGCGGCGCGCTTCTGGACCTGCGACTTCACCGAAGGCTACATCCGCATTAACGCGAGTTACCGGACGTGACCATGACCCGCCGCCTGTTATTTCTGTTTCCGCTGGCCGCCTGTCTCCGCGCCGATTCCCAGCACGAGGTAGTAGACCTCATCACCAGCGCCGCCACCGGCCTGAGCGCCGGCAAGCCGGAAGTTTTCCTGGAAGCTTTCGATCCGGCGATGCCCGGTTACGAAAAGCTCAGCGCCGCCGTCACGGCGCTGGTGAGCGGGGCGGAGATCGAGTGTTCCATTGAAGTCACCAGCAACCAGGGCGATGACGCCGCCCGCGCTTTGGAACTCGATTGGATTCTCCGCATCGACCGCCGCGAACGCGGCGCCGGTTCCGTCCGCCGCCAGGAGACCGTCAAGTGCAGCCTGCAGAAGACCGGAAAGAAATGGCGCATCGTGGCATTCGAGCCGCTGGAGTTTTTCGCTCTGCCGAAAGCGTAGTACGTGGTTTCAGAAGCTCGTTCGCTGAGATCGCCGGGTCGACAGACGAAAGCGTCTGTTTGAATGTATAAGGGCTGAAATGGCGAAGGGTTCTCCTGAAGGGTACAATGCCGAGACCGGCTCTGAACAGCCGGCTCAGAAACTTCAAACAGGAGAACCCAAT
>Ga0187874_10000096_pt1 | contig 113334 bp, 96 predicted proteins | sample June2016WEW_16_1_3_FD_132993 | JGI IMG/M metagenome (GOLD analysis project Ga0187874, IMG submission 132993) | Peatland microbial communities from SPRUCE experiment site at the Marcell Experimental Forest, Minnesota, USA - June2016WEW_16_150 | ecosystem: Environmental > Terrestrial > Soil >... | reverse complement strand
TTCGCGCAAATGCGTCCCCAGTTCCTGACTGGTCGCGGCCAGTACCCGGGCGTCTACCGCGATTTCGTGCTTACCGCCCAGTCGTCGCACTCGCAAGTCCTCGATCACGCGCAGCAGCTTGGGTTGCGTAGCCAGCGGCATCTCGCTAAGGCGCCCCGCTCTGCCTGTCAATAGAAATTTTATAGATTTAAAACCACTCTCCCTTGCATCCTCTCCACAACTCCAGTAATCTCTATAGAGTAATAGTACATCAATCTCTATCAACTAAATGGTGATTATGGCGAGCGCTTCCCCGGAGATCCAGTCCGACCCCCAACACTTTGAGATTCAACATGATCGCACCGTCCGCGAAGAGATCGAAACCTTTCGCGTCCGCGCCGGTCAATTCCTCGCCGGCCAGATTACCGAGGACGAATTCCGCCCCTTCCGCCTCAAGCACGGCATCTACGGCCAACGCCAGCCCGGCGTCCAGATGGTCCGCTGCAAGATCCCCGGCGGCCTTCTCACCGCCCCCCAGGTCGGCCAACTCGCCCGCATCGCCGACGAATTCGCCGGCGGCAGAGCCCACCTCACCACCCGCCAGAACATCCAGTATCACTTCGTCCCCCTCGCCCGCGTCGCCGGCCTCATGCACCTGCTGGCCGATGTCGGCATGACCAATCGCGAAGCCTGCTACAACACCGTCCGCAACGTCACCGCCTGCCCCTGGTCCGGCATCGCCCGAGATGAAGTCTTCGACGTTCGGCCGTACGCCCAGCGCGTGGCCTTCGCCTTCCTCCGCCAGGACCTCACCAGCAACCTTCCGCGCAAATTCAAGATCGCCTTCGATGGTTGCCGCGGCCACGATTGCCAGGCCGGCGCCATCAACGATATCGGCCTCCGCGCCGCCATGCGCGACGGCCTCCGCGGCTTCCGCATGTCCGTCGGCGGCGGCCTCGGTCCGCTACCCACCGAAGCGCAACTGCTCGACGACTTCGTCCCCGAAGAGCACCTGCTTCAGCAGTGCGAAGCCGTCGTCCGCGTCTTCAACCAATACGGCAACCGCCGGAACAAGAACATGGCGCGGCTCAAATTCGTGATGCGCGAGCGCGGCTTCGCCTGGCTCAAGGAACAAATCGAGCGCCAGTTCGCCCACATCCTCGCGCACGGTGGAATCGCCTGGCCCGGAATCGTCCCCGAGGGCTTCGGCGGCCATCGATCCGCTCCGCCCCCGCTTGGCGATGGCGCGCTGCTGCCCATCATCGGCACCCCCCACGCGGACACCGCCTGGCTCGACACCAACGTCGCCCTGCAGAAGCAAACCGGCTACGCCGCCGTCACCGTCAAGGTCCCGCAGGGCAACCTCACCGGTCACCAGTTGCGCTCGCTCGCCCGCATCGCCTCCACCGCCGGCGATGGCCTGGTGCGCGTCACCATCGAACAGAATCTCCTGCTGGCCTTCATCCCGCTGGCGCGTCTGCCGCGCGTCCACGCCGCCCTGGCCGAGGCCGGCCTGGCCGATTCCGGCGCGCGCCAGATTGAAGACGTCGTGACCTGCCCCGGCGCCTATACCTGCAACCTCGGCCTCACCAAAACCATGGAGCTCGGCGCCGCTCTCGCCGAAACCGTCCGCGAATACCGCGATCCGCAAGTCCGCCGCCTCACCATCAAAGCCAGCGGCTGCCCCAATTCCTGCGGCCATCACTGGATCGCCGACTTCGGCTTCTACGGCAACGCCCGCAAGATCGACGGCCGCGAGTTGCCCTACTACCAGATGCTCCTGGGCGGCGGCTATGATCACGAAGGCGTGATGCGCTTCGGCCTGGCTGTTCAATCCATCCCCGCCCGTCTCGCGCCCGAGGCCGTCTCACGTGTGCTCGATCACTTCATCTCGCACCGCCTCGCCGGCGAAACCTTCCGCGACTACGTGATCCGCCACAAAGTGGAAACCTTCCGAACTCTTACCGCCTCGCTCGCCAAACCCGCCGACCTCTTCCCCGAGATCTACCAGGATTGGGGCGACAACCAAGCCTTCTCCCTCAAACTCGGCCGCGGCGAATGCGCCGCGTAGGGTCAATGCTCTGACCAATGCACGGCGGTATTTCTTAGGAAGAGTGAAGTGCAGGCCTCTTCATGAAGTAACTGTTCCAAAACGAGGCTGCTGGTTGTCCATCCCAACGCTGCCCGCATCCGGGTGCGTCCTAAAGCTCTTAGCGAAACAGGAGACGTGGATCTGAAGCCTGAGCGTTCCCTGGCGGCTGCACGAAAACGGCCGATCCTTCCCGTTTGAGATTCAAGAACGGACCGTCATCCCAGGTGCCCATCGTAATCGAACTGTGAGATCGGTCCCATAGACGGAAAGTCGTGGTGCCGTCTGGTTCCGCTAAAAGCAGAACGGTTTGAAAACCCTGTCCATCAAGCGTGAGGATCGCGTTGCCGGCTTGATCGTCTGTTACATATCCGCCCCGCTCAGTCCCAGTGGCATCTGCGATGATTAGGCCGGACACGGGACCATCCCTCTTATGCCTTCTCCCGAGGATTGGCGGGTCCGGCAGTGGCGCGCCGATGACAATTCGCTCGGTTCCCTTGTCGTCAGTGATAATCAAGCCGCGTGCACGCACTATTTGCCCGTTTGTGCGCTCAAGGCGTGTCACCCATAAAGTGTATGCCGCCTGCACCAACATCAACGCGACCAGGCAGATAGTGAGGACCATCAGTCGCCGATACCGTTGCGCGAGGATAAGGACAGTGCTTTGTGAGTCTGGCATCAGGCGGGCGCCTCAACCCACCAACAGTGTAGCTTGTGTTGCGGGCATGATCGTGTTCCGGGAAACGGCAGTTGCGGAACCTGGGCGGGCCCGGTATTCAGACTGCCGCATTACCCGCGAGAGACGCCCTGGCGTTTACGCACCCATCTAGCTGGTTTGTCGCCGTCCCGCATATGTGTCGCCGCGATCTGGAAAGCGTGTCGGGACGCCTGGCGCTTTCAGTGAACCGTCTTCCTCCTACCCTATGCTATCGTGCGGTAGATGCGTGTCCTCATCAGTGTCACCGATAAGACCGGGATCCTCGAATTTGCCCGCTCGCTTACCTCGCTTGGCGCCGAATTAATCTCCACCGGCGGCACCGCGCGCCTCTTGCGCGAGGCCGGGCTCGCCGTCCGCGACGTCTCCGAAATCACCGGCTTCCCCGAAATGCTCGACGGCCGCTTGAAGACCCTCCACCCCAAGATTCACGGCGGCATTCTCGCCATCCGCGCCAACGCCGATCACGCCCTCGCGCTCGCCCAGCACTCCATCGCTCCCATCGATATGGTGGTGGTTAACCTCTACCGCTTCGCCGACGCCGCCGCCAACCCCGGCGCCACCATGGAAGACCTCATCGAAAATATCGATATCGGCGGCCCCGCCATGATCCGCTCCGCCGCCAAGAATTACGCCGGAGTCGCGGTGGTCGTCTCGCCCGGCGACTACCCCGCCATTGCCGAGGAACTGCGCGCCTCCGCCGGCAAGCTCTCGCCCGAAACCCGCTGGCGGCTCGCCAAAAAGGCCTTCCGCACCACCGCCGAATACGACGCCGCCATCAGCGCCCGCCTCGAACAAATCGATGCCCCCGGCCCCCTGCCCGCCGATCTCTACCTCCGCGCGCCCAAACTCATGGACCTCCGTTACGGCGAGAACCCGCATCAATCCGCCGCGCTTTATGGAGCCCGCGGCGCGGGCCTCGCCGGCGCGGCTCAACTCCACGGCAAGGAACTTTCCTACAACAATCTGGTCGATCTGGATGCCGCCTTCCAGCTCGCCTGTGAATTTGATTCGCCCGCCGTCGCCATCATCAAGCACACCAACCCGTGCGGCTGCGCCGAGCAGCCCTCGCTCGCCGAAGCCTGGCGCAAAGCCCTCGAATGCGACCCGGTATCGGCCTTCGGCGGCGTCATCGGAATCAACCGCACCGTCGATGCCGAATCCGCGCGCGAAATCGCCAGGATCTTTGTCGAAGCCATCGCCGCCCCCGGCTATTCACCCGAAGCGCTCGAAATCCTGCGCGGCAAGAAGAACCTGCGCCTCATGCAGGTCTCGCCCGGCATCGACCCTCTGGTGGTGAAATCCATTTCCGGCGGCTACCTGGCCCAAACCGCCGACACCGCCCGCCTCAGCCGCTCTTCCGCCATCGTGAAATCCCAACGCCCTCCCACCGAAGAGGAATGGGCCGCCATGGAGTTCGGCTGGAAAGTGGCCAAGCACGTAAAATCGAATGCCATCGTCTACGCTCGGCCCGGTCAGGTAGTCGCCGTCGGCGCGGGCCAGATGAGCCGCGTCGATTCGGTGCGCATCGGCGCCATGAAAGCGCTGCTCCCGCTCGCCGGCACCGCCGTTGCTTCCGACGCCTTCTTTCCCTTCCCCGATGGCGTTGAAGAGGCCGTCAAGAATGGCGCCACCGCCTTCATTCAGCCCGGCGGTTCAGTGCGCGACGAAGAGGTGATCGCCACCGCCGACCGCCTCGGCGTCGCCATGGTCTTCACCGGCGTCCGCCACTTCCGCCACTAAAGGGCTTCAAGCCGGCGGCTGCTCAGCGGCGGTCATTCCAGCCGCGGCTCCTGGCTGCGGGCGCTCAGACGCGTAGCTCGCAGCCGATGCGCGCCGCGCGCGGAGTTGCGCGGTGACGGCGCGGTGGCATCTGAGGCAGAGGGTGCGTATGTTGGAAAGGTCGCACTCGCCGCCGCCTTCCACGACGGGGACGATGTGGTCGGCGTCCCACAGGTGACGGCGGTAGCCCCACTCCTTTTCGAACTCTTTGCGGGCGGCCCAGTCGAGTTTGCGCTTGTCCTTCCGCAGTCGCCCGGTGTCGAGGCCGCATTGCGCGCAGACACCGTGATCGCGCGCGAATACCCGCTCGCGCAGATAGCCGGGGTCGGTGCGTAGCTTCCACTGATCGACGCAGGCATCGCTGCAAAAAGTGCGGCGGCGACTGGGGACAGCGGCGCCGCACCAGCGGCAGTTGGCCATCGGCCGCTTTACCCAGCCACCGGGCATGGCGCGGCGGTTGCTCACAGGCGTAGCTCGTAGCCCATTCCGCGCATGCCTTCGATGATGCGGGTGCGGATTTCGCCCGCTTCTTCGCTGGAGAGCGTGCGCTCCGGTGAGCCGAGGGTGACGCGGAAAGAGACGCTCTTCTGGCCTTCTTCGAGCGGCGGACCGGAGTATTGGCGCACAAATTGAACGGACTCGAGCAGCGGGCCGGAGAACGACGCAATGGCCGCTTGCAGGTTGCCGGCGTGCTCACGCAGAGGGCAGACGACGGAAAGATCGAAGGCGCTCGAAGGGTAGCGGCGGATGGGCGCGTATTTCGTCTGCTGCGCGGAGAGCGATTCCACCAGCCGCAGGTCGAGATCGAGAATGGCCGCGCGGCCGGATTCAATCAACGAGGGGTGGAACTCAAAAATGCGGCCGACGGTCTGGCCGCGCCACACGAGTTCGCCGGAGCGGGCGGGGTGTTCGAACGGGCGCGGCGCGGCGGGCTTGGCTTCCGCGCCGGGCATCAGGCATTCGGCGGCGCGTTTGACCTCGTACAGGCCCGCGGCGCCATTTCCGTGCCGCTCGTAAAGCGCCGCCGCCAGGTGAGGGATTTCGCCGGGCAGTCCAGAAACGGTCTTGTGGATCTCCATTCCGATTTCGAACAGGCGGAAGGATTCGCGGTGCTTGGCGTTCTCGGTGATGTTCTTCCAGATGCCGGGCAGCAGCGACGCGCGCATCAGCGCCTGGTCGGATGCAATCGGGTTCGAGACGCGCAGGTGCGCGGCGGGGTCGAGACCCAACGCGCGGACGGATTCTTCGCTCAGGAAGGAGTAATTGTAGACCTCGGTGAAGCCCTCGTCGACGAAGACCGCGCGCACCTCGTGCTGGAATCTTCGGGTGGGATTCGCCGGGGGCACGGCGGCGGGCACCAGCGGCGCGACGGGCGTGATGGAGTCGTAACCGACCATCCGGCCGACTTCTTCCACCAGATCGTCGGGAATGGAGACGTCCTTAGTGGCGCGCCAGGAGGGCACGGACACCCAATAGAGGCGCGGCCGCGGCTCGTGGACGCCAAATTCGAGGCTTTCCAAAATGCGGCGGACTTCCGCGGGCGAAATGGAGCGGCCGAGTTTGCGTTCCAGCCAGTCATGGCTTAGCACGACGGGCGGCGGCGAGGCCAATTCTCTCTTTTGATCGGCTAACCCGCCCACGATGCGGATGCCGGGTGAGATTTCGCGCAGCAGCTCTACGGCCCGCGCCAGGCCGCGCACGGTATTGGCGGGGTCCTGGGCTTTCTCGAAGCGGATGGAGGCATCGGTGCGGAGCTTGATGGCGGCGGAAGTCTTGCGGATGGAGGAAGCCTGGAAATTGGCGCTTTCGAGCACCACGCGGGTGGTCTTATCACCGATGGCGCTGTGCGCGCCGCCGATGACGCCGCCGAGCGCGATGGGGCCGGCGGCATCGGCAATTACCAGGTTGGAGCAATCCAGCGTGTAGTCTTCGTAGTTGAGCGCGCGGAACGCTTCGCCGGAGCGCGCGGGACGGATGAAAATGGTGCCGCCGTTGAGCGAATCCGCGTCGAAGGCGTGCATGGGCTGCGCCAGCTCGGCCATCACGAAGTTCGTCATGTCGACGATGTTGTTAATGGGGTTGAGCCCGATGGCGGTGAGACGCGCTTGCAGCCAGTAAGGCGACGGCCGGACGGAAACGTTCTCGAAGACCAGCGCGCTGTATCGCGGGCAGAAGTTGAAGTCCTCGATTTGAATGCCGATGGCGGCCGGGGCGGTTGGGATGAGGCTGAGATCGACGGCATCGCGCAGCTTGAGGCCGAGGATGGCGGCGACTTCGCGCGCCACGCCGAAGTGACCCCACAGGTCGGGGCGGTGGGTGATCGACTTGTTGTCGATTTCGATGACCGCATCCGGAGCGCAGCGCGGCAGGGGATCGCCGGGCGCGCCCGCGTCGAGTTCGATGATGCCGGAGTGGTCCTTGTTGATGCCAAGCTCAGCGGGACTGGCGAGCATGCCATCGCTTTCAACGCCGTGGATCAGCTTGCGGCCGATGGGGGCCCAGGCGGTAAGCATACCGGGGCGGCAGTTGGGGGCGCCGCAGACCACGGTTTTACGGCCGTTCCGGCCGGCATCGACGACGGCCCTGGCGTTGTGGCTATGGGCGATGGGCTCGACCGATTCCACGCGCGCCACCGAAGCGCCGCCCAGCAACTCTCCCACGGGTTCGACGCCCTCGCACTCGGCGGTCTTCATGGTGATGAGCCGTTCCAGCGGACCGGGGGCCTCGTGAAGGGCGGGGACGAATTGGCAAATCCAGTTGTAAGAGAATTTCAAGATTGCCTCTAGATCAAAACTGCTCCAGAAACCTTAGATCTCCGCCCTGTAAATGGCGGATGTCGTCGATGGCGTAGCGCATCATGACCAGGCGCGTGAGGCCCAGGCCGAAGGCGAAGCCGTTCCATTCGGCGGGGTCGATGCCGCTCATGCGGAGGACATTGGGGTTGACGAGGCCGCAGGGGAGGAGTTCCACCCAGCCGCTCTGCTTGCAGACCGGACAACCGGAGCCGCCGCAGATGAGGCACTGGATGTCGAGCTCGAAGCCTGGCTCGACGAAGGGAAAATAGCCGGGACGCAGACGGACCGTCACGTCGCGGTGGAAGATGGCGGCGAGCAGCGTCTTCATGAAGTAGAGCAGGTGGGCGACGGAGACATCCCGGTCGATCATCATGCCTTCGAGCTGGTAGAAGGTGTGCTCGTGGGAGGCGTCCACGCTTTCATTGCGGAAGACGCGGCCGGGGGCGATCATGCGCAGGGGCGGACCGAGGCGCTCCATGCCGCGCACCTGGACGGGCGAGGTGTGGGTGCGAAGCAGGTTGCCGCCATCCAGCCAGAAGGTATCCTGCATGTCGCGGGCGGGGTGATCGGCGGGGATGTTGAGGGCGTCGAAGTTGTGGTATTCGGTTTCGACCTCGGGGCCGTCGAGGACGGCGAAGCCGAGGGAGGCGAAGAGATCCTCGAGTTCGCGCTGGATGCGGGTGATAGGGTGGAGATGGCCGCGGCGCGGGCCGGGCGCCGGAAGGGTGACGTCGAGCCACTCGGCGTCGAGGCGGGTGTCGAGCGAGTCGGAATCGAGGCGCCGTTTCTTGGATTCGAGGGCCTGTTCGAGATTCTGGCGGGCGCTATTGAGGAGCTTGCCGATGCTGGCGCGATCTTCGGGCGGGAGTTTGCCCATCTCCTTGCCGGCTTGTGCGAGCGGGCCTTTGCGGCCGAGCGCATCGACGCGCACGGCTTCCAGCTCTTCGAGCGTGGCGGCGGAGGCGATGCGCGCGAGGGAACGGGACTCCAGTTCCTGGATGGATTGATCGAGCATGAAAAGGCCTATTTTAGCAGGGCAAGCGCATGCCCCGTCACCCTGAGACATTCGTCCCGGCGTGCTTAGTGGGATGATCGCCGTTTGTCGTCTGTCATGCGTCCACAGCTACGGCGCCTGAGGGAACCCACGCAGCCAGCCGGGCCGCTGTATTACAAGTTGTCTGAATGTTCTGCCGCTGCGAAGATTCCATTACCCTCGTGGCGCACGCACTCGTGCGCGCCCCCACCTCGCCTGCTACCGTTCCTTCTACCGGGAATCCGGCTTGATGGCGTAGTAGCCCTTGCGGGCCTGGGCTTTGAGATCTTTGTTGGCGAGCTTGATGTCGAGTTTGCGATAGCCGCCGTCCTTGGCCTCGTTGAGGGGAGTGTAGCCGATGGAGTACTGGCTGCGCATTTCCTCCTGCAACTCCTTGAAGACGACGTCGAGGGTGTTCTTGCGGTCGACCCGGTAGACGTGGCCGCCGGTGTCGTCGGAGAGATGGTGGAGGGCGGCGCCGCCGGCATTGCCCATGCCCCAACCGAACCCGCCATAGGCGCTCGGATCGGAATACTCGATGCTATAGATGACGGCGTCGGCCTTTTGGGCGGCCATTACGGCTTCCTCGATCTTGAGCCGGCTGCCTTCGTCGACGCCATCGGTGATGACGACGATCACTTTGCGGCCCACCTGCTTCTGCAACTGATCGTGGGCGGCGAGATAGACAGCGTCATAGAGGACCGTGCCGCGGGGGCCGCCGGCGGTGGGAACGGGGCCGGGTCCGAGACCGCCCACGCCGGAACTCACGCGCAGATCGTTCATGGCGTTGGTGAGCAGGCGGGCGGAGCCGGTGTAATCCTGCAAGAGCTCGGCCTCTTCGCCGAAGCTGATGAGGAAGGCTTCGTCCTTCTTTTGGAGGACCTGGGCGAAGAACTGGGAGGCGGCGCTGCGCTCGATTTGGATCAAGTTGCGCTGGCTGCCGGAGACGTCGATGAGCAGGCCGATGGTGAGGGGGAGATCGGTTTCCCGCGTGAAATACTTGATCGGCTGCGGCTTGCCGTCCTCGAGGATGGTGAAATCTTCTTTGGCCAGGTTGGGGATGAGTGCGCCCTTTTTGTCGCGGACGGAGGCGAGGACGCTGACGACATCGACATCCACTTTGATGGAAGGAAGCTCGTCAACGGGCCTGGCCTGTTGGGGGGGATTGGCCTGCGCGAAGAGCGCGGAAGCGAGGGGGAAAACGCAGAGGAGTCGCATGCCGGTACAATAGGGACGTATTCGGAGGAGATCCTGTTTCACAATGAAAGAAGCCATACACCACCTTCGACGCAACGATCCGGTCCTGGCGGAAATCATCGAACGGGTTGGAGATTACCGCATCGAGTTCCGCGAACCGGGTTTTGAAACGCTGGTGAAATCGATTGTATACCAGCAGTTGAGCGGGCGGGTGGCGAGCATCATCTTCGAGCGGCTGGTGAAGGCGGCGGGTGGCGAGCTAACACCGGCGAGCATCCTGAAGCAGCGGCCGGAGCGAATGCGGAAGCTAGGACTCTCGAAGCAGAAAACGGAGTACATCCGGGATCTGGCGCGGCACACCAGAGACGGGCGGGTGGTGTTCGAGGAATTGGAGGGGATGACCGACGCGGAAGTGATCGAGCGGCTGACCGAGGTGAAGGGGGTCGGGGTGTGGACGGTGCACATGTTCCTGATGTTCGCCCTGCGGCGGACGGACGTGCTGCCGGTGGGCGATTTAGGGATTCGCAATGCCATCAAGGTGGCGTACGGGCTGAAGGAGTCGCCGACGCCGGCGGAAGTGGAAGCGATGGGCGCGCGGTGGCGGCCGTACTGCACCGTGGCGAGCTGGTATCTGTGGCGCAGCCTGGAGCCCAACGCGAATTTGTAATAATCAGCGCGTGTGGCGGAAGTGAGCGATTACGCCCTTTTAATTTTTACAGGCTGTTGAGATTTCCGACATTAGAGTTATAATATTTTCAGGAAATCAGATCTTGAGGTATGCTTTAACCTCAGGTAATACAACCTAGGAGCAAATATAAATGCGTATGTTGAAGTTGGCGGTTCCGGCAGGGATTGTGGCGGCGGGTTTTTTGATCTGCACGACGGCGAGCTACGGCAAGCCGGAATACCAGAAGAAAGAGAACCTAAAGGCCTGCACCACCTGCCATGTTAAGGTGGGTGCCCCGGCTGCCATGAAAACGGATCCGAACCTGACCGAGATCGGCAAGTGTTATGCCGCTAACGATCATTCGTTGGCGAAGTGCAACGTTCCGGCCGACGCGAAGAAGCAGTAGGGCCGCTCAAGTCCGGGGCGCGGGTTCGCCTGATCCCGCAAAACGTGGTTCCGGTTGGGGACAGACCCGGGCTGTAGCAATTATTTTTGATGGAAACGGAGGCCGGCGCGAAGACCGGCCTCCGTTTTTGTTTGGGGCGCTTGGGGGAGACAGAAAAGTCAGGAGACGGGAGATAGGAGTCAGAAGACAGGAGTCAGAAGACAGGAGTCAGAATGAAGGATGCGCCTGCGGCGCATTCTGACTTCTGATTTCCTCGACTTCTGACTTCTTGGTTCACTAGCTGGAGTATTTCAGTTTCCAGGCGGAGATGGCGTCGGCCAATTCCTGGTGGATGGTCAGGTAGTGCTCGTCGGGGAAGCGGTCGACGGTTTCGCCGGGATCGATGGAGAGGTCGTAGAGCTCGTTGGGGCCATTGGTATTGTCGCGCAGGAGCAGCTTGTAACGCTCTTCGCGGCCCATGTCGGTGTTGCCGTGGCTGGCACAGAGGATCAGGCGCCAGGGCTGCTTTTTGGGCAACGGTTTGCCGGTGGCAAGCGCGGCGTAGCTGCGGCCGCAGAGGTTGCGCTGGGGGACCGGGATGGAGAGCAGCTCGCAGATGGTGGGGATGAAATCGTAGGCGCTGATGGGATCGGGGCGGACGGCGAGCGCGGGGACGTGGCCGAGCCAGCTCCAGAAGATGGGAGTGGAGACGGCTTCGTCGAACATGTTGGGCGGGTCGGAGGCGCCGGCGGCGTCCCAGAGACCGTGGCGGCCGAGGAGGGCGCCACAGGCGGCGGTGAAGACGACCAGGGTATTGACGAGCAACTGGCGGTCGTGCAGCCTGGCGAGGATGGCGCCGATTTCGTCATCCATGGCGGTGATGGCGGCTGCGGCTTTGCGCACGTTGGGGATGATGGCGGAGAGGTACTCCTTGCCGAGCGCGGCATTCCGGGCGGGGTGTTCAGGGGCATAGCCGTCGAAGGGGTCGGCCGCATAGCGGTCGAGGTACTTTTTGGCGGTGTCGTAGGGCGGGCGCACACCTTGGAAATTGACCTGGAGGAAAAAGGGCTTGGCGGCGGACTGGCGGTCGAGAAAAGCCAGGGCGTCAGCGCCGGTGGCTTCCTGGCAGGTGTAGCCGTTCGAGGAGAGGAGTTTGTCGAGCGGGACGTCGTTGGCAGAGACGGCGCCCGAGGGGCCAATCTGCATAGGCGTGCGGCCCGTAAGCAAGGTGGCGCGGCCAGCCACCGGAGCGGGCGCGCAGGAGAAATGGTTAAAGAAACGGATGCCGGTCTGGGCGAGGCGGTTGAGGTTGGGAGTGTAGACCTGCTTGTTGCCGTAGGCGCCGAGCATGAAGGCGGGAAGTTGATCGGCCAGCAGGAGCAGGATGCCGGGGCGGAGAGCCTCGGGTTTCTTGGCGGCCAGGGCGGGCAGAGCCAGGCTGCCGAAAAAGAAGTAGCGTCGCGAAACGAGCATGGTGAAAATACAAGTATACGCGTTGGAGCGGGGCTGGCGAATGGAATGGCGTGTGCGACATAAAAGTGGCGGAGCTCCCGATCCGGCGAAATTCGCAGGAATCTGAGCGTAGGGGTACGCGAGGTTTGGTCTTCGGCTTTGTATCAGGGCACGGCGTTAGTCTGGCTAAAGGCCGTGCCCTGATACAAACCAGCCGGAGTCCCACTTTTATGTCGCGCACCCAATCGAATGGCGTAGCGCCGGGGGGGCAACTGGCATTATAGTTGGGTTGGGCGAATGAACATTCCGAACGCGCTGACGATTCTCCGGATTTTCTTCGTGCCGCTGCTGGTGGCGGCGCTAGTGCAGGAGAATGGATACGTTTCGATCGGGTCGCTGCAGGTGTCCAACGAGTGGCTGGCGCTGGGAGTTTTTCTGATCGCCGCGGGAACGGACCTGCTGGACGGCTACCTGGCGCGGCGCTGGAAACAGGTTACAACCATCGGCACGTTGCTGGACCCGATCGCCGACAAGCTCTTGATCTCGGCGGCGCTGGTCTCGCTGGTGCAGGTGCGGGTGCTGCCGGGGTGGATGGCGGTGCTGATCATCGGGCGGGAATTCGCGGTATCGGGGCTGCGGCAAATCGCGGCGGCGGAACGATACACCATCAAAGCGAGCGATCTGGGGAAGACCAAGATGTTCGCGCAGGTGGTGGCGATATCGTGCATGTTGCTGGCGGTGCGGCACCCGGCTCTGCTGATGCCGGGCATGGTGTTGATGTGGATCGTGATCGTATTTGCGATTGTCTCGGCCATCAGCTACTTCCGGAAGTTCTGGCACAAGGTGGACGAACGCATCAAGAACCGGCGGCGGCGGGAACTGCTGATGCTGGAACGCAAGCGGCAGCGGGCGGCAATGCGTCAGCGGTCACGCGGGTCGGGCGGTTTGGAAGGAAGCATCTGGAAGCCGCCGGAAGTCAACTGAACCACCCGCACCTGGCCTTTGGGCCCGATGGTTCCAGAGGGAAAACCTTCGAGTGAGAGGGGCTTGCCGTTGAGCGCGATGGATGCGCCGCCGGCGTTGCCGAGCAGCAATTCCACGGCGCCATCGGTATCGACGTTACGGGTTTGACGCGGCTGTAGCGTGGCGGAGAACAGAACCTTGCCGTTGACGCGGGCGCGGACCCAGACGGCATCGATGGCCGTGATCTCAACCCGCACGGCCGCTTTCGGACTGGACTGCGCGGCGGGCGGGGCGGGAGTGGCGACGGCGGGCGGGGCCGCGGCTGGGGCACTTGCCGGTGCGGCGGCCTGCTGGGGAACGGTGGTTTGCAAAGGAGCCGCGCTCTGCGGAGCGGAAGTGGAGGCAGGGGCGGCGGGGGCGGGTACCGCAGCCGCGGGCTGCGATGCGGGCGGCTCAGCGACCTTGGGAGCGGGAGCCGGCACCGCGTGCGCCACTGCCTGTTGGCGCGGCCGTTCCCACCACCAATAGGCGGCGGAGCAGACCAGCATGGCCGCCACGAACAGGGCGGCGGCGGTGATCCACGACGAGCCGGAACTGCGATCCGCGCCGGAGGCATCCCAAGGTTTCACATTGTCGAGGGGGATCTCGGGAATATCCGGCTTGGAGGCTGGGGGGAACTCGGGCGGGGCGGTGCGAGCATCCAAGATCCGCTGAGCCTGGAGGGCAAGTTCCTCGCCATCGAGTTCGAGCAGAAGCGCGTACTGGCGGACAAAGTTTTTGGCAAAAACGGTGGCGGGGAGCTTATCGAACCTTTCCTCTTCGATGGCCTGGAGGAAGCGGGAAGAGATTTTGAGCTCCTGGGCGATTTGTGGCAACTCGAGATTGCGCCGGAGGCGTTCGCGGCGGAGGGTGTCGCCGATGGGGGGCATAGGGAAACGATTCGGGTCTCTAAGTCAATCATACTATCGGAAATATTGAGGCCGGGAGAGGTTCGTTCACTGCGGAGACGCGGAGACGCGGTGGGGGCGAGCTTACGGAAGGATTACGGGCGGCGGAATGGCCGCACGGAGTTCTCGCGGCCCTGCTAGCATAAGCGGTTGATCTCTGTCGTGATTGTCAATTGGAACCGTAAGGAACTGCTGCGGGCATGCCTCCAGTCCGTGGGGCGGCAGGCAGGGGTCGAGTTCGAGACCATCGTGGTGGATAACGGCTCGTGCGACGGTTCGGCGGAAATGGCGGAGAAGGAATTCGGCGCGCGGGTCATCCGGAACGCGGAGAACCGGGGATTCTGCGCGGCCAATAACCAGGGGATCGCGGCGGCGCGAGGCGAATTTGTGGCGCTGCTCAACAACGATGCGGAGGCTGAACCGGGTTGGCTGGCGGGACTCGATCGCGCGGCAACGCGCGCCGCGGACGTGGGGATGGCTGCCAGCAAGGTGCTGGTTTGGGAAGAGCCGCAGCGCATCGACAAGGTGGGACACCTGATCTACCCGGACGGGCAGAACCGCGGGCGCGGGAGTGGAGCGAAAGACAGCGGACAGTTCGACCGCGAGGAAGAAGTGCTGTGGCCGGACGGATGCGCGGCGATGTATCGCAAGAAGATGCTGGATGAGATCGGCGGCTTCGACGAAGATTTTTTCGCGTATGGCGACGATGCGGAACTGGGGCTGCGGGGGCGCATCGCGGGATGGAAGTGCATCTACACGCCGGAGGCGGTGGCGCGGCACCATCGCGGGTCGACGCTGGGAAAGGATTCGGACCGGCGGCTGGAACTGATCGAACGCAACCGGATTCTGCTGGCGCTGAAACTGTTTCCGTGGAGCCTGCTGTGGCTGAACCCGTATTATTTTGCGGTGCGGGTGGTGGCGGGGTGCGGCGCGGCGCGGCGCGGCGCGGGCGACACGACTTATTTTCCGGGCCTGCGCGGCAAGCTGCGGATGGCGGCCGCCATGGTGCGCGGCAACCTGGCGGCGCTGCGGATGACGCCGCGGATGCTGCGGAAGCGAAGGGAATTGGGACGAATCCGGAAAATGAATCCGGGGGAAGTGCGGCGGATGATTCTGGCGCACCGGCTGCCCCTGAAAGAGACGGTATGAGCGCGTGCCTGGTGTGCGGCTCGCAAGAATCCACGGCTTTGTTCCGCGCGCCGGACCGGCTCTACCACACGACCGCCAAGGAGTTTGTGGTGGTGCGCTGCACCGACTGCGGACTGGCGCGCCTCGACCCGCAGCCGAGCCTGGAAGAAGCGCGGCAGTCGTATCCCGACAAGTACTGGTTTGCGCCGGATGGCGGAGCGGCGGGGCGGTGGGAGGAAATGTACCGGCGGTTGGTGCTGCGCGACCATGTCGGTTTTGTGGCGCGGGCCATGCGCGGTTCGAGGGCGCGCGGCCCGCTACTGGACGTAGGTTGCGGCGGCGGGCTGTTCCTGGGGATGATGCGGGAGCGGGGCTTCAGGGTGGTGGGCCTGGATTTTTCGCGCGAGGCCGCGGCCACGGCGTGGCGCCGGCAACAGGCGCCGGCGGTGTGCGGAGACCTGGCGCGGGCGCCGCTCAGTCGAGGGAGCTGCGCGGGGATCACGATGTTCCACGTGCTCGAGCACCTGTACGATCCGCGGGCGTACCTGACGGCGGCGCGGAAGTTGCTGGCGGCGGACGGGCGGCTGGTGGTGCAGGTGCCGAACGCGGGCTGCTGGCAGTTCCGGCTGCTGGGACGGCGGTGGAACGGTCTGGACGTTCCGCGCCACCTGTTCGATTACCGCGACCGGCATGTGGAGCGGCTGCTCGAGGAGTGCGGATTCGAAGTGCTGCGGCGCAAGTATTTTTCCCTGCGGGATAACCCGGCGGGCCTGGCCACCAGCGTGGCGCCGGGCCTCGACCCGATGGCGCGGCGCGTGCGGGGAGTGACCGAGAGCCGCGGCGCGCGGCTGGCGAAGGACGCGCTCTACCTGGCGCTGGTGGCGGCAGCGCTGGGGCCGACGCTGGTGGAAGCGGCCTTCGGGGCGGGCTCCACGGTCATGATCGAGGCGCGCGGGCGATGAGATACACGGAGCCGGCATACCATCTGCCGAAGGCGTTGCGGCGGCACATCCTGCACTTCGAAGTCGAGATCGAAGACGCGGTGGCGGCGTTCGCCAAGGAACTGGCGGCGGGCGCGCGGGTGCTGGACGCGGGCGCGGGAGAAGGCCAGTACGCCGGACATTTCGCGCGGCAAAGATACTGCGGAGTGGACCTGGCGGTGGGAGACGCAGGCTGGGATTACAGCCATCTGGATGTGGTGGCGGACCTGGGGGCGCTGCCGTTCAGCGACGGAGTTTTCGACGCGGCGCTGCACATCGTGACGATCGAACACTTGCGGGAACCGGGGCGGGCGCTGGCGGAGATGGCGCGCGCGCTGAAGCCGGGCGGGCGGCTGCTGGTGGCCGCGCCGCACGAATGGGAAGTCCACCAGGCGCCGCACGATTACTTTCGTTACACGCGCTACGGCCTCGAGTACCTGCTGGACTTCGCGGGCCTCGAAACGATTGAGATCCGGCCGGCGGGCGGATATTTCCGTCTGCTCGCGCGGCGGCTGCTGAACGGTCTACAATTTTTTACAGGGGGAATTCGCTGGCTGGGCTTTGTTCCGGCCGCGATCCTGTTGGTGCCGCCGGCGGTGATCCTGCCTTTGCTGGACGGGCTCGACCGGGAAAAAAATTTCACGGTTGGATACCTGTGTTGGGCGAAGAAGGCAGCGCGCTGACACGCTGGAGGGAATCGCCCGTCAACGGGTTCGACAGGCGGCGCCGCCTGCCCCACCTGATTGTCCGAGTCTTGAGGCCATTTTGAACGGAGTCATCATAGTCGATAAACCGGAGGGGTGGACGTCGCACGATGTGGTGGGCAAGGTCCGCCGCATCGCCAGGACGAAGAAGGTGGGGCACCTGGGAACGCTGGACCCGATCGCCACGGGCGTGCTGCCGCTGGTGCTCGAGCGGGCCACGCGGCTGGCGCAGTTTTACACGCGCAGCGACAAAGTTTATGAAGGCGTGGTGCGGTTCGGCTGGTCGACCGATTCGTACGACCGGGCCGGCGCAGCGACCAGCCCGCAGTTGGAAGTGCGGGTGGACGCAGGCGAACTGGAAGAACTGCTGGAGCGGTTTCGGGGCGAGTTTATGCAGACGCCGCCGCCGGTATCGGCCAAGAAAATCGACGGCCAACGGGCCTACGAGCTGGCGCGAAAATCCATCGTGGTGGAACTGGAGCCGGTGAAGGTGCAGGTCTACGAGCTGACCCTGCTGGGGATCGATGGGGCGGAAGCGCGGCTGCGGGCGCACTGCTCCGGTGGGACGTACATGCGGGGGATTGCGCACGATCTGGGCCGGGCGATGGGATGCGGCGCGCACCTGCGGGAGCTGCGGCGGGTGGCCAGCGGCGAATTCGAGATCGGCCAGGCGCGCACCATCGCGCAACTGGAATCGCTGGCGGCGGACGAGCGGCTGGTGGACGCGCTGGTGCCGGCCGGGAAGATGCTGCCGGGCTTTCCGGAAGTGTACGTGGACGATGTGGTGGCGGCGCAGATTCGGAACGGGCGGAACTTTCCGGCATCGCCATTTCGCTCGCCGCAGGCGGCGCGGTACGTGAAGGCGGTAACGCGAGAGGGCGAACTGGTGGCCATCGGGGAAGCGGTGCTGCCCAACCTGTACCATCCCGCGGTGGTGCTGTAACGGGCGGGCCAAGCCCGCCGCCTGATAGAATGGCGGATGTAGAATGTTGAAGCGGTATATTTTTTGGGAATATGCGCGCGGGAGCTGGCAGTACGACGTGATCGTCGGGGTAATACTGGCCTTTTTGTTCCTGACGCCACGCGACTGGTTTCGGGATCAGCCGCGCATCCCGCAGGCCAGCGACATTTCCTCCTTACCGTCGGAACGCGGCACCCATCAGTATTTTGTCGACAGGGAAGCGCTGGCCGGCGTTCCGGATGACCAGCATGTGGCGACGCTGACGCGGTTGCTGCAAGTCCGCGCCGGCAATCCGCGCCTGACGCTGACGCGTATGGAGCCGGTGGTGGATTCGGAAGGGGAATTGCACGGTTATATCGTGTCCACGCGACCGTGACCGGGTACAGCTACACAACATGCGGCGCTATCGGTTTTTCTTCGTGCTGATGGGTACTCTGCTGGCAACTGGCGCGCGCGCCCCGGGGCAGGATCCGCTGGCGGCGGTGTTTGCGCGGATTGACGCCGCGGCGTCGCGGTTCAAAGGACTGACGGCGAACCTCCAGAAAGTGCATCACGAGGAAGTGATTCACGAGGATGATATGGAAACCGGCACGATCAAAGTGAAGCGCCCAAGACCCAAGGAACTGTTGGTGCGCGTGGACATCCAGGGGACGAACCCGAAGCAGTTGGTGGTAAACGGGAACAAGTTGCAGGTCTATTACCCGCACTCGGGTGAGTTGCAGGAGGTGGAACTGGGCAAGAGGAAACCCCTGGTGGATCAGTACATGGCACTGGGGTTTGGTGAGAGCTCGAGCGACCTGAGGACGTCCTACACCGTCCAGTTAGGCGGCCCGGAGACGGTGGCGGGCGAGGCAACCACGCGACTGGAATTGATTCCCAGGTCGGTCGAGGGGCAGGAAGTTAAGAGGATCGATCTCTGGATCTCCGACAAATTCGGCTATGTCGTCCAACAGAAGCTCTACCAACCGGCCAGGAACTATACGCTGTTCACGTACACCAACATTGTGCTGACTGGCGCGATTTCCGATTCGGTATTCCACTTGGACGTGCCCAAAGGAACCAAGAAGGAGGTTTTACTCAAGGGGAAGTAGTTCCCCAACCGGTCTCGTTATGCGCACCACGTCCAGTTCGTCCCGGCTCAACTACCTTGACTGGTTGCGGGGCTTGGGGGCCGTAATCATGCTGCACGGTCACGTGTGGGATTCCTTTGTGCGGGACGATCTGCGGAGCGGCGGCCCGTACATCCTTTCGCAATTCCTGGGCGGGATGCCGCCGGCGATTTTCCTGTTCCTCACGGGCGTGACGCTGGCGTTTCTGATGGACGGCTCGGAGCGCAAGGGGATGGCGCCGGCCGCGCGGGTCTGGACGGCTTACCGGCGCGCGGGCTACCTGTTTTTCCTGGCCTTCGCATTCCGGATACAGCTCTGGATCTTCGGCATCCCGGCGCCATGGCAGGATCTGTTCCGCGTGGACATCCTGAACTGCATGGGGTTTGCGATCGCGCTGCTTTCGGCGATGGCGCTGTTCCGGACGGCGGAACGGGTGCGGCTGTGCGCGGTGCTGGGCCTCGCGATCGCGTTTGCGTCGCCCCTGGTGTCGCAATTGAATTGGGCGGGCGTGCCGTGGATGGTGCGGGGCTACATCTTGCCCGATCAAAAACTGTTCGGCTTCTTCCCGTGGGGCGCCTATCTGGCGTTTGGCATGGCGGCGGGCAGCGCCATTCGCGTGATTCCGGAGGCAGCCATGGAGCGGGCCATGCAGTGGGGGGCGATTTTGGGCGGCGCGACGATTGTGGCATGCCAGTATTTCGCCAGCCTGCCGTATTCCATCTATGCGAAATCGGAATTCTGGCTGAACAGCCCGGCCCAGGTGCTGACCAAGCAAGGAGTGACGATGGTGCTGCTCTCGCTGGCCTTCCTGTGGACGCGCTACGGCGCGAGGGAGGGCTGGAGCTGGGTGCGGCAGTTCGGCACGACGTCGTTGCTGGTCTACTGGGTGCACGTCGAGATGGTATACGGCCGGGGCCTGTTCTTCCTGAAGAACCGGCTGACGGAAATGCAGACGTCGGTGGCGGCGGTGGTGGTGATCCTGCTGATGCTCGCGATCTCGGTGATCAAGACGCGCTGGGCCGAGGTGCGCGCAGCGCTGCAGGATCTGGGCTGGTGGTCCAGAGCGAAACCGGACAGCGCGGCGGGGGACTGAGGGCTCTAGCCGACACCCTTCCCGGATCGTCTGCACCGCGGGCGGCCCAAGGACGGTTTGCCGTTTTTCTGCCCGCATGATCCCGGCGGCCCCGACGCCCAGCCGCAAAGCCTCGAGTCTATCGCGCCAGGCCAACTTGCTCTTGTGCCGGGCACACGCCGGAATTCATCTGCACGTTTTAGGCGGCGCTCGCGCCTCAGATTGGAGAGGCGCTGCCGTGTCGAGACAGACTCTTCTCGACACCCTGGTGGGGTATGGAACAGTCTGTCGGGACCGGGCGTCGGCAAGTGCCGACGCGGCACGCATGAGTGCGTGCGCCACCTCATCTGTCGCGCGGGAGATTTTGCCGGTGGTGCTACAATGCGTGACGAGTTGGCATGGTTCGGCTGCGCGCAGTTGCGGCGGTGGTTTTGTGGGCGGCGCTGGATCTCCACGCGGCTACCCAGCGGGCGCTGCCTGACGGGTACACCCGCCGTGTCTGGCAGACTCAGGACGGGCTGCCGGAGAACACCGTTCAGGCGTTCGCCCAAACGCCGGATAACTATCTTTGGATCGGCACCAGCGGCGGGTTGGTGCGGTTCGATGGCGCGGGTTTCGTGGTCTATGACCGCGACAATACGCCGGCGATGCGCGAGAACAGCATTTTCTGCCTGACGGTGGGGCGGGACGGCAGCCTATGGGCGGGCACCGATGGGGCGGGCCTGCTGCGATATCGCGGCGGAGTCTTTCGTTCGTATCGGGCGGCCCAGGGGTTGACCAACGATTTCGTGCGCGCGGTCGTCGAAAGCCGCGATGGTGTACTGTGGGTCGGCACCGACGACGGGCTCTTCCGCCTGGAGGGAGAGCGGCTGGTGCGCGTGGATGGCGCCGGAGAGATTCCGGCTTTGGCGGTACACGCGATTCGCGAGGACCGCGCCGGCAACTTGTGGGTGGGCGGCTCCACGGTGATCTCGATCCACGGCGCCGATTGCAGGGAGTACCACCTGGAAGGGTACGGCAGCGCCAGCCGCGTCAAATCCATTTCGGAGACGGCCGACGGCACGGTCTGGGTGGGCACCGTTTCGGGCTTGCAGAGGCTGCCGCGGGCGTCGCGCGACACCGGGCGGTTCGAGAAGGTCCCGGAGATCGTCAGCACGGTCCGTGCTTTGCGGGAAGACCGAAGTGGCGCGCTCTGGATCGGCAGTATCGGCGATGGGCTGCTGCGATATTCCGAGGGCCGGTTTACCCACGTGACAGCGCCGGACAACCCTCCCAGCAGCACGGTTCTCGGGATCTTCGAGGACAACGAACGGAATATCTGGGCCGGGATGCAGACCGGCCTGCTCCGCCTCAGCCGGGCCGCCATGAGCACGTTTCCCCTGCCGGACACGGCTAACGCCGACTTTGGAACGGTGTACGCGGATCCGGACGGCTCGTTGTGGGTAGCCGGTACACACTTGTATCGGATCAATGCCAAACGCGATCACTCGGAACTGGTTCTGGCTCCGGCGCCGGGGATCCGCGTGCGCAGCGTATTTCGAGACCGGACCGGCGCGCTGTGGATCGGGACCGAAGGCGACGGAGTTTTCCGGTCCGAAAAGGGCCGGCAGGTGCAGTACACGAAGCGCACGGGACTGGTCAACGATTTCGTGCGCGCCTTCCTGGAAAGCCGCGACGGCAGCGTTTGGATCGGCACCGACGAGGGTCTCACGCGCTGGCACGAGGGAACGCTTTCCAACTATCTGGAGCCGCAGGGGCTGGCCTATTTCAGCATTCGGACGCTGGCGGAGGATCGACGGGGCGATGTTTGGATCGGGACGGAGCGCGGCGTGAGCCACTGGCACAACGGCGCCTTCGTGCAGGATCCCGTGACCGCGCGCCTGCGCCTGGAGAAGATCTGGGCCATCCATGAAGATGGCGAGGGCGGGCTGTGGCTGGGAACGCGCGGCGCCGGCTTGTTCCGCTGGCGCGCGGGGAAGTTGACCGAACTCGGCACGGCCGAAGGATTGCCAACCGCCAGCATCTACCAGATTCTGGAGGATGCCCGCGGAACGTTTTGGATGAGCGGACCCAATGCGATCTTCGCTGTTTCGAGGCAGGATTTGGACCGCGTGTCCGAGCAACCGGGGTTCCACCCGGCGGTAACCCTATACGGATTGTCGGACGGAGTGGAGGCCACGCAGATCTACGGCGGGGTAGCGCCGGCGGGCAGCCTGACGGCGAACGGCGAGGTCTGGTTTCCAAGCAACCGGGGGCCGGTTCGCATCATGCCGCTGGAGACGCGGCCGGAGAGCTTGCCGAAGGTGGTGATCGAGCAGGTGCGAGTGGACGGGCGCGAGACGCGGGTAGCGGGCCGGCTGTCGGTGCCGCCGGGCGATGGGAAACTGCAGATCGGCTATGCGGCGATCCGGCTTCGGTCGCAGGAACGGCTCCATTTTCGCTACATGCTGGAGGGCTACGACCACGAATGGACGGAAGCGCTGCGGCGGCGCGAGGCGTTTTACAACCTGCCGCCGGGCCAGTATCGATTTCGCGTGCAGGCCTTCGAAATGAACATGCCGGATAGCGTGAGCGAGGCGGCGCTGGAGATCGAGTTGCGTCCGCACTTCTATCGCACGGCGTGGTTCCTGGCGCTGTGCGCGGGGCTGGTACTGGCAGGTGTGCTGGCGGCCTACCGGATCCGGCTGCGGCAGGTGCACGCGCGGTTTCGGGCGGTGCTGGACGAGCGCAACCGCGTGGCGCGCGAGATGCACGATACGGTGATCCAGGGCTGCGCCAGCGTTTCGGCGCTCCTGGAGGCGGTGGTTTCGATCGGGCCGGACGAATCCGGATCGCGCCGCGAGTTGCTGGATTGCGCGCGGACCCAGGTGCGGGTGACGGTGGATGAAGCGCGGCGAGCGGTGTGGAATTTGCGGCAGAGCGGGACGGCGTCGCCGGAAATCGGTCCGCTGCTGGACCAGATGGCCCAGCAGGCGAGCCATGCTGCGCGGGTGCCGGTGAGGTTCGAAGCGTCGGGGAAGCCGGTGCTGCTCGATCCGGCGGTGGAACACGACATCCTGATGGTGGCGCGCGAGGCTGTATATAATGCGGTAGAACACGCGGGCCCGAGCGAAGTGCGCATCCAGGTTCATTTTGAAGACGACAAGATTCGGCTGCGCGTGCTCGACGACGGCTGCGGGTTCAACCCCACGGAAACGCTGCTGGCGGCGGGGGAACACTTCGGACTGGTTGGTATGCGCGAACGGACCGAGCGGCTGGGCGGGTACTTCGACATACGGAGCGCGCCGGGGACCGGAACGGAGTTGCTGGTGGAAGTGCCCGTGAGGTCGGCGGCGGCCGAGAAATTGGGGATCGACCTGGAATCATGAATGCAGCGGCCAAGTTTGACGTTCTGGTGGTGGAAGACCATCCCATCATGCGGTTGGGGATTGCCGCCATCATCAACGCGCAACCGGACATGAAAGTTTGCAGCCAGGCGGAGTCGGGAATTGACGCGGTGAGAATGTTCCGCGAGCATCGTCCGGACGTAACGCTGATGGATCTGCGATTGCCGGGCATGAGCGGGCTGGATGCGTTGCGGGCAATTCGGAAAGACGATCCCTCCGCGCGGTGCGTGGTGCTGACTACGTACGAAGGGGATGAGGACATCCACCAGGCTCTGGCGGCGGGTGCGGCGGGATACCTGATCAAGGCGATGTCGCACGACACGCTGGTGGATGCATTGCGGAAAGTCCACGCGGGGACGCGCTTCCTGCCGGCGCCGGTGGCCGAGAGCCTGGCCATGCGCACGCCGAATTCCGACTTGAGCCCGCGCGAGCGGGAAGTGCTCTCCCTGATGGTGCACGGCAAGAGCAACAAGGAAATCGGCGGAGCGTTACGAATCACCGAAGCGACCGTGAAGTGTCACGTCAGCGTAATCCTGGAGCGGTTGGGCGTGACCGACCGCACGCAGGCCGTGATTGCGGCGCTGCAGCGCGGGCTGGAGCATCTGTAGGCGCAATACTGTTTACTTGGGCCGACCTCGACGGTGGAACAGACGATCGGATTTTGTCGTCTGTCAAGCGCCCGTGCTTCCGCGAGGCATGACAGGCCACGAAAGGCGCTCGGCCTGTCCCACCTAACTGTTCCCGCCCCGCATTCCCAGTCTTCCGATCCAACCTAAGTTGGATTGCGGCGCGAGGGCCTGCTGATAGACTGAGCTGTCGGCTGCGTTCCATGAGCTACCCATCGGTATCCCGCCTGCTAGCCAGCCTGGCCGTCGCGCTTGCGGCAGCGCAGGCTGCCGTGATTGTCGATGCAAGCAAAGCCGCCGTTCCCCCGCAAGCATTGGCGTTCGCCACGGGCGGGCGGTCCGCGGATGGTCATGTGCTGGCGGTCAACAGCCGTTATCTGCTGCTGGATGGCAGGCCGTGGTTCCCGGTGATGGGCGAGTTTCAATACACGCGGTATGCGGCGGAGAATTGGGAACAGGAAATCCTCAAGATGAAGGCGGGCGGGGTCCGTATCATCTCGACCTACATTTTCTGGATTCACCACGAAGAGATCGAAGGGCAGTTCGATTGGTCCGGGCGGCGCGACTTGCGTCATTTCGTGGAGTTGGCCGGCAAGCATGGCATGTACGTTTGGGCGCGGGTGGGGCCGTGGGACCATGGCGAGGTGCGCAACGGAGGACTGCCGGACTGGCTGCTGCAGAATACCAAGATTCGCCAGAACGATGCAGCCTACCTGAAACACGTACAGCGGTTCTATGGCGAGATCGGACGGCAGTTGAGAGGACTCTTCTGGAAGGACGGCGGGCCGATCGTCGGCGTACAGATCGAGAACGAATACCACTCGCGGGGGGCGGGCAAGGGCGAAGAGCACATTCTCACGCTGCGGAAGATGGCGCGCGATGCGGGACTGGATGCGCCATTCTATTCCATCACCGGCTGGGACGACGCCGCGATTCCTTCGCGTGACGTGATTCCGGTCTTCGGCGGATACCCCGACGGATTCTGGTACAGGCCCCTGACTCCGCTGCCACCCAGCCCGGACTATTTCTTTTCCCCAAACCGCCTGGACGAGAACGTGGGCGAAGACCTGTGCGCCAGGCGGCCGGACATTGACGCGCGGATCGCACCGTACCCGTTTTTCACGGCGGAAATGGGAGGCGGCATGGAACCGGCGTATCATCGGCGCCCGCTGATGACTGCCGACGATATCGCCGCGCTCGAGGTGGTGAAGCTAGGCTCGGGCGTCACGCTCTACGGGTATTACATGTTCCACGGGGGGACCAATCCGGATGGGAAGAAAACCACCCTCCAGGAATCGCAGGTCACCGGGTATCCCCAAGACCTGCCGGTGAAGTCGTACGACTTCCAGGCGCCGCTGGGCGAGTTCGGGCAGATGCATCCCTCTTTCCGCGATCTCAAGATCTTCCACTTGTTTCTGCGTGATTTCGGGCCGGCGCTGGCGCCCATGACGGCCTATTTTCCAGCGGAGATGCCGATGGGAAGGCTGGACCGGGAAACGCCCCGCGTGGCGGTGCGCTCCGATGCGCAAAGCGGCTTTATTTTTCTGAACAACTATCAGAAGGATCATCCGCTGCCGCGGCAGACGGGGTTTCAGGTGCAGTTGAAGCTGGCTTCGGGAACCGTGAATGTTCCGCGGCAGGCAGTGGACATTCCAAGCGGAGCGTACACCTTCTGGCCGGTGAACATGCCGTTAGGTGGGACCGTGCTGGAACAGGCCACCGCGCAGCCGCTATGCCGCCTGGAGGATCCCGACACGTACCTGTTCGTTGCCTGGCCGGGCATCGCGCCCGAGTTTGTTTTCCAGTCGGGCGACGGGGTCGAGATCGAGGCGCCGCACGCACGCGTGAAACGCGTGGCGGGGCGGGTGGCCATCGACGGCATCAGCCCTGGATTGGAGACCGCCATTCAAATCCGCACCAAGGATGGCCACAGCACCCAAATCCTGGTACTCTCGCGCGAGCAGGCGCGCAATGTCTGGAAGGCGCCTTTGGGCGGGCGCGAGCGGCTAATCTACTCGGCGGCGGACGTCTACTTTGACGGCAACCAGATCCATCTGAGCGCAACCGATGCGGCTCGTCTGAGTTTTGCGGCATTTCCGAGCCTGGACCGGGAGGTTGCCGGATTCCGCCACACGGCGAATGAAGGGATCTTCGAGTGTTACGCGGCCGCGGTCGAGCCGATCCATGTCAAAGCCGAGGTCCGGCAAGTGCGGGAAGCCGGAAAGGCCGCCCCCGTCAGAATGGGCAAGGAAGTCGCGATGGCGCCGGAGGAGGCCGCGTTTGACGGGGCCGGGCGCTGGTCCATTCGAGTTCCAGATGTAAAATCCGCGGATGTAGGCGAGGTGTTCCTGCGCATCACCTACCAGGGCGATATTGCCCGGATTTATGCGGGCGGCCGGCTCATCACCGACGATTTCTACCATGGCGCGCCCTGGGAGATCGGGCTTCGGGGCATTCCCGCCGCCGACCTGAAACAGGGGCTGGAACTTCAGATCCTGCCACTGCGGCAGGACGCGCCGATCTATCTCGCAACTGGAGTAAAGCCGGCGATTCCCGCCGGCGGCCAGGTGGCCCGGGTGGCCGAAGTAGGGGTGCTGCCGGAATACCGGGCGGTCGCGGACGTGCGACCATGAACGCCGATCCTACTTTAGGTGGATTTCATTCCTAGAGATTGGCAATAGAATCAATGTCATTCCATTTCCGTGTTGAAGGGGGTCTTATGAGGAAAGCCTTGGTAGAGTCGATAGGTGAGACGGCGTCAACGTGGACGCGTTTCCTGTCAATAACGATTGGCTGCTTGCTGTTGTCCGTGGCCGCGTTCGCGCAAAGCGATCGTGGGACCATTACCGGTTCGGTTATCGATCCATCCTCCGCCGCGGTGGTGGGCGCCAAGGTGGTCGTCAAGAATGTGGAAACGGGCAGTACCTTCGATGCAACGACGACGACCTCCGGTGACTTCACCATTCCCTCGGTGCCAAGCGGCAAGTACGACGTGTCCGTGACGGCCCCGGGGTTCAAGACGGCCAACCAAAACGGGATTCAGGTCCTTCTGGATCAGACCATCAAAATCCCCATCGTCCTCCAGGTCGGCCAGACCACGGACGCGATCACGGTTACGGCGGAGGCGGAGATGCTCAAGACTGCCAACGCCGAGATCAGCATGAACGTCCCTGGCGACAAGGTCAATGACCTTCCGATCAACTTCGGCGGCGGCGGTACGGGCACCGGCGCCATCCGGAACTGGTTGAGCTTCGTATATCTCGCGCCCGGCGTGGCCGGAACCTCCGCCAACGCCGAGGTGAATGGCCTGCCGACTGGCGCCTACGGCAGCTTTAAGGTCTACCTGGAAGGCCAGGATTCCACCAGCAACAACGACACCAACTGGACCAGCACCATGGCAGCGGCCTCGGTGGAAGCCATCACCGAGTTCGCCGTTCAGTCCTCAAATTTTTCGGCGGAATTTGGCCAGGTGATGGGCGGCCTGTACAACTTCACCACCAAGAGCGGCACGAACAAGCTGCATGGCTCGGTGTACGAAGAGTGGGCTAACGAGGCCCTGGACGCTCGCCATCCCTTCAATCATTTGCTGGACAAGGACCGGAAGAACGACTATGGTTTCACCGTTGGCGGTCCGGTCTGGATTCCCAAAATCTACAACGGCAAGAACCACACCTTCTTCTTTTTCAACCTGGAGAGGTTCGCCAACGGCCAGGCGTCCAGTGCTGCAACCGGAACGTTGCCGACCGCGGCCATGCGTAACGGTGATTTCAGTTGTCTCCTTTACACCACTTCGACTAACTGCACCGGCCCGATGACGACTCTGACCGATCCGACAAGCGGATATCAATACCTGCAGAACGAGATCTTCAATCCTTTCAGCACTTACACGGACGCGAACGGGCGCGTGGTACGCCAGCCGTTCACCCCCATGAATGTGATCCCCCAGAGCATGTTCGATCCGGTGGCCAAGAAAATCCAGGCGTTGCTACCGGCCCCGATCAACACCCAGACCTCGCTGAACTGGGTTCCCAACATCATCACCAACACGACGCAGCAAGTCCCCAGCCTGAAGATCGATGAGGATTTTGGAACCAGCACCAAAGCCAGCTTCTTCTGGGGCCGCCAGTACACCACCTCGGTTGCCTATCCCGACGGGCTGCCGATACCGCTGACGTCATCCCGTCCGAAGGTCAACTTCGGCGACCAGTACCGGCTCAACGTGGACCACACCATTTCGGCGAACATGCTGGTGCATTTCGGCGCTGGATTCTATCGCTTCCTGAATCCCGACAGCGCGCCCGCATCGGAACTCAATTACGATGTGGTGGGCCAACTGGGCCTGGTCGGCAGCGCGACGGGCGTGGGCTTCCCGAATATTACCGGCTTGGGCGGCAACATTAACGGACTCGGTCCCAGCACGGCCGATCATCAGATCACCAATATCGGTTCGATCACCGGGAGCTGGACCTGGATTCACGGCAAACACAGCTACAAGGCCGGTTACGAGTTCAAGCAGCAAGTCTATAGCGATGCGAACTATCAGGGCGCCCAGGGAATCTATGCCTTTAGTGGCAACCAAACCGCTATTCCGTTCCTGAACACCACTGCCGTGGGATCCACCGGCGGGACGATCGGTAACGGGTACGCCAGTTTCCTGCTGGGCACCACCAATTCAACCACCGTCAACCCGGCCAAGGACACCCAGCTCCGTCGAATTACCGACGGCCTGTATTTCCAGGACACCTTTCGAGTGACGTCCAAACTGACCCTGGAGATGGGCGTCCGGTGGGATCGTGTGCCCCTGGGCCACGAACTGTGGGACAGACAGTCCGAGGTGGGACTGAACACACCGAATCCGAATGCCGGCAACCTGCCGGGCGGCTTCATCTTCGCGGGCTACGGCCCGGGGCGCTGCAACTGCGAATTTGGGAAAACCTATAACTTCGCCTTCGGGCCGCGACTCAGCTTGGCATACCAGCTCAACAAGAACACGGTCGTTCGCGCCGGCTGGGGTATTAACTATAGCGGCGGCGATGCCTGGGCCTACCTGAACGGCGGATACTCCCTGAACGGCCTGGGATACAATTCGATTCAGACCTCCACTCCCGGCTTCGGGGGGATCAATTCGCAACTGGCGGCCGGCCTGGTCTACAATCCCGCGGTGCTGAGCCAGCTCAACCTGAATCCGGGCGTCAATACCGTTGCCGGGCAGATCAATGGGTTCTCTGCCGTCTGGGGCGGCTTGTATGTCGATCCCAACGGCGGGCGTCCGGCTCGCATCAACAACTGGGACGTCGCGCTGCAGCGTCAATTGACGAAAGACATCATGATCGAAGCGGACTACGTCGGCAACCGGGGTGTCTGGGAGCCGTCCAACAGCCTCGTCAACCTGAATGCGATTACCCCGGCCAGGCTCGCGGCCCTCGGCATCGATCTGACCAACGCGAATACCAGAACGCTGCTGACGTCCCAGATCGGTTCGGCCGCTGCTATCGCGGCAGGTTATAAGCTCCCGTACGTGGGCTTCCCGACCACCGCCACCGTGGCACAGTCGCTGCGGCCCTTCCCCGAGTACACCACGCTGACGCCGGAGTTCATCAATCAGGGCAACAGCTACTACGATTCGCTCCAGGTGAAATTCATCAAGCGTATTTCGCACGGGCTGGATGTCAGCTCGAACTATACCTTCTCCAAGACGCTCAACGTCGGCGGCTACATCAATGCCGACCCCTACAACCGCACCATACAGAGAGGCCTCGACTCGAATGACTATCCGCACATTTCAGTCACGGCGATCACCTATACGACGCCCCGAGCGACTTCCAATAAACTGATTCGAACGCTTGTGGGCGACTGGACGTGGGGCGCAACCCTGCGCTACGCCAGTGGAGCCCTGATTGCAGCCCCTCAATCGGTGCTCAGCAGATGGAGCACCTATACGTTCGAATCGGGCACGCCCCAGATACGGGTGGCCGGGGCGCCTTTGTATCTGACCAACATCAATTGCCGCTGCATCGACCCTAACAACATCAACCAGCGGATCCTCAACCCGGCCGCATGGCAGGATGTCGCTGCGGGAACCATCAGCCCCGGCTCCGGGTATTACAACGATTACCGGGGACCTCATCAAGTCAACGAGAACATGAACTTCGGGCGTACGTTCCGGATCCGGGAAGGAATCTCGCTGAACGTGCGGGCGGAGTTCTTCAACGTGTTCAACCGCGTGACTCTGGGCACCCCCACCTCGAGCAACCCGACACAGACAACCAACGTCAACAGCCTGACGGGAGCGATCAGCGGGTTTGGCTACTATAACATCGGCAGCACGAGTAATTTCGGCGGCCAACGGAACGGCCAACTCGTCGCGCGCATCCGGTTCTAAACCAGACAGCAGGTAAAGTACGGCAAAGGTCCGGCATCGCGCCGGGCCTTTTGTCGTTTATGATGGGTTGTCCGAAGATGCGCCCCGCCCTGTCAGTCCTCTGCCTGATGCGCGTCCTGCTCGCTGCCGGCCCCGCCGATTATGCGGGAGCCGAAGCCTGCCGCCCCTGCCATGCGGCGAACGTCACGTCACAATCCAATACCTCGCACGCCCATGCACTTGCGCCATCTTCCCCTGCCCAGCGCGGCGATTGGGCCTTCGGCGCGGGTCTTCAGGCCATTACGTTTGTCACCAGAGTCGATCGCGAATCTTATCGCGAAGACGGACTGACGTGGTATCGATCGCTCAACGGCTACGCAATTACCCTGGGCCAGCACGATGAGAAAGGCGTCGTCTTTCGCACTTTCGATCCTGCGGCGCGCTTCCTGAAATGCTTCGCTTGCCATTCCACCGGCCCGCTGTCGTTAGGGAAGGAAGAGGAGGTCATCCCCCACGAACTCGGCGTGCGTTGCGAAGTCTGCCATGGTCCCGCCGCCGCGCACGTCAGCGATCCCACCCACAACCCGCTCCGTACTCCCGCGCAACTGACCGCCGCGGCCATGAACCGCTTCTGCGGTCAGTGTCACCGAACCGATTCCGAAACGGGGGAAGAGATTACCGACCTGCGCGATGCACGCAACGCCAGGGATCAGACGCTGCGATTGGCCGCCAGCACCTGCTTCCGCCGCGGCAACGGCCGCCTGAATTGCCTGACCTGCCATTCGCCGCACCGGCAACTGGATCAGAACGCCTCGTCTTATGACGTGCGCTGCCAGACCTGCCACGCGAACCAGGTGCATCGGCAGCCGGTGGCTGGCCTTGCCTGCGTGTCGTGCCACATGCCGCGCATACCCAATGGCCCCAATCTCTCGTTCGCGAATCACCGCATCGCCGTTTATTCGCCGGGCAATCCGATTTTGCCGGCTACCCCGCAGGCGGCGTGGTGAACGTTCGTTCCAGGGAGGCATGCCCGCCGCCGGAGGTTAGAGCGATGTTCCAGCCGATTCAATCACTTGCGGCTGCATGAGGCACCCGGCGTCCCGTCAAGACATGATTCGTGCCGCGCCCTCCCATTCTGGCTTTCTGGTATTATGGAATTATGGCGATGAGGAAGATGACCTTCAGCGTACCTGAGCCGTTGGCTGTGCAGCTTCTGCGCAGGGTTGCCTCACGCGACCGCTCGCGTTTCGTAAGTGAGGCCCTGGCTGCGCGACTGGAAGAGCGCGACGTTGCGTTGAAACGTGCCTGCGAGATTGCGAATCAGGACCTGGATGTGGCCGAAATCGAGAAAGAATTTGACGGAATCCGCGACGAAATGGCGGAGCCATGGAAGTGATCCCGGAGCGAGGTGATATCTGGTGGGTATCGCTGGATCCGACGCTCGGTTCGGAGATTCGCAAGACACGTCCCTGCGTTGTGATTTCGGTGAAGGTGCTAAATGAAAGGCGAAGGACGGTGATCGTTGTCCCGCTGTCGAGTTCGGCGAAGGCCAGCCCGCCGATCCTGATCCCGATCTCCTGTGATGGGCACCCTGCGGTAGCTGTGAGTGACCAAATCCGAGCGGTTGCAAAGGAACGACTGCGTAGTCGGCTGGGCGTAGTCACAACGGAAGAGATGGCGGCACTGGAGGACGGCCTCAGGCAGATCATGCAACTCGGATAACACAGAGCCGTGCCACACGCGCTTGGCTCCCCAGGTAGGATTCGAATCTGCAACCTTCGGGTGACAGCACGCCCGCTTGCAGTCGTCTGGCATTGTAAACACAAGGCTTACACGCACGGATAGCCCACCCGCCCGATCCTACTTTAGGTGGATTCTTTCCAGGCTGTTTAGCACTAAAATCTTGTCATCCGTTTCTGTGTCGAAAGGGACCTCTTGACGCCGATCCCGGTTGTCGCTGCTCTGATCTCGCTTCCCTTGGCCTGCTTCGCTCAGGCTCCATGGGACGACGGCCTGCTGAAGCCTTACGTGATGGACCACCGCGCGGCGTCTCGCTCGCCGGCGGATGTTTCGTTCCTGCATGACGCTCCGGCGGGAAAGGACGGCTACATCCGCATTCAGGGCGGGCACCTGGTCAAGCCCAACGGCCAGCGCATCCGCTTTTGGGGCGTCCACCTCACCGACTGGAGTCCCGGCTCGATCGAACTGCCACCGAAAGAAGATACTCCCATGTGGGCCGCCACCCTGGCCCGCTATGGCGTCAACATCGTCCGCCTGCATTTCCTGGACAAGTGGGCTCCCACCGGCATTGTCGACGGCAGCAAGGACGATACCCGCTCCTTCGATGCGCAGCAGCTCGACCGGCTGGACTTCCTGGTCTCCGAGCTCAAGAAGAACGGCATCTACATGGACCTGAACCTCAACGTTGGGCGTGTCTTCAAGGAAGGCGACGGCGTGCCGGACGCCAACCGCCTGCAGCGGGCGAAGAGCGTTACGCTCTTCGACAAACGCATCATCGAGTTGGAGAAAGAGTACGCCCGCAACCTGCTGACACACGTCAATCCTTACACCAAGACGGAATACCGCAAGGAACCGGCGATTGCCATCGTCGAGATCCTGAACGAGAACGGCATCGGCCAGGGCTACAACCCGCCGTCGAAATTCTACGGAGACGAGTTGGACGCCCTCTACAGCACCTGGCTGAAAACCAACCTCACACCCGACCAGTTGCAGAAGCTCCGCGAGGAAGCAGGGGTCCAGGGCGATGCGCTCATTCCCCGCCTAGCCGGCAATGCAAGGGCGACGGCGCCGAAGGACCGTTACGAAACCGAGGTTCGCTTCTTCATGGACCTGGAAAACAAGTTCTATCAGGACATGAAGACATACCTGCGGGATTTGGGCGTGAAGCAGCCCCTCATCGGGACTGCCGACCACGGGCATAGCGGCCCGCCGTGGGTCATGCTGACCAGCCTCTCCAAGCTGGACATCCTGGACGGTCATATCTATTGGAATCAATATGTCGGCGTAGACAACGTGCCTATGGTCAACGATCCTCTGCATTCGACCGTTGTGCAGCTTTCGCGCACGGCCTTTGCCGGCAAGCCGTACACGGTCAGCGAGACCAACCATCCGTTTCCCAACGAGTACGCCAGCGAAGGAATTCCCATCATCGCGGCCTACGCCGGCTTCCAGGACTGGGACATGGTCATCATGTACACTTTCGAGCCAAAGAAGGACCCTGCCTGGAAGCCCTACGTCGGCGACCCTTTCGACCTTTCGCTCGACCCGGTCCGCATGACCGAAATGCCGGTAGGAGCGCTGATGTTTCTGCGCGGTGACATCAAGCCGGCGCGGCAAACGGTGGAAAGGACGTATTCCACCCAACAGGTACTGGATGCCGGACTGCTGCCAGCCGGATTGCGGCCTGGGAGCGAGCAGCCCTACTTCACGCCCGGCTTCCCGTTGTCGTTACCGCTGGAGCACGGGGTTCGCACAAAATCGTTCGACGGCCCGCCGACCGCGAAACTCACTGCGACCGATGGCAACCCGATCGTCTCGGATACGAAGGAGCTAACCTGGTATACCTCTGACGCGAAAACGGGGCTGGTGACGGTAGAGACCGACCGCACCCAGGCCCTCATCGGATTCATCAAAGCGAACCACAAAAGCTTGAAGAATCTCGGAGCCGACATCACCAACAACTTCGCGACCATCGTGCTGGCTTCCATGGATGAGAAGCCGCTGGCGCGGGCCGACAAGATGCTGCTCACCGCGGGCTCGCGCGTGGCCAATACCGACCAGAAATGGAACGATGCCCACAGCGGATTAGGCCGCGGCGGACAAGGCCATTCGCCAACGCTCATCGAGCCGGTTGCCGGCACGGTTACGCTACGCAATGTCCAAGGAGCAAGCGCAGTGAGCGCGGCGGCGTTGGATGGCTCGGGAAAGCCCATCGGCAACGAAATCCAAGCGAAGAAAACCGCCGACGGATGGGTGCTTCCCATCGGTGATCCCGTCACCACGTGGTACGTGGTTTCGGTCCGGCGGCGTTAAGGAATAAAGTGGGGCAGCCAATCTTGGCTGCCGCCGGCTTTCAGCCGGCGCGTGCGAGGATTCGAGCCGGGGCCGAAAGAGCCGCCTGAAAGGCGGCTGCAAGGCAAGATTGCCTGCCCCGCCCCACAAGCTCGGCTGCAAGATACTAGAAAGGAAAGCTGTGACTCATTCAAACGATTCGATGACGCGCCGCGGCCTGCTCGGCCAGGCGCTGGGAGTGGCGGCTCTGGCTTCGGCCTTCAACTCCGCCGGCCAGTTGATTGCCCAGACCCCCGAGGCGGCGGCGCGCATACGCGACTCCTTCGACTTCGGCTGGAAGTTTTACAAGGGCGATGCCCCTGGCGCGCAGCAGCCTGGTTTCGCCGATACCAACTGGCGCAGCCTCGACCTGCCGCACGATTGGAGTGTCGAGGGACCCTTTGCCACCACCGAGCCGAGCGGCGGCTCGGGCGGCTTCGCCCCTACCGGCATCGGCTGGTATCGCAAGCACTTCCGCCTGCCGGCGTCGTCTAAAGACCGCAAGGTATCCGTCGAGTTCGATGGGGTCTATCAGAACAGCGAGGTCTGGATCAACGGCCAATACCTCGGGAAGCGTCCGTTCGGCTACATCAGCTTTGCCTACGACCTCACCCCGCACCTGAACGCCGGCGGCGAGAACGTGGTTGCCGTGAAAGTGGATAACTCGCTCCAGCCCGCCTCGCGCTGGTATTCCGGCTCGGGCATCTACAGGCACACCTGGTTGGTGGCGGTGAATCCGGTCCATGTGGCCCATTGGGGAACGTTTGTGACCACGCCGCGAGTGTCCAAGGAGGCCGCCACTGTTCATGTCCGGACACAGGTGCGCAACGAGAGATCGGCTGCCGCCACCTGCACACTGACCAGCGCGATCGTGGATCGTGACGGCAAGGTGGTACAGACGGCGGAGATTTCTCAGGAAATCGGACCTAACGCCGAGTACGAATTTTCGCAGCAGATGGCCATGGATAAGCCCAACCTCTGGAGCGTGGCCGCGCCATACCTCTACAAGCTGCGCAGCACTGTGCGAGTGGGCCAGCAGACGGTGGACGAATACGAGACGCCTTTGGGCGTTCGCGAAGCACTCTTCGATGCCGACCGCGGATTCCTGCTGAACGGCGAGCACGTCAAGCTGAATGGTGTCTGCCTGCACCACGACGCGGGCTCTGTCGGGTCCGCCGTACCCGAGCGCGTCTGGGAGCGCCGCTTTGAAATCCTGCGGGACATGGGCTGCAACGCCATCCGCACCAGCCACAATCCCCCCGCACCCGAGTTTTTGGATCTCTGCGACCGTATGGGCTTCCTGGTGATGAACGAGGCTTTCGATGAGTGGAAAGCCGGTAAGGGGCAGGTCCGCGGCAACGGCTATTCTCGAAACTACGACGAGTGGCATGAACGCGACGTAACGGATTTCGTGCGCCGCGACCGCAATCATCCTTCCGTCGCGCTGTGGAGCTGCGGCAACGAAATCGGCGACCAGCTCAGCGAACACGGGGTGGAGATTCTGCGCGAACTGATCGGCATCTTCCATCGCGAGGATCCCACACGCCCGGTCACGGCCGGCTGCGACCAGATTGCCGCGGAGCCGAGGGCTGCTTCTCCGGAGTTTCTGGGCCTGCTGGACATTGTGGGCTATAACTACGCGGACCGCTGGCGGGAACGCCGGGAGCTGTACTACAGCGTCGACAAGGCCGCGCATCCCAACTGGCGCATGATCGGGACCGAGAGCTCCGGCATGGGTGGGCCGCGCGGTGAGTACCGCGGGATGTTGCCTGCGGCTCCGGGTCAGGCGCAGGCGCCGCCACCGCCGCCGCCTCCTCCTCCGGGTGCAGCACCCGCTGCCGGCGCCGGACGCGGCGGAGCCCCGGGAAGGGGCGGATTTGGCGGTGGACGCGGCGGCACCCGCGGCCTGGACACCGAGGAATTGTGGCGCTTCGTGCGCACCCACGATTACGTGGCCGGTGACTTCATGTGGACGGGCATTGACTACCTGGGTGAAGCCGGCGGGACGTCGAGGGGCGCCACTTCGGGCGTCATTGACAGTTGCGGTTTCCCCAAGGACGGCTACTACTTCTACCAGAGCGAGTGGACGGACAAGCCTGTGCTGCACGTTTCCCCGCACTGGAACTGGAAGGGTCGCGAAGGCCAGTTCCTGCCAGTTACCTGTTACACCAATTGCGACAGCGTGGAGCTGTTCGTCAACGGGAAATCGGTGGGTGTCAAAGGCTACGCCTTCCCTCGATACGGCATGCAGGGTCGCTATGGACAATCCGCGCCCGTGCCACAGGGCGCCGTACGGACCACTAACGACCTGCACCTCTCCTGGGACGTGCCCTACGAACCCGGCGCTCTCAAGGCGGTCGGGATGAAAGGCGGAAAGGTGGCCGCGGAGGTGGAGGTTTCGACTACCGGAGATCCCGCCTCGATCGACCTGTCCGTGGACCGCGCCGCCATCCGTGCCGACCGGCGCGACGTGTCGCACATTACCGTCAAGGTGTTTGACGCCCAGGGCCGGCTCCATCCGGATGCCGACAACGAAGTCACGTTCGAGGTCCAGGGCGAAGGAAAGCTGATCGGCGTGGACAACGGCAACATGGCCGACATGACGGCCGACTTCAAGGGCAAAATCAGGAAGGCCTCCCACGGTATGTGCCTGGCGATTGTGCAGTCCACTGCCAACGGAGGGCAGATTCGCGTCACAGCCACATCGCCGGGTCTCAAACCCGCTGCCGTGACCATCTCGACGAAAGCGTGATCAGTGCGCCTGGCGGAGTTGCTGCCTCAACCGTTGCAGCAAATCCACGGGAGTCGCAAACCCGGGATTCAGCTCGATGGCCCTGACCAGGCTGGATTCGGCCGAGCGGAGGTCGCCGCTACGCCACTGAGCCATCGCCATGTTAATGCGCACGAGCTCCAGACCGCCGTTCTTGGAAAGTGCATCCTGCCAGAGGCGGATGGCCTCCGCGTCCTGACCCCGCTGCATCATGATCCCGCCCAGGCCGACGGACGCCGTCACTTGCGTTGGATCGAGTCGTATAGCCCGCTGATAGAGGGGAACCGCCTGGTCTTCCTGGTTGCTGTTGCGATAGAGTTCAGCCAGGTAGAGCAGCACTTCGGCATCGTCAGGGGAATTGTGTTCGGCTTCCTGAAGCAATGTCATGGCCCGAGATTGAAATACGGGGTCACGTGTTCGCGAGGCCGCGATGGCGTACGCGAGCGAGATGTCTCTGGGCTCTGCGCGGCCGCCTCCAAAGACCACCAGGCCGGCGTCCCGCGGGGGCGCAGCCTCGGAGATGCGCGGCCGGCGCGGAATCGAATGATCCGTGTACACTACGTGTTGGGCGTCCACCACCGGGCTCTTGGTCATGTGGCAGGCGGTGCAATCGTCCTGACGGCGGGCGCGCGCCGCTTTGGTCTCCCGGCAGGCGCCCGAATCGTGACAGCTCAGGCATTTCTGCCGGAACCAGGCGGCGCGCTCGGCTGGCTTCGGTACCACGTGCGGATCGTGGCACGTGCCGCACCACAGGCGATCCCCGGAGGCACGTTTGCAGGCGCTCTGCGCCAGCTTCTCGACATGGCTGGTCACTTTCATTCCGGGACTCGTGCCGGACCGGACGAAGACCGTGAGCGTATCGTACAGCCGGCCGCCTGCCTGAAACGACTGCCAGTCGCGCCCCGCCCGCATCACCCGGACTTCGCCCGTCAGGTGGCACTGCGAGCAGATGCTGTCACGCCGTTCCGCGTCGAGCTTCGCCGGATTCAGGATGGCGGCCCCGCCCTCACGGCTTCCCAATGTCATCTTCCGAATGTGCGATTCTCCAGGACCGTGACACCGTTCGCAGGCAATACCGCCTTCCCCAAACGGGAGCGCGCCATAACGGTTCTGCGTCTGCGCCACTGTCTTGAGGAAGCTCGCATGGCAGGTCAGGCATGCGGGCGCGGCGGGCCGGGTCAAATAGGGATATGCATAGGTTTCGTAGTTGGGAGCGAGGTTCCACTTCCCGGTTCCCGAGTAATAAGCCACGGGCGCCTCGAAGAGGTAGCCGTCATCCGCCAGAAGGTAGCTGCGGGCGATCGCACCGGATCCGACAAAGTACGGAAGCGCTTTGGCGCCACGAAGCGTTCCGTCCGGCTTCACGAACTCGACGAAGTACGCGCCGCGGTTCTGATGGATCCGGTAACGGAAGCCCGTTGGCTGGTTATCGAAGGCGGCGCGGTCGAACCTCTCCTGGATCAGACCGCTGCCTGTCGGGCCGCTGCTTGCCGCCATGGGGGTGGCTTTGTAACTGTCGTAAATCGCCTGGTGACACGCCGCGCAGGCCGCACTGCCGGCGGATGCGTAAGCGCCGGGACGGCACACCAGGAGTCCCATGGCGTAGACGCAGAAGCGGCTGGAGCGGGCGACCGTAATTCGCCTCCAAGGAACAGGACGGATCGATGAAAAAACGAAGCTCTACAATAGGCTGCGATGAGGATACCATGGATCGACGTTTAGGCCGCAGGGATTTTCTTCGGAACGCAAGCCTGGCAAGCTCCGCATTGACTCTGATCGGTGCGGAGAACAGCTTCGCCCGTCCCGCCGCCGAGGTGGCGGATGCCGCCCCGGATTTTGCCCAGGACGTTCCCTGGCACCAGACAGTCCGGCGCGTCGGCCAGTTAAATATGACCGAGCACGACGTAGCGGACATGAACGTGGAGGAATGGGCGAACTATTGGGCTGCCGCAAAGGTGGACGCCGTACTGGTGAGCGTAACCGGCATTCTGGCCTTCTATCCGAGTAAAGTGCCGTATCACAAGCCGGGCAAGTTTCTCGGCAACCGGGACTTTTTCGGAGAGTGTTGCTCGGCCGCCAAGAAACGCGGAATACGGGTCGTCGCCCGGATGAGCCCCGACCTGCAATGGCAAGAAGCGCTCGATGCGCACCCGGAGTGGTTTGAGCGCGATGCCGAGGGCCATCCCCAGCGGCACAACGAGGACCCCCGCCTCTTCCGCACCTGCATGTTCGGTACCTACTTCACCGACTTCATTCCTGCCGTTATGCGGGAAGTCAATTCGCTCTACGACGTGGACGGTCTCTATACCAATGCGTGGCCTCCGTTGGGACACCCGCCGGTCTGCTATTGCGACCAATGCCGGCGCCTGGCCAAGGCCGGAACACCCGACTATTGGGATCAATACAACCGGCGAATCCTGTATCTTTGGAAACTCTATAGTGGCATCGCGAAGGAGAAGCGCCCGGAGAACGTCTTCTATGGCAATCTTGGCGACGGCGTCCGGTGCACTCCCAATCTCAAGCTGCTCGGCGACGCTTGCGAGTGGTTCAACTGCGACAATCAGGGTCGTGGTGGTGACGACACTCCCATGTGGGGTTGCGCACAGCAGGGACGCGTCTGCGCTGCGGTAATGAAGGGCCGCACCAGCACCAATGTTACCGGCGGGTGGTCTACCGGGGCGGTGCGCTGGCGGAACGCCGCGAAATCCCCGGCTGAGGAGACCATCTGGTTCGACCAGACCGTCGCCAGCGGAATGGTGATTTGGTATTCGTTCATCGGCGCCCAGACGGGTATGGGGGAAGACCACCGGTGGCAGGCCCCCGCGCGGGAGTATTTCAACTGGCTGGCACGCCACGACCGGCATTTCAGGAACAAGCGGACCATCGCCAACCTGGGAGTGGTGATCGGCCAGCGGACGCACCTGTTCTACAAACCGCCGGGCGCCTTCAGCACGCAGCAGTACGTGGACGGCCTGTACTACGCCTTGTTGGAAGGCCGGTTTCTCTTTGATTTCGTCCATGAGGACGATCTCGACGCGGAAAACCTGAAGAAGTATTCGGCCCTCCTGTTACCCAACACGGCGCTCCTCAGCGATGAGCAGTGCGCGCAGTTACGCGCCTATGTGGCATCCGGCGGTTCGCTGCTGGCCACCTTTGAAACCAGCCTGTATGACGAGCGCAACCGGCACCGCGCCGATTTTGGCTTGGCCGACGTCTTCGGAATCTCGAAAGCCGGCGAGGTCCAGGGCACCCTGGGCAACGCTTACTACGCGCGCATCGAAAAGCGGCACGACATCCTGAATGGCTTTGCCAACACGAATTGGCTGCCCGGAGCCGAGTTTCGTGTGCCCGTGCGGCCCGTCGGGGACCCCGTGCTGACGGTAGTGCCGGGCTACGTCGCGTATCCGCCGGAATTGTCCTATCCGCCGACGCCGCGGACTGACGAGCCCGCCGTGGTCATCCGTGAAATAGGCCAAAGCCGGCTGGTCTACTTTCCGGGCGACGTCGAGCGGACCATGTGGCACTCCGGACATACGGACCTAAGCCGCCTCATTCAGAACTCCATCCGCTGGATGCTGCACGCGGATGCGCCGGTCGCCATCGCAGGCAAAGGCGTGATTGAGGCATTCGCCTGGGAGACGGAGCCCGGCTTCGCGGTACACGTGTTGAACTACACGAATCCGAACCTGCACCGCGGCTGGGTGCGGGAAATCTACCCCATCGGCGAGCAGAGGGTGAAGATGAAACTTCCGCCGGGCAAGCGAATCGCGCGAGTCGAGTTGTTGCGGGCAGGGAGAGAGATTCCATTCCTGCACCGCAACGGTGCGGTGGAATTTACGATCCCGGGCGTGTCGGACTACGAGGTTGCGGCGATATATTCGGCCTAGCCCCTACTGCACCTTCGTTACCACGGCTTCCACTTCAAACTTCCTCTGTGACACCGGATCGTCGATCCACGCCACCTGTGACGCCTTCCCTGGCGATACTGTTGCGCTCACTCCGATCCTAATCTGCGACACCGTGGGTTGCAGCAACGCGGGACTCTGAACCGCCCCTGACGTATCCGGTTTGTGCGTCACGATTGTACTCACGTCGATCGTGGCGTTGATGGTCACTCTTTCCTGCTGCTGTTCGATGAGCCTGGTATCGATGTTCACGCCGGTGTCGAAGTACGTGTACTGTGTGTTGACTAGTGTGTTGGCGCCCGAGCTACCGGCACCCGGCTGGAACGATCCCGTCACCACGGGCACGCGATCTCCCACGTGGAATGTGCCTTGTCCCGTAGTGTCGATCAACATCGTATAGCGGCGGCCGTCCTTGGCCGCGGCATCGCTTCCATCACGAATTCGGAACTCAACTTTATAGGTAGCGGAAAGGATGCCATCCTTCTTCTCCTGGGCGGGTGCAGGCAACGCGGCTGCTGCCAGAAGCGCCGATGCAAGGACCATCGCAGAACGTTTCACGTGTACCTCCTGACCCATTAGACGCCCAATTGCCGCCTCTTGGGGAGGGTCATTGGGGCTACTGCGCGCGAAAAGCGTGCCCCCATCCAATGACGGCCGCCTGGCCCCGCTGTGTTGCCTTATGACGGCGGGAAGCTGATGTATGTCAGGGCCAGCTTTATGACCGCTCGTAGCCGTCGGCGCGCGCCGGCCAACAGAGGACGAACAGCAGCGTGCCGACGACCGCCGCGGCGATGAACATCAGGAAGCCGGCATCCCAGCCATGATGCTCCACTAACCAACCAACGCCCACACCCGAAAGCACGGTACTGAGATACCCGAAAAAGCCCGTCAGCCCCACGGCCGAAGCGGCAGCCCGCTTGGTGGCCAGGTTGGCGGCTGCGATTCCCACCAGCGTCTGCGGACCATAGATGAAAAACCCGGACAGGCAAAGCAGCGTGACGCTGACCGCGAAACCGGCATGGGGAAGCGCCCAGAACAGCAATAAGGAGCCCACGCACCCAGTCATGTACACGGGACAAACGCGGGTGGCGCGTCCGCCGAAAAAGCGGCCCGTGAGCCAGCCGCTCGAGAGCATGCCGAGGATGCCGGCTCCCTCGAAAGCGGCCACCATCCAACTCGCGCGGGTCAAATCGATGTGGCGCGCCTGTTTGAGGAATGTCGGCCCCCAGTCGAGAATTCCGTAGCGCACAGTGTACACGAACAGGTTCCCGACGGACACCAGCCAGATATAGGGGTTCCCAAAAACCAGGCGGCCAAAGCCGCCCTTCGGCGGCTGGGCGCGCTCGTCCCGGCTCTCAATTGGCGGAAGTCCCATCGACTCCGGCGTGTCGCGCAAGAATATGGCCAGGAGGATCGCGCCGCCTAGCGCGATGGCGGCGGGGACGTAAAAGCACAGCCGCCATCCATGGACCACCAGATAACCGCACAACACCACCACCAGCCCGGCACCCAAAGAATGGGAACTGCTCCAAATGGACCACTTCATGGGCAGGACCCTGGGGGAAAACCAGTGCGTCAACAGACGCGCGCACGGCGGAAAACCCACTCCTTGAAACCATCCGTTGAGCATCCATAGCAGGCCCAGGGACCAAGCCGTGCTGCTCATGCCAAATGCAAGGTTGAGAAGGCCGCACACGGCTAACCCCGCGGCCATCATCCACCGCGCGTTCACACGATCGCCCACGAATCCATTGAGGAATTTGGACACGCCGTAGAGCAGGCCGTGCATGGTGAGAAACAGCCCCAGTTGGGTTTTGCTCAGGTGCAGCGCCTGTTCCATGGCGGGCATGGCCACGCTCAGGTTCTTGCGGACGAAGTAGTAGAGCGCGTAACCGATGATGGTGGAGATCAAGATGCGCGTCTGCCAATACTGGTACCGCCGGTCGGTCGCGCCGGAAAGTTCCGTCTGTCCAGTGCTCATCACGCCTCCCGAGTTTGTTCATGTTCGGCCGCCCGGGGCCGCCAGGCGGCATGGGGACTCCTGTACCATGCGGACCCGGAACCTGCTTCCATGCTCATGTGATCACTATCATCTGTCAATGCCCTTCGGTTATCAATCGGTGCCCGCCACAGCGACCACCTTTGGGTTGAGCGAGCGGCCATCTGCGGACGCCTTGATGAACTCTTCACTGGCACGAAGAACGAAACTGTCCACTTCTCCATCGGACCGGCATAAAATGAAGATGGAAAAGCTGAGCCCCCTTTCATTGGCGAGGGAGGCTTAAATGATTGGCCGTGTTCCGACGTCGTTTCTGAATCGTACTGCTGGAGGTGGATGATGCGCCGCCGTCATGTCGTCTGGTTGGTTCTTTCCGTTCTTGGTACCGCCTTCGCTGGTCGTCCGGTCGCCGCGAAAGACCTGAAGTTTGGGTTCACGCCGGTGCTGGGGCAAGCCGACGAGCGGGCCGAATTCGAACCCCTCACGTCCTACCTTTCCGACGTCATCGGGCAGAAAGTCGCTCTGTACGTCGCCAAAGACTACGGGGACCTGCGCACACAAATGGAGGCGGGCGAAGTGGACATAGGAAGTTTCTCGCCGTTTGCGTACGTGGACGCCGTCCGCGGCGGAAAGATTCGGATCATCGCCCAGTCGGTTATCGACGGCTCCGCAACCTACCGCGGCATTGTCGTGGCCCGCAAGGACGGAGGGCTGAAGTCCCTTGCGGACTTGCAGGGAAAACGGTTTGCCTTCGTCGACCCGAAATCGGCTTCCGGTTACGTCTACCCGCGTGCCATGCTCGTCGAAAAGGGCATCAACCCGGACAGCTTCTTCAAGGAAACCATTTTCGCTGGCGACCACAAGAAGGTTATCGCTGCCGTCCTGGAGGGACGGGTCGATGCGGGCGCAACCTACGACAACGCTCTCGGAATCGCCAAGGCCAGCGGAATGCCGTCGGACAATCTCGTGATTATTGCCAGCACCGACCCAATTCCTCACGACGCCATCGCGGTGCGCATCGGATTGGACGAGGCCCTGGCGAAAAAAATTCAAACCGCGCTTGTGAATCTGGATAAGACCGAGGCCGGCCGCCGCGTCATCGCCAACAGCAAGAAGAAGCTCTCCGGCCACGTGATCGCCGAAGACAGCACGTTTAACGTTGTCCGTCGCACCGCCAAGATCGCGGGGATGTAACTGCCAGCGGCTATCGCGTCAAAACGCAAAGGAGGATCGGGCCCACCTCGTGCGCACCGGGGAGTTGGCGCACGCTCAGACTCGCACGCCCGCGGCGCTGACACCGAGCCGGGTGAAGACGGCGCGACGCGTGAGGCTCAATCCGGATCAGCCGTCCGCGATAGCTGGCCCGCTTGACTGCAACGTGTTTGCAGTGGTGGGGCAGGCGGTGCTCGCCTGCCGAGCCCGTCGATGCCTATCTGCTCTCCCCACCATCGGAAAGCCGCAGCCGCACCTGATTGGAGTAGCCCGGCTTCACCAGCACCGGGTCCTTCACATAGTTACCCCAGGCAAGATTCGGAACGTTCCATTCGTTGTTGACGATCAACCGCACGCTGCCACGAGGGTTCTCGCGGCCGGGGATCACTTCCAGCCGCACCGCGTCCTTGCCGTCCGACAGGGCTTGCAGACGGTTTTGCGATCCGCGAAGAAGGGCGGAGGCGTAGTAAATGTTTTCTTTCATGCCGCGGAAATCTCTGGATCCCCGCCCGCCGGCGTCCTTTTGACCGAACAGAATAAAGTCCCGCTCATCTTCGGCCCACGGCCATGCGGGCTTCTCCCCGTAACGTTGGAGAGCGCCTTTGCCATCGCGGTTCGCGATTCCCAGGTTCCTCCCGATGTGATCGTCGGGATAGGCGGACCACAGACCCTTTCGATGCCACTCCAGCCGATCCACGTCGCCTGTGAGCACGTACGCGACGCCGACTTCCCAATAGCCGCCCACGTCCCGCCGGTATCCTTCGTCGATTACGCGGCGCGTCAGCGGCGGCAGGTCCACAACCGTGTATTGGGTCGTGATCAGGCCCTGGCCATCGATTCCGACCTGGAAACTGACCACCACAGGTCCGTAATTGCCGGCGATGCTGACTACGGCTTCAGAGTTCTCACGCTTTGCCTGGATTCCGCTTAGGGACCACTGGCCCAGTTTCTGACCCACCAGATTAAGGTAGGGGCCGCTCTCGATGATCCTGGTCCCTTTGTAAGATCCGCTGGTCATCAGGCCGGTCTGCCGGCTGAAGACCAGTTCAAAGTCGCCGCCCTTGACGGTGATGCGATCTGGAAGCTCTTCCACTAGCGGCGCCGGGCCTTGCGGCGCGGGCACTGCTTGGGGCGGAGGCGGATTGATGGGCAGGTTGTACTCGTCCACCAGAATGTCGCCCATGCGGAAGAACTTGAGATTTACGACGTCACCGTCACGCCAGCGGCGCGCCGGGAGCCGCAAAGTGCCTTCCGTGTGAGGTTGCAGATTGGGCCCGCTCAGTTTGCCGGATTCGCCGCCGGCCGCCCACTGCACGGAGATTTCGCTAAGGTTGGTGTGGTCGAACCAGTTCCTGATCGCCAGCGTGAGAGGGTGGCCCGCGCCAGGGTTCGGCAGCGGCTTGTCGTCGACCCGAATCGGCGAGTACGCCTTCTTCGTGAGCCAGTACTCTGGCTTGGGCCGGCGCCAGCCGTCGATCAGGCCCCAATCGTTGCGCGAAACCACCAGCCGGTCCTCGGGCGCAATGGAGGAGTTATCTACCGAGCCCCAGATGGCTCCCCCCAGTGCGCCTTCCGTTTTGAAGATGGACTCCCAAAGGCGCTTGATGCTCTCGCCCCAGAAGTTGTTGATGTTCGGATCGCGCCTCAGATCCTCGGTGATATAGACCGGCACGTGAGCGTATTCGTCGTGCAGGATCGGAAAGGTGCTGGGTTCCGTGCCGTGCTCACGATTCTTCTCCAGATCGCCGCCGGGCAGAGGCCCACCGGCGGCCATGTCGCGCCGATAGGAAGGATAGTGGAAGCTGTAGATATCGAATACTTGCCGCTGTAGCTCCGGCGGCACCAGGTGGCTCCAACTGAACATGAGTGGCCGCAGGGGGTCTTCGGCCCGGGCATATTGCGCCTCTTTTGCGATGTTGTCGCCCCAGTTCGACTCGTTGCCCAGAGACCAGATGATCACCGAAGGGTGGCTGCGGTCGCGTTCGATCATTTCCGCGAGCTGGTTCAGATAGTGAGGCGTGAACTGAGGATTGCCGGCGAGCTGGCCGCGAGCCATCGATATCGAGTTCTCCGATTCGATGTACATTCCATAGCGGTCGGCGGCGTCCAGGAATTCCGGGTTGGTGGGGTAGTGGGAAGTGCGGATGTAGTTGATGTTTCCGGCGCGGAATATGCGTATATCCTCATCCAGAAGTTCAAGCGGAACGCTGCGTCCGGTAAGCGGATAAATATCCTTCCGGCAGATGCCGCGCAGCTTGACTTCTTTGCCGTTGACCAGCATCTTCCGGCCGACGATCTCCACTTTGCGGAAGCCGATCCTCCTGGCCACGGTTTCGAGAGCCGTACGGCCATCCTCAACGGCGGCCTCCAGCGTGTAGAGATTGGGGTGTTCGGCATCCCACTTGACGGGAGAGGCCACCGGGATTTCGACAATACCTTCCGCGGTTTCACGGCTGAGATCGATGGTGGCTGGCTTCAAGGGAACCGCTCGTCCCTGGGCATCCTTCAAGGTGAGATGAACCCGGCTGCTTGCGCCCTTGTTGAAGCTCATCGCGACCCAGACTTTCAGCACGGCGTTGTTGTAGTTTCCGTCCAGCACCGGCTCGACGTTGAATCTGGCGACATAATCTTGAGGCAGCGCCAGGAGTCGGATACTGCGCAAAACGCCACCGCTGTTATAACCCGACAGCCCTTCGTTTGCGTCGGTGGCGGCGACGGTGATCCAAGCTCCCTCGCCGGGCACCACATGGTCTGTGATGTCGCAGTTCCAAGTGGTGAACCCGCCGAAATGGTCCCGAAGATAGACGCCGTTGATCCATGCCTTGCCTTGACCGGTCACCCCATCGAACTGAAGGAATATGCGCTTGCCGGCAAATTCGGCGGGGATGGCGACTCTTTTTTTGAAGGCATATTGGCCGCCGCGAGGGAGGACGACTCCTTGCGGTATAGCGTGGCTGGGGAGCCGAATGTCCTGCCACGACGATGGGTCTACAGAGTTCTGCCAGAAGTCGGCCGGCGGCGCGGTGCTGACCTTCCAGACGCCGTTCAAAGAGACCACGGGTTGCTTGACCGCAAGAGTCGCCGCGGGTAGCGGGACCACAACCGGTCTGGGCCATACCGGGTTCTCGGGAATAGCCGACGCCAGCACGGCGGCCGGGAGCGCAAGAAAAATCCATCTCGTCTTCATGGTGTATGCCTTCGTCCCAACGAACGCGGAATAATCGGATGATAGCATCTGAAAGCCCCACGAGAGCTCCCACTTTAGGTGGATTACTTCGACCCTCGCCGCATGGTAAAGTCCTCCAAGGGCCTTGAGTGCCAGGGCGAAAAGCGTCCGGCTTTCCGCCAATTGCCCTGTGGTAAACTCTGGTGTCTCAAATCTGAAATTTGTAGAAGTGGAGGAGACTCCTCTTGAAGCTCGCTGCCGTCGACTACGTCATTCTGGCTACCTACTTCGCCTTTGTGATCGGCATCGGTTGGGTGCTGCGCAAGAAGGTCGCGACCAGTGGCGATTTTCTGCTGTCCGGGCGTTCGGTCCCGGTTTGGATCACGAGCCTGGCATTCATCGCGGCCAATCTGGGCGCGCAGGAACTGATCGGTATGGCCGCCTCGGGCGCCAAATACGGCATCATGACGGCGCATTTTTATTGGGTCGGCGCCATTCCAGCCATGCTCTTCATGGGTATTTTCATGATGCCGTTCTATTACGGCAGCAAGGCCCGCTCCGTCCCCGAATACCTGAAGCTGCGCTTCGACGAAAAGACCCGCGGCTTTAACGCCTTCACCTTCGCGGTGATGACCATCTTCTCTTCGGGCATCTCCATGTACGCCCTGGGCCTGCTGCTGCACCTGGTGTTGAACTGGGATTTCAGCACGTCCGTGCTGGCGTCGGCGGCCATCGTGCTCGCCTATACCTACCTGGGCGGCCTGACCAGCGCCATCTATAACGAGGTGCTGCAGTTCTTCCTGATCGTGGCGGGATTCGCGCCGCTGGCGATTCTCTCCTGCGCCAAGGCGGGTGGATGGCAGGGCATCGTGTCGCGCCTGCCGGCCAACATGACGCACTCGTGGCAATACATGGGAAGCTCCAGCCAGAATCCCATGGGCGTGGAACTGTTCGGCATGGTGGCGGGGCTCGGGTTCGTGCTGAGCTTCGGCTACTGGTGCACGAACTTCCTGGTGGTGCAGCGCGCCATGGCTGCCGATTCCATGTCCGCGGCGCGGCGCACCCCGCTGATCGGGACGATTCCCAAGATGTTCCTGCCATTCATCGTGATTCTGCCCGGCATCGCGGCTGTGGCGCTGGCGCAAATGGCCGGAGCCGATGGCGCGCATCTCTACGACCTGCCGCTTAAGGCCGGCACCAACGTCAAGGACTACGACCAGGTGCTCACCACTCTGATGGCCCGCTTCTATCCGGCCGGCTTGCTGGGAGTAGGGCTCACCGGGCTGATGGCATCGTTCATGTCCGGGATGGCAGGCAACGTCACGGCATTCAACACGGTGTTCACCTACGACATCTACCAGAGCTACATCCGCAAGGGCGCGCCGGACCGTCACTATCTGAAGGTGGGCCGCATGACCACCATCGTCGGCGTGGCGCTTTCCATTGGGGCGGCGTACCTGGCGCAGTATTACAACAACATCATGGACCTGCTGCAGTTCGTGTTCGGCTTCGTGAACGCGCCCCTGTTCGCCACCTTCCTGCTGGGCATGTTCTGGAAGCGGACCACGGCACACGGCGCATTTTCCGGGCTGGTGGGCGGCACTATCGCCGCATCGCTCACCTGGGGACTCACGGTGGCCGAAGGGAAAGGCGGCGTGTTCGGCACTGTCTACACCTTCCCCTCGGTGATGGCGCAGAATTTCTGGATCGCGATTTTCGCCTTCTCCACCTGCTTCGTGGCGACCATTGTGGTGAGCATGATGAGTGCTCCGCGTCCGGAAAAGGAACTGGAAGGTTTAGTGTACGGCCTCACGAAGGTCCCGCATGACGAAGGCGCAAAGTGGTATCAGCGCCCCGCTCCGCTGGCCATCGGCGTGTCGGCCCTGGTGATTTTGCTGAATATTTGGTTCGCATAATATGCTGGATCTCAGAGTGCCTTCGGGCTTGTTTTTCTCGATACTCGGCGTCATCCTGGCCGGGCTGGGCATCATCGCGCCGGATATGCGCGCGCCGTTGACGGACATCAACGTCAACCTCTACTCGGGCCTTTCCATGCTGGCCTTTGGCGCCTTTCTACTGTTGATGGCGCGGCGCGCGGCGCGCGCGCGGTCCATGGCCGGGCCCAAACGCTGAGTGGGGCCGGACCGGTGAGATGGCATCTCGCCAACATCCACACGCGGCCGCCGCCGGGCCGCAAAAAAGGCCGCAAGGTAGACTGGCGCGCTACCTCCCACCGGAAGCGCACAGGAGGCATCGGCTTATTTCATATTTAAGAGTCTGCTTCACTTATAATGGAAACATCTGACGGCATTGTTTTTGGGAGGTCATATGCAGCACACCGAAGGTCGCCACGTTGCAGGGCATCACCACCCCGGCCTGAAACGGCTCACGATCCTCGTCGGCCTGGCTTCTCTCATCTGGTTCCTGGTGCGCGTGATTCCCAAGCCTTCGCGCGCGTCGTATCCTTGCCAGCGGGCCGCCGCGCCCCTGGCCAGCGGGTTCGTTATCTGGCTGGCCGGGTTGCTGAGCTTCAAGGCGCTCTATCGCCGGGCCTCGGCCTGGTCGCGCCGTTCGCGCTATGCGCTCCCGGTCCTCGCCCTGGCCGGCGCGCTGGTGGCCGTCTGGCTGCCTCTGGGCGTCACCGGTGACGCCGCCGCCCAGGAAGCCTTCGTTCCCTCCGATGCCCCCAACACCCCCATCGGCGTCGGCAAGGGTATCTTTCCCGGCCGCGTGGTCTGGGCCCACGAGCCGGACGCCGCCCGCTGGGACGGCAAGACCGGCGACTGGTGGGACGACGCCAACACCGACCAGCGCCTTGTCAGCACCATGCTGTCGGACTCGGTTCGTTCGCTCACCGGCAAGAAGACCGGCAAGGAAGCCTGGGACGCGCTCTTCCGCGACTTCAACCAGACCCACGGCGCCCCCGGCGCCGGCTACCGCACGGGCGAGAAGATCGCCATCAAGATCAACGAAAACCAGAACCGCTCCGGCGGCTGGACCACCGGCCAGGCGGTCCCCAGCCCGCACATGATCTACGCCCTAGTGGCCGAGCTCATCGAAGTGGCCGGCGTGCGCGGCGAGAACATCACCATCTACGACGCCAGCCGCTCCATCGGCGAGCCCATCGTCAAGAAGATCCGCGCCAATGCCAACGCCGATTTCCAAGCCGTGCGCTTCGTCGCCAACAAAGCCGCCGCCAACGGCCAGATCGCCGCGGAGTTCGACCCATCCAACTCCGTTCACTTCGCCGACCCCAACCTCCCCGAAGCCTATCTGCCCAAGACCGTTACCGAGGCAAAGTACCTGGTCAACTTCGCGCTGCTGCGTGCGCACATCCTGTTCGGCGTCACTCTCACCGCCAAGAATCACTTCGGCGAGGTCTATTTTCCGAGCGGCGGCGGATTCAGCCCCCGCACCCTGCACAACTTCGGCGGCCGCACGCGCCCGCTCGGCTCCTACAACTGCCTGGTCGACCTGATCGGCCACAAACAGCTCGGCGGCAAAACGCTGCTCTACCTGGTGGACGCCCTCTATCCCGGCGAGCATAACGAAACCAAGGTGACCAAATTCGCCTCATTCGGCGATCGATGGGCGGCCAGCCTCTTCGCTTCGCAGGACCCGGTGGCCATCGACTCCGTGGGCCTCGACTTCCTGCGCAGCGAGCCGAAGGAGACCCAGGTCCGCGGCGCCGCCGACGCCTACCTCCACGAAGCCGCGCTGGCCAATAAGCCGCCTTCCGGGACGGTTTACGATCCTTCCCGGGAAGGCAAGCCGCTGGCCAGCCTGGGTGTGCACGAGCACTGGAACAACTCGACCGCCAGGCAATACTCGCGCAACCTCGGCAAGGCCGAAGGCATCGAGCTGATCGCGCTCCCACCCTCCAGGCAGGTGAAAGGCGATTAGCGGCCGGCCGGCTAGCGGGAGTTTACTGCGAATGGCGTCACCCGAAAAATGCTGAAACTGCCAAGACATTGCTGCTGGTCTGATGGCCTGTGGATCCTCCTGGCAGAACCGACATCACGACGGCAGAAGCCCGGTTGCGCGTCATGGTTCAAGCGGCGGGCGCGCCGGCCGAGCGTCTTCGCGGGCTACAGGTGGAAGCGACCGTCCGCCCCTGCACCGTCACTGCGAGCATGCACGGCCGTGCCGGTGTCTTTCGAACGGGAAATCACCCGGCGTAATAGGCGGCCGCGGAACGTCCAGCCGGCCGGGCGCAGGCGGTTCGAACAACCGGTCAGGCGGTCTTCTGGGAAATAAAATCAAGGCTCGTAGTAGCCAGATCCTCCGGCGAAAAACGCTGGAATTCGGGCGCCACTGTGAGTTTTGCCAGAGCCTCGCGGTTTCCCTCCCGGACATGGGTCCTTTTGTAAATCACCTTGAGACCGGCCTCTTCGGCCAGGTCCAAAAATTGCGGCGCGCGCAGGCGATTCTGGTATTGGATCGAATTATTCCATCGGCGCCACTCCGATTCGGTGAACTGCAAGAAATTCACAAACGAGATCGAGCGGTCAAAGAAAGCGTAATGATCGTTGCAGCCGATGTTGTGCAACGTCAGGCCGCCGGGTTTGAGAATACGCCGGCTTTCTCGCAGGATCTCGAGGATCGTCTCCTTGGGCACGTGCTCGAAGACGCTGTTCGAGTAAACCAGGTCCACGCTGTCGGAGGGCAGCCCCGTGTTGCAAGCATCTCCCGGGGCATAGTATTCGATTCCCGACAGGGAAAGCAGCTTGTCAATGCCGGGTGCCTGAACCAGTAGTTGGTACTTCTCGCGAGTCTCCGCCGGGCCAGCGGTGCAGAATTTTGCAATTGCATCGAGGTGTTGCTCAAGAGCGGCTAGAGCGCGCCTTGTCAGTTTCGCGCTGATGTGACGCTCAATATCGTAGGTCTTGATGGACCTGGCGCCGGCGAAACTGAAACAGATCGGCAGGACCGGGTACCAACCCGTCCCGATTTCGACGATGCTGACGCCGGGGATGCCAAACCCTACGTCGTGAAGGTACTGGCAAGTCAGCTCCCAATCGTCCACTTTGTCGGCTACGTTTTGTTCGAAATGGCGCAGTCCGCCGAGCAGTTGCAGTCGATCGTTCAGAAACACGCCGCCGGGAACGCCGCTCAGGACTTTTTGAACCAACCCTTTAATCTTCCAGTGCATGGTCGCGAGCGAAGTATAGCGGGAGGCAAAGCATGAAGTCAACGGAGTGGGTATCGTTTCCACCTGCATCCTGCTTAGTCTGGCGCTTACGCTGATGCTGTGGCTGCTGCGGCGGTAAGGAAGTGCGAGCAAGAGCGCGACCTGGGGGCCGCGCGCGGACGAGGGCGTCCGCCCCACTGAGCTATTTCAAGCGGCCCATCCTGGCCAGCGGCCAGTAGGCAAAGACGGCTTTCCCGTAAATCTTGCCTCGCGGCACCCAGCCCCAGGCGCGGCTGTCGCTCGAAGAATTGCGGTGATCGCCCAGCACGAAGTATTTGTCCGGCGGCACCACCTTCTCCTGCATGCTGGAATAGTCCCGATAGTCGTCCTGGATGTAGGATTCCACCAGCGCCCGGCCATTGACATATACCTGCCCGCGCTCGATGCGCACCCGGTCACCGGGCAGCCCGATTACCCGCTTGATGTACGATTTGTCCGGGTCCATGGGCGCCCGGAATACCACCGTGTCCCCACGTTCGATATTTCCCAACCCGAAACGGTAGGTGAATTTGTTGATGAAAATCCGTTCCTGGTCGTCCAGCCCCGGCGTCATGCTGGTTCCTTCCACCTTCACCGGCTGGTAGATAAAGACGATGGAGACCACCGCGATCAGCACGGAAAAAGCCAGATCGCGCACCCACGAGAGGGCGTTCCAAAGCACGGCCAGGAACGGCCGGCGCCGCTCTTCTTGAGAGGCGGCCCGTGGGGTGAGATCGGGACTGTCGTTTTCCTGCATCCCAGACTTTCTGCCTCATCATTATAGACGCTTCGGGCGGCCGGCTCGTTTGCCTGGCCCGCATTTCTCACTTCAGTAGTCCGCCCAAAACCGGCAGCGGCACCGCCCCTTCCTTCAGCGCCCGGTCGTTGAAGCCGGAGATGCTGAAGGCCTCCCCTCTCGCCTGCCGGTAGTCGTTGCGGACCTGGCTCCAGCCGCGCCAGCCCAGGAAGTACATCGGCAACTGGCAGGAGGAAAGCTTGGCGCGCTGCAGTTTCTCGACGGCTTCCTCGTGCTCCTGGAAGGTCCGTTGCTCCATCAGGTCCAGGGCCTCCTGATCGCTCATGTCGAGCATGTGCAGCCGCACATCCAGAATCGTGTTGGCCAGTACGCGCAGTTCCTCCTTGGCGAAAGTAAGCGCCAGTTCGGGCGAGTTATCCAGAAAGCCTTGCTCGATCATCGTGCGCGTGGCCAGTTCCGCCCAACCCTCGATGTACGGTCCGTTTCCGAAGACCGAACGCAGCAGGCGCCGAGCCGGCGGTTGCACATCGTTGGCCACCTCCATCTGCACGTAATGGCCGGGCATAGCCTCGTGAATCGTCAGCAGCTTCAACTTGTAGAAATTGTATTCCCGCAGCTTGGAATCGGCCCGCTCCTTGGGCCAGTCCGGCGCAATCGGAGTTACCCAATAAAAGGCCCCCAGTTGCGGCTCGAGCGCGGGCGCGGCGTTGAAGCCGCCCACCGAGTACGCGCCCCGCATGAACTCCGGCGTCGGAATCACCTGGAGATTGGCGCGCGACGGCAGCGTCACCAAGTGTTTGCTCTCCACAAAGGCGCGTGCTTCCGCCAGATCCTGCCGCGCGTCATCCATGTAGGATTCACGCGTCGAGTGGCGCTCCCCAATTTTCGCCAGCACCTCGCCGACCACCCGGTTTTCCTGCGCTTCGCCGGCTAAATCGGTGTGTTCCGGGTGCCCCGGAAACATCTGCTTATGCAACGGCAGCGATAGCGCCAGCATCCGCCCGCGTACCTGCTTCAGCTCCGTCTCCGCCATCAGCAACGCGCTGTCGGCTTCGATTCCGCTCTCCAGCGAGTAACGGAATTTCTTGGGATAGCTCTTGCCGCCCAGCCGCCAATTGTAATCGTTGCGGGGCGCCAGGTTCCCCTTGAGGTAATCCTGAAACCGCCGCATGGCCATCAGCGCGGGTTGCGCGGCCCGCGCGTAGGCCTCGCGCCGATCCTCCGGCGCCCAGATGCGGATGGTCTTGTCCACCATGTCGATGTTGCCTTGATTCTCATCTGCCGCCACGCTCGCCCAGATGGCCGGCGCCGACGTTACATTGCTCCTCGCCTGGTCCAGGAAAAGAGGAACCAGCTTCAGCCTGGAAATGATGTGGTCGGCGCGCTCGCTCTTGGGCGCGTACTCCAGAACATACGGCGTGAAAAGAGCGTTCCCCAGCGTTTCGACATACGTCGCCGGGTTGTGCATGTAGTTGCGGATCTCGTCGAATTCCAGCAGGGCTAGCGAAATCTGGTCTTCCAGAATCTGCCGGTCGGCGCGGTCCTCGGCCGAAAGCTCATCCGCCTTGAGCCGCTCCAGACGTTCGCGGAAGCCCAGGTAGAAACTGCGCTGGCGCGCAATGCTCGACGAGCTCATGTCGTCCAGCAAGCCGTCCAGGCTTCGGTCCTGGTATTTGTGCAGCCCCGCGGCGGTCGCCGCGGAAGGCGAAAAAGACAACGTGGTGTAGACGAATTCTTCGGAGAGCGCGGCAAATTTCTGAGCCGGCTTTTTGCCGCATCCCGCGGCGACCAGCAGAAGGGACAGGATTGCAACGAGTTTTACCATCGTTGCAATTGTACAACCCGTCGCCTTAAAAGAAACCCTACCCGAGGGCCATCGGAGCCCGCAATACGCGGCGCAGTACCGGTACGGATACCGGCGACGCCTGCCGTTCGCGCCGCATCTGCTCCAGTTCCCGGACCACCCGCGCGCGCTCTCTGGCGGCATCCCGCGTGATGACCCGTTCCCCGATCAGGCAGCCCCAAAGAAGCGCGACGGAAAGCCCAATCGCAGATAAACCCGGTCCCGTGATTTTGACGATCGGCATAGTTCGCTGCTCCTTTGGCTGGTTCTACGAGCAATCCAGCTACCAGAGAGTACGTTCTTTGTTATCAAACGGATTGCGCGCTAGCCCCTGTGACGTTGTGGCGTCCAGCGGTCAGAATTACCCGGTGGCGCTGGCCGACGGGCGGCACTTTTGTCGCTGGTCAATGGCATCCCATACATCGGAAATTGCGCCCGTGGCAGAGCGCGCAGGTGGCCTTATCGAGTTGCACTTTTCCGGAACTGTGGGCGTCCATGAAATGAGGAATTTCGGTGTGACTGGCCGGGCGCAACTTGGCGTCCTGGGCGTGGCAATCCCAGCAGGAGAATGGGGCTTCAATCGCCGTATGGCAGACCAGGCAGTCGGCCATTTGAGGCAGCGCGGCGCGCGTGACCCGGTCCGACTCTTCCAGGCCGCGGTGGCAAGCCTGGCAGGGATCGTGCGTTCCCAGGTGGCTGCGGATCCACGGTGTCCGATCACCCGGCGTCTGCAGGTAGTTCTTGTGGTCGATGGCAGCCGCCAAGAACGGCGCGACGTCACCCATCTTCAAGTGCAGGGCATGACTGAAATGGGTCAGGTTGGTGGCCGGCGGCGCTGGAATTTCGGCGTGGTCGTGGCATCCCAGACAAACTTCCTTGGCCGGCAACAGGTTGTCTTGAACCTTCGTGCTGCTGGCCGCCGCCCGGTGGCAGGTGAGGCATTTCATCCCCATGGCGAGGTGCGTGCGATGCGGAAAGGGCGTGGCGCCCCACGCGGCGCCCCAGGCGCATCCCATCAGAAGAAGCCTTCGCAAACGGTTATTTTCCCGTGTAGGTCAGATGGTAGAGCTTCCCGTTGCCGTCTTCGGAGATCAACAGGCTGCCATCGGGCAATTGCAGTAATCCTACCGGCCGGCCCCACACAGCACGTTGGTCGGGAGCAATCATCCAGCCCTTTACCACTTCGGTGATTGGGCCCGATGGCTTGCCGTTCTTGAACGGAATGAAGGCCACCGATTGGCCGACGCGCATGGAGCGGTTCCACGAACCATGGAAGCACAGGAACGCTCCGCCCTGATACTCGGCCGGGAACTGCTTGCCCGTATAGAACAGGAAATCGAGCACCGCGACGTGCGCGCCCAACAGGACATCGGGGACCAGCGTCTTCGAAACCAGATCCGGCGCCAGTCCCGCATTTCTGGGATCTTCATGCGGGCCGATGTAGGCGTAAGGCCAGCCATAGAAACCGCCCTGCTGGATGTGCGTGAAGAAGTCCGGCACCAGGTCGTCGCCCAGATCGTCGCGTTCCTGTACCGCGGCCCAAAGGATGTCGGTCCCTGGATACCAGCGCATACCGATGGGATTGCGCGTGCCCGCCGCGAAGATGTCGTGCGTCCAGCCGTCCACGCTATAGCGGTTGATGGCCGCCCGCCGTGGGTCCTCGCCCGTCGCCACGTTGGAAGCCGAGCCAACGCCCACATACAGATACTGCCCCGCGCGGTCGAACAACAGGCTCCGCGTCCAGTGATGCGAGCCCTGGTCCTTCAGCGAAACCACCTCTTCCCCGGAACCGGCGGTCATGGTTTTGGCGTCGTACTTGTAGCGTTTGACCGAATCGCACTCGCCCACATACAGGTAGCCGTTCAGCATCGCCAACCCGTATGGCTGATTCAATTTCTCGATCAGCTTTTTGCGCTCCTTGCCTTGCAGGACGTAGACAATCCCCGAGTTGTTGGAGGCACGCCCCGAATCGGCGAGCAGGATCTCATTGCTGGGGCCCAGCATCATGAAGCGTGGAATGTTGAAGTCCTCGGCCCACTCCTCCACGTGGAAACCGGCCGGCACGCTGAGCTTGGCGCCGGCTGGTTGTGGAATCACTTTCGGACCGTTGGATACCGCCTTGGTGGCATAAGGCGGCGGCAATTGGGGGTTTTGCGCCGCGTGGAAGAGCACGGCGGCGGCGGCGCACAACGCCGCGCAAAGAAGAATCCCTCTCAGGTGCATGTATGTATGATGCCACGACAGGGCCCGGAGGCGCGTGAATGATGGTGTCGGTCGACAATCAGCGCCAGGGCGCGACCAGGGGGCCGCGCGCGGACGGGGGCGTCCGACCTACTTTTACCGCGCGGCCATCAACGCCCGCAGCCGCCGCGCCCGCTCCGGCGCGCGCAACTGCCGCAAGGCCTTGGCTTCGATTTGCCTGATGCGCTCGCGCGTCACGTCGAATTCCTGGCCGATCTCTTCCAGCGTGTGCTCCCGCTCGCACCCGATGCCGAACCGCATGCGGATCACCTTCTCCTCCTTGGGAGAAAGCGTCTTCAGAATTCCCGCCGTTTCGTCACGGACGTTGGTTTCAATCACCGCATCGACGGGCGAGCCCACCCAGCGATCTTCAATCAGGTCTCCCAGCGCCGATTCGCCGTCCCGGCCCACCGGTGTTTCGAGCGATACGGGATCACGCGAGATGGTCTTTAGCTTCTGGACCTTCTCCACCGGGATGTCCATCCGGCGACCAATTTCGTCATTTGTAGGAGTTCTGCCGAGTTCTTTCTCCAGTTCTCGCGTCGCCCGGAGGAACTTGTTCATGCTCTCGTTCATGTGAACGGGAATTCGAATCGTCCGGGACTGGTCGGCAATGGCTCGCGTGATGGCTTGCCGGATCCACCAGGTGGCGTACGTAGAAAACTTGTAGCCGCGGCGGTATTCGAACTTGTCGGCGGCCCGCATCAGCCCGATGTTGCCTTCCTGGATCAGGTCCAGCAGGTGAAGTCCGCGGTTCACGTATTTCTTGGCCACGGAAACCACCAGCCGCAGGTTGGCCTCCACCAAGTCCTTCTTGGCGCGTTCCGCTTCGGCTTCGCCGTGGCGGATCACCGTCATGCTGTGGCGCAGTTCGGGGAGAGTGGCGCCGGCGGCACCTTCCCGCTTCTTGATTTCGCGCTTCAACTCGCGCAACCGAGCCTGTTGCACCGGGTTATTGCGGACTTCGAGTTTCTTGATCTCGCTGTCGAGGTGGCTGATTTCATCCACCGCGCGCTCGATCTCGCGCGAAAACTCCTTCCACTTATTGACCCGGAAGGGGCAGTGGCGGATGGCCAGGGAAACCTCCACCTTGGCCCGGTTGAGCTTTGCCAGCAAGCGCTTACGAGGCTTCTTACTCGCCAGGGGAGTGGTCTCAAACTTGTCCTGTAGTTGCTGTAGTTTCTTGTACAACACCGCTACATCGGCAAACAGCCGGGCGGCATCCTGCCGGACCTTGATGTCCGCCGGAGTACCCTCTTCCACGTCCCCAAGGTCGGCTACGCTATCCAGTTCGAGCGTCGCCTTCTTGAGTTGCTCGGAAATCTCCACGACTACGTGCTGCACCAGCGCCGAGCGGCTAATTGCCTTTTGCATCCGGAACTTACCGCGCTCCATGCGCCGCGCCAAGTCGACTTCGCCCTCGCGCGTGAGCAGCGGCACGGCGCCCATCTCCCGCAGGTACACTCGTACCGGATCGTCCGTGTAGATGGACTCCTCTACCGGCGGCGGGTGCAGAAAATCGGCTTCATGTGCGGCCTCGGGATCGAAAAACTTGGTTTCATCCTCAAAACTAAGGCCGAGATGTTCGGGGCTGTCCGCTAAGAATTGATCTTCGAAATGGTCCACTAAGACTCACCTCCCCCATGAACATCCATCCGTTACACCTACACCGGATTTCTTGAAAATGGGGTATTTGCCTGGAAAAAGCTCATCCTGTCGGCTGGCCACCAACTGCGCGCAAAACTGGCCACATTTCGGGGTTCGACTTTCGACTGATGATATCATCATTCCCCCGCAAAGTTAAGCTCATTTTTAGAGATGTCTTAAAAACGTTTAGGTTACATCGAATTTTCGGGCCTGGCCGCCGCGCACCCCGAAGCCCGGCCCGTAACCGCCCCTCAGGGCAGCTTGTGCCTCATTAAGTTCTTGAGTTCATTGAAGAAAGCTTGCTCGTCCTGGAAATCCCGGTAGACCGATGCGAAACGCACGTACGCAATCTTGTCCATATCCCGCAAACTGTCCATCAGGAATTCTCCTATTTCTATAGTAGAAATTTCCCGGTCAGGCGAGTCGCTCACTTTGGACTCGACCTGGTTGACGACCTCCGACAGCCTCGCCATGCCCACCGGTCGTTTCTCACAGGCTTTCAGCAGTCCACCCAGCACTTTCTGCCGGTCGAACTTCTCCCGCCGGCCGTCTTTCTTGATCACCATGTAAGGAACTTCGTCGATGCGCTCGTACGTGGTGAAGCGCCGTTCGCACGACAGGCATTCCCGCCGACGCCGAATGGCATCGCCTTCCTTGCTCTCCCGCGAATCCACCACTTTATCCTGCGAATAGTTACAAAACGGACACTTCATTTCGCCACCTCCCGGTTCAGTTGCCGCAGGCTGTGCCAATCCAGCCTCGTTTTTGGTGCCAGCCCCAAACCTGCGGGCACAACAGCTACAAATGTAATTATCCAGAAGAACACAGCGAACGACGTCGCCAGTTCCAGCCTGGTTCCAAACAGTTCCGTCAGCTCCAAGGCCGCCGCCACTTGCCTGCCGCCGCCGGTGCCGGGGATCTGCACCACTCCTCTGAACGGTACAAAGCCCATCAGAATCAAAACATCTACAAACGTAAGACTAACGATCCCGGCAGACGCCTGAACCACGCACCAGTAGCAGGCCGCGATCAAGACCCCTTCGGGTACCGAATATACAAAGATCGGCAGCAGAGCGGCATCGCTGCGCGTCGATTCCACTCCCTGAACCAACGCGGTCAGGAACCGCTCCACCCGCTGGAAGCACGCTTCCGGCCGGAAGCGGAAGGCTGCGGTCAGCCGTCGCCGCGCCGGCTCAGCGAAATGCCGCAGGCTGAGCAAGACCACCAGCACCAGTATGCACGAAATCCAGACGATCCTTCCGCCGAAGGCCGCTATCCAAACGAATTTGGGCCCCACGTGCAGGCCGGCTCCGTGTAACCCCGGAAAGTGCAAAGCCCAGGAGCGGAGAAGCCATCAACTGGGAGGGAGGCATGCCGAATCGGCAAATAAGCACCTGGCGTTGTGAAAAATGTCTTCCGAATGTGAAACTACCGTGATAGACTTCTCCGTAAATGCAAGCCCGGGGCGTGGCTTGCGCTGCTGCTTTGTTGAGCAAAGGGAGGGGACCATGGCAGGCAAATGGCAATCTATCGCGCTTCCGCCGAAGGTCAAATCCGGAGCGTTCAACGCCGGAACGATGCTGCTCCTGACAGACGGCACGGTGCTCGTCAATAACTCCGGCGGATCCAACACTAACAACGGCGGCTCGGAATGGCTGCGATTCACGCCTGACCCGGTCAACGGCTACGTCGGTGGGTCGTGGGGTTTCGAATCCGACATGACCAATACGCGCCTGTTCTGCGCTTCCGGCGTGCTGAGAGACGGCCGCGTGTTCGCGATCGGCGGTGAGGTTTCCACTGCGGGGGGCGACACGCCGCTGGGGGAAATATTCGATCCGGTCAGCAACGCCTGGAGCCAGATGACCGCGCTCGATAAGCCCGCCGCGTTCAACTATATCCAGGGCGATGCATCAAGCTGCGTGCTGCCTGACGGCCGCGTCATCTTCGGAGCCCTGAATGCCACCTCGACCGCCATCTGGGATCCGGTGAGCAGCAGTTGGACGCAATCCGGAACCGCGTTCGGGACCAAACCCGACACCAAGGTGGGTTGGTGCAACGAGGAAACCTGGACGCTGCTGCCCGATGGCACGGTGCTGACGGTGAACGTCAAGGTCCCGCAGAGCGGCGGATCGCTGGCCTCGGCGCCAACCTCGGCCGAGCGCTACATCCCGTCGCAGGATATCTGGATTTCGACCGGCGCGCTGCCCGACGTTCTGGCCCTGACCAACGTTTTCGATACGGTGACCAGCACCTCGATCGGCGTCTTTGAGATCGGGCCGGCGATCCTGCTGCCGGACAAGACCGTGATCGCCTTCGGAGCCACCGGCCACACCGCCAGGTTCACGCCGGGCTCAGACCCGACGAAGCCGGGGACCTGGGTGGCCGGTCCGGATTTTCCGGCCGACCCGAGCACGACGGTCTATCCCGCCAAGATTCTGACTCTGAGTGACGCGCCGGCCTGTATGCAGCCGAACGGCCGGGTGCTGGTGGTGGCCGGTACGCTCTACCGCAACACCTCCAACGGCATCGATTTCTTTTCCCAGAATTCGCAGTTCTTCGAATACGATCCGCTCGCCCCGGTGGCCAGCAGCCTGACCCTGCTGGGGACCCAGCCACCCAGCGGCGCCACCAGCCAGGATACCTGGACCGCCCGCTTCCTCCTTCTGCCGTCCGGCCAGGTGATGCTGAGCACCGAACAGGCGCAGGTTTACATCTATACCCCGGACCCTGCCGAGCCCAGCTATCAGCCGGCCTGGCAGCCGGCGATCGCCACCTTCCCCACCACCTTGATCATCGGCCACAGTTATCTGCTCACCGGCGCCGGGCTCAATGGCCTCTCGCAGGCCAACAGCTACGGCGACGACGCCCAGATGGCGACCAACTATCCCATCGTGCAGATCACCGACACCGTGAGCAAGGCGGTCTATTATCTGCGCACCCAGGACTTCTCGACCTTGGGGGTTAACGTTGCCGGCGCCCAGACGGCCAGCGTGACGGTGGTCCAGGGAACGCCGCCGGGGTCCTACAATCTGGTGGTCATCGCCAACGGTATCCCGTCGGCGCCCCTGGCGGTCGAGATCGGCACCCAGGACATCGGCTTTCTGCTGCAGGAGAACGAGTTCGGCGGCGGCCAGGTCGCGGCTCAAATCAACCTTGCCGGCGCGCCGGCGGTGTATCAGACAGTACTCTTCGTCGCCGTCGAGGGCTTCACACTCGCCGAGCTGGGCATCACCAACGCTGCCAGCCTGTTGGCGCCCGGCCATCAGCCGAAGGTGACGAGCCCGCTGTCCAAGATGACCTTCAGCTACAACGGCGCGGCTGAGGTCGAGGACCTCACCTATACCGGGCCCCAACGGGTCCTCTTTCCCTTCCAGGTTTCCTTCACCGACGACAGTCTGTTCCAGGACCCCACGCTGTTCCCGAGCGGCGTCCAGAAGGCCAGCGTCACTATCACGGCGACGTTCAAACCGCCCGCCGCCGGCCAACTGACTGCCCAAGCCGTCATCAAGCTGGTCCAAACGCCCAATCCGTTCATCCTGCACAACGATCCGACCTCCACGGATCCGACCGTCCAGCAAGCCTGGTATCTCAGCATGGACCTGCGGGTGTTCCAGGTGACGGCGGGCGACCACCGCTTCGGCGCTCAGGTCGGCAACAGCGGCAACGCGGTCAAGGACGCCACCGACTATATCACCAAGGTGATCAGCAACCTGAACGGCGATCGGGCGGTGGCCGATAGTCTGTTCCAGGCGATCGCCGAGAACGAAGACGACGCGGCGCTCAGCCTCGCGCCGACGGATGGCGCCGGGAATCCGGTTTACAGTTTCGCCTTGGCGCGGGTCCACACCCAGGATGTCGCCCCGGCCAACGACGTTCGCGTGTTCTTCCGCATGTGGGCGGCCCAACAGACCAACGCCCTGTACGACCCTAATACGACTTACGCGTGGCGTACGAATCCCAAGGGCGAGAAGATCCCCATCCTGGGGGTGCAGAACGACCAGATCATCACCATTCCGTTCTTCGCCTCACCGCGCCAGGACACCAGCTCGACCAACAGCATGGCGGCGCAAACGGATGACCCCAACGTCCAGGCGGCGATCGCGCCCGATCCTCTTGGCGCGGAGGTGCACACCTTCTTCGGCTGCTGGCTGGACATTAATCAGGCTAGCCAGCTTCAGTTTCCCGCTCTCGTTCAGGGCGACGCCGCGGGTCCGTTTACCGGCGAGGGTCCTCTGCTCTCGATCCAGTCGTTCGCACGCAGCGCCCACCAGTGCCTGATCGCTGAGATTTCCTACGATCCGGACCCGCCGCCGACTGGCAGCGATCCATCGAACACCGACAAGCTGGCGCAACGCAACCTCGCCTTCGTTAATGTGCCCAACCCCGGCCACGCCGCCTCACGCCGCGTCCCGCAGACGTTCGAGATCAAGCCCTCGCCCGCGGTGTTGATGTCCGATGGCCGGCCGGATGAGCTGATGATCCATTGGGGCAATCTGCCCAAGGGAAGCTCCGCCACCATCTATCTGCCGGCTGTGGATTCAGCGGATATTCTGGATTGGGCGACCCGGCTCTACACCACCCACCGGCTGACGGCGGCGGATGCCCACACCGTGCAGATGCCGATCGGGGGCGTCAGCTACGTGCCGATCCCGCGGGGCGGGGTGGTGAATTTCGCCGGGCTGCTCACGGTGGACCTGCCGGCCACGGTGAAGAAGGGTCAGAAATTCGAAGTGGTGGTGCGCCAAGTCACCAGCGCCGGCGGCTTTCCCGGCCAGACCCAGACGCAGGGAACCAGAACCTTCGCGGCCGTGGCCCAGGTCCATCCCTGGCGCACGGTGCTAGGTCAGTTCAATCTCACCATCCCGGTTTCCACCAAGCACGAGCTGCTCGGCGGCGAGGAACGCCTGCTGTCGATCATGCGGTGGATCGGAAAGACCATACCGGCGGAGAGCCGCTGGTATCCGGTGTTCCAGCGCTACCTGGAGCAATTGACCGGACGGGTCACCTTCATGGGCGGAGACCCGACCCAGGTCAACCCGTCGCCAACAGGTGTCTGGAAGGTTCCTTACGAACCGGGGCGCCCGGGCCATCCGCAACCCGGCGGAGGTGAGCACGGCCATGACGGACATGGACACCATGACGGCGACCACCACCATCATCCTTTTGTGGGTAAGGTCGACGGGCTCGTTTACGATCATTTCGGCGACTTCGACGGCTTCGTGCTGGAAACCCGTCACGGTCACAAGCATCGGTTCTTCAGCCGCGAGGTGCGGGTGGAGGAGAGGGTGCGCCGCGCCTGTGACGAACGTCTGGTCACTACCGTGGTCTCCACGGAAGACGGGCGAGAGGTGCTGTCGATAATCTTCGGCGCGCTCGAATAGAGGCCAGGCCGGGAGCTGGTGGGCCGGTCCCTTCCGCCGGCATCCCGAACTGTACAAGATCCACGCCAGCGCCGCCATCGCCAGCGCGCAGCCGGTCCGCCACTTACAGGTATGGCGGTGATTTACCGGCCTCCTCCCCCCGTATGCCTCGAAAGTGCTGGCATACCGGAAAAATTGAACCTATCATGATAAAGCCTCGTTTCTCCATATGAAAGAACGAGTGCCATGGCGTCCGCGACGGTAGCTTTTGGAAATTTCGTAAATCGGCCGGCCGGCGGGAGTACTGCCGCCACCCTGGACGCTGTTCGCGGAGGCCGCAATCTGGTAGAAAGTACCTTGGACCCGGATTCGAGCCTCGTATCAAGATGCATGCGCGGAGAGGAGACCGCCTGGGAGGATCTCGTCCGGCTCCATACGCGCCGGATCTACGGCCTCTGCTACCGCTTCACGGGAAGCGGTTCGGAAGCGCAGGACCTGACGCAGGAAGTCTTCCTGCGGGTGTACCGCACGCTCAAGACCTTTCGCTCCGTGGAAGGCTCCTTCGCTACATGGCTGGCCCGCGTCACCCGCAACCTGCTGATCGATCACTATCGGCGGACGCGCCAGGAGCGCGTCACCGATTCGATCGAAGAACAACTCCCCATGATGGAGGAAACCGGCGGCGCCGCGGCCGTCCGCCCCGATCAGGCCTACGCCGGGCGCGAGGCCGGTGAGATTCTCCAGGCGACCTTGCAGAGGCTGTCGCCGGATTTGCGTGAGGCCGTCATCCTGCGCGACTTGCAGGAAATGGAATATCGCGAAATCGCCAGCGTCTTACAGATTCCCGAAGGCACGGTGAAATCGCGAATCAACCGGGGCCGGGCCGAACTGACCCGGCTGTTGCGAAAGCAGAAGCTGGCGGTATGAACTGCGCAGAGATTGAAATCCTGATCTGCGATTACGTGGACTCGACGCTCCCGGCCGATCAAAAAGCCGAGGTGGAGCGCCATTTCGCCGCATGTCCCGTCTGCGCCGAGCTGGCGCGGGATTCCGCCGCCGCCGTGGCTTTCATGTCGAGAGTGGCGGATGTCGAGCCCTCGCCGGAACTCATCACGCGGATTCTCTTCGATCCGCCGTGGAACAAAGAGAAGGCGCGGTCCAGGAGTTTCGGCAAGCGGCTGGCGGGTTGGTTCAGCCCCATCCTCCAGCCCAAGTTCGCCATGGGCGCGGCCATGACCATCCTGTCTTTCTCGCTGCTTTCGCAAATGGCGCCGGTGCGCCAATTGCGCCTGTCCGACCTGGAACCGGCCAAGGTGTGGTCCGGCCTCACGGACCGCATCGATCGCGTCAAGACTCGCACGCAAATGTTTATTGAGAGCTTGAAATTCGTGTATCAGATCCAAACCACGTTGCACGAGTGGCAGCAACAGAACGCCGAGCAGCAGCCCGCCTCAACCCAGGCGGCGCCCGATCGCAAGACGGACGAACACAAGCTGCCGGCGAATTCTACTCCGGTTCCGTCCGGAGGAGTGCCTTCGTCGGATGCCAACGGGGGAAAACATTAGGGGACACATATGAACTGCCAGAATCACCCTGAAACACCGGCCACGGCTTACTGCCGCAACTGCGGCAAGCCGGTATGCGACGCCTGCCGGCGGGATGCTTTGGGAACCGTATACTGCGCGGAGCACATTCCCGCGCCTCCACCTCCGCCCGCTCCGGGTCCGGTGGTCACGCCGCCGCAGGCTGTCTTCGCGGCGGCTCCCACTTATGCCCGACCGGACGTATCGCCCGGCCTGGCGCTGTTCCTCGGCACCATTCCGGGTGTTGGCGCCATCTACAACGGGCAATACGCCAAAGGCCTGGTCCACGCGATCATCTGGGGCATGCTGATGAGCATTGCGAACTCCAACGCCGCCAATGGATTGGAGCCGGTCTTCGTCATGCTGGTGATCGCCTGGTGGGCTTACATGGCCTTCGAGTCCTATCACACCGCGCGCAAACGCCAGGCCGGCGAGCCGGTGGACGAATACTCCAGCATCCTCGACCTGCGCGGCGGCCGAAGCCACGTTCCTCTGGCCGGCGTGCTGCTCATCGGCCTGGGCGCCATATTGCTGCTCCACACGCTCGATCTGTTCGATTTCGAGCGCGTGACGCGCTTCTGGCCGGTGCTGCTGATCGCCCTGGGGGTGTATCTGCTGGCCGGGCGGTTCTTTGGCGAAGAGCACACAAAGGAGGGCCGCCATGAGCGACTATAACGGATCGATAATCCGCGCCATTCGCGGACCAGTGATCCTCATCACCATCGGCGGGTTGTTCGCGCTCAATAACTTTACCCGCTACCGCTTTGACCAGACCTGGCCGGTGATCCTGATCGTCTTCGGCCTGATGAGCCTGTTGAGACGCGGCGTGGAAACCTCACCGCCGCCTCCGCCGCCTCCGCCGCCGCGCGGTTACACGGGCACCGGTTACTCGCAGAGTCCTTACACCCAGACACCGCCGGCGCCGGCGGCCTCCCCATCAACCGCCGGCTCCCCGTCCGAACCGGCTAAAGGCGGATTCGGATCGAGCGCGCCGCCGCGCGCCGCCGATGCCCCGCCATCCACTCCTTCGAGCGGCCAAGGAGGCTCTGTATGAGAAGGCGATCTCTCACCGGACCCCTGATCCTGTTGATCATCGGCGGTTTTTTCCTCTGGCGGAATCTTCATCCGGAAGCGCCCATTTTCGATATCGTGGCGCAGTACTGGCCCTTCCTGCTGATCGGCTGGGGCCTGCTGCGCCTGATGGAAGTGGCCTTCTGGCGGGACGCGCGCCACGGCGGATTCACCGGCGGCGAAATCGTCCTGGTGATTCTGATCTGCATGGCCGGTTCGCTCACTTGGGCGGCCCGCCAAAACGGCGTTCTTTTCCATATCAACAACGGGCTCGACTGGTGGGGGGCGCAGTTCGATTACCCCGTCTCGGCCACCGCTCCCGCCGCTGGTGTGAAGCGCATCGTGTTCGAAAACCCGCGCGGCAACATCCGCGTGACCGGCGCCGACGTCAACGATGTCACCGTCAGCGGCCACAAAACCATTCGCGCCTACGCCCACGAAGAAGCCGACCGCGCCAACGGCAGCACCCCGGTCGAGCTCATTCCGCAGGGCGACCGCCTGCTGATCCGCACCAACCAGGATCACGCCCCGAATGGCCTGCAGATCTCCGACGAACTCGAAGTGACCGTGCCGCGCTCCCTGGCGGTTGAGGCGCGCGGGCACAACGGCGATTTCGATATCACCGACGTCTCGGGCGACGTGGAGCTGGCCTCCGATAAGGGCGACGTCCGCCTGGCCCGCGTGGGAGGCAACGTCCGCCTCGACATGGCCAAGAGCGACCTGATCCGCGCCGTGGACATGAAGGGCCGGCTGGACGTGCAGGGCCGCGGCTCCGATATCGAACTCGAGAACATCGACGGCCAGGTGACCATCAGCGGCGCCTACAACGGCAACCTCGATTTCAAGAAGCTGTCCAAGCCGTTGCAGTTCGAAGGCGCGCGCTCGACCGAACTCAACGTGGCCGCCGTTCCGGGCCACATCAGCATGGACCTCAGCGAATTCAATGCAGTCGATCTGGTGGGCCCCGTGCGCCTGGTGGCCGCCTCCCGCGACGTGCGCATCGAGCAGTTCACGCAATCGCTGGAACTCGAAACCCTCCGCGGCGACGTGGAGCTGCACCCCGGGCACGTGCCGCTCGCCTCCATCGAAGCGCGCTGTGGCTCCGGCCGGATCGAGCTGGTGCTGCCCGATAAGGCGCCCTTCCAGTTGGATGCCACCGCCCAGCGCGGTGAGGCGGTCAACGATTATGGCTCGCAAATCCGCCAGGAGTCGGACGGGAGAAGCGCGACCATCAAAGGCCAGGTAGGCAACGGGCCGGCCATCCACATCACCTCCGAACGCGGCTCCATCTCGGTCCGCAAGGAAGGAACCGCGCCCAGTGAGGATTCCGGCACGGCCATCGACAAGAACAAGCTGGAGAAACAACTCAAGGACCTCAAGGAAACCGAAATCAAGCTGTGGTAGCATGATCGGCCAGTGAGATCCAAGGCGGTTGGACCGGCACTGGCCGTTCTTTTTTTCGTTAACGTCCTCAATTACTACGACCGCCAGGCGCTGGCCGCGCTGGCCGAGCCCTTGCGCCACCAGTTCGCGCTCTCCGATACGCAACTGGGCGGGCTCAGCACGGTCTTCATCGTGCTCTACGCCGTGGCCGGGCTGCCGCTGGGCCGCCTGGCCGATACGTGGAGCCGCCGCAGGCTGCTCGCCATCGGAGTGGCCGTATGGGCCGGCTTGACCGGGCTGGGCGGCCTGGCCGCAAGCTACGCGCTGCTGGCGGCTTCCCGGCTGGGGGTGGGGATTGGGGAAGCGGTCTGTGCGCCGGCCGCCAACAGTTGGATCGGCGACCTGGCGCCCGCCGCGCGCCGCGCCCGCGCCATGGCCGGTTTCATGATGGCGGTGCCGGTGGGCGTGATGCTGAGCGCCGCCATCACCGGTCCGCTGGCGCAGGCCCACGGTTGGCGCATCGCCCTGGCCGTGGCCGCGGCGCCAGGGCTGTTGTTGGTGCCGGCGCTACTCTGGTTGCCCGAGCCGGCGCGCACAGGGAGGGCGGACCCCCTGGTCCGCGCGGGCCCCCCTGGACCCGCTCTTCGCCGGGTGGAATCAGGGTCGTGTCCACGGGCAAAGGCCGACGAGGCCGTCGGCCGCGGACCAGGGGGGCCGCCCTGCAATTTGGGCGTCGCCGCACCACTCGCCCTGCTGCGCATTCCGGCGCTCGCATGGATCGCAGCCTCGGGCGCCATCCTGAATTTCGCACTCTACAGTTTCAGCAGTTTTCTTCCGGCGCTGCTGACGCGTTACCACGGCCTGGCGGTGGGTCAGGCGGGCATCTGGTCGGGCGTGGGTTCTGGTGGGGCAGGCATTCTGGGAGCCTTGGCCGCGGGTGCCTGGGGCGACCGCGTCATCCGCCGCCGCGCCAATGGCCGCCTGCTGCTGGCCGCGGCCGCATCGCTCGGAGCCGCGCCGCTTGCGGCCATCGCCATCCACATGCCGGCGGGAAGCGCCGCCGCCACGCTCGCACTCCTCATGCCGGCCTATGGCCTGTTGCAGATGTATTACGGATTGGTATACGCGGCCATCAACGACATTGTGCCGGCGAGCTTGCGGGGCTCCGCCATGGCGGTCTATCTCCTGGTGACTTACCTGGGCGGCGCGGCCTTCGGCCCCTTGCTCACCGGCATGTTGAGCGACCGCCTGGCGCGCCATGCCGCGGGCGCCACTGCCCTGAGCGAAGCGGCCAAAGCCATCGGCCTGCACCAAGCCATGTACGTGGTCCCGGCACTGGCGCTGGTGCTGGCGGCGGCGTTGTGGGGCGGCGCGCGGGCGATGCGAGAAAAAGTCCCTGAACAGGCAGGACTCGGTGTATACTGGGCTAACACCGGGGATCCAAAAGCCCCCGGAGATCCAACCTAATGAGGGGAATTACAAAATGAAACGCACAGCCGTCCACGTCGTTGCGGCGGGTCTCTTGCTGTCTGGAGCCTCGCTCATTCAAGCACAAGAACCATCTCACCTGCTGCGGATCTTCCGCGAGGATATTAAATCCGGAAAGGGCGCGGCCCACGAGAAGGTGGAGTCGGCGTATGTTCGCGCTTTCTCCAAGAGTGGTTACCCCAGCTATCTGGCGTGGGAGAACATGACGGGCACGAGCCAGGCCTGGTTTGTCGAGAGGTACGATACCTACGAATCGATGGAAAAAGCCATTCACCTGGCCGAGGCCGAGCCGTTGAAGAGCACGCTGGACGTGCTGGATGCGCAGGATGGAGAATTGCGCACGGGCGAGCGCGGCATCATCGCCACCTACCAGCCGGACCTGAGCTACCTGCCCGTGCCGGCGAACCTGGCCAAGGTGCGATTTGTCGGTGTCACCATAACCCGGGTGCATCTGGGGCATAACGCGGAAGTCACCGAGGCGAGGAAACTGCTGAACGCGGCGTATGCCAAGAGCGGGAGCCAACAGCGCCGGGTGGTCTACAGCGTGACCTCCGGCATGCCCGCCGGGACCTATCTGGTCCTGAGCGGGATGGAGTCCCTCAAGTCGATGGACCCGCCGCCGTCACCCATGAGCATGGCCGACGCTTTCGGCGCGGACAACATGGTGCGGTACAACAAGCTGACTTCGGACCTCATCATCAGCAACGAAAGCACGCTGTTCTCGGTCAACCCGAAGATGAGCAATGCGCCGAAGGAATACATCACGGCCGACCCGGATTTCTGGGCGCCCAAGCCGAAGCCCGCGCCGGCGGCCAAGCCCGCGACCAAGCCGGCGGGCCAGCAATAGCGGTGAAACAGTCGTCACTTTTGTGATCTGCACTTTGTGCCGTGCACCGATCAAGAGACCTGAGCAACTGGACAGCCTCATGGCGTTTGTGGCGCGTTCTCTCGAAAAGGCCCCGAGTTACGGATAGATTGTCGCCGGATGCGTGTGTCTCGGCGGAGGTTGATCTCACGGGCAGGCTAGGGCGCCGGTCGACAGGTTGCTCCGACTTGCATTTATGCCTGCCTCCGTTCCAGCATATAAGGTATCCATACACGGTGGAGGTGAAGACCTATGTCCTGGCGGGACCGCATTGTCGTCGACCCCAAGGTTTTGACCGGAAAACCGGTCGTGCGCGGCACGCGGATTTCGGTCGAACTGGTGGTGGACCTGCTGGCTGCCGGCTGGAGCCACGCGCAGATCCTGACGAGCTACCCCCACCTCACCGAGGAGGATGTCCGGGCTTGTCTCAGCTACGCCAGTGAGCTGTTGCGGGAAGAACAGGTCTTTCCCCTGAAAGCCACATGAGGTTTCTGGCCGACGAGAACTTTCCGCGGCCGGCGTTGGAAGCGCTTTTAAAGGCCGGCTGGGACGTCGTTTCGATCGCGGAAGAGTGCCCCGGCGTCCCGGATGAGGATGTCGCGGCGCTTTGCGCGGCTCAGGAACGGATTCTCCTCACCTTCGACACTGCGCCTGCCCGATTCGGGGCTACGCCGCTGTCAGGGCCCTTCGCACCGCGGCGGGCTGGTTCTTGATGACGAGCATATAGGCGCGCACCGCCGGTTCCGGTTTGCGTCTCCCCTGCTCCCATTCCTGAACGGCCCGCACCTGCAGCCCGTAGCGTTCCGCGAATTGCTCGCGCGTGAGGCCTTGCCCTTCACGGATGGCGCGAACGTCTACGTCGGGCACCACGCGCACCACCTTCATGGGAAGTTCGATTTCACCCCTCATGTGTTGTGCGATCTGTTTGGCCGATTCAACCAGTACGCGGCCTGGCGATTCCGGCCTCACCGGTCGAACGCCTGCGGCGACGCCCTTACCGCCCGCTCGAAGGCCCAGCCGCGGATGTGGTTGATCTGCTCCTTCATGGTGCGCGAGAGCGGCACAATCCGCACCGCGACGTCAATCAAATCCTGCTCGTTGATCTCACGGTCCGCCAGGCGCGCCTGCGTCAGCGAAGACACTACGCATTGCTCGATCTCCGCCCCGGTCCAGCCGATGGTGAAAGGGGTCAATTGCTTCAGGTTGAACTGGGCGGGGTCCACGCCGCGGAGACTCAGGTGGATCTTGAAGATTTCGATGCGTTCTTCATCCACCGGCAAATCCACGAAGAAGACCTCGTCGAAGCGGCCCTTGCGAATCATTTCGGCGGGCAGCAGGTCGATGCGGTTGGCGGTCGCCGCCACGAACAGGCCGCGCGTCTTTTCCTGCATCCAGGTGAGGAAGAAGGCAAAGATGCGGCCCTGCTCGCCGCTCGATTCGGTCGACGTGATCCCCATCTCGATTTCGTCGAACCACAGCACCGCCGGGGCCATGTCTTCCATCATCCGGCAAGCCTCCACAAACGCGCCTTCTGGCTTGCCGTGCCTGCCGGAAAAGATCTCCACCATGTCCACGCGATAGAGCGGAAGCTGGAAACACGTGGCGATGGCCTTCACCGAGAGGCTCTTGCCGCAGCCCGGAATTCCCATCATCAGCAGCCCCTTGGGCACGATCTCATTGCTCAGCGTGTCGCGCATCTGAAACAGCTTGCGCCGTTCCAGCAGCCATGCCTTCAAGCCTTCGAGTCCCCCGACCTCCGCCAGGCTCGTGCCGTCGGCAATATACTCGATCACGCCGCTGCGGTTGACCAGCAGGCGCTTTTCTTCGAGCAAAGCCGGCAGCGAGTCCGGTCCCAGTTGCGGGGTTTTGGCCAGGGCGCGCCGCAACGCATATCGCGATTCGTCGAGCGTCAGCCCCAGCAGCACGCGGCCCGCCTGTTCCAGCACCGCTTCGCTCACCGGCGATTGCCGCATCTGGCCGCGCAGAAAGTCCGTCAGCTCCACCAGGTCGGGCGGCCGAAGTTCCAGAAAGAGCAGGCTGCGCTCCACCTCTTCCGGAATAAACCGCACCGGCGAGGTAATCACCACGAACTTCCGCCGGTCGAGACAGGCGTCATACACGTCCCGCAGGCGCCGCCGGATCTCCGGGGACTCGCGCAGCGGCTCATGGAAATCCTTCAGGTGGAAGATGGCCTGGTCCTGGTGCGCCGCGATGAAGTCCAGCGCCGCGCGCGGCGTCAGCGTGCCCGGTTCGACCGGCCCGCCTTCCTTGCGCATCCCCTCGGTGAGCCGCCATTCCCAAACCGGAACCGGCGTGGAGGCGCCGAGAGCGAGCGCCACTTCGTGCAGCAGGCGGCCGATGCGCTGCTCCTCGGCCGATCGGATATAGGTCAGCGGCCGCCCCGATTCGAAAATCTCGCGAATCGTCGTGGCCGCCCGGCTCTCGGCGGGACGGGACTGCGGCGTGCTCTGCGGTTTTGCCATTCTCTTTCATTATCGACGAACGACTGGGCCGCCAGGGCCGGCAACGTCAGGCAGAGCCGCGAACGTAAGAGAGCGGTATTGTGAATCGGATGCGGCTCGGCGGCGATGCCATGTCCGTATTCGAGTCTCACGAACTTTAATCTCGTGCCGGCAACCGCTCTCTTACGTTCGCGGCTCCGAATCGGCGCTTCTCTCGGCTATGCTGTATTCAGTGCGCCCTTATGTCATTCTGGCCGCCGCGCTGTTGTGCGGCTGTTCCACCGCTCCGCCGGCCGACCAGCCCAAAGCCGATCCCACCACCGAAGCCTCCTACGGCCTGGCCGTCCAGGAATTAGCCTCCATGGGCCGCCAGGCGGAAGAACTGCTGCACAATGGAAAGTCCGATCAGGCGGCCGCCATCGTCAGCAATGGGCAGCCTCTGCTCGACCGCCTGCTGGCCGCCCCGCGTCCCACGCTGGCCGCCATGGAGGCGGTGTCGGACTTCGATCAACTCTACGGCCGGTTGCTGGTGGGCAACGGTTATTTCGGTTCCGCGCGCCTGCTCTTCCAGAAAAACGTGACCCGCTGGAAGACCTGGAAACCACAGACCCCCGAGACCGCCCGGCGCCTGAAACTGGCGCTCGACGCCATCGCCGAATGCGACCGCCACATGCCGTGATTTATTCCGGCACTCCGTAGCGGGTGAGCAGTTTCACCGCGCGCGGCGAGCCCGCATGCTCCGCCAGGCGGGCGTGGCGCCAGGCAGCCGGATAGTCGCCGCGCACCGCGTAGATTTCCGCCAGCGCGAGGTGCGCGCCGCCGTGGCCGGCGTCCAGGCGCACCGCTTCGAGCAGCAGCCCCAAAGCTTCGTCCTGTTTCCCTTCCATGCGGTAGAGCTGCGACAGGTTGCAATAGGGCTGCGGATTAGCCGGTTCGCGGACAATCCAGGCGCGCTGCTCTTCCATGTGCTTCCGCGTTTCCTGGTCGAGCGCGAATTCCACAACCTCTTTGCGCCAGAAGCTCACTTTTTCGATCCTACCAGAACCATCCGCACGTCCATCACGTTGGTGTGGGTCGGGCCGGTGATTAGCAGGTCGCCGAGCGGCTGGAAGTAGCCGTACGAATCGTTGTTCTCGAGGTAGCGGCGCGCGTCCGGATTGCGGCGCAGGGTATTGCCGTCGGCCACCGCGCCAGCGGCATTGGTCGGGCCGTCGGTGCCGTCGGTGCCGGCGCTGAATACCACCACGTCCTTCAGCCCGGCGATGTCGATGGCGGCGGCCAGTACAAACTCCTGGTTGCGCCCGCCGAGCCCGCTGCCCCGCAGCGTCACCGTGGTTTCCCCGCCGGTGATGATGCACGCCGGCGGCTTCACGGGACGCCCGGCGCCGGCGACTTCCCGCGCGATGGCGGCGTGCATGCGGGCGATCTCGCGCGTCTCGCCCTGAATCCCGCTCGCCAGCACCAGCGTCCGATAGCCCAGCTCGCGGGCGCGCCGCTCGGCCGCTCCCAGCGCCAGGCGGTTGCTTCCGATGATGGTGTTGCGCACCTTCCGGAAGCATGCGGCGCCGGGCTTGGGAGTCTCGGGGATTTCGCCGGCCGCGCCGCGCTCCAGCCGTTCGCGCACCGAAGCCGGCACGCGCTCGCGGATGCCGTAGCGGTCCAGCGCGGCAAGAGCGCCGGCGAAGGTGGAAGCGTCGGGTGCGGTGGGTCCGGAGCCGATCACGCCGGCGTCGTCCCCGATCACATCCGAGAGCAGCAGCGCTTCCACCGCGGCGGGCGCCGCCATCCGCGCCAGTTGTCCGCCCTTAATCCGCGAGATGTGCTTGCGGACGCAGTTGATTTCGTGGATGTCGGCGCCCGATGCCAGCAGCAGCCGCGTGGCCGCCTGCTTTTCCTCGAGCGTCACGGGAGCGGCCGGAAAGGGCAGCAGCGCGGACGCGCCGCCCGAAACCAGCCAGACGACCAGGTCCCGCGAGCCGGCGCGCGACGCGATTTCCGCGATGCGCTCCGCGCCGGCCGTTCCGCGCGCGTCCGGGACCGGGTGGCCGCACTCGTTAAGCTCAATCCGCCGCGGGGCCGTGCGTCCGCGCATCCCGTCCCCGTGCTTCACATTCACAAAGCCGGCCGCAATGCGTCTTCCCAGCACCCGTTCGGCTGCCTGCGCCATGGCGCTACCCGCTTTGCCCGCGCCGAGCACGTAGACGTGGCGGAATCGCGCCAAGTCGAGGCGCTTCAGATGACGTGTCACCGCCTCCGCCGGGTCGGCGGCCGCCAGGGCGGCACGGAAAATAGAGAGCGCGTGGCGGCGCAGAAGACCGGCGCTCATTGCAGGATCGCGTGACCGAGGATGGCCTCCACCGCCGGGGCCGGGTCATCGCTCTCGATCGCAATATGCACGTCTGCCTGCGCGTAGGCTTCGCGGCGCGCCTCGTAGAGGGCGGCGAATTTCCCGGGGTCGCGGGCCAGCGGCCGGTGGGATGCCTGGGTGACGCGCCGCTCCACCACGCGAAACGGGCAATCCAGCCACACCGCGATGCCGTTGCCCAGCACCAATTCGCGGTTGCGCGCCTCTGCAAACGCGCCGCCGCCGAGCGCCAGCACGGCCGGCCGGCCCCGCTCGATCCAGCGCACGTGCTGTTCGAGGATCTGCGCTTCGATGCGCCGGAATTCCGCCTCGCCGCGCGTGTCGAAGATCTCCGCGATGGTGCTCCTCTCCGCGTGTTCGATTTCATGGTCGATATCGAAAAAACTCCACCCCAGGCGGTGCGCCAGCAGACGGCCGATGGTCGATTTGCCGGAGGCCATGAAGCCCACCACGTAGATTCCGGGAGTTCGTTTCAGCCTCAGGTTCATGCGGTGCCGTTCATTTCCGCCAGGCGCGCTTCCAGGGCCGCCGGGAACAGCCGCGCCAGGGCCACCAGCAGCCAGCCGGCTCGCGGCGGCAGAATCGTGCGGGCATCGCGCTCCAGGCCGCGCCGGATGGCCGCCGCGCAATCCTCGGCGGTGATGGCAAACCGGCGGCCGCGAATCACGTCCGCCGGGGCCTCCCCGCCCAGCACGTGCTGCTGGAAGCCGGTCTTGACGAATGCCGGGCAAACCAGCATGGTCTTGATTCCGTCGCGCCTCAACTCCATGCGCAGGCCTTCGGTCAACGAGCCCAGGGCGTGTTTCGACGCGCTATACAGCGTGGCCCACGGAAGCGTCATCTTGCCGCCGATGGAACTCACGTTGACCACCGTGCCGCCGCCGTGCGCGCGCATGTGCGGCGCCGCCAGTTGCACCATCTCGAGCGGCGCGAAGAAGTTCAGTTCCATCAGGCGGCGCGCATCCTCGAGGGGAGCGCACCAGGAAGGCACGTAGCTTCCCACGCCCGCGTTGTTGACCAGGATGTCGATCCGGCCGAAACGCTCGATGGTGCGCTCGATCACGCGCCGGCGCGTCTCGGCGAGCGTGAGATCGCCCGCGGTGATCAGCGCGCCCGGCGGGGCCGCGCGCTCCAGGCCCGGCTCCGAGCGGGCGGTCAGCGAAAGCCTGGCCCCCGCGCGCGCCAACTCCGCCGCGCACGCCGCACCGATGCCTTCCGACGCTCCGGTGACCATCGCGACCTTGCCGTCAATCTTCATATGACCGATTGGAGCATTGCTGCTTCAGGCGCCGAACCGTCATAATATTAGCATGCCTCCGGGGCTCATCCCGCTTTTTCCTCTGCGCGTGGTGGTCTTCCCGCGCACGCCTCTGCCGCTGCATATTTTCGAAGAGCGTTACAAGGAAATGGTGGGTAGCGCCATTCGCGACCAATCCGAGCTTGGAATCGTGCTGGCCCACCAAAACGGCATCGGAAACGCCGGGTGTACCGTCAAGGTGGAGAAGTTGCTCCAGATGTATCCCGACGGCCGTATGGACATTTTGACGCGCGGCCAGCGGCGATTCGAGATCGTGACGATCAACGAGGAAAAGGACTACCTCCAGGCCGAAGTCAGCTTCTTCGACGACGAGGACGCCGCCGCCGCGTCGCCTGAACTGCGCGCCCAGGCGTTGCAGCATTACAAGGATCTGGCGGCGCTGCCGGCTGCCCAGGCACTCGGCCAACCCGACACGTCCGACCGGCAGCTCAGTTTCCAACTGGCACAGGGCCTGCCCGATCTCGATTTTCTGAGCAGCCTGCTGCGCGCCCGCTCCGAAGACGAGCGGCTGAAGCAGTTGAACCACTACCTGTCGGAATACATCCCGCGCCAGCGGACCATCGAGCGCCTGAAATTGCTCGTGCCAACCAACGGGTTCGGTGGCAAGCCCGCGGGGTTGTGAGGGATGCGCCGGCCCTTCTCTTTCTCGGTCTCATTGGGCGTCCACGGATCGGTGCTGGCATGGGTGGCGCTGGGTCCGGTAGTCTCTCCGCCGCCGCATTCGCTTTACGACATGGCCATCCGGCCTCACGAAGATCGGCTCGTCTGGTACAAGTTGAGCGATCGTCTGCCGGATATCCATCCGGCGCAGACCTCCGCCGACCCGCGGCCGCCGCGAGCCACCAGGAAATTTCCGCAGAACATCGTGGCGGGCGCGCGCGACGATTCCCGCCCGCCGCAGTTGATCTGGGCCCCGGCGCCGCAGGTTCAGACTCCCAAGCCGCTGCCGCTGCCCAACGTTGTCGCGCTCTCCCCGCCCCGTCCGGTGCGCCGGTTTACGCCGCCGCCCGAGCCGGCGCGCGCGCCGCAATCCGCGCCCGTGCTGCCGGATGCGCCGCAGGCTGCCGCCGAGCGGACCACGCCCAGTCTGCCCGTTTTGCCGCCGCCCGGCCATCCGGCCGCGCTTCCGTTCAAGGCGCCGTCCGCGCCGCACATCGACGCTGCGCCCGTGGTGTTGCCAGCAGTGCCGGAGATCCAGCCGGTAGCCACGCTCCCGGCGGTACCCTCGGCGCTTTCCAAGCTTCCCCGCGGCTTCGTGGCGCCGCCGCGGCCTTCCACGCCACAGCCGCCCCCGCCCGTTCTCACGGCGGAACCGCAGCCGCTGGCAAGCGAGGACTCCGGAAACGCGCAAGCCGCCCTGGCCATCGCCGGATTAGAGCCGGTCAAGCTTGCCGAATTGCCCACGCCTCCGGGTTCCCGCTCGGCCGCCTTTTCTGCCGGGCCCAAGCTCAATCCCGAGGGCGGCCAGGGCGGTTCGGGATCTACTGTGCTGCAAGTTCCGGGCTTGATGGTGGCGGGCGGCGCGAAGGAGGAGCGTCCGGTAGTGGTGGCAGGGGCTTCGCCCACTTCGCCGGAGAGCCTGGCTGCGGCGGCGCGCGCGGCTCACGGCTCTCCGGCCCCGCCGGCCCCGCCGGCGCCTTCTGCGGGCCACCCGGCTACGCGCGTCTCCACCGCGCCCGATCCGCGCCTGTTTGGCCGCGCGGTGTATACCATGGCCATCCAGATGCCCAACGTCACCAGTTATTCCGGAAGCTGGTTGGTATGGTTCGCGGAGCGCGACGTCTCGCCGGGTGGGCCGGCTGCCGATGTCGAGGCGCCTCAGCCGCTCCGCAAGGTGGACCCCAAGTACATCGCTTCCGCCGCCGCCGAACGCGTCGAAGGCAAGGTGCGCCTCTGGGCCGTGATCGGCAAAGACGGCCACGTCGGTTCGGTGACCCTGCTTTCGCATCTCGACGACCGGCTGGACCAAAGCGCCCAGGAAGCGCTTTCCAAATGGCTCTTCCAACCGGCTCGCTACGACGGCGTCCCGGTGGAAGTGGACGCGGTGTTCGAGGTTCCCTTCCGCCTGGCGCCCAAACCTCCACGACGATGACCCGACAATTCCTCTTGATCGACGCCGATGACACGCTCTGGGAGAACAATATTTACTTCGAGCGCGCGTTCGAGGAGTTTGTCGCTTTCCTGGACCATTCCGCTCTCACGCCGCAACAGGTGCGCAGCGTGCTCGATGAGACCGAACAGGCTAACAATCGCATACACGGCTACGGGACGCTGAACTTTGCCCGCAACCTGCAGCAGTGCTACCAGCACCTGGCGGAGCGCGCCGTCCGCCCGGAGGACCTTGAGCGAGTGATGGCACTGGCCAGGCGGATCCTCGAGTGCCCCATGGAAGTGATCGCCGGTGTTCCCGAAACCCTCGAGTATCTGGCCGGGCGGCATGACCTGACGCTGTTCACCAAGGGCCATCCCGAGGAGCAGAAGCTGAAGATCGACCGCTCCGGCCTGGCTGGCTTCTTCAGTCATGCGGCCATCGTGAAGGAGAAGGATGCCCCGGCCTATCGGCGCCTGGTGGATGAGCGCGGGCTCGACCCGCGGCGCACCTGGATGATTGGCAACAGCCCGAAATCGGACGTCAATCCGGCGCTCGAAGCCGGCCTGAATGCGGTCTTCGTGCCGCACGCCCATACCTGGGTTCTGGAGCACCAGGAGATCCGTTCAGGCCTGGGGGAGTTGCTGATGTTGGAGCAGTTTGCGGACTTGCGGAGACACTTCTAGGGTAGTGGGGCAGGCTATTCAGCCTGCGGGCATGATTGCCCGCCCCACTACTGGTCGGCGCGCTTCGGCTTCTCGAAAGGCGTCTTTAGATACTTGGCGGCTTCGGCCTGCGCACCCTGAGTGTCGTCCTTGGTGCGGATGGCGAGGTTGTACGAGTTGACGGCGCGCTCGCGCGCGCCGCTGATGTCGTAGATCTTGCCCATGTTGATGTGGGACCAGACTTCGGTCCACTTGGGCTCCAAATCGCCGTTGAGCGACTCGCGAAACTCGTTCAGGGAACTCTGCCAACTGGCTTGCAGGAAGTAGATTTCAGCGATGCGATAGTGCGCCAGAGAACTGTTGCGGGTGGTCTCCAGAGCCCTGGAATATTCCTTGATGGCGTCGCCGAATTCGCTGAGCTCGGCGTACTGCTCGCCCTTGCGGATGGCCACCGCCACGCGCACTTGAGGCGCGTAACGCAGAACGCGGTTGGCGGGATCGATGATCACGTTCTTGGGCTTGCCGAAGGTATCGACGGTGAACTCGGAGGAGGTGCCGATCACTTCCACGCGGGCCTCCTCGGGATTGCCTTCGGTCTCGATGCGCAGGTCCACGGGCATGCGGAAAGTGTCCAGATCCTGGGTGACTTTGCCCATCACGCGGAAGCCTTTTTCGGCGCGCCGGTAGATCGTGTACTCGAGTTTGAACTCGGGCGCCCCGCTGGATTCGATCCACTGGGTGAAGAAGTAGCCGAGATCCTTGCCGGAGACGGCCTCCGCCACCTTCTGGAAGTCGTCGGTGTTGGAGGGTTTCCATCCATCCTGTTCGACGTAGGCTTTGAGCGTTTGGAAAAATTTCTCGTCGCCGATCACGTAGCGCAACATGCTTATCACGGCGGCGCCTTTGGCCCCGGTGAGCGCCCAGAGTTCCGGCGAGTAATCTTCCAGGCGTCCGGATTGTATGATGGGAATCGTGTCGACGGTGAGCGAATCCACCATCACGTCCTTAAGCTGCGACTCCATGGCGCCGGCGCCGTTCAGATGCTCGGCCCAGAGCAATTCCGAATACGCGGCCAGGCCGTTGGTGAGCCACAGGTGGTTGCGCGTAGTGGGAGAAATGGTTTCCTCCCACCACTGCCGCGACACCTGGTTGGCGAGCAGTTTCTGGTTGGGCTGGGACCCGATGCCGCCGGGCGAAAGAAAGATCATGCCAGGCGCGGCGTAACCGTTGGGCGCCCCGGCTTCGGTTTCGACGATCGCCATATTGGCGTAAGGCGGGAGGCCGAACATGCCCGTGAAATAAGACATCAGCGTTCCTATGGCCTGGCCTTCGGCCTGTGCGGCGGCGGCTTCGGGACCGCGGAAATACAGGCTGGTAGTGACGCCCTCGGACTGCGCCTTGGTCGGTTGATCCTTCACCACGGCGATGCTGCCGGGAAAAGAGGCCCGCGTGTATTTGATGTCGTAGATGTTTTTATCGCCATCCACCCGATGGGAATCCAGCCCGCTGCCTAAGACCGAGTAGCCCATGGGGACGGTGATGTGCATGTCGGCCGCGAAGCGGTCGGTGGTGTAGCCGTTCACGGGGAACCAGCGCGCCGGGTACATGAGGTAGGCGAAATCGGGATGGATGGCGGCGAACTTGATGCCGAAAACGGGCGATTCTTCGTTGCCGGTGAGGCGGCCGTCGTAGTAGAACGTGAGCGTGACGGCCTTGCCGGCGGCGAGCGGTTGCTCGAAGCTCAAGCGCAAGGTGGAATCCTGCTGGTTGCGGGAAGTGGGAATCTGCTTGCCCGCTTCATCCACCACGCGCGACACGTTGAGCGCGTTGTTCAGTTCGAAGGTGGCCGAGGTGATGCCGTCGCCAAGGGGCAGGAAACGTACGCTGGTCTTGGCTGCCAGCGTAGAGGTGTTGGGCGTGACTTCCGCCTCGATGGAATATTGCTCGACATCGACGCGGGAAGCAGGCCGGGTCTGCTGGGCCGGCGCGGCCGGAGTTCCCATCCAGACCAGTAGGGCGGCCGCCAGCGGGCCCGCTACACAAAAGCGAAAATTACGATACATGAGCGGCTTGTCCTTCCAAAATCTCTTGAACGATAGCGGCTGCGCGGCACGGGGCCGGCATTCCACCCTGTGTCAGCCTGGCTTTGACTTCCGCCAGCCCGGCTCTCATTTCCATTCTCGCGCTTTCCTGGGTGAGCAGGCGGCTGGCCTCGCGGGCGATGCGCTCCCCGGTCATCTGCCCCTGCATGAGCTCCGGCACCACGGCGCGGCCGGCGATCAGGTTGACCATCGAATAAAACGGAACGTTCACCAAGAATTTCCCCGCCATCCAGCTCAAAGGCGTCACCCTGTAAAACGTCACCATGGGGGTTCCCAAAAGCGCCGCCTCCACGGTCACCGTGCCGCTGGCGGCCAGCGCCACTTGGGCGTGCGCCATGGCATCCCAGCTTTCGCCCTCGATCACGCGGATGGGCGAATTCCCCAGGCGTTCCCGAAAAAACCCGGCCCCGGTGGTGGCCGAGGCCGGTAAGACCAAGTTTGCTGCATGCTCCCGGGCGAGCCGCCCGGCGGCATCGAGCAGCGCCGGCAAATGACGCGCAGACTCGCCGCGGCGGCTTCCAGGTAGCACCGCTATCAATGGACGGCTGGGGTCCAACTCGTGTTTCCGAAAAAATTCGTCGCGGTCGAGAGTTGGCTTCACCAGCCCGGCTAATGGGTGGCCGATGTATGTGGCACTGACCCCTTCCCGGTTGAAGAAGTCCTCTTCAAACGGGAAGATACAGAGGAGGCGGCGCACCGTATGCCGCATTCGCTTGAGGCGGCCTTTGCGCCAGGCCCAGGCCTGCGGGGCCACCAGGTAAACCACCGGAACGCCCTGGCGGCTGAGGCGCCGCGCCACCCGCAGGTGAAAATCCGGTGAATCCGTGAGGATGGCGAGATCCGGCTTTTCGGCCGCGGCGGAAGCGAGCAGTTTGCGGTATTCGCCGTAAATGCGCGGGATGTGCGCCACCACTTCTATCAAGCCGACCACGGCGAGCGAGGCGGCATCGACCACCGTGCGCACCCCGGCGGCGCGCAGGCGGGGACCGGTGCAGCCGAAGAAATCGGCGCCGGGCAAGAGGCGGCGCAGTTCCTCGACGACCAGGGAAGCATAGAGGTCGCCGGAAGCTTCGCCGGCCGAAACCAGGATCTTGCGGGCCATCTCCTAAGAGTCTAGCGTGCATTCCTCTGCGGCTTTCGGCGGCAGGCCGGTTTGAACCGCAGGCCAGGGGGTACGCTAAACCCTTGGCGACTGATCGCGAGTTATTTCCTGACACGCCGTCTAAGGCCAAGTCTTGCGGTTGCCGCTTGAGCCAGACGGGCCTACTCCCGAAAACTCTAGCGGGCCTGATGCGCACAAGGGTGGCAGGGCATTAGCCTCCTGAGCACGGTTCCATCTAGACCTGCAGTAGCAGACCGCTTGCACCGAGCCAGTACGTCGGAGTGATGCCGGGTCCAGCGTGTAAGGTGGAAATTGTCCTTGTGTAATGACTACGACTGTGGTAGTGTGGACTACGTGAATGGTCCTTGCATATGCCTCTTCCCAAATTAACCAAGCTGGAGCTTCAGATCATGGAGGCCCTTTGGAGCCGAGGGGCGTGTTCTGTGCGGGAAATTCAGGAATCCTTTCCGCCGAAGAAAAGACCGGCCTACACGACCGTTCAGACCACCGTCTATCGCCTGGAGACAAAGGGCGCATTGCACCGGACCAAAAAAATCAGCACTGCCAACATCTTCGAGGCTACTGTCTCGCGCGCATCCGCCGAGCGGCGACTCGTCGACGAACTCCTGAGCCTCTTTGGAGGGCGCAGCAGGCCCATCATGGCGCACCTGGCGGATTCCGGCTCACTGACGCTCGACGATGTGCGCGAAGCGGAGAAGACGCTCGTGAGGCTGGCGAAGGAGGAGAAGACCAAATGAACATCGCTCCAACAGACGTCCTGGACCATCTCTGGCAATCGACCGCGTTCGCTGGGGTTGCGGGATTGTTGACGTTGGCGCTGCGGACGAATCGAGCTCGGGTGCGGCAGTGGTTGTGGTTCGCGGCCTCAGTGAAGTTTCTTGTTCCGTTGTTCGTGCTGATCGCGTTGGGCAGCCGGATCGACTGGAAGACCGCTCCGGTGCGGTCGAACGTGCCGGTTGCGGTTGACCAGATCGTACATCCGTTCTCTGTTTCCGTCGATTCGCTGCCGCCGATGGCTGCGACACCACCCCAAAAGAGCGCAATGCCGGAGGTTCTCTTCGCTCTATGGGCCGTCGGAGTTGTGGGCATCACCTTTGCATGGTGGGTCCGCTGGCGGCGCATTCGTAACGCGGTTTGCAGTGGATCGAGAGTCGAGACGGATTTGCCGCTGCGAGTTGTTTGCTCCCCGGCTCAGCTCGAACCCGGAGTCTTTGGCGTCCTCCGCCCGGTCTTGCTGCTCCCCGAAGGCATCTTCGACCGCCTGACGCCCGCGCAACTCAAATCGATTCTCGCGCACGAATTGTGTCACGTCCGCCACCGCGACAATCTGCTCGCAGCGATTCAGATGTTTGTCGAAACCGTGTTCTGGTTCCACCCGCTGGTGTGGTGGATCGGAAAGCGGATGGGTGAAGAACGCGAGCGGGCGTGCGATGAAGAAGTGCTGCGAACGCTCGGGGAACCACAGGCGTATGCAGAGGGGATTCTGAATGTTTGCAGGTTGTACGTCGAATCACCGTTGAGGTGCGTGGCGGGTGTGACGGGGGCGGACTTGAAGCAGAGGATGGAAGCGATCATGAAGAACCAGGTTACATTCCCACTGAATTTCGGCAGGAAGGTTTTGTTGGGAGCAATGGGAGCCGCCGCCTTACTCCTGCCGCTCTTCGCCGGCTTCGTGTATGGCCCGGCGCTGCGGGCCCAAATACCGGCGACGCGACCGGTTTTCACGGTCGCCTCCGTAAAGTTCCATGTTGCTCCTGCTGGGGGCGGAATCGACGGACTCGGCCCCTGGCCGCGCAGGTCGGGCGATCGAATCCTTTGGCACAACGTCCCACTCAGGCTTGTTGCGCTTTACGCCTATCGAATTCCCGCGTTTCGACTTTCGGGGAACCTGCTGCAAACGTTCGATGAAACCTATGACATCGATGCGGTCGCGGAGGGTACGCCCCCGGAGGATCAACTGCGTTTGATGTTCCGGTCATTGCTCGAAGATCGATTTGGAGTCAAGGTCCACTGGGAGACCAAGGAACTGCAGGTGTACCGGCTGCTCGTAGCCAAAGATGGATCAAAGCTGAGACGTGCCGAGGAGGACTCCAAGGTCGTGGTCGACGGCCGTACGCTTTCACCGGGTCACGCCAGCGTCATTTCGGTGACCGCTGCAGAGCAGCATCTGGCGGGAAGTCGGGCAACGATGGAGCAACTCGTGGACGCATTGTCCATCGCGCTCCGCCAACCGGTCGTGGATCAAACTGGTCTGACCGGAACGTTTGACTTCGACGTAAAGTTCCAGCGCGAAGGGGATATGGAGAATATGAGCGGCAATCCTTTCATCCGGACCGCAATCCAGGAAACGTTCGGGCTACGGGTGGAGGCTGGAAAGGCTCCGGTGGAAGTGCTCGTGATCGATCACTTGGGGAAGTTGTCGGAGAATTGATCGTGGGTGGAGAGTTGACGAATCGTCCGTGGCAATCGACGGTGTTCGCCGCCGTCGCGGGATTGTGCGACGTCGATAGAAGGAGCTCGTTGGTTCATCGCCTAGAGCGCTGCCGGAGTTTCGACGTGCCAGAATTCCGTTTTCGCCATCAGCCGATAGCTCCTCCCTAACGCCGTGGCGTTTACCGGCCGCCTGAGTGGCTATCCCGCGTAGTGTTCCAACCAGCCCACCAGTCAGCTTTCTGCTGCGCCGACGAAACCTTGCCGAGAAAAGCGGGTTAGCGTGACGCCTGTTACAATCGGACGGGCAATGGCCACGGACGCCGATAAACCGAAACTGACGGTGGAAGAACTCGCCGCGCAATTCCGCGGCGAGATGATTCCACTCACCAGCCGCTTCTCTTACTTCTCCACCTTGCCGGTGGCCGAGGACGACCTGCGCCATTACTTGAACGATCCCATCGCGGCCATCTCACCGGCCATCATCGCGACGCTGCCGCCCATGGGCATCATCCTGGCGCCGTATCTGGAAAAGGGCAACGGCAAGGGCGGCGACAGCGTCACCTTCGAGCGTCCGGCCGATAGCCGCTATCTGGCCTCCGCGCGGCGCCAGCTCGACGGCCTGACGGTGATCGCGCTGGCCATCAAAGACATCGAGGTCGCCGACTACCACTACCAGTTTTACAGCGCGCTGGCCGGATTTGTCGCGGAGCGATGGTCCCAGGAAGTGCAGGAGCGGTTCTTCCGCACCATCCGCGAAGAGTTGAGCGCCGAAGTCCACGGCGAGGTGGATGAAAAGAGCTGGCACCTGAAGCAGGCCTTGCAGCGGCGGCAGACCAACGTGCGCAAGGAGACCAAGCTGTTCCGGGAATACGCGCGGCAGTCTTTTGAAGACACGCTGACGCTTTACCTGCATGGCACCTGTTGCGACATCGACGTGGACACGGGGCCGCGGCAGATGCCCAGCCGCTACCTGCGGCGGCGCCTGGAACTACTGATCGCGCTGTTTCCGCCGCCGGAAGGCTACGCCGTGCTCCCGGAGCAGTTGAAGTCGCGGTAACGGTCTATAATCGGGTTATGAGCGCGGCTGAACTCTACCAGCGCGATTATTACGAGTGGACCGTGCGGAATGCCGAGTTGTTGCGTTCCGGGCGGGCCGATGAGGCGGACCTCGCCAACATCGCGGAGGAGATCGAAGACCTGGGGAGGCGCGAGCGACGGGAGTTGCTGCATCGGTTGAGCCTGCTCATCATTGTTGGATCTCGATTTCCTGCCATAGCGCCGCCTCTCGCGGGCGAGCTTCAACCTGCCAAGCCCGCAAGGGCGAAAGAGGATAGCCCACGGCGTAAGCCGTGTGGAACCTGTCGTGAGTCCGAGTAGCCCCGGAACGGGGCGTAAGTCTCCGTCACTCCGGGAAGGCCACCAGTTGGCTCATCCAATCATCTCCGCCAGAATGCTTGCAGCCACTTCTTTGCCGCGTTCCCCCACTTCCCCCACCGGCCCTACGCACGAAGGGCATCCAGCCTCGCAGCCGCATGCCGACAGCAACTCCGCCGTCTGCTTCAGTAATTGCGGCGCCATGCGGAAGAGCGGCGCGCTCTGCCCGATGCCGCCGGGGTATGCGTCGTACAGGTAGAGATTCGGCTCAAAGGTCACGAGCTCGCCGGCGATATCCTCGCTGAGCGCCACGCCCAAATCGCGCGGGTCGCACATCAGCAGCAGCGACGCCACGGTGCGTAGCGCGTTACCCAGGCCGTGGATGCCGCTCTGCTTTTCGGTGGGGGTGAACCCGGCCAGTCGCGCCAGAAAATCGGCCGGGAAATGCAGCCAGAAGGCGGTGGTGTGCATTTCCTGCTCGGGCATGGAGAGCTTCCCCGCCCCCACGTTTTCCATGGTGTAAAACTTGATCTTCTTGAAGCCCACGATCTGGCGATTGACGCGCACATCGCCGTGTACGCGGCGCGCGCCGCCCAGGGCTTCGCCTTCGGCTTCTTCGAGCACCTGGACCTGGGTGTAATCGATGGCGTCGGTGTAGTAATCGCAATCCACGCGCCTGACGTAAGCCTTGCGCTCGTCGTAGTCGAATCGCTCCACGTGATACTGGCGGGCTTCGTGCAGGTAAATGGCCTTTTCATGCAGCGTGGTGAGAGCGGTGGGAAAAGAAACCTCGGCGATGACTTCCGGCTCACCGGTCGTGTCCACCACCACGAAGTTATCGCTCGAGACCGAGCGCAGGCTGGTAGCGTCGGCCGGGTAGCTCGACTGGGTCCAGTGCCAGGCGCCCGCCGAATGGTGCAGAAATCCGGCCTCTTCCAGGTAGCGGCAGATTTCGGCGACGTCGTGACGGCCGAACTTTTCGCCTTCACGGATGGGCAGCTCGAAGGCCGCGCATTTCAGGTGCGCCAGCAGGATCTCCAGGTTCTCCGGATTGATGTGGGCATGCTCGGGCGAGCGTCCGAAGAAATAATCGGGGTGCTCGACGATGTACTGATCGAGCGGCGCGCTGGAGGCCACCAGCACCGCCGCCGAGCTTCCCTGGCGGCGGCCGGCGCGGCCGGCGCGCTGCCAGCTCGAAGCGATCGTCCCGGGATACCCGGCCATCACGACCGCGTCCAGCGAACCGATGTCGATGCCCAGTTCGAGCGCGTTGGTGGCCACCACGGCAAGGATTTCGCCCTCCCTCAGGCGGCGCTCGATGTCGCGGCGCTCGCGCGGCAGATAGCCGCCGCGATAACCGCGCACGGTTTCGGGTTGCCCCGGCCCGCCGCCACAGGCGTCTTTGAGATACGTGACCAGGATTTCGGTGGCCAGCCGGTTGTTGGCGAACACCAGGGTCTGCAGCTTGCGCTCGATGAACTCCATCGCCAGGCGGCGCGATTCGTGGATGTAGCTGCGGCGGATTCCGAGCTGGCGGTTGACCACCGGCGGATTGTAGAAGACAAAAAACTTTTCGCCGCGCGGCGCGCCGTTGCGGTCCACCAGATCGAACGGCTCTCCGGTGAGCGCTTCGGCCAGTTCGCGCGGGTTGGCGATGGTGGCCGAACAGCAGATGAACTGCGGCTTGGAATTGTAGAACTCGCAAATGCGGCGCAGGCGGCGCAGCAGGTTGGCGAAGTGGCTGCCATAGACGCCGCGATAGTAGTGCAGCTCATCGATCACGATGTAGCGCAGATCCTCGAAATAACGCGCCCAGCGGGTGTGGTGCGGCAGGATGCCGCTGTGCAGCATGTCGGGATTGGTGAGCACGACGTTGGCGCGCTGGCGGATGGCTTTCCGCGCGTCCTGAGGGGTATCGCCATCGTAGGTGAAGGCGCGGATGTCGCTGCCCATTTCCTCCACCGCCCGATTAAATTCGTGGAGCTGGTCCTCGGCCAGCGCCTTGGTGGGGAACAGGTACATGGCGCGCGCGTTAGCGTCGCTCATCAACCGGTTCAGCACGGGCAGGTTGTAACAGAGCGTCTTGCCGCTGGCCGTGGGAGTGACGATCACCACGTTACGCCCCGCGGCGACGCGCTCGAAGGCCTCGGTCTGGTGCGTGTAGAGGCGGGCGATGCCGCGCTCCGCGAGCGCCGCGCGCAGCCGGGGGTCCACGCCGGCGGGCATTTCGGCGTACTCGCCTTCCGTCGAAGCCTGGTGGTGAATGGCGCGCACGGGCGAATCGGGCTCCTGGTGCGTGGACCGGAAACGCGACACTACGGCCTCGAGCGAGGGCTTGGTGGCCACCGCCAGTTCTTGCGTAAATTCGGGAAATCCGAGCGAGAGGTTCATTGGAGTTTTCGCCTTTTCTTTGCTATGGTACACCGAAAACCCGCAATATGCCGGAAATGGATTTAGCTGCCGTTATACCCAAGTGCGCGCCGGAGCATTCTGACTTCTGCCTCCCATATCCCGAAGGGATATCAAGAGCGAAGCTCTTGCGCCCTCAGTGTTCGCGAACGAACTCGTAGCGTTCCAAAGTGGCGGCGATCTGGAAAGCCGGGATCTGCTCGAGGCCGTTGTCCGTGGGCTCGGCCCTCAGCACCTTGCCGATACAACGGAGGTTGACCGCCTGCGGACCGTCGTGGTTGAGGGTGATAACGTACTCGATGGGGCCGCCAAGATCGGGCTCTCTCTCCGCAGTGAACAGGACTCCAGTGGAACTGATGTTCTTTGTGAACCCACCGAGGGTGACCCGTTCGGCGCCCGAGCGGGTGATCGAAAGCGGAAGCCGCAGTTTGAATCGCCTGGTTCTTCGCTGTTCCATGAACGCTAACCAAATGCTATACGGGTACAGGAACAAGGTCAATAGAACCCCGCGCCGGAATATAGACGCAACGTACTAGCCTTGGAGACTCATTAGTACGGGTGGGAAAATGCCGCCGGGACGAGCCGAAACCCGTCCCAGCGTGATAATCAGACTACTTTCACGAAAATAATCAGCAGGGTATAGAGCGCCAGCGATTCGATGAAAGCCAAACCGATCAGCATGGCCAACTGGATGGCCTTGGCGGCGCCTGGATTGCGCGCCATGCCTTCGACGGCGCTGGCAATCGCCTTGCCCTGCGCCAGACCGCACAGGCTGGACGCAATCGCCATCGAAAAACCGGCGCTGATCGGCACCCAATGGCCTTGCACCGTATTGTTGCCGGGCGTCTGCGCAAATAGTCCGGTACTGGCAAACATCAGGATCGCCAGCACCAACAGCATTTTCTTCGTCATTCGTTTCTCCTTGATGAATCGCTCCAGGAGGTGGTTCCCGGACACCGTACAGCCGGGCTCACGCTGCAAAGCGGCATAAAGCCGGTATTAATGTTCGTGCGCTACTGCGCCGCCCACATACACCATGGCGAGCAGCATAAAAATGTAAGCCTGCACCACGCCGACGAAAATGTGCAGTCCCATAAAAATAACCGGCGGTCCGAATTTGGTGAGGCCCAGAAAGACCATCGTCACCTGCTCACCCGCGAAAATATTGGCATAAAGACGGACGGTGAGAGAGAGAATGCGCGCCAGGTGACTGATGATTTCGATGGGGAACATCAGCGGAGCGAGCCACCACAAAGGCCCCGCGAAATGGCCCAGGTATCGAATGCCATTCACTTGCAGGCCCTTCAGGTTGTAATAGGCGAAGGTGGAGAGGGCGCATCCGGCGGTCACCGAAGCGTTCATGGTGGGCGATTCGAAACAGGGGATCAGGCCGATCAGGTTGCTCGACAGAATATACAGCAAGATCACGCCGAAGAAGGGCACGTAGCGGAAAGCGGTGTGGCCCACCTGGTCTTCCGCCTGGTCGCGCACGAACTCGTAGATCAGCTCAAAAACCTGCTGGAACCTGCCCGGCTTGGCCGCGGAGAGCCTGGGCCGGAGCACGGCAAAAAGCAGCATCAGGCTCGCCACCACCAGGAGTTGCATGACGATGAAATCGGCCCAGGGACGCGCTTGGGCGTGTCTGCCCGCCAGCGCCAACACCGCATTGCCGGGCGCGGCCAGATAATCGTTAAAAAACCTGGTGATGAAGAGTTCACTTTCGGGCATACACGATCTCGAAGACCACTTCCACGAAGACTGCGGCCGTCAGCACAAAAACCCCCGCCAGCACGGCCATCAGACTGATTTTGGAAAGCCTTAATATAACATAGGCGCCGATACCCAGGATCAGATAGCGGAAGCCCAGGACCACGCTGCGATGGCGCGGCTGGACGCCCGTGCCCAGGGCCGCCACCAGTTTGTAAAGCCAATGGAAATTGAGCCCGGAAATGGCCGCTCCCAGCAGAAAGCCGGCGCCCCATTGCCAGCCGCGCGCCAGTAGCGCGACCAAAGTGCCGAGCGAGCCGATCACCATCATGATCCGCCCGATGCGCCAGGCCGCGCGCTCAAAGCTCAGTTCATCCGGCATCGTCTTCGTTCGAATCCCGCATGATCGTGCGGATCAGTTGCACGAAGCCGGCGGCGCTTCCGAGGATGAGGAAAACAATCTGCAGCCAGCGCGTGCCGAAAGCTTTGTCGAGGTAGTAGCCGATCGCATATCCCACGAATGTGGAGACCGGCAACAGGAGTGCCAGCGAGGAATACTCGGCAAAGCGCGCCGCGGTTGTCTTTTTGGGTTTGGCCACCAGAACCAGTTTAGTCTCTAGTGGGACCGGCCTCCCACCTGGTAGCGCCGGCGGTCTTTGCCGCCGGTGTTTGTGGCGCGCTTGACCATCGCTTCTATTCCAGGACAGAAAACCGGCGGCAGAGACCGCCGGCGCTACAAATCAAATACTCCGCCGCGCGGCTTCGAGAACCAGAATCCCCATCTTGGCATGAGACGGTTCGAAGGCCGGCCGCACCTCGAACTCTTCGAGCGCTTCGCTGGTGGTGGGGCCGATGGAGCCGACGAAGCATTGGCGGAGTCCGGCCAGCGCCTCCTCTTCGATGCCTTCTTCGCGGGCAATGCGGGCGAGGTGTGCAATCTGCACCGCGGTGGTGAAGAGCGCGACCTGGAAGCGGCCGGCGGCCAGTGAGCGCGCGGCTTCGCGCAGCGGAGCGGTGTCTTCCGGCAGACCGTAGCGGTAGACGCGGATGGCGGCCACCTCTGCGCCCCGGCCGCGCAGAGCTTCGAGCAGTTCCGGATTGGCGCGGCCGTATTCCTGCACGGCGATGCGCCGCTCGGGCCGGCCTTCGGTGACGCACAGAACTTCGCGCCACGTGTTGGGTTCTGGCGCGGTGATGGCTGGCGCGAGCCCCATGTCGCGCAGCGCGGCGACCGGTTTGGGCCCGCGCGCCACAATGGTCAGGCGGCGCAGAGCGTCCACGAACCGCTCGCCCCACAAGCGGTGCAACTGGCGCGTGCCGACGCCCGTGAGCAGGATCATCATGTCGAACTCGCCGGCCAGCAGACGTTGGGTTTGGGGGTCGGCTTCGACCGGGATCTCGCGCATAGACGGCGCGACGAAGGGATCGCCGCCCTGTTTGCGAATCAGTTCGCCAATCTCCGCGGAGCGGCGGCTTTCGAACGCGAGGACACGCAGACCGGCGAAGGACATAATTAGTATCCTGTCTTCTGTCAGGATTGACAGCAATTGCGGGGCGGGCAAACCTGCCCGCAGCCGGCTTTCAGCCGGCTGGACCCGCTGGAAAGCGGGTCCGCAGCCTGAATAGGCTGCCCCACATCGGCCCAACGGGGATTGTCAGATCTTAGAGCGGCCATCCCACGAGATTGCGGTTCTGAGAGCCGGCGTTACTTTCCCCCACCCTGCAACGTATCCAACTCGGTCTTATCGCGCTGCAAAAACGGCACGCCTTTTTCCATCCAATCCGGCGCCGGCGCGCCTTTCAGATAGTGGTCGAAGTACTGTTGCATGCGGATGGCGTAGTCCTTCTGATCGGCGCGGTCCTGCAAGCCGTGCGGCTGGCCGTTGTAGTTGAACAGGTAAACTTCCTTGCCCAACCGCCGCAGCGCCAGGAAGAATTCGAGGCCCTGGTACCAGGGCACCGCGGTGTCGCCGTCGTTCTGCAGAATCAGCACCGGCGTCTGCACTTTGTCCGCCCAGAAGATGGGCGAGTTCTCGATGAAGCGGGTGGGATACTGCCAGATGGAGCCGCCGATGCGGCTCTGCGTGCGCTCATACTGGAACTGGCGGGTGATGCCGGTGCCCCAGCGAATGCCGTCGTAGGCGCTGATCATATCGACCACCGGCGCTCCGGCTTCCACGGCGCGGAAGCGGTTGGTCTGCGTCACCATGTACGCGATCTGGTAGCCGCCCCAACTGTGGCCTTGAATGCCGATGGCTTTTTCGTCGACGATGCCGCGGTCCACCACCGCCTGAACGGCCGGCAGCACGCACTTCAGCGCGCTCTGGCCGGGGTAGCCGGTGGTGTAGACGATGTCGGGCGTGAGCACCAGGTAGCCGTTGCTGACGTAGTAGCTGATGTTGATGGAAGTGCCAGGCGCCGGGTTGACGAAGTGGTTCACGTTCTGCGTGAGGCGCTCATAAATGTACACCATCATGGGGTATTTTTTCTTGGCATCCAAGTTTTCCGGCTTGTAGAGCGCGGCTTGAAGCGGCACGCCATCGGAGTTTTTGAAAGCCACCAGTTCGGCGTTGCCCCAGAGCAACTGCGCCTTCTGCGGGTTGGCGTTCGATACCTTGCGCAGTTCCTTGAAACTGCTGTCGGTCGAGATCAAGTCCGGAAACTCGTTGAAGGTCTGCGCGGTGAGAAGGTAGACGTCGGCGTCTTTGGCCTTGACCGGCGCGCTGAAGGATTTCGCGGCCATCATGAGCTGTGTGGGCTCGGCCCCGTCGATCGATCCGCGGAAGAAACCGCTGTCCATGGTCTTGAGATTCTCGCCTGCAAGCAGCAGGGGCCGGGCCGCATCGATCCAGCGCTCGCGCGGATCGGATTCGGTGCGGATGTTGCGCAGCCGCAATTCGTGGCCGCGGCCATAGCCGGCGGTAATATTCCTGGCGCCGGTGCCATCGGGTGAGATCTTCCAGATGTCATAGCGGTCGTAGAGCAGCACCGACTTGCCGTCTTTGGTCCAGCCGGCTGAGCCGTACGCGCCGGGAATGCTGGGCGTGTCGGTATCCTCATTGAAGAACTTCACGCCGAGCGGGGCCGTGAGGTTGACGGTCTTGCCATCGGGAACCGAGATAGCGCTCCAATCCTTGCCGTCGAAGTTCAGCAGGTAGCGGCCGTTGGGCGACCAACTGGTGTTGCCATGATTCTTCTTGACCAGCAGCTTGCGCTCGCCGGTGGTGGCGTCCACCAGGTAGGTGTCGTTATAGTGCTCGTCGTAATCCTGCAGTTTGCGGTATTCGCGATCGTCGCTGCCCATCACCCACTGCAGGCTTTCGGAAGTGGTCACGCTCTCCATGGCGTCGTCGGCCAGTTGTACCAGCTTGTGTTCGGGGATCAGGTAGGCCGCTTCGAAGGTGCGGTCGCGGTCGCGCGTGGCGCGCAGTTTCTGGACCGGCTGCAGATACTCGTCTTTGTAGCTCCAGAGATCCACCACGGCCTTTTCTTCGGTCGGATCGGCAGTGGCCTCATCATTGGCGGGCGGCGCCGGTGGGGCGACTCCGAAAAAGAGGCGTGAGCCATCGTGCGAAAAGCTCAAGTTCCCGTGGTCGCTGATGGCCATGCCGGAGCGCAGCCCCGGCGTCTGGTCCGACACCAGCTCCGCGGCCGCGTTCGCCTGCCGGTCCCAGCGGTAGATTTTCCATTTGGGCTGCTTGGCGGCCGCGTCGTCGCGATCGCTGAGGAAAGCCATCTGCGTCTGGTTCTCGTCAAGAGTGAGTTTGGAGTACTTGCCTTTGCCGTCGAGCAAGGCCGTGGCGGCGTCGGCCACTCCCGGTTTCGCCACGAAGACGCCGTTCTTTGCGGTGTCGTGCGCCGAAACGGCGTAGATCAACTGCTTGCCGTCTTCGGTGAAGTGGAATTCCGCGACGTCGCTGAAGGTGCGTTCGGCGCCGTCGGCGAGCGCGCGGAGCACCAGGTCGCTGCCAAATTGCGGGCGAGCTCCGGCGCCGCCCGCGCCCCCGCCGGCCCCGCCGCCACCGCGTCCGCCGCGGCCACCCTGCTGCTGATCACCCTGCTGCTGATTGCCGTTGCCGCGGCCACCGGTTGTGCCGGCCGGCGCGGCGGCGGGCTTTTCGGCGGCGGCCTCGCGCTGGTAGACCAGGTAACCCGCGGCTTTTTCCGGCATCGCGAAGCGCCGCACGCGATCAATCGTGGTGACTTGAGCAGAGACCAGGTTGACAATCACCATGCCGTCTTTCGGCATCTGGTCGGCGGTCTTCTTCTCCTTCTTGGCCTTGTCGGTATCGGCTTTGGCGGGAAAGGTCGAGAAGACCACGAACTTGCTGTCCGAAGAGAAAGCGATGGTGGTCGAGCGCGCCTCCGGCGGTGGCCCCTCTTCTACCGCCGCCGAGGGGACCGGCTGCGGCCGCGCACCTGCCGGCAGATGCGTGTTCTTGCCGGTGATGAGATCGCGAATCACCACTTCACCGTCGCCTTCCTGGGGAAAGACGCCATAGGCCAGGAATTTGCCATCATTCGATAAGCGTTGGCCGATGATGGTGTGCCAACCGTCATAATCCTTGTGGTTCAGAGGCCGTTTGGCGGTCTGGGCAAACGCGACCGAAAGCAGCAGGAGCGCGGCGGCTGGCCCTGCGAAAACGCGAATGGAGTTGCGGGGGAAGAACATGATGAGGGTATTGTAATCCAGGGCGCCGTCCCGGAAGCGCCGCGCCTATCTGCGTCTCTCAAAGAAGAGGTAGTACTGGTAGGGCAGAATATCGAGTCGTTTGGCGAGTGCGAATCCCGCTTTCTGGAACTCGGCAGCGATCTCCTCCTCGGAGAGCTTCATCGCTGGTGGAGGCCCGACGGGCAGCTCTTTCTTATAGAAATCGATCACCACTATTCTTCCGCCCTTTTTCAAAGCCTTCGCGAGCTTCGCATAGTAAGCGGGGCGGTTGTCGATGTGGTGCAGTACGTCACAGAAGAAAATCGTATCGATCTTGGCCTTTGGAAGGTGCGGGTCGTCAGGCGCGGCCAGAATGGTCTCGAGGTTTGGCGGGGCGTTGTCGCGCGCTATCTCCAGCAGTTTCTCGTCAATGTCCACCGCATATACCTTGCCGGCGTGCTGAGCGAAGCGGCGCGCGAAATAGCCGGTGCCCGCCCCAATGTCGGCGATCGTGTCGGTCGATTTCAGACCCAGCGTCGTGATCACATCATGCGGCTTCTGCCACTCATCCCGCGATGGGTCCTCCAGAACTTTTGCGTACTCCGCGGACGACGGCGGATGATGTTGATGAGGCACTTGCCCCAATGCCGCCGCCACGCACAAATAGAAAGACGGAAATAGCTTCATAGCTCCCTCTTGCCCGATCGCTCGATGGTATCCGTTACGGATGCTTTACGAGCGGCCCAGCGAATCCAATAAGCCGGCACGATGGCCCGGGGCTGTGCGGGCAAGCCGCCCGTCCCAGTCCTCCAGTAACTTCTCAAGCCGATCGCGGACGAGCGTCAACTGCTCCATGCGGCGCCCGATCAGTTCGAGCTTCGCGGCCGCCAAATCCCTCACCTGGCGGCAAGGCGCGCCGCCCTTATCCCGAACGCGCAGTACGCGCGCGAGTTCCTCCAGCGAAAACCCAACCGACATTGCTCGCCGCACCAGGCGGACCCGCTCCAGCGCCGAAGACGGATACCGGCGATAACCGCTGTTCGTGCGGGGAGGCTTCGCGAGCACTCCAACCCGTTCGTAATGGCGCAACGTATCGGTGCTCACGCCGGACAATCGGGCCAGTTCGCCAGACCGCATCGAGCCGGTACTGCCATGTGAGTCCATGTCTTGCCGGTGCCCTCCGCTATTCCGACCGCAATGCTACCACGGGATCCACTTTGGTGGCGCGCCAGGCCGGCAGGTAGCCCGCCAGCAGCGCGACCGCCATCACTGCCAGAAGGATAAAGCCTGGAACAGGTTCCAGGGTCAAGTAAATTCTTTGAACAGATGGTTTGCCCGCCTACCCGGTGGGACGTGTTTTCAGTTGGGATCGGAAGACCAGGGATTCGATGCGCGCTTCGAGGTTCTTGTTTGCGGCGCGGGATTCCTCGGCGAGCTGGGCAATGCGGGCTTCGAGGCGGGCATCGGCTTCGATGAGACGGCTATCGGCTTCGCTGAATTGGACCAAGCGGGTGCTGACTTCGTTTAGTTGGCGTTGGGTGTCGCGCCAGAGGGTTTTGTATTCCTCGCGGTCTTTGCGGCGTTCTTCGGCGAGACCGGCGGTGAGGTGCTCGATGCGTTGGAAGCGTTGTTCCGTGTTCATGGCGTTGTCGTTTTGCATGGGGCTGTGGCTGGCTCCTTTTTGAGTTTATCTCAGCGGCCAAGAATTTTGGTTGGTGGAACACGCTGCATAGCAGGCGCCGCCTTCCCTACTTCGTTGACAGACTTTAGGGCGATGATACAATGGGTCAAGCTCAGAGGATCGACAATCCCCTTTGGTGTCAAAAGCATGCGGTGGTTGCATCTTTGCGGCCAGGGGATGAATCGAAAGAAGGGTAGCCATGGCGTTCGTTCTCCCCATTCCACATCTGGCGCGTACCGAGGCCGAGCCTCTGCTGGCGACCATCGGCAATACGCCGTTGCTGCGGCTGGACAAGATCTCCGCCGAGTTTCCGGGGGTCGAAATCTTCGGCAAGGCCGAATATTTCAACCCGGGCGGCTCGGTGAAAGACCGCTCGGCGGCCAATATGGTGCTGGACGGCGAACGCTCGGGCAAGCTCAATCATAGCCGGGTAATTCTGGACGCTACCAGCGGGAACACCGGCATCGCGTATGCCATGATCGGCGCCAACCGCGGATACAAAGTGAAGCTGGTGCTGCCGGCGAATGCCTCGGAAGAGCGCAAGCGGATTCTCAAGGCGTATGGCGCGGAGATGGTTTTCAGCGATGCGGCGGAGGGCTCCGACGGGGCCATTCTGCTGTGCCGCGAAACTTACCTGGCCGATCCGGACCGCTATTTTTACCCCGATCAGTACAACAACCCGGCGAACTGGAAGGCGCATTTCGAGCACACCGGCCCCGAGATCATCAAGCAGACCGGCGGGCGCATCACCCATTTCGTGGCGGCCATGGGCACTTCGGGCACGTTCATGGGCACCTCCCGGCGCCTGAAACGCGACGTGCCGGGCGTGCAGTGCATCTCGGCGCAACCTTCCAGCGGGTTCCATGGCCTGGAAGGCTTGAAGCATATGCCGACGGCCATCGTACCGGGCATCTACGACGAAAAGCTGGCCGACGGAAATTTGTGGATCGAGACGGAAGACGCTTACCGCATGGTGCGGCGCCTGGCCCGCGAAGAGGGGCTGCTGGTGGGTATTTCCTCGGGTTGCAACGTGCATGCCGCCGCGCTGCTGGCACGCCAGTTGGCGGGGCGCGGCGAACCGGCCATGATCGTCACCGTGCTGTGCGACAGCGCCGAGAAGTACCTGAGCGAGCACTTCTGGGACGAGTAATGATCCGCATCCAACCCGAACCCTGGGCAGCCATGGTGTCGCACGCGCGTGAGGCGTATCCGAATGAGTGTGTCGGCGCGATGCTGGGCTTGATTGACGGCGACTCGAAGAGCGTAGTGGTAGCCATGCCTCTCGAAAACGCATTTGAAGGCGCGCAGGCCGAGCGCTACGAGCTGCGGCCCGCGGATCTCGCGGCCGCCGACCGCGCGGCCCGCGAGCGCAACATGGATCTGATCGGCATCTACCATTCGCACCCCGACTGCAACGCGTATTTTTCGCCGACCGACTTGCGGAATTCCTGCCCCTGGTATTCCTTCGTGGTGCTCTCGATTCAAAAGGGCGAATTCCACCACGCCAATAGCTGGCTGCCGAACTTCGACCAGACCGAAGCGGCGAAAGAGGAGTTGATCTACTGATATGGCCAAGGTTTTGATTCCCACGCCCCTGCGGCAGTTCACCGGAAAACAGGATTCCGTCAACGTGGCGGGCGCTACCGTGGGCGAAGTGCTGAACGCGCTCACGGCGCAATTCCCCGACCTCCGCAAGCAGATCTTCAACGACGAAGGCAAGCTGCGCAGCTTCGTCAACGTGTATCTGAACGACGAAGATATCCGCTATTTGAGCAGGGACTCGACCGCCATCGGGGACGCCGACACGATTTCCCTGGTGCCGTCCATCGCCGGCGGCTCGACCGTCACTGCCCCGCCCCAAGCGGCGCTTTCGAACGACGAGATCCTGCGCTACAGCCGCCACCTGATCATTCCGGAAGTGGGCATCGAAGGGCAGCAGAAGCTGAAAGCCGCCAAGGTGCTGCTGGTGGGAACCGGCGGCCTGGGCGCGCCCCTGGCCCTCTACCTCGCCGCCGCCGGCGTCGGCAGGATCGGCCTGGTGGACTTCGACACCGTGGACTTCACCAACCTGCAGCGCCAGGTGATCCACTTCACCGCCGACGTGGGCCGCAAGAAGCTGGATTCCGCCGCGGAAAAAATGAAGGCCATCAATCCCCACGTGGAGATTGTGCGGCACGAGGTGGCCCTGACCAGCGAGAACGCACTCGACATCCTGAAGGATTACGACCTGGTGGTCGACGGCACCGACAACTTCCCCACGCGCTACCTGGTCAACGACGCCTGCGTGCTGCTGGGCAAGCCCAACGTCTACGGATCGATTTTCCGGTTTGAAGGGCAGGCCACCGTGTTCGCTTATGAGGGCGGCCCGTGCTACCGCTGCCTCTATCCGGAGCCGCCACCCCCGGGCCTGGTGCCCAGTTGCGCGGAAGGCGGTGTGCTGGGTATCCTGCCCGGCACCATCGGGCTCATCCAGGCCACCGAAACGGTGAAGCTGATCCTCGGGATTGGGGAACCGCTGGTGGGCCGGCTGTTGCTGTACGATGCGCTGGGCATGCGTTTCCGCGAGTTGAAGCTGCGCAAGAATCCGCAGTGCCCGGTGTGCGGCGCGCATCCGACCATTACCAGGCTGATCGACTATCATCAATTCTGCGGCGTCCCCCAACCGGGATCGGCGGCGCCCGCTCGGGACACCAAGGTGAACGAAGGCGAAATCGACGTGCTGGAACTGAAGGAAAAGATCGATCGCGGAGACAACTTCGTGCTGATCGACGTGCGCGAGCCGCACGAGTACAGGATCTGCAACATCCCCGGCGCGCAGCTCATTCCGCTCGGCGAGTTTCCGAAGCGCGTCGGCGAGTTCGATCCCGCCGCCGACATCGTGATCCACTGCCGCAGCGGCATGCGCAGCGCCAAGGCCTGCGCCGTGTTGCGTCAGGCCGGCTTCCAGCACGTGCGCAACGTGGTGGGCGGCATCCTGGCGTGGAGCGACAAAGTCGATCCCAGCGTGCCGAAGTACTAACCAAGGGCTTCACCCTTGAAATCCCTACGGGATTTGGAAGTCAGGAGTCAGAAGACAGAATGCCGCGGCCCGGCCGCTCCGCGGGTGAATCCGCCAGCCCGTACAACCTCGCCGCCGTTCCCCCGAGCAATTGCTCGCGCACTTCGATGCTCCGCGCGCCGATGGATTGCGTAAACGCCGCCAGCGTTTCCTTCCACGTGGCCGCGGGCAGACAGGCGGGCCACTCACTGCCGAACATCAGGCGGTCGGAACCAAACACCGCAAGCACGTGTTGCACGAAGGGCCGCAGCGGCGCGGCGCTCCAAGGCGTGCGCTGCCCGGTGAGCAGGCCGCTCACCTTGCAGAAAACATTCGGCAGCCGCGCGGCGGCTTCCATGCCGCGGACCCATTCGGTGGTCGGGCTGGAGTCGAACGATGGCCGGGCCAGATGGTCGATGACGATGCGCAGAGTGGGCGCCTGTTCGGCAATGCGCTGGACCAGCGGAAAATGCCCGGGCTGGAATTCCAGATCGAGCGGGAGGCCACGGCGGGCCAGTTCATCAAGGCCCCAGGGGATGCCGTCAGCCAGCGAGCAACAGACTCCGCGGAGTTTCCCATGGCCGAGGTATTCAGCGAGCCGCCCGATGGGAACCACCAGACCGGCGATGTGCGGGTGATCCGCGGGCTGTTCGGGGAACTGGCCCACCAGGATGGCTCCATGGAAGCGGTTGCGCGCCAGGATGGCCTGAAGGTGTTCGGGCGGATGCGCCGGCGAGTAGAGGACGTGGGAATCGATGCGCAAGAAAAGCTAGAAAATGAAGGCCAGCCCTCCGCGCAGGCTGCGCGGGGTTTCCACCAGCATCACTTGCTGGCCGCTCACCATGCCGAGCGGCAGATAGCCCTGCGCCAGCATATTGCGAAGGTCGGCCGTGGCTTCCACGCGCCGCGCAAAACCCGGCAGCGGCTGGCGGATGAGAATGTTGAGGCCGGGCGCGGGCTGGTTGGATTGCGTGCTGTAGACATTGCCCGGCATGGCCCAACGATGGTCCGGGGCCCACTGGTAGCTGACCACCACGCGGGTGCCGATGTGCGGCGCCGTGGCGGTGACGCGCGTGGTAGCGGCCTGGCGGTGGCCGGCGTGGATCATGGCGCGCAATTCATCGGGGCTATTGGTCTCCAGGTCGTGATTGCCGGCGGTCAGCACGCCCACGCTGCCGTATATCACGGTCGCAGCCACGTGCTCGCCCAAGTCTTGGGTGAGCGCCGCCGTGTAGCCGGTGCTCTGAAAATTGCCCGCGTTGAAAATGGAGCTGTCGGAGAAGACGTCCGGCAGAACATCCGAGCCGCCATACATACCGGCGGGAGCCACCAGGGTGAGAGCCGCGTCGGAAATGGATTCGTGATAGGCCGTCACGCTGTACGTTCGCGAGCCGGCCTTGCGGGAATACGTGACCTCGTACTCCTGGCCGCGCTGCACCCGCGGCTTGCCGTTGAGCAGGGACATGCGCGGAAACAGGCCGAGCGAGTTGAGGTCGCGCTGCAGGTCGGCGTCTTCGGAAGGCGGGCCGGCCGCCAGATCGGGCCGGGCGTCGCCTGAAGTATAGGTCAGTTCGAGCTTCGAGCCGCCGCCCAGGTCCCACGTCAGCCGGGCATACGGGCTGGCATAGTTCATTCGATCGAGGAAGGCAACGCTATTCAAGGTGAGCCCGTAGCGCAAAGTGACATCGTCGCTGAGCTGGGTGTGATCGTCGAAGCTCGCCGACATGGTGCGCAGCAGGGGAAGCGATGATTCCGACCCGGACAGGGCGGTGGCCAGGCGTCCCGGCAAAAACAGTTGCCGCATGGTGAGGGAGACTTCCGGGCTTCCGCCCATCAGGTCGCGGCTATAACTGGTGCGGAACGCGGCGCTGGGCACGCCTGTCTGCGGACCATATCCCACATTGCCGGACACCTGCAGGTTGTTGCTGCCGTACAACGAGGTGGCCAAAGCAAAAGCCGTGCCGAGATCGGCTTCGTTGAAGACCCCGGTGGCCACGGACCCTTCGCCGGCCGAGACCCGCAGGATGCCTCGCGTATCGGAGAAGGCGTTGGCGTGCTCGATCCCTGGGGCAGGGGCCGGATCCATGAAACGCTGCACGGCGCGCGTGGCGGAACTGGTGCGCAGAGCCCACTTCCAGTCGTCGGTCAGCAGACTGCCGTTTTCAAGCGGCGGATAGGAAAGCTGGATGGTGCTGAGCAGGCTGTTGAGGTTGACCGCCAGCATACTCTGCATGCCGGGCTGTACCAGGATGTTCTTCTTCAGTGCGGGTACCAGCGTCGCAACCGAGACTTTCACCGAATACAGGTCGGGAACCAGGTCCGAGAATTGGAACCTGCCGGTGCAATCGGAGAGCGTTTTGTCGACGGTGCGGTCCTGGCGGTTATACAGAAGGATCACGGCGCCCATCTGGGGCACTCCCAGGGAATTGCGCACCACCCCACTGATGGCGCCCATGAACTTCACCGGCTCGGCCGCGGGGGCGAGCCAGGGAGCGGCCAGACAGGCCATTCCCACAGCGAGCGTAGTCAGCGTCCTGTGCGTCTTGGTTGTCAACATCGACGCCCGTGAGCGGCGGGGCAATCCCCGTCAGTAGTTAGGTTACCGTAAATTCCGCCGATTGTGTAAGTATCTGGTTACGATTTTTGTCGGTGACCCTGACCCGGATGGTATAGCGCCCCGGCTCGAATTTGTCCAACCGCACCTTTTTTTGGAGGGTGATCTGGCTGGCGGAGGCATCCGGAATCTTGGAGGCATCTTCGGTCAGGCTGATGATGGGCTCGGCGGTGCCGGTGCGGAACACTTCCCAACGCACATCACCATCCGGGTGATGGGTGGTCTCATCGGCGCCGAAGTTGTACAGCTTCATATAGATACCGAGAGTTTCGTTGCGCTTGAAAACGTCCCCGAGGCGCGGCCGCACCAGCGTGCTTCCAATCACGAACTGGCCCGTCCCGATGCTCCGCATGGGAACCGTTTCGATCTTGTCGGCCAGCACCAGGGTGCTCGAGGAGAGCCGGTCGACATCCAGCTTGGGAACCGTGACGGCCTGTTCGTAGTTGTTAATATTGCCGCCGACCATATCCTTGACCACCACAACCAGCCGGTAGGTGCCCGGCGGCAGCGGTACGGCTTTCTGGTAGATGTGGGAACCGGTGCTCCACTCCGCCAAATACTGCTTCGGGCCGCCATCGATTTTGAGATTATCCTCGAAGGGCGCAATGATCCGGCGCGTCATGGTGGTGAATTCGCCGAAGACGTGGACGTCGCCTTCCGGCACGCCTTCCGTGGTCTTGAGTTGCAGATCCTTATTGGCGAATTGGAGCGTGACATAGGTCATGACGGAAGCATCCGTCACCGGGAAGAAATCGACGCGAACCTTAAACGGCAAAATATTGAAGGTGATGCGCGAATTGACCTGAGCTTCCAGGTCGGTGAACTTGATCGACGGCGGGCGCTGCAGCTTGTAGAACTGTTCCAGGCGGCTGAACTCGCTCATGCTCTCGGGCTGGCCGCCCAGGGGCGCCGCCATGTGAGTGCCATCGGAGTTGTTGAAGCGCGCAGTCTTGTCGCTGATGCCCATCTGCTCGAGGATGGTCAGGCCGGCGTTCGGCACATAGAGCAAGGCGTCCTTTTCGGACGGGTCCATGGTCATGTGGAACTCTCCGGACATGGTGGGGTCGACGAATTCGATGATGATGTTGTTGCCGATGCCATCGATATAGCGGTAGCGCCACTGCTGGAACGGGAAGGTGGAAGTGGTGCCGCCGCCTTCGTAGTCGGGGCGCTCATAGCTGCCGCCGGAGGAATGGTCCTCGATTTCGTCGGGAGGGCCGTATGTAATGTAGATGCGGCCGCGGTCGGTTTTCCAGCCGGGGATTCCCGACGCGTAATGCTCGTTGGCGTAGGCGATGCGCCGGTAATGCTCTTCGCGGAATTCGTTTTCGACGGTGTCCGGAGAAGGATCGCGCCGCAGCCAGAACTGTTCGATGAACTGCTCGCGCTCTTCGTCGGTCTGCAGGCGCAGGAACGCCGAGCGTTCCTCGTCCGTGATGATATAGGTTACGTCTTCATTCAGCCATTTCCGATAAGGTGTGGCAAGCTCTTTGCGCAGGGCCTTTTGCTTGGCCTTGCGCTCCTTGTCGGTCATGGGGCGGGCGTTGGTTTCGGTCTGGTCCGCGCTCTTCTTATCGTTCTTCTGATTTTTATCTTTATCGTCTTGCTGCCGGGCTGCGAACAGACAGACCAGTAGCGACAAAGCCAGGCAGGAAATCGAAAGACGGGTCACGCTCATACGGCTCACTGCTTTCCTTGGGACAGGTCGAATCGCCTAAACCCATTTTAGGTCTGACGGTTGGCAGGGTCAATCCCGTGCCTGGAGGGCACACTGTGCCTCCTTGGCATGGTATCGCAATTAGCGCCGGCCAAGGTGGGGCGGACGCCCCCGTCCGCGCGCGACCCCCCTGGTCGCGCTCTTGCGCTTAATGTAAGCTCTCACGTCGGACAACACCCTACTGCCTGTGGAACTGGTCCCCCGCCCGCCAATCGGGCAGTTTGTCCTGGTTGGCGATCTCCCGTCCGAGCAGGAATCCATACTCGGCGGCCTGCTGGAGGGCCGTAAAATCCCAGTCAGCCTGGAATTCATCGGAAGGGTGGTGATAGTGATTGGTGTTGTAATCTTCCCACATTTTGGCGCCATAGCCCTCCGGCTTCCCGGCGAACTCGGTGGCGTGACCGATGGAAAAGGCCGGAATGCCGCCGTGGGCGAACGAAAAATGGTCGGAGCGGAAGTAGTGGCCCTGCTCCGGCTGTGCGTCGGGGGAAATGGTCAGGTTCAGGCGCTGGGCAATCTGCTGGGCCAGCGGCCAGACGGTGGTCCGTTCGGCGCCGGTAATGACGACATCCTTGGCGCGGCCCCAGGGGTACAGAGCGTCGTAGTTCAGATCGATGGCGGTCTTGCCGGCGGCGTAGAGCGGATGGCCGACGTAGTATTCCGAGCCCTTGAGACCGCCCTCTTCCGCGGTGACCGCCAGGAAAAGCGCCGAGCGTTTGGGCTTTTGCGGCTCGGAAGCCCACGCCCGCGCCAGTTCCATCAGGATGGCGCAGCCGGTGCCATTATCGATGGCGCCGTTGTAAATGGAATCTCCGTTGACCGGAGTGGCGATGCCCAGGTGATCCCAATGCGCCGAATAGACCACCACTTCATTCTTCAAAACCGGGTCGCTGCCGGGCACGATGGCGGCAACGTTGCGCGTCGCGATCTCGCGAACCTTGGCCGGTAGATGACCGCGGATCTGTATGCCCAGCGGAATCGGCTGGAAATCGGGCTTTTCGGAAGCGGCCAGCAGTTCGTCGACAGTCTTGCCGGCCAGGGCCAGCAGCTTTTCACCGGCCTCCCGAGTGATCCACGCGGCCATCGAAAGTCCCCTCTGCCCCTGCGCCAGCTTTACGTAGGGCGTCTCGCGGCCCCACGAACTGCGGACCACGTCCCAGCCGTAGCCGGCGGTGGGGGTGGTGTGGATGATGATGACGGCGCGCGCGCCGCGGCGCTGGGCTTCTTCGAATTTGTAAACCCACCGCCCGTAGTAGGTGAGCGCGCGGCCGTCGAAGAACTTGGGATCGTTGGACGCCGGCTCATTGGTGAAGAGGACCAGGATCTTGCCTGTGACGTCGACGCCTTTGAAGTCGTCCCACTTATATTCCGGAGCGGTGATGCCGTGGCCGACGAAAATGGCCTCGCCTTCGAAGCGGGTATTGGGTTGCTGCGTCTGGCTGACTCCCACGAAATCGTCCAGCCACTTGAATTCCAACAGCTTGCCCCACACCGAAGCGTTGAGGGTGGCGTCGGGCTGGGTTTCGATGCCCACCAGCGGGACCTTTTGGAAATACGTTCCGTTGTCGCCGGCCGGTTTGGCGCCGGCCAGGGCGAACTGGGTGGCGATGTATTCGGTGGCCAGATCGCCGCCGCGCGCGCCCACGCCGCGGCCTTCCAGCAAATCGAGCGACAGGAAGCGATCGTGCTCGCGGATACGCTCGGCGGAGATGGAGCCCTCCTGGGCCAACAGGGTGGAGGCCGCGATGAGTAAAATCGCAACAGGCTTGAGCATGATTCAGGGTACTCTTGGCCGGCCTCCCGCTGCAAATTTTCGAAACTTTCCGGGCTCCGCAGCCATAACTAAGAATGTAGGGGTTAAATAGATAAAAAATGCGGAACCTCCGGAGACTCTTTTTGTTGCTGGCGTTGGGCTTGGCCGCCCAGGCGCAAACCTGGGACACCAGCGGCAACGGTATGTTGAACGGCACCTATTATTTCCGCCAGGTGATTTATGTGCTTAATGGAGACCCATATGGAGACCTGGGTGAGGCCGTGTCGCTTTATGGCAACATCACTTTCAACGGCAACGGCACGTACACCCTGACGTCCGGCCAGTGGTTGGCCTACGATTCGAGCAATGGTCCTCTGAGCGGCAACCTGACCGGCACGTATTCAATCTCGGCATCCGGTTACGGATTCATCTCCAGCCCGTACGTCACTGGCGACAGCATCTACGGGCTTGTTTCGCAGCAGGGAATCTTTGTGGGAAGCAGCACGGATAACAGTTACGGGTACAACGACTTTTTCGTGGCCGCGCCGCTGGCCAGTCCCTTGCCGACCGCCGCGAGTTTCAGCGGCACGTACGTATTTTCCGATCTGGATTTGGTCGGTGTGTATTCCGGACAGCCGTCCGGCATGCTCAGCATGATGTTTACGCTGACCCCCAACGGCGCCTGCGGCCTGGGCAACACAATCGTAACCGGGTACGTCGGCACTACCACGACCCCCTACACGCAAACCTCCAGCCTTCCCACGTGCCTCTTCAGCAATGGCGCGGCGGTGGTTACGTTTCCCTCCAACGGACAGTTGACGGCGGGGCAGAAGTACCTGTATTTTTCCAAGGACGGGAATTTCGTCTTCGGCGGCTCGCCTTACACAGGGTACAATCCGTGGGACATGATCGTGGGTGTCAAGGTGAGCAGCGGAACGCCGAGTTTTTCCGGGTTGTACTACCAGGCGGGCATCGACGAAGTTGGTGGAGACCTGGACTCGTTCTACGGATCGTTGAGCGCCGTCATCGGCGGAAAGATTCTGGGGCATCAGCGCATCGAGGACCTGTTCTATTCGCCGGCGACAACCGACTTCACTTACAGCGATTCGTACACGTTGACCTCCGGCGCAACCTACAGCACGTCGGAGGCGCGCTACGCGGTGGGCGCCGGCGGAGCCATCCGGATCGGTTCGGGCATCGCCCCGTACCTGGGGCTGAGCGTCGCTTTGCAGGCACCCACCGTAACCGGAACGGGCGTTTTCCTGAACCCGCAAGGCATCGTCAATGCGGCCAGTTGGGCGCCGTTCACCGCGGGAATCGCTCCCGGCGAACTGCTGACAATTTTCAACAGCTCGAATCTGGCGGCGGACACCGTGGTGGCCACCAGTCCGTTCCCAACCTCCCTCGACCAGGTGCAGGTGAGTATCGGAGGCCTCCCGGCTGCCATTTATTACGTGAGCCCCACTCAGATCGCGGTGATCGTTCCCTATGCCGTCGCCGGGCCGATCGCGATGGTGCAGGTGACCAACAACGGTGTGCTTTCGAACGCCGTGCCGGTGTATGTGAACGCGACCCAGCCCGGCGTGTTAACGCAGAGTGAGAACGGGCTTGGTTACGGAGACACGGAACACGCCGATGGATCGATCGTGACGGCTGCGAATCCGGCGGTAATCGGCGAGACGGTATCGGTATACGTAACAGGGCTAGGGGCAGTCAGCCCGCCGATTACCGACGGCGCGCCGGGACCGACCGGCACCTTAAGCGAGGTGGCGGCCGGTTCGGTGACGGCGGCGATCGGCGGTGTGGCGGCTACGGTGGTCTACGCGGGCCTGGCGCCGGGGTACTCCGGACTCTACCAACTCAACATCACCGTGCCGGCCGGACTGACCGCGGGAGACAACTACCTGTACATTGCCGGCCCGGACGCTTACAATTCGCAGTCGCTGATCCCCATCTCAACCTCAGGTAGCACATCCGCGCCGGAGACTACGGTGAGCGCACCGGTTCCGGCCGCGGGAAAGCACCCGCCCGGCAGGCTCAAAGTGGACCCGAAAGCCAAACGCGTACTGGGCCCGCGTGGCGGTGGGATGCAGCAGCAGACGGGCGGAGCAGCGCGGGGCTATTGAGGACGCGGGTGTTTCAACTGCACGAGGCGGGCTGCACGGGCTGTCTTCGAAGTGCAGATACACGGCCTCCAGGACGTTATCGCGGAGTTCCTCCCAGGTATCCGCTTCGGTGAAAATGGCGTGGCCGAATGCGCGGGCGCAAGACCCGCTTTCCGGAGTTGCGCCGCCTTACCTCATCCAGAACGCCCACCATGGGGGCGCGAAAGCGAACTCTATGTCGCCCTCCGTGGCCCGGGACGATCCCACCCAACTTCCCAGAACCTGCCCGTTTCTTCCCACCAGCACAGCGGTTGGCGTGACCCGCACTCCGAAGCGCCCTAGTTCCAACCCCGCGGCCGATCGTACAAGCAGGTGAGATCGGCTCTCAAAGCGCACAACGTCCTCGCGTGAGTTCGGAAACACGGCGTAAACCTTGCGCCCCATCTTTGCGCCTATCTCATCAAGGCCTCCCCTCCCACGGGAGCCAGCAGTCTCACATCGGGGGTAACTTTGAGATAGTAGGTGCCCGGAGCCAGTCCCGCAAGCAGAAAACTTCCTTCGGCGTTGGCGCTGGCGCCGCGGGCCGGCAGAAGCTGCCTGGATCCATTGAGGAATCCCACGCGCAGGGCCGAGATCGCCGCAGAGGTTAGCGGGCTCCCATCGGCACCAACAATCGTCCCGCGGATGCGGCCTTGGGGTATGTGGCTGGCCGGAGCTGATCGAGACGGAGCCCTCCACCATCGCGCCCGAAGACGGTACGCCCAAAGGGCCACCCGCTTTAGGAGCCATTTGGCCGAATCCAACGGCCGCGACAGCTAAGTACGACAGAACACTACGCCCCACGTGAAGCCTCCCCGTTTGAACTGGCCCTGGAATGGAACACTGTGGGATCTAAAGCACCATCCCTGCGTCCAAGTCCCACGCTGTTACTGTTTGTCTGAATAGGTCAAGGCCATCGTTTCCAGGACAAACAGTTCTCCTCTGTCCATGATGGGTTTGCCCCGATAGAACACTCCGCCCCGTCCGACCATGGTGCGCATGAGTTCACGGCCGTTGACTATCAGCGCGAATTGCCTGTCCCTGGCTGACCTGACGTGCAAGGCGAGGGTCTTGGTGTTCGTTTCAGGGATCTTCACAACGACCGCGCACGGAGCTGTCACCGCGAACAGTGAAGAGAGCTGCCAACGCGAGCTTACCCTTAGTTCTAGACGACATAGTACGCTTCTTACGATCAAGGATTCTAGGCCCCCTCCAAAAAGAAGTCAATAGGGTATTTTACCCCCCTTTTCAAATTTCTCTGGATCGCCTAAGTACGTGGTTTCAGAAGCTCGCTCACGTATTGCAGACCGCTTGCTTACGCGCGCGGCTCGCATGCGAGCCGCGACCGTGAGGGAGCGGTCTTCGAGGAATACGAGAGGGTATTTATGAAACGGTGTACTAAGTTAAGTGGGGCAGGCGCTGGCGCCTGCCAAGTCCTCAGCCTGTGAAAGCTCGAGATTTCGTTGACAAAAAGTTTGGAACTCAATTGGTAAAAATATACTTGACACACCCAGATTTAAAGCGCATAATTAAACCATGGAACACAAACCAGACACCCTCTTGGAAGCGGTCAAAGCCTACGCCGATGCGGATTTTGCGCTTGATGAAGCGGCTAATTCGCGCTGGCCGAAGGGTGTTCTCTGCGCTCACTGCGGGGCCGAAAACACCATGTTTCTGAAGACCCGCCGCATCTGGAAGTGCTCGAAATGCCGGAAGCAGTTTTCCTTCAAAGCCGGTACCGTTTTCGAGGATTCGGCCATCGGTCTTGACAGATGGCTTCCCGCTGTCTGGATGATTGCCAACGACCGGAACGGCATCAGTTCCCATGAACTCGCCCGTACCATTGGCGTCACCCAGAAAACCGCCTGGTTCATGCTCCACCGGATTCGCCTTGCAATGCAGGACGGGAGGAACGGCGGCAAGCTGGGCGGTGAGGTTGAAGTGGACGAAACCTTCATTGGCGGCAAAGCGCGAAACATGCACAAGAGCCGCAAGGCTAAAATCATGGGCTGGAAGACTGGCGGTACCGTTGGCAAGACCGCTGTACAGGGGTTGCTCGAACATCACGGCAAGGTGAGTGCCAAGGTTGTTGGCGAAGCAAAGCGCAAGGCCCTCTCCGAGAACGTCAAAGAAAACGTCGAACCCGGATCGACCGTTTACACCGACGAAGCCGCCGCCTACTACCACACCCTGAACGAATACGATCATCAAGTCATCAACCATGCGGAAGCGTATGTCAACGGAAACATTCACACCAACGGAATCGAGAATTTCTGGTCTTGCCTGAAGCGCGGCATCGGTGGTACCTATGTCGCGGTTGAACCGTTCCATTTGTTCCGCTACGTCGATGAACAGGCTTTCCGCTACAACAATCGCAAGGACGCCGAAGGAAACCCTGTCAGTGATTACGACCGTTTCAAAGCGGCGCTTTCCCAGGTCACAGGTCGCCGTTTGACCTATCAAGAACTGATCGGGAAGGAGGGAGAAACGGAAGCTTTCTAAACCCGAGGCGCTTCGGGAAGGGCGCGGGAAGCGGCGCGCCGTCTCCGCTTCGGCTTTGGGCCGCGCTTGTGAGGATTGAGGGCGGCCTGCCTCTTGTACTCCGCTTCGCGGCGCACGATCTCCGAATGTGGAACCGTCAGCACAGCAGCAAGCAGATTTTTGAATTCCCGATATTCGGAAGGCGTGTCCGGTTCGGTTTTCATTGTCATCATGATAGCTCATTTTCGTTTGGGAATTTAGGTAGGGGGAATAAATGAAAGGACCTGAACTCAAAACCGATGGCACAGGCAATATACTCCTTAATCCCGTAACGGGCTGGACAATGGCACCCGTGGCAGAAATCGCCGTTCTTCTAGCCATTGAATACGCACCATATCCCGCGGGACTTGAAACGGGAGAGCGCCAATCTCTCCAGTTTGTTTTGACACCTCCAAAGGCCCTAGAGCTTGCGGAGGCACTGACCAGACAGGCCAAACGCCTGCTTGAGTCGCCGCCGACGGGAGTTGCACGACAATGATAAATGGACTTTGTTTCATTTTCTACTTGAACCCCTTTCCAAAATGCGGCTAGATTCCAGCGCCGCTACCTGCTATGCTCTACTGCCGTGAAAATGCCACGGCAAAAGAGAAGGCCAGCCCCTCCAAGGAGGATTCTTTCTACGAGGTCCGTTTTATTGTTGGCGCTGATGCCATTCTCGGCCGACATGGCCGCGCAAGCACCCCGCAATAGGATAATCGAGAAACGCGATCCCGCCCTGGCCGTGACATTCTTTACCCCGCAAAAGACGCACATTGCCAGGATTCGCCAATTACTGGTGTTCACAGATCTTCGGTTAACGCCGATTGTGACGCAGAGCGTTGATGGAACCGACATCGTCCTGAACATGCGGATTACGACTACATCGCAGAGTGGTGGATTCTCTTTCGCGTCCGTGGTGGTCACAGCGGACAATAAGCGTGTTGCCGTGCTGGATCAAGTACGCTGGGACGTATCCGACATTGCCAGTATTCGTGACCCCAATCTGATACGCCTACTCGGACACTCGAAAGAAGCCTACATCACCATCCTGACATCGGAACTGGCCCAGCCGTTTAACCGTATGAGTTTCAAACTATCGGCCGATCAGTTGGCCGATTGCCGAATGATGGTCGAAAAATACGATGCCCTTAAATGAAATCAAACCGGCGAAGGTAATCAGGCTTCGGCTCTCCGGCTTGCGTAATCATTGCCCCGATGTGTTCCGACGTTAGATGGCTTGCCATATGTGGCAAGCTGAGGAGATTGGTCAGGTCAGACCTTCTCTGCCGACGTTTTGGCCCAACTCGATTTGTCCAGTCTTTATACCATTGCCATGCGAGAATGTCTGCCGCCTGAATAGCTCGCGCCTGCTCCTTACCAATAAAAGAATGCGAATTATATCGACATCCTTCCCGCATAGTCGGGCGCGTGTTAAGCCACCCCATCGCTTCATTAGCCCTAGCCTGCAATGGATGGCCCGCCTCGAAAAAGTACGCGATGGTTCCCGAATAAGAGTGCTTGTGAACCCACGCAGCAACGCCAGCAATACACCACAACAGACACAAAATATAGCTTCCACCCTGCTCTATCATCTGAGCGGTAGCAAAACTGGCGTGATCTTCTGGCCGGACAGAAGCGACCACACCGATACGCGCCCTGCGTTTAATGATTCCGATTAGCTTCCGGGCCAAGTCATCCCGCTCGACCACGGATCTGCCACGAAATAGGCCACCGCCTCCGGCGCAATCCGTCATGTGGAAGTGGGTGATACCGAAATCATCCAAAGCTTTTTTCCATTCGTCATTTAGCCGCAAGCACTGATCCGACTCAAAAAGGTAACCTGCTACGCAGGTTACCGGCGATCCGCGATGGGTTCCGCTTTCGTCAAAATAGGCTTCCACCATTAAGGCGTAGTCCGCCTTCAGTACTGCAAACAACTGGCGCAAGTAGTCAACTTCTAGCATGGCACAAGCACCTTGGGTGCGTCAAGTATATTTTTACCACTCAATTTGCCCTGTTTTCATCCACTTGCAGTTTTTCGCCAGCGGCTTGGTACTCGCCTCCATGCTACTTTTGAATCGGGTAAGGAGTTGCGCTCGCCGCAAACTTCCGAATCCAAACTTGCTGGCCAGCAAGCGTTGCTTTTCAGGTGGTACTGATACTTCTCGGCGGCTGTTAAGGCCTTGCGGCACGCACCGGGCTGTAGTCCCGATGTGGACCGACGGAAGAAACGTGGAATCGATTTCGCAACCCAGAAACGTACCGGCTTCATTGCCTAGATCGGAGTAAGGTTTCAGAGAATCAAGCA